>Ga0335070_10010268_pt1 | contig 10947 bp, 7 predicted proteins | sample Lox_Sample_13_FD_206722 | JGI IMG/M metagenome (GOLD analysis project Ga0335070, IMG submission 206722) | Soil microbial communities from Loxahatchee National Wildlife Refuge, Florida, United States - Lox_Sample_1.3 | ecosystem: Environmental > Terrestrial > Soil > Wetlands | place: USA: Florida... | reverse complement strand
CCGGCGTGATTCTGAAGAATGTTCCGTAGGTGTAATTCCCCGGGCATCCAGCACTGCCGGCAGTCGTGCCGTAGAGATTGCCGTCAGTACCGAGCGTCAAAGGGCTGAGGTGGTAGGTGCTGTAATTGCAGTAAGGAAATTTGTAGAGGAGGGTGGGTCCAGCCTGCCCTTGCGCCGGATCGTAAACGAAGATGACGCCGCCATTGTCCGTGTTGTCTTGCCACTCATTGCAGGTGCCGTAAAGAAGGCCGTCGGCGCCGAGCGTCAACCCGTTGACGCACTGATCTTGCGGGTTGTTCGGCTGCGGCGACTCCCACAGCAGCGCCTCCGATCCTCCCGTGCTAATCACGTAGACCTCTGAGCGGATCGGATTGACTTCGCCGTAGAAATTGCCGTCCCGGCCGAGCGCGAGCTGGCCGTAAGGACCGTTTTGCGTGGAATCGTCGACGCCGAAGCTATAGAGGGGTGTGTAGGTTTGTGCCTGAGCCGATACAGAGATCGTGAGTAAGAGAATGAGAACTGCGAACATCGTGAGCGCAATTGCGGCCACGCTCGACGTCATTTGGTGATTGCTTGACTGCATATTAGTGTCTCCTGGTGATGAAGTAACTTCTTTCGTCTTGCGCATTGACAGAGAATTCCACCGGAGCGATGTCAATTTGCCGGCGGTTTGTCGGTGTCTTTCGTTTCTGGTTTTGCCTCTTCCTTCTTGTCGTCAACGGGCTTGGAGGGATGGAGCTTGCGTATGTCTTTGGCTCCCTTGGCGCCATCCACAGGCTCGACCTTGATTCCAGTTGCCATGGGTCCGGAAGTCCATTTGAAGTAGTAGGTCTTACCCGCCTCGGCCTCAAATCGCGTCCGCTCGTTTTCCTTTTGCCGGGCCTGATTCGCGGCTGCGCCGATCGACATGACGGCGCTTCCGTAGTACTCCTTGGGCAGTCCGGAAATCACAACCGTTCCCGCCGCCACTTCCATGAAGGCGTATTCGCTGTTGAGCAGTTTGGCGAGATGAACGCCGTTGATATAAAGCTCGTCGTGTGCGGAGGAACCGGTAAAGCGGTACGTGCGATAAATGCAAACGATAGCTTTGCCGCTGGATGGCGCCGGCAGCGCGCCATCAGTTTGCGCCTGTGCCGGAGTCGCAATCCCGGCCAATAGAGTTGCAGTGGCGAACACGGTGAACGCGACTGCGGCCATGCCGGACGATTTTGCGTACTGACAGATCGAGTTCATGTGCGAGGTCTCCTGCTGCCAAATAATTTCATTCGTATTGCTGTTGGAGGATTTGTGTGTAAGAGGACGAAGGGCGAAAGCGTGCCACTTCCGCCCTTCTCCGGGGTTTTTTCTTACTTGACTTTGAATTTTGTGGCGCTCTTTAAGGTGCCAGAAGGTGTTGTGACCGTCACGTACCCGGTGGTGGCGCCAGTGGGAATCTTTGCCGTCAGATAAGTGTCAGATTCGACGCTGAATTGCGCCGACACTCCGTTGAAATCAACGGCCGTTGTCCCCGTAAGTCCCACGCCAAAGATGCCGGTCGACGTGCCTTTCTTGCCCAGCGGAAATTGCGTGATGATGTACGGCTTGAATCCCATGCTGAAGCTGTAGAAGACGCCTCCATCGGTGACGCCGCCGCCGATCGAGGTCGTGCCGTAGAAATTCCCATTCGGATGAGGCGCCAGCGGCGACGTGGGAAAGCACCCATTTGCATCCGTGTTGCCGCAGTTCGGGTTCCAGTTGAACAGATCGGAGTAAACGGGCTTCTTGCCGGTTGTGATCCCGAATATGCTTTCCGGACCGTAACCACCCATATTGGTATCTTGTGAGGGCGAATAGAAATGCCCATCGGTGCCCAAGGTTAAGGTGAAGTTGGGATACCCGGCGTTGTCCGTGGTGTAGTTGAAGCTGTGCAGGATTTTGATCGTCTTGCCTGCCAACTGGTAAACAATTCCATTGTTGTAAGTGCCGCCGTACCAAGTCGTCCCGTACCATTTGCCATCGGCTCCCTGGGTTGGAGGCGCGTCCGGCTCGTTGGGACCACCATTGCTATCAAAAATGTAGAGCATGGTCAGCTTGCCCTTCGGCGTGATTTTGAAGAGCGTGCCGCCGTTAGACGGGCCACCATGAGCGCTGGTGCCGTAGAAATTGCCGTCATTTCCCAAAGTGACTGCGTTTGGGTATGCACCATCGTTGGGACCTCCCTGGAATGTATGCAGGGTCGTGAGCGTGCCCGACGGCGTGATCTTGAAGAACGTTCCCAACCCCGCGCTACCGCAGTTGCTGCCTTGCGTTGTGCCATAGAAATTTCCGTCCGTGAACAGAGTCAGGGAATTTGGCTGCACACTACAACCGAGAACGGGGAACGAATAGATAACGGTGAAGCCGTTTTGCCCCTGGCTTGGGTCGAATCTGAAGATCGCTCCGGAGCCATTGTTCCAGTCCTGGCCGATGTCCATGCATGGGCCGTACAGCAGCCCGTCGGGACCAAGCGTAAGGCCGTACTGGCACTGCACCCCATAGCTGTACTGGTTCGGGCCAATCCAAAGGGTTGCCTCCCCCCCGTACGGCGACATCTGGTAGATTTCGTCGCCCACAAATGTCATGCCGTAGAAATTGCCGTCGCGGCCGAGAGCCAGCTGACCGAGAGGGCTTTCGAGCCATTGAGGGCCATTGAAGTCGTACAGTGGGGTGTAGGTTTGCGCCCGCGCCGGAAGCGCGAACGCGATAAGAAGAGCGATCATAAGCAAAGCGAGTGCAATTGCAGCAAGGCTTGACGGGCTGATTCTTACGGAATTCATGACTGTGTCTCCTGGGTATAAAGTTGGCTTGCCGAGTGAGGGGAGGGGATCCTCGGACTTTAGCGTGCCTTGCAATTACCGCGACACTCTCAACCAACCATTTGGCGGCGTCAATTTCCGGAGAGTCATTTTGCGACCAAACGCCAGTCACGAAGCAAGTCTCGTCCCGCCAATGCGATATGAGGAACGGTCACGCAGCTTTGTAGGGATGATGACGAGGCTGAGAAAACGTAGAAACGTCACTGCGGAATCGTCACTTGTGGTGTTAGACTGCTGTGTTTTTCCTCCCCCGGCTTAGTGTCCCTGTGCCCGAAACCATCTCCACAGCCTCCGTCGTTCGCTTTGGTGTCTTCGAGGCAGACCTGCGCTCGGGCGAGTTGCACAAGTGTGGAGTCAAGGTCAAGATTCAGGAACTGCCTTTTCAGGCGTTGAAGTTGCTGGTTAGCCATCCGAATGAGGTGGTCAGCCGCGACGACCTGCGCCAGGTTTTGTGGCCGGACGGCGTGTATGTTGAGTTTGATCGCGGCGTGATCAGCGCGATCAATCGCCTGCGCGATTCGCTCGGCGATTCGGCCGAGAACCCCATCTTCATTGAAACCGTTGGGCGCCGCGGTTACCGCTGGATCGCCCCGCTGCACTTTTCCGATCCTGCGCACAACGGCGCATTGCGCGACCACCCCACAGCGCCGGCGCCGGGGGAAACCTCGGTGTGGCCTGTAGTCTCGATGATCGGCCGGCTGGTTACGCAGCGTTCGAATTTGTTTTTCGTCCTGCTGGTTGCCGCTCTGCTCTTCGTCGTAGGCGCTTCCTGGATGAGACGCGACAGGTCGAATTCTCCAAGTAAAACCAGCGCATCCCCTATTGCGACCCGAGCCACCTCGGCTCGAGCCCCCGCCAATCGTGAGGCGGAAAAATTCTATCTCGAAGGTCGCTACTACTGGGAGAAACGGACGCCCGAGAGCCTGAGCAAGGCGGTGGACTCTTTTACCCAGGCAATTGTTCACGATCCCGGATATGCGCCCGCCTATGTCGGACTGGCGGATTCCTACAACCTGCTGCGTGAATACACGGTGATGCCCGCGAATGAAGCCTATCCCCGGGCACTCGCGGCCGCAAAGAAAGCGGTCGAGCTCGATCCACAGTCCTCCGAGGCGCACGCATCTCTGGCGTTCGCGTCATTTTTCGGCATGTGGGATGCACCCACCGCCGACCGGGAGTTCCAGCGCGCCATCGAGTTGAACCCCGGGAACGGCGTCGCGCATCATTGGTACGCCACGTATCTCTCGTGCATGCGCCGCTTTCCCGAAGCACTCGGCGAGATCGAACGCGCACAAGCGCTTGATCCGGCGTCGAAGTCTGTCCTGGCCGATAAGGGAGCGCTCCTCTTCGATGCAGGCCACCGCCAGGAATCGATCGCGCTGCTCAAGCAGATGGCCGACAACGAGCCGGATTTCATTTCTCCGCAACGCTATCTGAAATATATCTACTTGATGATGGGTGACTACTCCAGCTCTCTTGGGGCCGCCAGAAGAGAAGCTGTTCTCATGCATGACAGCTCGGCGGTCGCCATTGTGGACGCCACCGAAAAAGGCTTCGATTCGGAAGGTGAAAGGAAGCTTCTGGAGGTGCTTAGTGCGGAGCAGAAGAAGCTCTTCGACAAAGGCCGCTTTTCTCCTTTCCTCCTGGCGAAGACGTATTCGATCATGGGCAACAAGCGGGAGGCGCTGCGCTATCTGAGAATCGGCTACGAGCGGCGCGTCGACGGCATGACTGGGATCGCAGCTGATCCTGCCTTTGCCTGCCTCTACCGTGAACCTGCCTTTGAGAAATTGCTGGCCGATATTGGATTGCCTCCGTAGTTTGACCGCTGCGTCACACCTGATTCGGCGCCGGGGCCTACGCTGGGACGAGCGCCATGACTTCCTTGGCAATGGTTCCCGCGCGCGAAAAATTGACGAGTTTCAACAGCAGGGCGTGCGTTACTTCCTGTCCCTTGGCGACTACCAGCATGCCGGCCTTGTTTCTGATTTCCTGTTGCAGAATCATGCCCGCGGCAAGTTTTGCTGTTGGCACTTTGCGCAGTTCCGTCCGGCCGCCCTCGCGCTTCATGTCTCCCATCGCGTCAATCATCTCGCGCCCAAATTCACCGGTGCGGTGACGAAGCCGGGCGATTGCGTCCTCCTCCGACATACCCTGCATTCTGAGATCGTCATACGCAACAGCCAGCTTCAGGAGCTTCGCGCCAAAGCGCATTGCATCCGATGACGACGCAGGGACCGGTGGAGCATCGCCGTTGGCGTCCTTGATGAATTGCTGGCTGACCATCCACGCGATGGGTTCGAGACGCGGAATAGTAACTAGAAGATCACGCGCCACCCTTGGATGCTCGTCGTAGTGAGCCTTGTCTTCTGGCGATAGGTTGTTCCCGAGATACGCGGCTTGGGTCAGCTCCGGGTCCAATGTCACACACCCCAATTGCGAGAGCATCGCGGCTGCTTCGAACCGCCAGGGCGACGCCAGCCCGAACTTGCTCACCAAATGCCGGACGCACCGCGTAATGCGCATCGACCTGCCGAATGCTTCCGGGCTCACCGCACTCAGCACATCGGTGAGAACCTTGATGCTGCCCATCAGCGTATTTTCGAGCAGCTCCTTTTCCGCAGTCACCAGCCGGTACTGCACGATTCCCGCGGTCATCGCTTTGCTTAGCGTGTCTTTCTCGCATGGCTTGGTCAGAAACCGGAAAATGTTGCCTTCGTTCACCGCATCCATCGCGGTCGTAAGGTCGGCATGTCCCGTCAGCAGCATTCTTACTGTATCGGGGGTAGCCTGCTTGACGCGTGCCAGAAATTGCGCTCCGTTCATCACCGGCATTCGCATGTCCGAGACAACGATCGCGTAGGGTCCGGTATTCTCGATCGCCGAAAGTCCCTGCTCTCCACCCACCGCGGTATCCACCTCAAAATCCCGATGGAGCGTCCGCTTGTAGCCATCCAGTACCGCCGGTTCGTCGTCTACGAACAGGATTTTGTCAGCCATCCCGACCCTCTCTTGCCTTTGGTTCGATTCGCTCGCACTCCGGTCGAAGCCTAATCGGCACAAATGCCCCCTGGACTTAGGCTCACTAAAGTAACAACCCTTACTAACAATATGGCCGAGGGTTAAGTTTTGACGGGGACACGCCGATAGAAGATCGCACGCTTGTTAGATCTTGAAAGTTGTCTTTCGCAAGAATGCAGTAGATGGAACGATGAAACTCCGCGCGATCACCGCCTTGCTCTTCGCCGGATTCGTACTGCTGACATTCATTGTGACCGGAGTCGATTATGTGAGCCTGGGCACAATGAAGAGGCTCCATGGCCAGGCCCAATCCATCGCTGACCGCCAATGGATCGACGTGCAGTTGGCAACAAGCGCGCTTGAGAGTTCCGACCGAAACACTAATGTTGTCACGCGGCTGGTTCTGACCAGCGACTCGGAGGAAGTTCGTTCTCTCTTGGTCGAACGCGCGGCCAACAGTAGGGTTGTTGATATAGACATCAAGGCGCTCGGCGGGAGGGTGAGCTCTCCCAGAGAACAAGCACTCTACGATGCCGTCGTCGCAGCCAGAGCCGCGTATCACGATAGCTGCCAACGCGCGTTGTCCAAGCTGCTTCAGGGTAATGACGCCACTAGCGCCCGCGCTATTTTTATTGGCGAGACGCTGCCGCTTCAAGCGAAGTATCACGTCGCTTGGGGGGACTTCATCCACTTCCAGACGCAAGAAATGAACCAGGACCTGGCCGAAAGTTCCGCTCAATACGTGGCGGCAAGAAGTCGCTGCGTGTTCCTTGTCATCGTCTCGCTCTTTGTCGTTCTTTGCATTGGATCTGTCGTGATCTGGAGAACCGTGCTTGAAATTCGGCGCCGTGAAGGCGCCGAGCAAAGAATTTGCAAGCTAAACGAAGAACTGGAACTCAAAGTAAGCCAGCGCACCGCAGCTCTTGCGAGTGTCAATGACGACCTTACAGCCAAGATTGCGGAGCGCAAGCTGATTGAGAACCAACTGTTAACTAAAACAGCGTTTTTTGAGGCTCAAATTAACTCGACCCTGGACGGAATATTGGTCGTCGATGAAGACAATCGGGTTGTCCTCCGGAACGACCGCTTCCTGACGCTTTTCGAGGTCCCCCCAAGTATCAAGATGGCCAAGGACGATCAAGACTTACTAAAGCATGCGGTGAGCATGGCCAAGGATGGACACGGCTTCCTCGCCCGGGTCCATTATTTGTATGGCCACCGCAGTGAAATCAGCCGCGACGAAATCGAATTCAGGAACGGAGTTGTCATCGATCGCTATTCTTCGCCAGTGCTCGGCAAGGAGGGGAAATACTACGGTCGGATTTGGGTCTTTCGCGACATCACGCAACGCAAGAAAGATGAAGAGACCGTACGCCGCCTCTCCCTGGCCGTCGAACAGAGCCCGGTGTCGGTTGTCATCACCAACTTGAACGGCGAGATCGTCTATGTCAACCGCAAGTTCGTTGAGTCGACCGGGTACAGCTATGAGGAAGTAATCGGAAAGAATCCTCGAATACTAAAAACGGGACATACCACCAACGAGGAATACGGGGCTCTCTGGAAAGCCATCAAGGCGGGAAAAGAGTGGCGCGGCGAGTTTCAGAACCGCAAAAAGAACGGCGAGATCTATTGGGAATATGCCGTCATCCGCCCCATCGAAGACGAGAATGGAATCGCCACCCACTTTCTGGCAGTCAAGGAAGACATCACCGAACGCCGGCAGATGGAGATTCAACTGCGTCATGCCCAAAGACTGGAGTCGATCGGGCAACTGGCCGCTGGCATAGCGCACGAAATCAACACTCCAATCCAATACGTTGGGGATAACACCACGTTCCTGGCGGATGCATTCGGCGGGCTCAGAAGCCTGCTCTCCAAGTATGAACGCCTGTTGACGGCGGCGCAGGAATGTGGCGCGCCCGATGAGGTTCTCAATGACGTGGCTTCTGTGGCAGAAAGCATCGACATAAGCTATTTACTGGAAGAGATTCCTAAGGCCTTGGCACAGGCGAAAGAAGGCTTAGGCCGTGTCTCAAAGCTCGTCGGAGCTATGAAGGAGTTCTCCCATCCGGGGACCAAAGAAAAGACCCTTTGCGACTTGAACCGGGCGATTGAGAGCACAATCACCGTCTCGCGAAACGAATGGAAGTATGTCTCTAATGTAGAGAAGGACCTCGATCCTAAGCTGCCTCTCGTCCTCTGCCTCCCCAACGAGTTCAACCAGGTGATTCTCAACCTGATTATCAATGCCGCACATTCCATCGCGGACGTTGTGGGCAAGACCGGCACGGGCAAGGGCACAATCAGAATTGCGACACGCGATTTCCAGGATTGGGTCGAGATCAGCATTCAAGACACCGGAACTGGCATACCAGCGCATGCCCAGGCTCGCATGTTCGAGCCTTTCTTCACGACCAAGGAAGTTGGCAAAGGGACAGGCCAGGGTCTTGCAATTGCCCGTTCCGTGGTTGTCGACAAGCATCAGGGGAGTATTCACTTCGAGACCGAGGAAGGAAAAGGCACTACCTTTATTATTCGTCTCCCCAAGGAAGGCAAGAAAGTGCCGGCATTGGCTGCGCAAGGAGCATTCGCGTGAAACGCATCCTGTTTGTCGACGATGACCCCGGCATTCTCGACGGCATTCGCCGCATGCTCCATGCCGACCGCGACCGCTGGGAAATGGAATTTGTGCTTGGAGGCGAGGCAGCTCTCGAGGCGTGCGCAAGAAACAGCTTTGACGTTGTCGTCTCCGACATGCGGATGCCATCAATGGATGGGGTCACCTTTCTAACGCACATGCGCGATCGCTATCCAGCTACCGCGCGCATTGTCCTCTCCGGCCACTGCGCGGTGGAGGCATCCACACGAGTCATCCCCGTCGCTCACCGTTTCCTCGCCAAGCCATGCTCTTCCAAAGATCTGCAAGGCGCGATTGAAGGCGTTTGCGTTTTACAGGAACTCCTGTCCCGCCCGGAACTCTGCCGCGTGGTCGGTTCGATCGGCCAACTGCCCGCCCTTTCCACCACCTATACCGCCCTCTCCAAGGCGGTCATGAACCCTGAAACCCCAATCACAAAGATTGCGGAGATCATCGAGAAAGACATGGCGGTCTCCGCCAAGGTCCTGCAGTTGGTGAACAGCGCTTTCTTCGGGCTCGCGCAGAAGGTCACTACCCTGCGCAGCGCGGTAAGTTACTTGGGCATGGATACGATCAAGGATCTCGTCCTGGTTACAGAAACGGTCAGAGTCTTTGTCCCGGACAAGCGCATCCCTCCATCCACCCATCAACATCTGCAGGCTCACGCTCAACGGGTGGCGCAGATTGCGGGCACGCTCCCCGTGGACCCCAGGCTGCGGGACGTCACCATCTTGGCCGCCCTGCTGCACAACATCGGCAGGCTGATCTTCGCCAGCAGATTGCCGGATCAATTCTGTGCCACTCTCGCACTGGCGAACCACCTGGGCTGCCCAGTTCACGAGGCTGAGGAGCAGTTACTCGGGATCTCTCACGCCGAAGCGGGCGCCTACCTCCTCGGATTATGGGGAATTCCTCACATCGCGGTGGAAGCCATTGCCCACTACCTACACCCCACCCGCGTACCGCATTCAAGCTTCGACAGCTCTTTGGCTCTTTATGTCGCCAACCTTCTCGCGGGTACACCACCCAAGGATGATGGCTCGCCATCCTCCGACCTCGATGAATCGCATCGCCGCTGTCTGGAAGAATTGGGTATCTTGAATCGGCTCCCTGAATTCCGCGAACTGGCGCATCAGGCGAAGCAGCATAAGGAATAGCCGTAGCCATCGAGACCCAGCCGCTCAAACGTGTACCCATGTATTTCGAAAAATCAGCGAAATTTCCTGAAACGAATCCTGTAGATCCCACACTATCCCTATGAGCGAGGGCATCGCCTTCGGGCGATAGCCCACAGTTCACCACCCAGCCGGATAAACCATTTGGCAGGGTACTAAATGGGTGCCGGAGCCGAAGGGGAAGCGGCTCCGGCCCCCTTTTTTCAGCAATCTTCCAAGCGGTTGCGTGCGCGCGGCCAGAGGAATCCTTATTTCCTGTGCATGACGTCCGGCCCATCTCGTCGCACCACCCGCGCCGCCGAAACAGTCTCGTGGTCCTCAGGCGCCTGCCCGCGCCACTCCCCGCCCCCGAAACCGCTCCCCCCGCCTCGCGTCCGGTGCTAAACTGTCTGACACTCCCGAACCCTCGAGGCAAGCTTTTGCAGTTCCAATCCTTTGACGAGGCCTACATCAGCCGCTTGCGGGCTGGCGACTTTCGCACCCAGGAACATTTTTCGAGTTACTTCAGCGCTTTGATCAAGATCAAGCTGGGCTCCCGGGTCAAGTCACCGGAGATCATTGAGGACCTACGCCAGGAAACCTTCGCTCGCTTTTTTTTGGCATTGCGTGACGAAAAAATTCTCCGTCCGGAAGCTCTTGGTGCGTTCGTCAATTCCATCTGCAATAACGTCCTTTTCGAACATTACCGGTCCGCGGGGCACGATACTCCCCTGGATGAAGAGGAAGAGAGTGGCGCTCTTACCGCAGTACCCGACGTCCTGGACAAGCTGGGTGCCAAGGAGATGGAGAAGGCGGTCAAGGAGATCCTGCAAAAGCTTCCCGAGCGCGACCGCAGGCTGTTGCGGGAAGTTTTCCTCGAGGAGCGTGACAAGGACGAGGTCTGCCGCGAAATGGGCGTGGACCGCGATTACCTGCGGGTGCTATTGCACCGAGCCAAACAGGCATTCAAGTCGACGTATCTCAAGAAGATGAAACTCGGATTCGCTGGGTTCTTCTCCGGCGGGAAATCCCGCGGCACAGCGATACGCTGCTTTTAATTTGCAAGGAGAATGACATGGACCACGAGTTGGTGGTTCGAGACAAAATGACAGAACGATATTTACTCGACGAGCTTGATGCCGGCGAACGGGATCAGTTTGAGGAGCACTATTTCTCCTGTCCCGACTGCGCCTTGGACGTTCGTGCGGGCGCGGAGATGCTGGCACAAAGCAAAGTGCTGCTTTCGGAGACACCCGAAGCAGCTTTCACACACGTAGTGGCTCCGCGGCCCAAACCGGAG
>Ga0335070_10010267_pt1 | contig 10948 bp, 12 predicted proteins | sample Lox_Sample_13_FD_206722 | JGI IMG/M metagenome (GOLD analysis project Ga0335070, IMG submission 206722) | Soil microbial communities from Loxahatchee National Wildlife Refuge, Florida, United States - Lox_Sample_1.3 | ecosystem: Environmental > Terrestrial > Soil > Wetlands | place: USA... | reverse complement strand
ATTGCGCATGAGCACGAAATCGAGCAGCAAACCGCCGAGCAGATCCGTTCGAAAGACTTGGAAATTGCGAAGATGCGGATCGTCGCGCCATTCAGCGGAGTGGTCGCGCGCCGCTACGTTCGACTGGGCCAAAAGGTCTCGCCCAGTGATCGACTTTTCTGGATCACCGAGGTGGCTCCACTTCGCGTGCGCTTTACCGTCCCGCAGGACGCGATGCGCTCGGTAAAAAAGGGAACGACGGTTGACCTCCAGGTGCCCGCCGCAGACTCTAAGCACTACACCGCGAAGGTGATCGCCTTGAGCCCCGTCGTCGATCCTTCCAGCGGGACGGTCGAAGTTGTCGCCGAACTGGTCGGCAGAGTCGACCGCCTCTGTCCCGGAATGACCGCAACCGTTAGCGTACCTAGTGATTCGACTGTGCAGGCTGCGGTAGTGCATCGATGAACATCTTCGAATCTTCCGATACCGCACTCTGGCAGGCTCATGAGCAGCTGACGCGCACGCGGCCTCCGAAGCTCGATCCGCGAGTGGTGGGACGCGAGCACATCGAGGGCGGCGTGCGTACAGTCATGGCGATGGTGCCGCGAGGCGAGGGCTACTACAGGCTCACTCCGGATGAGTGGTCCATTCTGCAACTCTTCGACGGGGAACGTTCGTTTGCGGAAGTGGCGGAATTACACACGCAAAACACCGGGTTGCTCATCACTGAAGAGCAGATTCAATCTGTTGCACAGATGATTGAATCAACCGATCTTTTTTACAAAGCTCCACACGAGAAGAGCCGGGTAGTGCTGGAAGAACTTCTACGCCACCGTCGAAAGTTGCGGCGCAAGAGTTTCAACCTCACCGACATCAACCTGTTCAATTGGAATTCCGAGCCTTACTTTGAATGGGTCTATCCGAAGCTGCGGTTTATCTACACGCGCTGGTTCACCGCATTCACTCTCTTCTGGTTCGGCGTGATGACGCTGATCCTCTTCGATCACCGGGCAGAACTGTGGAGTGACTCGTTTCAGTATTACAACTTTTTCAATAAGAGCTTCGCGGACCTTGCCGACTTCTGGTTCTTCATCGCGGTTCTCATCTTCTTCCACGAATCTGCTCATGGCCTGACATGCCGGCATTTTGCAACGGCTGCCCATCGCATGGGATTTACACTCCTGTATTTCATGCCGACGTTCTACGTCGAACTGAGCGACGCGTGGGTGTACGCGCGCAAGTGGGAACGCATCGCCATCATGGTCGCGGGTTGCTGGGTGGAGTTGATGATGTGCGCAGTCGCCTCAATAGTATGGTGGGGCACAACTCCAGGTATGGCCATGCATGACCTTGCCTACAAGGTTCTGCTGGTGGCGGGTTTGACCATCATCATCCTCAACCTGAATCCGCTCATCAAGCTCGACGGCTATTACATGTTCTGCGAATTGATCGGAATTCCGGACCTGATGGAGAAGTCCAGGATATACGCGTCTAATTGGCTGAGGAGCGTGCTTGGCCTTCCATGCCAGCTTGATTACCTCAGACCCGGACGCAAGTTCTTCTACATCGCCTACGCCACATTGACGGGCATTTACAGCTATGTGCTCATCTTTGTGTTGGTCACATGGACTTACAACATCGCACACGCCTACGCACCCGATTGGGCGTTTGCACCCGCGCTGCTGGTTGGCGCCCTGATCTTCCGAACACCGGCACGCAAGGCAATGGCGTTTATGAAGCTCGTATACTTCGACAAGAAGGATGCCCTGAAAGCAAAGCTCACGCCCGCAAGATTGACGCTTGCAGGTCTATTCCTTTTCGCGCTCCTGTTTGCTCCCGTGTGGCGCGACACAATCTCCGCCCCATTCACACTGGAAGCGCCGGTTCGCGCGGTGGTGCGCGCGGAAGTTCCCGGTGTGATCACGGCAGTGGGAGCGATGGAAGGTCAGACCGTCACGGCAGGTGAAGAACTTGTGCGGTTGCGAAATCTGAACTTGGAGTCGGAAGCGGACCATGCGACAGCAGAATTGAAGCGTGCAAATGCCCGAAGCTTCAACTCGCAATTGCACTACGCAGATTATGCGAGCGCAGAGCGCCACCGAGAGGAGCAGGTGGAAAGATCAGCCATCGCAAAGAGCCGGTTCGACCACCTCGATCTGAAGGCGCCGATCGCGGGAGTGGTGGCCACGCCTCACATGCAGGACTTGATCGGATCGTACGTGACGGAAGGCACAGAACTGGCCGAGATCGTTCAGCTCTCGACCCTGCGAGCGCGAATCTACATCCCTGAATCTGCTCTGCGCGACTTGCACATCGGCGCGGCTGTGTCACTACTTGTGAATGGCAGCTCGACGCCGTTGCGAGCGCACCTGCAATCGCTGTCGCCGCAGTCCGCGAACCCGGACGAGACGCTCGTCGCCAAACCCGATTACAAAGGTTACGAACTGCCGCACTTCTACATGGGATTTTCTGAGTTTCAAAACCCGGGAACGTTACGCGATGGGATGCGAGGCAGAGCAAAAATCATGGTCCGCCGAATAAGTATCGCGGCGTTCTCCTGGGAGGCACTGGAGACGTTCTTCTCGCGCCGGCTCTGGTGATCAAAACAAAAAGGCTGCGAATGTGGCGTATTCGCAGCCTCTAGACGAAGTGGGATGCTCGGCCAAGTATGCCGGGCAACACTCGCTAGAACGTGACGCGATTGTTACCGGTTACCCGGTTCGCGCCAGTCACGCGATTCGCGCCAGTCACGCGATTCGCGCCAGTCACGCGATTCGCGCCAGTCACGCGATTCGCGCCGGTCACGCGGTTCGCACCGGTCACGCGGTTCGCACCGGTCACGCGATTGGCACCGGTCACCCGGTTGGCACCCGTTACACGATTGGCGCCAGTTACCTTTGTCGGCTCGGATTTTGTGGCTACGATGGCTTTCTTGGCGGCTTCGCGATTCGCAATCAACGACTTCTTCTGGATTGACATAACCTTCTCCTTGTAGATTGTTCGACCGCGGCGCGCCTTACATCTTTCTGTTCCGCGTATCGTCTTAACGCCTTTTACAAAAGCAACTGTCGTGCCAATTGCCGCGAGGAGATTTTTCCGCTCGTAAAGCATGTGTTTTCAGCGAAACGGTCCATGAGATGAAATCAGGAGCAATCTCGGGCGCATGCAAAGCGCTTCAAGTGGTCACTTATTCTCCCAGGTGAGGTTAAAAAGTGACCAAACGGCAAGATGCTCGTGGATGCCGGTCAAAAATTCACCTCGTAGTTGAAGGTTAGCTGATCGCGACGGAATGGGAGAAGATGGGGACTGCCTTCAGGCGATCCTGTATTTGCGGCAAAGATATTTCATCTGCTGACGATTCAAATGAAGCAGTGCGGCGGCGGCCGTCTTGCTCCCATTGCAACGCCGCAGGGCCGCCTGTATGTAGGCGGTTTCGATGCGCGCGATTTCGGCAGTGAATGAGATTCCCTGCTCAGGAATTAGCAACGCATCCTGCTGGACGGTGCTCGACATGAGGATCTGCGAAGGCAAGTCCTTCAAACGAATCACCGGACCTTCAGCCATCAGCACAAGCCTCTGAACAACGTTCTCCAGTTCGCGGACATTTCCCGGCCAGGAGTGTTCTTCAAGAACCTCGATGACTTCCGGTTCCACGTGCTTTATGGGCTTGTTACATTCGGCGCAGTAGATCCGCAAAAAGTGATCGACCAGCAAGGCAATGTCCTCCGTGCGCTCGCGCAGCGGAGGCATGTAGATGGGAAACACCTGGATTCTGTAGTACAAGTCCTCGCGAAAACGCCCCGAACGCACCAGGTCCTCAAGATCGTCATTCGTCGCGGTGATCAGGCGGAAGTCGATGTTCTTGCTGGTTTTGCTCCCGATGCGCTGCACTTGGTGCTCCTCAAGGGCGCGCAGCAGCTTCCCTTGTAACTGGAGATCAAGGCTGGAGATTTCGTCGAGAAAAAGAGTACCGCCATCAGCGGCTTCAATGTGGCCTGCTCGAGAAGCATGAGCGCCGGTGAAAGAGCCTTTTTCGTGGCCAAAGAGTTCCGCTTCAATGAGCGTTTCGGGAAGCGCTGCGGCGTTGACGCTGATGAACGGCCTGTCGCGACGAGGTCCGGAGGCAACGATCGCGCGCGCGACCAGTTCTTTTCCGGTTCCACTCTCACCACGAATCACCACCGTGGTACGGCTGTCTGCTACACGTCGAATGGCTTCGTATACGCGACGCATGGCTTCGCTGCCGCCGACCATGTCGCAGAAGACATGGCGAGGCGTGGCGTCGCATGTTTGAGAGTTCACGAGAACCGGACGTGGCCGCATCACCCTACTCCTTGCTGGAGGATGCGCAAGACGCGCTTGGAAGGCCGTGGAGGTCAATAACTAACAAGGGCCCGGTTAATTTCTGACCAATGGATTATACTTCCGAGTCCGTGGTTGCTTTTTTTGCGCAGGTCGGCTTTGGACTCAGAACGAATCTTGGGTATCTGCGACAAACGCACTCGGATCGCATCTGAACTGAATAGATTCGGAGGATTCCATGGACATCAGCGTCCGGAAGCGTGGTGCAGTGCAACTGGTCCACCTGCGGGGCGACTTGCGGTTAGGGGCACCAGTCGATGAGTTCCGGCAGGTGATGGAAGAACTTGTCAATGCCGGAGATACCAAGGTAGTCCTCGATATGGCCGATGTCCGCATCCTTGATTCCAGCGGCATTGGTGCGCTGGTGAAGTATCTGAAAAGCACGAGGGAGCGGGGCGGAGCGCTGAAGTTGGTGAAACCCACAGATTTCGCGATAAAGACGCTCAGAGTTGTCGGAGTGTTGAACCTGTTCGAAGTCTTCGATGAAGCAGAGGCGGCGGTAGCTTCATTCGACGCTACGTCAACACAGAGCCCCAAGAGTGCGGCGCGATAGCATTTTCGCAAATTGTGCGTAGCGGCTTTACTTCTCCGGCACGCGCCGCCAAACTGGCTTCTGGTTCCTGAAGCGAAGTTCTCCACCGTTCGCCGGGTTGTAGATGATCCCCATCTGATCACGGGTGCCGACGCGATTGCTGGAATAAATGGTCAGCGAAAAGCCGTTTCCGAGCTGCTGCCGATCCACCTTCTCCACGGTTTGAACCGCGGCCTGACTTTCGACACCGGTCAGAATGACAAACTCAGACGGCCAGAACTTGATAAGCCGGTCCGAATACTGAGGATCGTCGGTGACCCATGCTCCCTGCACCTCGCGCGGCAGCGCGCCTTCCCCTCCTCCGCTTTTGCAACCGTTGCAGAGGGCCATCAACGTGGCTACAAAGAGAACGATCGCTAAATGCTTCACGCGAATCCCCGGAACATTGAATGTAATGGCATTCTTCATGACGAGTTCTCAGTACAGTTCTGCCAATCCGATATAGCTTCCGTCGCTGGCCCAAATGATGTCATCCTGGCTTGTCGCGTCCGTGATCTTTTGCGAACTCAGGCCATCCGGTCCAAGGCTATACAGGTCGAAGACGACATTAATCTGCACGTTGAACCGGTCGACTCGTGCGAGGCCGGCTGATGCGGTCGTGAGATTCAAGTACTGGTACGGATTACCCCACGCGTCCTTCATCTGGTCGCACTCGATATCAGCCAGCGAATTTGGAAATTGCGCGTTGTTGGCCGCGGCGTAACCGTAGATCATTGCCGAAATGCTGTGAATATCAGCCACGGACCTCGCGTTCCTCGCACTGTTCATCGCCGTTCGAAGATTGGGGATGGCGATTGCCGAGACGGTCATCAGAATCGCAAGAACGATGATCAACTCCACAATGCTGAAACCGGCGTGGCCGCGTGTGCGCATCCGCCACGCTCGCGAAGAGACACCGGGGCTAACTTGCCCCACAGGATTGCTGGTGTGAACCACGGATTTTTTTGTACAGTGCGCCATCGGCCAATAGCCCGCGTGACAGAGTCGCAACAAATGCCCGGAAGGGCAGGACACAATCCTACACTGAAAGAGCTCAGAAATCCCCCAACTGGACTCTGGATCGTCACTGTCCGACAAACGAAAGTATGGTACTCCCGTAACACGTTGGCGAGGGGCCATGTACTTTTGAGACTTGCATTCCAACAAAAAGTAAGCCGGGCACACGCCCGGCTTGATCCTTAAGAAACCGCTATTTATCTGTCGATCTTGAGGTTGATCCTCGCCTGCGGGCGCATGTCGAAGGAACTCAGCGTTCTTGTGTCGCTGCGCTTACCGTCCTTCTCCGCGTGTACCTCATAATCGATGTTCGGCGATAACTGATGAAAACGATAGCTGCCATCGTTTTCCGAGATGTAGGTCTTCACCGATTGTGTCTTGGTGTTCTTGAGATACACCAAAGCCTGCGGAATCGGATTGCTCTCCTTGTCGGTCACAAATCCAACAAGGCTTCTTGTGCCGCTGCTGTTCTTATCCTTCTGCCCGTCCCCGAACTGCGCAAACAGTGCCGAGGTAGTCAGGAGGAGAATGATGCAGATGAGTGCTCTTTTCAAGAAAAGCCTCCGTAGTACCTGGATCAATTCTACTCCGGCAGGTGGAGGCTCGTATCAATGCGCTCGTCACCGGAGATGTGGACACGCGTCTCCGGCTTAGGCTTTCCTTTCGGGGTCTTGATATCCGCTTGCAGAATATACTCGTGGTCGCCGACCGGCACATGCACACCAAACTCTCCGTGATGGTCGCTTGTAGCCTGCCAGCGCCACTTCTTCTCGTCAGCGCGACGAATACGAACCGGCACGCCGTATGCAGGACGGTCGTGGGAATCCCAAACGGTACAGAAAATGATTGCAAAGCTATCCTGCGGGCGCACCTTCTTTTGCTCGGCGCAAACACGCGTGGGCAGCGCACACGCAAACAGCATAGCAACGGCAAGCGCCGCTGCCGCCTGCCTGAAGGACGCCCGATCAGTAAGCACTGTCTTCTTCGTCTTCGTCGTCCTCTTCGTCCTCGTCCTCGTCAGCAACGCGACTCAGTTCCAGGGGGTCAATTGCGACGACTTCAAAGTCGGTGCCGCATTCAACGCAGGAGACGATTTCGCCTTCGTCTAGTTCATCTTCTTCAATGTCGAGATCGCTCTCGCATTCAGGACACAAAACCATGATTTCCTCCTAGTGCCGCATTTATATTTAGAATCTCTTTCCTGTACCGTCAAGTGGAGTCGTAAACGAAAAGAACAGAATCCCAACTTCTCAGGTTGGGGGACACAATTTCTGTGACGCAATCGAAAACACTTGCCTTTCTTGTCGCCGTGTGGATGTTCGCGGCGCTCTCGCTGGTTGCCCAGAACTCCAGCCCACCTCAACGCAATGAGAAGATCCTCGATATGGCCGCGAAACGACTGCCAGCGTGGCGCGCTCGGCTTGAACGTGCCAGCCAGCTCGGGAAGCGGCGAGCGCGAGCACGGCCCGAACCGCACCGGAAAGGACGTGGCAGCCTCCTCGACGTCAACCGAGTGACGCTGCGTGCGCAGTCCGCTTCAGGAACGATGAAGAATTTTGCCAGGCGGCATCAGCTTCTCCGGAGGGAATCCGGCATCGAATACGGTGACCCGCCAAACTTTGTAGACTATGTAGGTGGCGGGCGTGGCCCCGGGCGAATGTGGCCTTATTATATCTCTGCCGTTCACAAGAGATTCGCCGGCCGATCAAGCTGCGGATGAGGATGCTCGGCGATCTTGCAGCCGTTGCATGGGCACGCGCCTTGGGATCTCGGAGCGGCAGGCAATCTGTAGTTCTAATTGGGTTCGACACGCAAATCGAATGGAAGGATTGTAATCATGCGTGGTGGAATGACGCTGAGTTTCCCCCCGTTTACGCGGGCTGTACGTAACCTGATCATCGCGAACACCGCGATCTTCTTCCTGCTACTGATCTCTCCGTTGATCGGATTGGGCGGGATACGCACGTTTGTCGCGGAATATCTCTACCTCGTCGCCGGCCAGGTGATACACGGCTGGGTGTGGCAGTTGGTTACGTACGGATTCCTGCACGTCAGTTTCACCCACCTGCTCTTCAACATGTTCGCGCTCTGGATGTTCGGCGCGCAGTTTGAAGTGGAGTGGGGGCGTCGAAAGTTCCTTGAGTTCTACTACTGGTGCCTGATCGGCGCGGCCGTGACCACGGTGGTGCTGGCCGTTGTTGGCGCACTGCTCTATCGCGCGGCGCCCCTCGGACTGTTCCGCATCATGGCCGACCTGTTAATCACGCCCACTGCGGGAGCCTCAGGCGGAATCTACGGCCTGCTGATTGCGTTCGGATTGCTGTACGGCGATCGCGACATCTTCATGTTCCCGCTGCCGTTCACGATCAAGGCGAAGTACATGGTCGCCATCTGGATTGCGATCGCCCTGGTCGGTGCCTTGAGTGACACCGGAGGCGTGGCCAACTTCGCTCACCTCGGTGGCGCGCTGTTTGGCTGGATTTATCTGCGCTTGCTGCCCTCACGCGGGCTGGGCTTTGCGAGCAGCGAGGGCTACTACGGCCTGCGCAACCGTTACTACCGCTGGAAGCGCAAGCAGGCCCAGAAGAAATTCGAAGTCTACATGCGCCAACACAAGCGCGAAGATTTCTTTGACGAATACGGAAACTACAAAGAGCCGCCGGGCGGAAAGAAGGGCAATGGAGATCCGCGCGGCCCGTGGGTCAACTGAACCTATTTTCGAGTTTTCGAATTTCAGAATCGTCGAAGGAAAGAAATCGGCGAATTCTCACACTGTGCTCCCCCGGAGCTGTCATCACTGGAGTTCTTCACTTTCGTTCAGGACGACCCGCTGGAAAACTTGCTGAATCCGGGAGCGCAGCAACTCAAGAACAACTTACGTTCTCTGGACGGTCGAAAACACCGGGTCCAGCGACTCGTACGCGGTGGTAACGTCGCAGACTTCCGTCAGCGATTTCCAGAAGCGATGAACATCGGGATCCTGTTGCGCTTCGCTGCGGATCTCTTCTGATTTCCAGATGCGCAGGTGAACGAATCTCGAAGGGTGCTTCGAGTCGCGATACAGAAGGTCGCGGCTGTAGCCCTTCTTGTTCATCATGGTGTAAAACTCGCGCAGCAGCGCCAACGTTGCGCTCTCCTGCCCCTCAAACGGACTCAATATCGCCAGTGAAAGTATTTCAGAACTCGCCATTTCTGTTCCCTGCGTATTAGCTTTTACTGCTTCTGTCTCTTCGTCGGAGGCGTCGCTAGCACCTGCCTCAGTCGAATGAAATTCGTGGACCCCGTTGTCGCTTGCGTTCCGGCAACAATCGCAATCACTTCGTCTTTGCGAGTCACACCCTTGCTCACAAGGTAGTTCTCCGAGAGTGAGATCATCTGCTCCACAGAGAGCGCCTGTTCAACGCCTACCGGATGCACACCCCAAAGCAAGTTCAGCCGATTACGAACTGGCAACGTGTGAGTGAAAGCATACACTGGCGTGCACGGCCTGTATTTAGAAATAAAACGGGCGGTATTCCCACTTTCCGTGAAAACGGCGATCGCGCTCAGCTTAAGGTCTTCCGCCATGTGCGCCACAGATTCGCAAATGGCTTCAGTGATTGTGAGGTCACGAGGCGCATGACGCGTGCGGACTGCATTTGTTCCCATGTGCACCTCGGCCTCAATCACAATGCGCGACATCATGCTGACCGCCTCGCGCGGATACTTGCCGGAGGCGGTCTCGCCTGAGAGCATCACCGCGTCTGTACCGTCAAAGATCGCGTTCGCGACGTCGCTGGCCTCGGCGCGGGTTGGGCGCGGATTCTCGATCATGCTCTCAAGCATTTGGGTGGCGGTGATGACCGGCCTGCGCCAAACCTGCGCCCGCCGGATAACGTGCTTCTGGATGATCGGAACTTTCTCGGGCAGAACCTCGACTCCAAGGTCTCCACGCGCCACCATAACGCCGTCTGTCACTTCCAGAATGGCCTCGAGATTATCAATCGCCTGAGGCTTTTCGAGTTTGGCGATCACGGGCGTGTCCGCACCCAGTGCGGCCAACTGCTGCTTGGCGCTGCGCACGTCGTCGGCGGTCCGCACGAACGACAAAGCCACAACATCCACGCCCTGCTCGACGCCGAAACGCAGGTCATCCAAATCCTTTTCGGTGAGCGATGGAATGCTTACTACTGTCCCCGGCAGGTTGATGCCCTGGTGCTCGCCGAGCAGGCCACCGTCGACCACCTCGCACTCCACATCATCACCGCGAACGGCAACTACCTTGAGCGAGAGCCTGCCGTCGGAGAGCAGGATGCGCGCACCTGGCACGACTTCCTTTGCCAGCGTCGTGAACGTGGTCGCCAGCAGCTCGGGTGTGCCCTCGATATCGCGGCTCGTGATCGTGACCCGCGAACCCGGCTGCAACATGACTGGCGTGTGGTCGCGCAAACGTCCCGTGCGAATCTTGGGGCCTTGCAGGTCCTGCAAAATGCAGATGGTGCGTCCGAGTTGTTCGGCCACTTTTCGCAGGCGCGCGATGGTTTGGGCGTGCGATTCGTGCGTGCCATGCGAAAAATTCAGTCGCGCGACGTCCATGCCGAGCCGCATCAGCTCGCCCAGCATCTCCTCGGTATTGCATGCCGGACCGATCGTGCAAACGATCTTGGCTCGGCGCTCCGGCGAATCGTGCAGGGCCATTTGCGAGCTATTTCCTTCCGCGAATTTCATATCGCGCACCTTGCAGTGAAGTCTTGTAAGTATTGGAAATGAGATTCGGAATTGTTGCAACGCGCCAAAACGCACTCAGGCAGGCGGGGTCGAGTGAAACTCGCTGGGTGGGAGTTTCATTCTGTCGCGCCGTCGTCCTTCTTCAACTCGGAGTAACTTCCGAAGAGGAATCGCGGCGCAAACAGCGCGTTGAACTCCGCGCCAATCAACACCACCAGCGAAACAAGGTACAGCCAGATCAGCAAAGCGATGGCGGTTGCTACGGACCCGTATACGGCATTGTAAGTTGCGAAATGTCTGAGATAGAAGCCA
>Ga0335070_10010266_pt1 | contig 10949 bp, 9 predicted proteins | sample Lox_Sample_13_FD_206722 | JGI IMG/M metagenome (GOLD analysis project Ga0335070, IMG submission 206722) | Soil microbial communities from Loxahatchee National Wildlife Refuge, Florida, United States - Lox_Sample_1.3 | ecosystem: Environmental > Terrestrial > Soil > Wetlands | place: USA: Florida... | reverse complement strand
TATTCACATGGTTCGCCGGGCGCGGGCGATGAAGCAAGGAAACGTCTAATGGCCGCGAATATCGAGGCATTGGTCAAGCCCCTGGTCGATTGCGAACCCGCGGTGCTTGCGTCGCCGTGGCACGTCTTCGACGCAATCATCGAGCAGGATCCGCCGATAGTCTACAGCAACAGCCTGGCAGCATGGATCGTCGCCGGTCGGAAATACGTCAGGGAAATTCTTGCCGACAGCAGGACATGGTCCAACCGTTCAGTCGGCTCGAGCCAGAAGGCGAACGAGCACTTCTTCAAGCTGATGCGTGAGCTGCGCCAGGAACCTGAGATGGCGCCTCTAGTGGAGGAGTTCACGAGCGTTCGCCGTAACGGCACAGTGCTCATACTCACCGATCCGCCGACGCACATACGCCAGCGCCGGGCCTTCAGCGATCTGTTCCGACCCAGGCGCATCAAGAACATGACGGAAGAGATCCAGGCGATATCGGATAACCTGGTAGCCAAGATGCGCCCGCTTGGCCGCGCCGACTGGGTCGACGATTACGCAATCCAGATGCCGATCACGATCCTGGCGCGCAACTTCGCAGTCCCAGAATCTGACGGGCCGAAATTCAAGCGCTGGAGCGACGTCCTGGGCAGCCGGATCGGCCGAATCCACCTCACGAAGGAGGATATCCGCGAGCTTATCCTGGTGGAGAAAGAGTTCAGGGAGTATTTCACGCCGCTCCTGGAGGAGCGCGGGCGCAACCCGCAGGACGACCTGATCTCCGACATCGCGACGGCAGCGGTCGACGGCGAGTCGCTCAGCGACGCCGAGAAGCTGGAAGCCTGCCAGCAATTCGTCATCGCGGGGCACGAAACCACAACGTCGAACATCGCCAACATCGGGAGGCGGATTGCAAGCGACCCGGAACTTCGCGAGCGCCTTGCCGCCGACCGCAGCCTCATTCCGGGGTTCGTCGAAGAGGTTCTACGTCTGGATCCACCCGTCCTCGGCTTCTTCCGCGTGGCGACGCGCGACACGGAGGTCGCCGGCGTAAAAATCGCCAAAGGCGAGTACGTTTGGGTCGCCTATGCCGGCGGCAATCGCGACCCGGCAGGGTGTCCAATGTCCCATAAGTTTGACCCAACCCGTCATCCCAATCAGCACTTTTCATTTGGTTACGGGGAACACGCCTGCCTGGGCGCCGGGCTTGCCCGCGCACAAAGCACTATCGCGACGAACGCGCTGGTCGATCTGCCCAATCTGGCGCTGGCGCCGGATCATGTCGACAAGTATTCCGACAGCTACATCCTCAGAGGACTCAGGTCTCTCAAGATCACTTTCGACCCGGCGGCCGGCACCTGACGGGCTTGCGCCATGCACTTAAAACTCATGGATTTCGGGGGTACGGCACGCGTTATCGTCACGATCGAGGTGGCAATTCTTGACTCCACGAGGTACGCAAAGCAGAATTCTTCCTTAACGAACAGTCGGTCAGGAATGGACTACTCCCGCTTCTGAGCAGGCGACCAAGCCTCCCCTTCCTGTTGGAGAGTAGCGATGAAGCCATATGAAAATGCCATTCAGAGTGTGAACCACGTCGCATATCGCTGCCGCGACGCGGAAGAGACGCGACATTTCTATGAGGATGTATTGGGTCTGCGCCTGTCGTCGGCGCTTTGGCTGAAGGCGTCGCTGACCGGACGCCCCGTCAACCTGCTGCACATCTTTTTCGAAATGGGCGACAACTCGTTTGTCGCTTTCTTCGACGTGCCCGACGAATTCGACGAGGCGATGTTCCCCAAGCGGTCCGATTTCGACCTGCACGTGGCAATGAACGTCGCGGACCTGGAGACGCTGTTGGCCTACAAGGAGAAGCTGACCGAGGCCGGTTATCACGTGCGCGGCCCGTCGGATCACGGCTTTCTGCGGTCGATCTACACCCACGATCCGAACGGCTACGTGGTCGAGTTGACGTGGAAGACCGACAAATACGACGAGATCATGAGCGATCACGTGGACAACGCTCATGACATCCTTAAGGAATGGCAAAAGGACAAAGGTCTCGGGCCGGCCGAATAACCTGGCCCCGGTGCGCCCCGGACGCCGACACATCCATACCTTCTGGTCAGTAAAGAACGGATCCGATGGAATCACCGAAGCTCTACAAGTTCTCAATTTCGCCGTCCTGCCAGCGCGTGTTCGCGACATTTGCGAACAAGGGTGTCGACTACGAAACCGTCGAAATCGACATCAGCCAGGCGAAGCGGCCCGAAGAGTTCGAGAAGATTTCACCATTCGGCAAGGTTCCGGTCCTCGAGCACAGGGGGCAGATCATTCTCGAGTCGGCCAACATAATTCAATACATCGACGAGGTCTGGCCGAAGCCCGCGATGATGCCCTCGGATCCGGCGGGGCGGGCATATGCGAGACAGTGGATTCAATACGCCGACAGAGAGCTGTTCGACCGCGACGCGCAGTTCGTCCATATCGAGCGCGACAAGAAGCGCAAGCTCGAGATCTGCAGCACGCTGTTCGACCAGCTGATCCACTTGGAGCGGGGCCTGGAAGGGAAGAAGGCTCTCTTCCTGGGCGACTATCTGTCTCTCGTGGATTGCATGCTGGCGCCGACATTGGCCAACGTTCCCGTCTGGTCGGACCTGACCGGGGACAAGAAATATGCCCACTATAAAAACATCCGGGCCTACACCGACCGCCTGCGCAACAACCCGATTCTGGAAAAGACCGTCTTCAGCGTGCCGATCGAGGTATATGAGGGCTTCTTCCGGGCGGTCCTCGTGGACGGAATGACATTCCCGCCGGAGAAGTGACGCCGCTCCCGTCGCGGCGCATTTCCTCTCCCGAACCGTAACATGGGCGTTTGATCATGCTTCATCCCGAAGTCGAGGGTCGTAGTTTCGATGCGCAACTTCAACACGACGATGCGGCCTTTCGCCGGCAGATCGCGTACCTCTTTGCACGGTCGCCCTTCTATCGGCGCAAGCTCATTGCGGCCGGCTTCAAGAATGCGGAGAGCGTCGGCGGCATCGAGAATATCGCCAACCTTCCGGTAACCGACAAATCGGAGATCCGCGAATCCCAGAAGAGCGTCCCGCCGTTTGGGGATCATCTCGCGGCGGACCCGAAAGACCTCATGCGGATCTATTCGACGAGCGGCACGACCGGCACGCCCACCTATATCGCCGTCACGAAGAACGACATGGAGGTCTGGGCGACGAATACGGCGCGCTCCTATTACGCGTCCGGCTTCCGGCGGGGGCAGCCGCTTGTCGTAACGTTCAACGCCGGTCCGTTCGTCGCCGGCGGCGCCTATTTCGGCTTCGACAAGCTCGGTTGTACGGTCATTCCGATCGGCCTCGGCAACACGGAGCGGCTGGTCGCGGCCTTGCAGAATCTGGGCGGCGGCAACGCGGGGCTGTCGTGCACGCCGTCTTACGCCCTCCATCTGATGGACTGGTGCAACGACCGCGGCATCGACACGAAGTCGCTGGGCCTGAGGAACGTCTCGGTGGCTGGCGAGCCGGGCGGCGGCGATCCGCTGGTTCGCGAACGGGTCGAGTCGGCCTTCGGATGCATGATGCGCGAGGCGATGGGCACCGGCGACATTTCCACCTCGATCTGGGGCGAGTGCGAATATGGCGGGGGCATGCACTTCTCGTCCCGCGGCAACACGTTCGTCGAGCTCATCGATCCCGAAACCCGGAAGCCGCTGCCCTGGGAGGACGGCGCTCAGGGAGAAATCGTCTATACCGCGCTGGTGCGCGAGGCGATGCCCCTGCTGCGGCTCTGCAGCCGCGACCACGTCGTCGTCAACGCCCAGCCCTGCAAATGCGGACGCACGAGTCATCGCATCCGCTGCATCGGCCGAACCGACGATATGCTGATCGTTCGGGGCGTGAACCTGTTCCCGACCGCCATCGGCGCGCTCCTCGAGGATTTCGTGCCGCATGTCAGCGGTTTCTTCCGGATCATGCCGAAGAAGCGCGGTGTGTCCCAAACGCCGCCGTTGCCGGTGAGCGTCGAGCTCGGGCAGAACGCGTCCGAGACTCCCGCGGACCTGGCCGAGAAGATCAAGGCGGCGATTCGCTCGAAACTCGTCGTGACGACCGAGGTGACGCTCGTCCCGTACGCAACGCTGCCGCGCGGCGAATACAAGTCGAAGCTCGTGGAGTTCTCGAAGGCGGAGGGCTGAGCGGGCCATCCGTCGCGCCGATGCCCGGTCGGGCGCGGCGCGGCCTGATCGCAGGCATTTGTCCTGCGGGCCGACAAGGGATCATCGAAAGGAGAGACAGTCATCGCCAAGAAATCAAACCCGGTGACGCACCTGTGTTACAGCGATGTCGATAAAATCCTGGTGCGTGGCAAGGACCTGTGCCGCGACCTCATCGGCAAGATGACGTTCACGGAGATGATGCTGTTTCACCTGACCGGGAAGCAGCCGACCGAGCAGCAGGTCAAGATCGTCGATGCCGTGCTGGTCACGATCATGGAGCACGGACTGACACCCTCCGCGATCGCGGCGCGCCAGACCTATTTCGGCGCGCCCGAGGCGCTGCAAGGGGCGGTGGCAGCGGGTATCCTCGGCGTCGGCACCCGATTCGCCGGGACGTCCGGCGATTGCGCGGCGCTGCTGGAGGAAATTGTCGCCGCACCCGATGGCGCGAAAAAGGACGTTGCCAGAGGGATCGTCGAGCGCTTCCGAAGAGAACGAAAGCCCATTCCCGGTTACGGCCATCCCGTCCACAAGAACGGTGATCCGCGCGTAGCGCGCTTGGCAGCGATCGCCGCGGAGGTGGGGGTCGGTGGAAAATATATCGAGGCGATGTATCTACTGGGCGAAACCATCAACGCGATGACGGGAAAAAATCTCGTGATCAATGCGTCGGCGGCGATGGGCGCTGTGATGGCCGAGATCAACATTCCTCCGGTTATCATGCGCGGGCTCGTGATTGTGTCCCGGGCAGCAGGATTGGTGGGGCATCTCCGGGAAGAAATGGAGGAACCTGCGTCTGCTCATATTTGGGATTTGGTCGAGAAAGGCGTGCCTTACAGCGATTAATATTCGGCCGTGCAATGAAGGCCTGTGCTTAATAAAAAGACGTGCCCATCTGCAGATGGGCAGTCATTATTTCGTTCGTCTACCTCGACAATTCGCCGGTCTACCTTAAGTAGAAACACTCATCTACGCGCTGACTTATGGAACGGCGGCGCAGCATTATGTTTTTCTGCCGATCGTCGCAGCGCTGGATGCGCATTTCTTTAGGCCAAGACGCCGAGCGGCATTAGCCCTCTTGACACAGGTCCGACAAAAAACTTACAGCTATCGATGCCTGAACGAACAGTCGGTCAGGATCGCGTCCTGAGCCGCGTCGGCCCCAATTGCCGCTGTGTGGCTCGAATTCCTCGGAAGTTTGGGCGCGAAGAAGAACAAACCACAGTGCCATGTCGCGGGTCACAGGTGGCCTCGCGCGATCATCAGAGGCGCGTCTTAGCGCGTCCACCAAGGGAACTCAGGAGGGGAAATGTCCAAGTCTCTTGACCAATCCAAAATATCCGTCTTCGCGCTGGCGCGGTCGCGGCGGGCATCGCGCGTTTGTCTGCGCCGAATTGGCGGCTCGCTCGTCGCGGGAGCGGCCCTTGCGCTCGCGGCCATGTGCCCGGGCTCTGCCTCGGCGGAGGAATTCAGGGTCGGCTTCATCATGTCCTTGACTGGCCCCAGCGGCGAGCTCGGCAAGGTCACGCTCGAGGGGGCGCAGGCCGGTATCGAAATGGTTAACAGCACCGGCGGCATCGGCGGCGCAAAAGCCACGCTCGTCATTTGCGACGTGCAGTCGTCGGAGCAGCAGGCGGTCATCTGCGCGCGCAAGCTCGCGCTTCAGGACAAGGTCAACCTGATGGTCGGCACGGGCAGCACGCCCCAGACGATCGCCATCATCCCAACCGTCGAGGCTGCGGGCGTTCCGTTTTTTGCCGTGGCGTCGTCGCCGCAGGCCTATGCGCCGGTAAAGAAATTCGTGTTCAAGGGCATCCCCGGTCTGACCGACCAGATTCCCGCCATCGTCGAATACTTCAAGGCTAAGAAGCTGCTCCGCGTCGCAGTGATTCATGACAACGGGCCCCTGGGCGCGGCCATCGGCAACATCTTCAAGCAGAAGATCGAGGGCGCCGGGATCACCGTCGTTGATACGCTGTTGTATGCGCCGACCGACACGGACGTGAGCGCGCAGGTGACGCGCATGCGCGCGGGCAAGCCCGACGCCGTCCTGAACATCGCTATCACCCCGCCGGCCGGAGCGCTGATCGTCAAGACGATGCAGCAGCTTGGCATGACCGTTCCGATCGTCGTCGGGTCGAACCTCCAGAGTAAAGCGTTCGTCGATCTGGTTGGCGATGCCGTCGACAAGATCGTCTTCCCGGCGGCGAAGGTCGTGCTCAAGGATCTTCCCAATGACGATCCGCTGCGCTCCACGATCATGACGTTCCGGACGAACTTCGCGAAGGTTCATGCCGGCAAGGAACCTAACTCGCTGTCCCCTTGGATCGTCGATCCGATGCTTCTCGCTCAGAAGGCCGCTCAGCCACTTGGCGCCAAGGCCCTCGATCCTAAGGCGTTCCGGGATGCTATCGAGGCCCTGCACGGGGTCACGGGCATTCAGGGAATTTGGAGCTTCAGCCCGACCGACCATGGCCCGGATCTCAGCAACGGCATGGTCCTGGTGAAGTTCAAGGACAATTCTTGGGTTCCTGCACAGTAGTGTAGGGTGGTGTAAGGACGCGCCTGTCCTCAGGATAAAGCGTGGACCTCGTCAGCTTCGGCCAAACGGTCTTTGCAGGCCTTGCCAACGGAGCGCTTTACGCCTTCGTTGGCTTGGGCTTCTCCCTGATCAGCCGGAGCACGGGCATCATCAATTTCGCCCAGGGCGAATTTGCAATGCTCGGGGCCGTGCTGACGGGGCTCCTCTCGGTGCACGGCATCCCACTGGCATTGGCGGTGCCAACGGCGGTCCTCGTTTGCGGGTTGATCGGTGGCGGGCTGCATGTCCTCGCCATTCAGCGCGCCGAGCGCGCCAACATGGCGCAGCTCATCATTATGACGATCGGATTTTCGATCCTGATTCGCGGGGCAGTGACGTGGGGATGGGGCTCCGACCCGATTGTCGTGCCAGCGTTCACCGGCAGCCGGCCCCTGAATTTTTTCGGCGTCACGATCTTGCCGCAGGCCCTGTGGTTGATCGGTACCCTGGTGATGGTCACCGCGCTGATGTGGGTCTTTTTCCATCGGACCGTCATTGGCCTCGCCCTCCGGGCGGGTGCAGCCAATCCGCTCGGTGCCGCGTTCGTCGGCATCGATCACAAACGCCTCGGCGCCTACTCGTTCGTTGCGGCGGGGCTTCTCGGCGGTCTGGGCGGCGCGGTTTGGGCGCCGATCGCCTTCGCGCAGGTCGACCTTGGCGTGGCGCTGAGCCTGAAGGGGTTTACGGCGGCCGCGCTCGGCGGGTTCGGCACGACGTTCGGACCTATCGCAGGTGGCCTGATTTTCGGCCTGGTCGAAAGTCTGTCGGCCGGATTCGTGTCGTCGGCGTACCAGGAAGCGATCGCCTATGGCCTGTTGCTAGTCATCCTGATCCTGAGGCCGCAGGGCCTCCTGGGCACCATGAAACGTGGAGCCGGCGACGACCACCGCGAGGAAGTTCTGTCGGCCGGGTTGATGCCGACGCGCGTCTCGAAGTCCGATTTGATCCGGCTTGCCGTTACGACGCTCATTCTTTTGGTCCTGGGCAACATCCTCACCGGTTCGTGGCTCACGAGCGCGATTTTCGCCGGGATCACGGCGATCGTAGTTATGGGGCTGGTCCTGTTGACGGGATATGCAGGCCAGATTTCGCTGGGGCAGGGCACGTTCATGATGGTCGGCGCCTATTCGAGCGGCTATCTCACCCTGAAGGCTGGATGGCCCGCCATCGACGCGCTGATCTTCGGAATGGTGCTTGCGGGCGCCCTGGCCCTCATTCTCGGAAGATTCATCTTTCGCCTGCGGGGCTATTATCTGGCGATGGCGAGTCTCAGCCTGCTGATGATCGGGCAGACCCTGGCGCGCGAGATTTCAAGCATCACCGGCGGCCCGAACGGTCTGCCTGGGATTGCCCCATTCTCGATTATCGGGGCCCAGTTCTTCACGGACGAGCAATTCTATTACGTCGTGCTGGTGTTCTCGCTGCTGACCCTCGTTGCCGGACTCAGCGTCGCGCGCTCGCGCGTCGGCCGCGCCCTACTGGCCATTCGCTCCGACGAATTGGCAGCGCGCGCCTGCGGCGCAAATGTGATGTGGCTGAAGATTAGCAGCTTCGTTTTCGCCGCGGCTTGCGCCAGCCTCGCAGGCAGCCTCTACGTCCACTATCTGGGAATAGCCAACCCGCTGCCCTTCGGATTCAACGCGAGCATCTTTCAGATCGTCGCGTTGACCCTCGGCGGCTTCCTCTCGCTGTGGGGCAGTTACATCGGCTCGGCGCTCGTGCTGGCCTTCCCCTCGATCATCATGGCCCTGGGCGGCACTTCGACGTCGCAGGCGAGCGCCGGGCTGCAGTTTCTCATCTTCGGCCTGCTGCTCGTCTCGGTGATCATCGTGCAGTCCAATGCCAGCGGACGCCGGATCGCCGAAGGCGCTCGACGCGTCATCGGCCTCGGGCACCGCGGCAAAGCGGTCGAAGCGTGACGCCGCCGGAGACGCGAAAGGTGAGCGAGTCGTGAGCGTTCCCGTTCTTGAGGTCAAGGATCTCTCGGTCCAATTCGGAGGGCTCAGGGCCGTCGATTCGGTGTCCTTCAACGTGCGCGCCGCGGAGATTGTGGGCCTGATCGGGCCGAACGGCGCTGGCAAGACCACGACCTTCAACTGCATATCGGGCGTGATCGTGCCCACCGCCGGCGAGATTCGCATTTCCGGACAGACTGTCACGCCCTTTGCACCCGAGAGGGCCTGTGCGCTGGGCGTCCTGAGGACCTTCCAGAACGTGCGGTTATTCGGAGAATTGTCGCTCCGGGAAAACATCATGATGGGCGCGTACAGAGCTGGAACCTGCGGCATGGTCCCGGCCATGCTGCGCCTCGCCAAACACCGGCGGCTCGAGCGTCTCGCGGCCGAGCGCGCCGACTACTGGATCGACCGGCTGGCATTGACGGAATACGCCAACTCGGCCGCGACCTCGTTGCCGCTAGGCCTTCAGCGGGTGGCCGAAGTGGCGCGCGCCATGGCGGCCACTCCGACAATCGTGCTGCTCGATGAACCGGGCGCCGGCCTGAACAAGGTGGAGAAGCAGAGTCTCTCCGACGTTCTGCGCAGCATCGCGGCCGAGACAAAATGCGCGCTCCTCGTCGTCGATCACGACATGGATCTGGTCATGGGGCTAGTTGAGCGGGTGGTCGTGCTCGATTTCGGCAAGCGGATCGCGGAGGGAACGCCAAGCGAGGTGGCGCGGGATCCGGCGGTCGTCGAAGCGTATCTGGGAACGGCCTGATGCTGCAGATCAGAGGCCTGCACGCCGGCTACGGAAAACTCGCGGTCCTTGACTCGATCGACCTCGAGATAACCGATGGTGAGTTTGTCGCCATTCTGGGACCCAACGGGGCCGGCAAGAGCACGCTGCTCAAGACAATCGCCGGCGTACATTCCCCGGTCAAGGGCACGATCTCGCTATTCGGAAAGCGGATAGGCAATCTCAAGGCAGCGGAGCGAATTCGACTCGGCCTGGGTACGATCCCGGAGGGACGTCAGCTTTTTTTGGACATGACGGTACGTGAGAACCTGGTCCTGGGCGCCTATGCACGAATCGGCCTGCAGATTCCCAAGTCGCTGGATGCGGAGCTCGAAGAGGTGTTCGAGCTGTTTCCCCGGCTTCGCGAGCGCCAGAGGCAGAATGCGGGCAGCCTTTCCGGCGGCGAGGCCCAGATGCTTGCCATCGCCCGGGCGCTGATGGGGCGGCCACGACTGCTGTTGTGCGACGAGCCGTCACTTGGTCTGGCGCCGTTGATGGTCCGTGAAATGCTCAACGCGCTCGCTAAGCTGCGGGATCGTGGGATTACCGTTCTGATGGCCGATCAGAACGCGCTTGCCGTTCTGCAGATGGCCGACCGCGGCTATGTCCTTGATAGCGGCCGCATCGTCGCCCAGGGCACGAGCCAATCGTTATTGAGCGATCAGCGCCTTCGTGCCGCATATCTTGGGGTGGGCTTGTCCCACGAGCGAGGGCGCTTACTCAACTAGATTGTGCGCCGGCTTCGGCGACATCTGCTGCGGCCGTCTACAAGCGGTGAGCGACTTCCGGTACCGGCAACCCCCTCCACGAGGTGCGTCGTAGCGAGTTCCGAGGGTGATAGCGCGAGATCTCGTCAGTAGGGCCCATGCGCTACCTCCTTTAGACATTCGCATCGTCAGGAAGGATTTGCCTGCGCCGACGGCCAAATTCGCTGATTCCGATTCTGAATTCCCTGTTCAATTCAAGTAGTTCCCTGTTCTCCGGGATAGGAATTCTCAAAATTTAGCCGCCAAGTCAGCAACTTGCGGGACGCGCGGCGGTAGCTGACCGGATCAAATCGAGCAAATTCCCTGTAATTTCCCTGATAATCAGGGAAGTCCACTCGGAGATAGGTTCGCCGGAGACTGCGTCCACCACCAATCAAGCGCCGGGCTCTCGGCGACCCGATTTCCGGGCGGCGAGAGCCCGCGCTTCCGCGGTTATCCACGACATGGACGCAACGGAGACGCCGGCAAGCCCCGAAGGGGCGGCCCGGCGGCCGAAAGTCTCTGGCAGCGATTTTTGGGTCCCGATCTTTGGGAGTTCGCCCTGACCCGGGGGCGGCCGTCAGACCGGAAATCCGAGGACGCGGCGCTGAGTGTCCCAGTCCACGGGCAGGGTCCCAATGCGCTTGAGCCGTTTGGCCGTCAGGTCGATCGGCTG
>Ga0335070_10010265_pt1 | contig 10949 bp, 11 predicted proteins | sample Lox_Sample_13_FD_206722 | JGI IMG/M metagenome (GOLD analysis project Ga0335070, IMG submission 206722) | Soil microbial communities from Loxahatchee National Wildlife Refuge, Florida, United States - Lox_Sample_1.3 | ecosystem: Environmental > Terrestrial > Soil > Wetlands | place: USA... | reverse complement strand
CGCGGTCGGGCTTGCTGCTGGCGGGCTCGACGGGATCTTTCACGTATTCGGGATCATCCGGCGTTCGCATGCTGAAACGCCACTTGCAGCACACGTGGTCAGGGTCCTTGCGGGGCGGGATGGCGAGGATCTCGACCTTCATGTTCGGGTTGTACAGCTTGGTCGTCACGATCATCGACTTCGGACACGTGGAATGGCAGTTCTTCTGGAGGATGTCGGGCCGCCCCATGGACTCCCACTGGTCGACGGCCACGCAGCGGTTGAACGTCATGATGCCGACGTCGGGTTCGGGCATCTCGAAGGAGAGATCGAACGCCTTACCCGGCATGGCGGTCGCGTCGGTCTGGAGATCCTTCATCCAATCGGCGACGGTGTTGCCGGTGATTCCGAGGTATTCGGCCTTGAGCCTCTTCACACCCGGTAGGACGGAGTCGCCCCACAGCGTCCACTGGATGTCGAACATCACGTCGAGACCGTAACGAAGAGTGATCTGGGTGGCCCACGCCTCGATGCACTGGAGCAGGTACTCGTGGCTGCCGAGCAACCAGGTGACGATCTCCGGCTTGGAGAGATTCACGGTGCTCGAGTCCGGCGTGAACAGGCCAGTGTAGATCACCCGCGTCCGCACCCGCTCGTTGTCGGGGACATGGCTATTGGGATCCTCGTATACGGTTCCGGGCGGTAGAAACTCCCGCTTCATTCGCTCGAGCTCGGGGACCACTTGGCCGCTCCACGCCGCCCACTCGATCTCAGCCATGGTTTCCGCGCCGTAGCGCTTCGCAACCTCGCGTGCCCAACCGTCGACGCAGAGCTGCATGTACGCCTCGCTCCACGGCAGGAACTTGGTGGCCAAGGCGTCCTTCGAAAAGTCCGAGAAGCGCAAGTCGGCCTTGTACGGACCGCTGTAGTCAGGGAGCTCAGCACCGGAGTCGTGGTCCAGCTCCTGGCGGATGTCGAGGTTGGTCTTCGGGTACCTGACGTTGTCGTCGACGCGCGGGAACTTGTGATAGTTGTTGAGATCCACGCCCAGCTGGATCACGAAGTCGTCGGGCACGACCTCCTCCTCGAGGTGGGCCCCCGGCTTGCGAATCGCCAGGAACTCGTCGAACTTCTTGTCGTCCTGCTCGGCCATGGCCACTCCCCCCTTTGTTCAGGATATTGCGAGGCTAGCCGATCGGCTAGGAAGACACAAGCCGATCGGCTAGTGTCGCAGGATGGGTTCCGCCAAGGCCACGGGCCCCCTCGGCTCCGCCTCCTTCACCGCCGCCCAGAGGCGCATCATCGAAGCCGCGCTCGTGCTGTTCGCCGAGCATGGCATCAGCGGGACTTCCCTGCAGATGATCGCGGACGAGATCGGCGTGACAAAGGCGGCCGTCTACCACCAGTACAATACCAAGGACGCGATCATCCTCGCGGTGGCCGGGATCGTGCTCGCGCGTCTGCAGGCGGCCGTCACTGTCGCGGAAGCCGAGCGGTCGCGCGTGCGAGCGCGCAAGTTGTTGATCGCCGAGATGATTGATCTCGCCGTCGAGCGCCGGCGCATGGCAGGCATTCTCCAGCGGGACCCGGTGATGCTGCGCTTCCTCGAGGAACACGAACCGTTCCGGCGCGTGATGGAGCGCGTGAACCGCGTGCTGCTGGGCGGGACCGCCGACCCGCGGGCTCGGGTTCAGGCGGCGACGCTCGCATCGGTCATTGCAGGCACCGTCGTCCACCCGCTTGTCCTGAACCTCGACGACGAGAGTCTGCGCGCCGAGCTTCTGAAGCAGGCGCGCAAGCTGCTTCCGGCCCGCTGACCGTGACTGAGCAAGAAACATAGGAGGACCAGGTGACGATTCGAGTCGTGCAGTGGACCACGGGAAACGTGGGCAAACAGTCGGTGGCCGCATGCCCGCCGTCAACGCCATCCCGGCTGTGGTGGCGGCCCCTCCTGGGATCGTGAGCTACCCCGATCTCAAGCTGCCGCTGCCGCGAGGGCTCGTCCGCCTCTGAGTTACGAATTCCGTGGACGAGTCCGGCCCCACAACTCGCCAACTCGCCACTACGTCGTTGTACCCGCCGGTGCGCCCGTGCACAGCGCACGAACGGTTCAAGGTGGGCCGCTAGGAGGCGCGCAGCGGATTGCGCCAGCGCAGTCCCGGGAACCGCTCGAAGTCGTTGTCGTTTGAATGCAGCTCGCACTGGTGTTCGATGGCGAGCGCGGCGAGGTGCGAGTCCGTCGTCAATCGTCCGGCGACCCGCGTGGCGTCGAGGAGCGTCCGCACGATGGAAAGATGGCGCGGCCCGGGATCGAGCGGCTGGACACAGGGTTGACCGAACCAGGCCTCGACACGGTCGAGGGCTGCGGAAGGATCGAGCGGCACCACCAGTACGGACGGGTGAGTCACGAGACGCACAAAACCGAAGGTGACGGCCCACGGCAGTCCCACCGGCTGCTCCCGGGTGAGCAGATCCTCCCACCACTGCCGCGCCGCCTCATGCAGGGGCGCAGCCGCGTTGTGCGCGAACACCAGCAGGTTGATATCGGGAAGGATCATCGTCTCATCCGAGCAGCGGCTTCCTCCGCTTCCAGCTCGTCGGAGAGCTGGTTCAGCCGCAGCGGATCGATCCCCGTGCGGAAGGGACTGGTGAAGACCTTGACACGGAAGCGCCGGGTGCGCACTCGCCGCACCTCCGGGGCCACGAACCCGCGGCGGAGAACTGTGTTGACGGCTTCTTTGAAAGACACTCTCTTGCGCCTGGCGAACTCCGCGAGCTTGGCCGCCACATCGTCATCCAGCGTCAGGGTCGTTCTCATCTGGGCATCATGATGTCATGCAGAGGTGACGTCAAGATGCAGGCTGCCGGGATCCCGAGGAGGCGGACGTCACGGCTTCGTCGCGGCCGTGCGCGAGTTGCGCGAGACGATTCTCGCGCTCCTGCCAGACGACGCCCCGGTGGTGCGCGTGCACCCGGTGACGGGCCGCAAGTCGCTGTTCGTCAACGAGCACTTCACCCGGGACAGCTCCTCGTAGGCCTTGTACCTGTTCGACCACATCGTGTCGCCGCCCACCTCGGGACACGTCACCATCTGGAGGATGGCGATCATCGACGGCTGGGCCTGGCACGTCAGATCACTGTGCCATCCTCAATCAGCCTGAGACGGCGCGATCCAGATGCCGGAGCGCGTCGTCGCGGCCCAACGTCGACACGGCGATCACGATGCGTTCGAGGCCGGCCTCCGCGTATGCGGCGACCATATCACGGTTCGAGCAGCGCGCGTGTCGGCGTCAGCCGCCGAGGCCGCGCAGGCAGAACTCCCAGGCGTCCTCGGCCGTGACGCGTGCCTGGGGATTTTGCACGAAGCGGTTCATGAGCCAGCCGTACATGACGGTTTGCTGGATGAGCAGGGCAGCTCGCTGCGTTTCGCTCACCCGGATCGCGCCGCGTGCAGCCGCCGCGTCGAGCAGCTCGACCAGCATCCGCGAAATCGGCGCCACCGCCGCGGCCAGGCGCTCGGGATCCTTGAGCGCGAGCTGCAACGAGAATTCCGAGAGCGGGACGCGGTTGTGGGTGCCGCGCTTGCGGCGCGTCCCGAGCGGCACGCACCACTCGTGGAGACGGATCGTAAAGGCGCGCAGGCGCTCGAGCGGCTTGGACTCGGACTCCACCGCCGAGCGGAGATCCGCGAGCGCCTCGCGGATGCTCTCCTCAAGCAGCGCGAAGAGCAGCTCGTCCTTGCCGTCGAAGTACTGGTAGAACCCGCGCAGCGACTGCTTCGAGCGATCGACGACTTCCTGGATTGTGAACTCGCTCGTGCCCCTCTCGTCGATCAGCGCGAACGCCGCATCCAGAAGCCGCTGGACGCGCTGCTCCGCGCGTGTACGCGCGGCCTTCAAGCTCTTCGAGACCGCCCGGTGACGCCAGCCCGGTGCATCTCCGTGCTTCAACTCGTCCACGCCTGCCATGGGAAAATCAGCTCCTAGCGCAAAGGCGACCACATGGCCATTCCCGCGCCATCATCGGCGGAACGACGAACCCTTGACGTTGTCTCTGCCCCATCGCTCCGGCGCCCTTGAATTCCAATTCTCGCAGAATGAGAATCGAATTGCCAGCACTGCCAGCCTCAGCTAGTGTCGCTGGACGAACCGACTTTGGAGGTCGAAGGGAGACCAGGATGCGGATCGGCCTGATGATCGGCCCGGAGAAGGGGCGGCATCGCCACAAGGTTGCGCAGCTCGTCGCCGACGCCGAGGCCGCCGAGCGGCACGGCTTCACCTCGCTCTGGATTCCCCAGATCCCCGGGGACTTCGACGCGCTCACCGCGATCACGGTCATCGGGCACGCGACCAAGCGGATCGAACTCGGGACCGCGGTCTTGCCGATCCAGACCCGCCATCCGATCGCCATGGCCCAGGAGGTGCTGTCGGTCCAAGCGGTGTGCGAGGGCCGCTTCACGCTCGGCCTGGGCACCTCACACCACTGGGTCATCGAGGGCATGCTCGGCCTCTCGTACGAGCGGCCGGCCCGCCAGATGCGCAACTATCTCGATGTCCTGAACGCCGCCCTGGGCGGCCCGGGCTCGGTGGACGTCGAGAACGACGAGTACCGCGTGCACAGCCCGATGGACGTCACGGACTGGGGCCCCAACCGGGTGCTGCTCGCAGCCCTGGGCCCGGTGATGCTCCGCCTCGCCGGCGAGCACGCGTCGGGGACAATCTTGTGGATGGCCGACGAGCGCGCCGTCGCGGAACACGTCGTCCCGCGCATCACGAAGGCCGCGGCCGAGGCCGGGCGGCCCGCTCCACGGGTCGTCGCCGGGATCCCCGTCACCCTCTGCCTCAACGACGAAGTGGATGACGCGCGGGGGCGAGCGAACCGGGTGCTCGGACACGCCGAGTTCTGCCCGAACTACCAGCAGCTCCTCGATCGAGGCGATGCAACCGATGTGGGCGACATCCTCGCGGCGGGAGACGAATCGGCCGTCGTCGGTCGGCTGCGTGCCTTCCGTGACGCGGGGGCCACCGACCTGGCGGTCCGCGTCCTGGCTCTCGGACCCGATCGTGCCGCGCGCCTCGAATCGCGGGAGCGCACCATGGCGTTCGTCGCCGCGCTCCGTCCGGAGCTGTGAACCCCTCGCGGGTGGCGGCCCGAACCCGAAGGTGAAACGTGGGCGGGGGAATCGAACACGAGGACGGGAGTCACCGCACGCCGTCGATCTGGTAGAGCGGCACGGGGCGGCTGAGGCCCTTGAAGTCGTGGTCGCCCAGGCTCGACGCCGCCACACGGTCGTCGACCGCCGCGTGCACGCGGTTGGTGACGAGGATCGCTCCGCCGGGTGCCATCGCACACACACGAGCGGCGAGGTTCACCACGGTGCCGATCGCCGTGTACTCGGTACGACCTTCGAAGCCGATCTCACCGCAGGTCGCGTAGCCGACGGCGATGCCGATGCCGAGTGCGAGGTCGTGGCCGCGCCGGCGCCACTGCTGCGATAGCGTGACGGTGCGCTCCCGCATCGCGATCGCCAGTCGCACGGCATCCCACGCCGGGTCCGCCAGCTGCACGGGATCGTTGAAGAACACGAGCATCCCATCGCCGGTAAACTGGGCGATGGTGCCGCCGTGCTCGAAGATCATCGGGCCGACCGCATGATGGAACTCGCGCAGGACGGCCATGACCTCTTCGGGTTCGGCCGTCTCGGCAAACGAGGTGAACCCGCGCAGGTCGCAGAACAGCACGGTGATCTCGCGGCGGTGACTGGCGAGGATCGAGTCGCCGCCGGCGGCGATGGCCTCGGCCAACTGCGGGGTAACGAAGCGTCGCAGCCGGTTGAGCCGCTCGACCTCGCGCACCTTCTCGTCGACGCGCTCGCTGAGCCGCGTGTTCCACTGCACCAGCTCGTCGGTCATGCGCTTCTTGTCGAGGCACGCGCCGAGACGGGCGTGGAGCAACACCGGATCGAACGGTTTTGGAAGATAGTCCTCGGCGCCGAGCTTGATGCAGGCGATGATCGAGTCCATCTCGTCGACGCCGGAGATGACGATGAACGGGATGGTCTTCAAGCGATCGTCGTCGCCGCGGTGCCGGAGTAGCGCGTAACCATCCATCTCCGGCATCTCGATGTCGATGAGCACGATGTCGATCGTGTGCTCGGCGAGCACCGCGATGGCTTCGCGACCGTTGCCGGCCTCGCGCACCTGGTGCCCCTCGGCGCCGAGGGACATCGACAGCATGGTGCGGTTGAGCGGGTCGTCGTCGACGACGAGGATCGTGGCGGGTTTCGTGGACATGGCGTTCATCCTCGCGTCGCGAGCGCGGCTCGCGCCATACGCCTGCACCTATGCCGCTTCGTTGTCTTCGCCTGCAACATTTCTCTGCTCAAGACACCGTTGCATTGCCTTGCATGCGCGCTCGGTCTCGGCTCGCTGATGTCATCGCTGCTTCATTCGACGCCGGCTTCAGATCCTGCGAATGTAGTCAGCCGCGACTCCGTAGCGTGCAACGTCTTTGGGATCACTCGTCCACACTAGGCTGCGCGTGGCCCGCGTTGTGAGTGCGACGTGGGCGTCTACGACATCGGGCTTCTCCTCGTCCTCGGGGACGTGCAGGCTCGCAATGAACTCGCCGATCTGCTTTGCGACCGACTCGTCCATCGGCAGCACGTCGCACCCGTGTTTGAGCAAGCGAGCGATCGAGGCGCTTCGCGGCCCCCCGCGCCACGACTGCGCCAGGGCACCAGCGGGGATGCGAATGGGCAAGCCGAGATCGTGCGCCCGCTGCAGGTCGGCAAGCAGTCGAATCGGGCGGCGCTGGAGCGCTTGCAGCGCGCCCGCGTCGAGCACGAGCCCTGGCGTCAGGACAGACCAGCGGTCAGCCGGCGTTGCGCGCCGCTTTTTCACGAGGACGTCTCCGGCCGACGAGGCCCGCGCGCTCGAAGGCGCGGCGCGACTCGTCATGCGCGGCCGCAATCTCTTCTTGGCTCGCACCGCTCTCGCGTAGCCACTCCGCAATCATCTCGTCGAACGTCTCCGCCGCGCTCGCCGCCTCGATGAGCCGCACCATGTAGCTGCTGACATTCGGCGCCCTGCCGGCTCGGACCGCGGCCTTGGCTTTCCGCAGCGTGGAATCGGGGAGGCTGATGGCGATCTTCCTTGTCATACCAGGGACATACCGGAACCCGTAAACGAAATCGAGCCTTCGGAGCAGGTGGATTGGCGGCCGGGCTGGTTCATCCTCGCGTCGCGAGCGCGGCTCGCGCGCCGTCGAACTCCCGGGCGATGCGGCTCACCGCCTGATCGGCACCGGCGAGGTCGCCGGCCCGTGCCCGCGCCTCAAGGGCCGCGCAGTGCTCGCAGAGCTCGGTCGCGCCGAAGCTCGCCGCGTTCGACTTCAAGGTGTGGGAGTGGCGGCGGAGCGCCTCGGCATCGCCCGCGCCGGCGGCCTCGGCCATCTTGGCAATCAGCCCCGCGCCGTTGTCGAGGAACGAGGTGACGAGACGGGCAAGCGCTTCGGCATTGGGAGCGATGGCCTGGAGCCGTGCGAGGGCGGACGGGTCGAGCACCGTGACCTTCGGGCGATCCGCGGCGCGATTGGGCGTCGCCGCGAGTGCCGTCGCGAGCGCCTCGGGCCGGATCGGCTTGGCGAGGTAGTCGTCCATGCCGGCGGCCAGGCACGCTTCCCGATCGCCCTGCATCGCATTCGCGGTCATGGCGACGATGCGCGGCTGGATGCTCGGCCCGTCGGCGCGGATCCGACGGGTTGCCTCCAAGCCGTCCAGCTCGGGCATCTGCACGTCCATCAGCACGAGATCGTACGGCACACGGTTCACCGCCTCGACCGCCTCGACACCGTTGGCGACCACGTCGGCGCGATAGCCCATCGACTCGAGCAGCAGGAGGGCGAGCTGCTGGTTCACGGTGTTGTCGTCCGCAAGGAGGATGCGGAGCGGATGGCGCTCGCCGAGCTTGGCGGCCGCGCCGTCGTCGACGCGGGCGGGCGCGACCGCGGCGCCGCCCAGCAGCGACACCAGCAGGTCGAAGAGCTGCGACTGCTTCACCGGCTTGGCCAGCACCGCGGCGAACACCGGGTCGATCTCGCCGCCGAGCGATGTGTACAACACCAGCGGCAGCTCGGGCCGCAGCGCGCGCAACCGATGGGCGAGCTCGATGCCGTCCATGCCGGGCATGTGCATATCGAGGATCGCGACGTCGAACGGATCGCCGCGCTCGACGAGCGCCAGCGCCGCCTCGCCCGTCTCCACCGAGTGACCGCGCAGACCCCAGGCCTCGGTCTGCAGGTCGAGGATGCGACGGTTGATGGCGTTGTCGTCGACCAGCAGCACGCGCTTGCCGATCAGCTCGCCCGGCATGCCCGCCGCCGCGGCGCGCGACGGCACCTCGGCCGCTTCGGCGGTGATGGTGAAGTGGAAGGTGGACCCCTCGCCCGCAACGCTGTCCACCCACATGGTGCCGCCCATCAGCTCGGCCAGCCGCTTGCTGACCGCGAGGCCGAGGCCGGTGCCGCCATACTTACGCGTGGTCGACGAGTCGAGCTGGCTGAACTCCTCGAACAGCCGGTGGGCGCGATCCTCCGGGATCCCGATACCGGTGTCGCGCACGGCGAGGTGCACCTGATTGGCTTGATTGCCGGGCTCGGCGGTGAGCACCACCTCGCCGGCGTCGGTGAACTTTACCGCGTTGCCCAGCAGGTTGACGAGGATCTGCCGGAAGCGGGTGACGTCGCCGTTCAGCCCCTCCGGAAGAGCCGGATCGATGAGGAAGGCGAGCTCGATCCCTTTGCGCGCCGCCGGCTCGGTGACCAGGTCGAACGCCGACTCGATGCACGCGCGCAGGTCGAACGGATGCCGCTCCAGCTCCAGCCGGCCGGCGTCGATCTTGGAGAAGTCGAGGATGTCGTTGATGATGCCGAGCAGCGACTCGCCGCTCGAGCGGATGATGGTGGCGAACTCGCGCTGGCGCGGCGAGAGGTCGGTATCGAGCAGCAGGCCGCTCATGCCGATCACGGCGTTCATCGGCGTGCGGATCTCGTGGCTCATCGTCGCCAGGAAGGAGCCCTTGGCGGCGTTGGCCTCCTCGGCGATGCGCGTCTGCTCCTCGAGCCGCTGGAACAGGCGCGCGTTGGCCACCGCGATGGCGGCCTGGTCGGCGAAGGCTTGCAGGATCGGCGCCTGCTTCGCGTCGAACGGACGAACTTCGTGGCGGAAGAGGTTGACGTTGCCGATCCACTCGTCGTCGTGGAACAGGGCCATCGTCGCGAAGCTGCGCACGTCGTTCAACTCCGCGAGGCGCCTGCTGAGCTCGTCGCGCGCCACGGCCTTGAAGTCGTCGATGAGAAACGGTGTGCGATCGTTGCGAGCGCGCAGCATAGAGCCCATCCGATCGACGGGGATCTCCACGCCCAGCTGCTCGCGGGCGTCCACCCTCCCACCAAACACCGCCGCGAAGCGGACGCCGTCGCCGTGCCTTAGCAGGATGTTCGCCCTCGGCGCATCGCACAGCTCGCAGGCTTTGCGAAGAATGCCGTTCAGCACGGTGTCGAGGTCGCCGGGATGGGCGCTGATCAGCTCGAGGATGTCACTGGTAGCCGTCTGCAGCTCCAGGGATTCGGCCAGCTCGTTGTTGCGCTGCTCGATCTCGCGCAGCAGGCGCGCGTTGTCGACGGCGATCGCTGCCTGGCCGGCAAACGTCTGCAGCAACGACACCTGGTCGTCGCTGAACCCGCCGGCGCGATCGCCGGCGAAGCCGACGACGCCGAGCGTGACGCCGTTGCGTACCATCGGCACCACCAGCGAGCTGCTGCGGCCGGCGCCGCGGGCGATCGCGTTCGGGTAGACGTCGGCAGGCAACGCGCTCCAGTCGCGCACATGGATCGTCTCGCCGGTCATCGCCGCGTGGCCGAGCGGCGAGGAGTCGTCGACAGCGAAACGATCGCCAATCGCGCTGGCCGCGGGGCCCGCTTGGGCGACGGCGACCAGCTCGTCGCCGTCGCGCAGTACGATCAGGGCGCCCGTGCCGCCGCCGAGGCGGTCGGCGTGGCGAACGACGACGTCGTAGACCGGCTGGAGATCGAGCCGCGAGGTGCTGACCGCGTCGAGCACCTCGCTCATCGCCGTCTGCCGCTCCAACGCGACATCGAGATCGTTGAACAGCTTGGCGTTGCCGATGGCGATCGCCGCCTGCTCGGCGAACACCTCGGCGATACGCGCGTGCCGCGGCTCGAAGGGCCGCACCTCCGCGCGGTTCAGGTTGAGCAAGCCGTACACGGCGCCGTCGACGAGCAAGGGGACCACCAACATGCTGCGCAAGCCCAGCGCCGGATCGACAACCGCGAAGTCGTCGATGAATTGTGTGGTGGACAGATCGACGCCAGGCGGGATCGGCATGCGATACTGCCCGACGCGATCCTGGAACGCATCCCAGCTCGTGGCCCGCAGCACGAGCTCGTCACCCTCCCGCACGGTCACGCCCGCCCCGTCCGCGTCGCACAGACGTGCGGCCTGGGCAACGATGCCGTCGAACACTTTGCGCAGGTTGCCGGGGTTGGCGCTGATGAGTCGAGGATCGCGCCGGTCGCGGTCTGCAGCTCGAGCGACTCGGCTAGCTCGCTGTTGCGTTTCTCGATCTCGATGAGGAGGCGGGCGTTGTCGACGGCCACCGTCGCCTGATCCACGAAGGTCTTCAGCAGCGACACCTCGGCGTCGGAGTATCCCCCAGGGTCGACACGGGAGAAGGCGACGACGCCGAGCGCGACATCGCCGCGCACCATGGGGATGGCGAGGGCGCTCTTGGCGCCGGCCCGCCGGCTCGGGGCGTTCGGGTAGCGATCCAGCGGCTCGTCGTCGTAGTTTTTGATGTGAATGATTTCGCGATGGCGGGCGCAAGCCCCGAACACGGTGCTGTCGTCGATCGGCATCACCTCGGTAGGCCGAGACACTGCCGCTGGGAATC
>Ga0335070_10010263_pt1 | contig 10950 bp, 11 predicted proteins | sample Lox_Sample_13_FD_206722 | JGI IMG/M metagenome (GOLD analysis project Ga0335070, IMG submission 206722) | Soil microbial communities from Loxahatchee National Wildlife Refuge, Florida, United States - Lox_Sample_1.3 | ecosystem: Environmental > Terrestrial > Soil > Wetlands | place: USA... | reverse complement strand
GCGCGGCGCCGTGAAGTCGATGCGCTCAATCACATTTCCGCTGGCTCCGATGAGTTGTACAGGAGCGAATATCTCAACCCCGTCCAGATCGGAGTGCACGAAATCCCATCCCACCTTGAACTGGTGCAATCCGCACAATTCCCGCTGAGCGAACTGATAGCTCTCCTGCGACTCGTACCGATTGGTCCGGCGATGTTGCCGGTTGAAGAATCCGCCTTCCGTGGTGTCGATCAACAGCCGGAACGGATCGTCGCTCTGCGCGTACGTATCAACGTCGTACGTCTTGAAGCTGAACTGCGACACCAAAGCGGTATTCTCGCGAGGGAAGAATCTGTGCTGCGCATAAACCTGGTATCCGCGCTGGTGGAAGTCCGTCGTGGCCGGTTGCGGGGTGAAGGTGTTCAACCCCATGTAATCCAGTTTTTGAGGATAGATAGCCAAAGATACGGTGGCTGTCTGCCTGGGACTTGGGGAGAAGTCCCCCTGGGTATAGGATGTGAAGCCCTCCAGTTTCGTATCGCGTTCGAGGGGCGGCAGGCTGTTCACAGGTGTCCGGATAAACCGGTACTCGAATGACTGAGTAAGGGCAACCTTGTCACGGACCAGGGGTCCTGTGTAGGTCATTCTCGGCGTGGCGGCGCCGATGCCGGCAATGGTACCGGCGCGGTCGCGCCATCGAGGGAAGACGTTTTGAATGGAGAAGTGCCGCTTTTGATAGTTACCAGTCTTGGTCTCAACAGTGGAGAGTGCTCCGGTAAAGCGGCCGTATTGTGGATCGAAGGGATTGTCGACGACCTGCACGGACGAAACGACATCAATTGGCAGATTGATCGCCGGCCCGCCCGAAGCCGGATCCGTAACATTGGCGCTGTTGACAAGGGCACCGCCTTGAGTATTGCGGGTGCCCTTCATGTTGATACGTCCATCAGGCCCCCGAATTACGCCGGGAACCAGCGGCAGGAGTGTCTCAAACTTCTGGTCTGAGTTGGGGGCGTCGTTAATGGTCTTCTGTTCAACCGTCTGCGTCGCTGTGCTGATGTCGGGGTTCGCCGAGCTGGCAGTTACAGTAACGTCGGTTGTCGTCCTGGCAACCTGTAGCTTGAGAGAAACAGCAATCGTTTCGCCTGGATTAATCGTGACCAACTGCTGCGTCTCAAGTCCGGGAGCAGTCGCTTGGATCGTGTAAGTGCCCGGGAGCACAGACGAAAAGCTGTATTGCCCAGTGGCATCCGACTCTGTCTGGAGAGATGCGGCCCCATTCAGAATCACCGATGCTCCGGGGACATAGGAATTCCCGCTCGAATCGACAACCAGCACCTGCCCTTTGATACTGCCGGGATTGGTGCTGGTTTGTGCCATCACGCCACCCGAGTGCAGAAGCCATAACGCACTGAACAGGATTGCCAGGAGAGTTCCGCGGCCCTTCTGATTGCCCGGACATCTTCCACTCGCTTGTTTAAGGTTCGTCATGTTCTTCTCACTCGGAAGGCATTGTCAGGGCGCTTGCCTCTGCCCCTACGTCATGCTGCTTGGGTTCCCGTTCGAAACTCAAACAGCGGGTCGATTTCAGCTCTGTATGAGCTGCTATGTATTCGTCGTATTCCCGCACGTTGCCGAGTGGAATAGAGGAATATCCGTCGTCCCAGCGAATGAAATGTGACCCGTTTTCGAGCGATGCGACCACTCCGGATACCTTCGTGTGAAGCTGAATTTCTCCGGACACCCGAGTACCAAGAGGAAGAGAGAGAAGATCTTCGAGCAGCATTGTTCGCCTCACCCTCTGCGACTCGACGGAAGCTGGTTGGCATCCGCGGTGGTCAATGAATCAAGGCTTCCGCCAAACGCATGCCGGCACCGTCTCGACTTGCGAGAACCTTGCACGCTCTTCCCCTTGTTACTTTCCCCCTCTGAGGGCGCTATTCGGTGCAACTTCAACCGTTGGCAGAGGTCCTTCCCATATGCCGACTCGGTGATAAACTTCGCTCCCCGTCCGCCCAGCAATCGCAGGGCATCCTCGCCCTTGGAATCGACGTAGAACACTTCCTGAAGATCGAAGATGCTGCAGCAACCCTGGTTTGTCCCTCGAGTGACGCGAAGGAGTTCCTTCACCCATAAGCCAGCCAGCCTGCCTTCGAGGATGAAGAGCCCGGAGCGGCTCGCCGTTGGCAACGTAATTCGCAACATGCCCCATTGAGTGCACTCTCTCTGCCAAACACGAATCAGTCTGCAATCCGTTGATTCAAGAAGCGGATTACAGAGATCACCGTGAACCGCTGCCGTGCAATACTTGCCGCGGTGGCGGCAACATGCCGCCAAAGCGGCACCGGACTTGCCTTAAAAGTATGGGTTTGAGCGCAATTTGGCTGGCCCTCGCACCGGAGGAGGTAGTTGCTTCTGGCGGGCTTTTCGGGGCAAGCGAGAGGGCAGATACGCAAGATGACCCTTCGGACGCTTGAGGGATTAAACCAAGCCCTATCTGTAAGTAGGTGGCGCAGCCCCTTCAGGTCCACGCCATTGCTGCCGCTCTCGTGGCACAGCCAACATGCTGGCCCCGGGAGACGAAGCCCATCAGCCAAGTCCGAAGGAGATCGTCAAGTTGGAGTTTGGCACATGATTTGCATTTACTTGGATTGAACAGAAGCAGTACTCCGGCGGATTTAAGCCGGTCCACACGGGGGCGGCGGTAAGCTTGCGCGCCGGCCCCGGTTGCGAGGAGAAAAGGATGGGCAGACCTGCGTTAGTCATGAATCAGACCAAGTTGTTCTCAGCGAGCGAGTATGCGTCGACGGATGATTTCCAGGAACTGTTCGCCACCGAGATCGGGGACATGTTTCGTCTGGCACTTTTACTCACGGGCGACGCCAACAAAGCCGAGCATTGCCTGATTCTCACCATGCACGAGAATTTGGCAAATCGATATGTATTCAAAAGTTGGCTGCCAGTCTGGATCCGGAATGCCCTTATCCAGAATGCAATCAGAGTCGTAATGGGGGATCGAGTTTGTCCGGTTCGCAAAACAACGCTGGGTTGGGCACCCTCTATGATCCAAACATCGGCGCGAGATGCACTCAGCGATTCCAACGAGTCTGCCGGGATTCTCCATCTGAGCGATCTCGATCGACTCGTATACGTCATTTGCGTCCTCGAGCATTATCCAACCCGCGACTGTGCGGCATTCCTGTGCAGACCGCGGCAGGAGATCCGGGATGCGCTGAACCGCGCGGAACAACAGGTTGCCGCACTCGAGCAGGACTGGCGCCGTGTACGTAATGGAGCTTTACATAGACGTTACCGCCGCCTCAGAACGAAGCAGTCAGCTCCGATCGATCATTCGGGACAATTGTCACTTGGGCTTCCAGAAGGCGCTTCGAGACGTTTTCGGAGACCGAGACAAGTGGACGGAATACAACCATAACTACGATTTCGAAATCGTCCATTATTCCGCTCGCCCGTGCCACACTCTGCCTGGACTGCGATTGTGTGACCGACGCTAGCCACGAATGCCCGGCGTGTTCATCAAGGGTGCTGATGAACTTGAGTTCAGTGCTGAATCGCTGCGACATATATCCCCAATCCCTCAAGCGGGCTGAATAGCTCGGCAGGAGAGCGTCTAGGCACTGTACGAGAACGAAAAGAATGCTTGATCAGATCCTGGCAGCGATTGACCCCTCTCGCGAAGGGCGCCAAAGTGCTCCAACTCGCGATCGAGCTGGCACGCGAGATTGGCGCGGACCGAAAAGTGGTCATCGTACTTAAGCACCTTCCCGCCTGCCTCTCATTCGCGGCGCCCGCCGTCTTTGCCCACCGTTGGAAGCACGCACAATTGCGGCAGCGTTCTGCGCTTCATCGAGAAGCGAAACGCCAGACGGTTAAAGCCGGAACATTTTCTGATGCCGAGCTGTTGGCAGAGAGCGAAGCAAACACAAACCTGAGATGCGCAGAGGAGTTCCGCGCCAATCTGATCGTCATGGGAATGAGAAACCGCACGATCTTGACCGATTGAACCATTCAGGATGTGGCTGAGCGGTCTACCGGCGCTGTACTGGGTGTTCCGTAGCCGTGGATCCGGAGGACTCTTGGTCCTGTTTACGCCACGCCCAAAGCTTCACGACTGTAATCGGAGCGGGAAATGTTGAGCCGGCTCATTTTTCTTTGAAGCGTTGTGCGCTTCAATCCCAAACGCTCAGCGGCACCGCCACGACCTGAGAGCCTGCCGGAGCAGGCGCGAAGCGCATCCACGATCGCCCGCCTCTCCGCCTCGTGATATGTCGATTCCGGTATGGGGCGCACCGCCGCCGGCGCTGTGAGTTCGTCAACAGGAACGAAGAGTTGGTCGCCTCGCGTCAGGATAACGCAGCGCTCGATGAAATTCTCGAGCTCCCGGACATTGCCCGGCCAGATCGCGTTCGTCAGTGCATCCATCGCGCGCACCGGAATCGTCCCGATCGCTTTGTCCATCATGCGAGCGAAGCGCGCGACAAAGTGGTGGACGAGCAGCGGTATGTCTTCGCGGCGTTCCCGAAGCGGCGGAACTTCGATCGGAAACACGTTCAGGCGATAGAAGAGGTCCTCGCGAAATTTGCCCTCGTGAATCATCGCCCCGAGGTTGCGATGGGTTGCGGCGATGAGGCGGGCGTCGACGCGAATCGTCTTAGTGCTGCCCAGACGTTCAAACTCGTGTTCCTGCAAGGCTCGAAGGAGCTTTGGTTGCAGATCCAGACCGATATCGCCAATCTCGTCCAAGAACAGTGTGCCGCGATCGGCCAACTCGAACCGCCCCCGCTTTTGAATCAGGGCACCGGTAAACGCTCCCCTCTCATGCCCGAAGAGTTCACTCTCGACCAGACCGGAAGGAATCGCAGCACAATTCAACCGCACCAGGTTCCGGTCTTTTCGTGGGCTCATGGAGTGCACCGCGCGTGCCACAAGTTCCTTGCCGGTGCCCGTCTCCCCATGCAGAAGCACCGTGGAGTCGGTAGGTGCGACAATCGCGACCTGCTCCAACACCTTCCGAAGGGCATTGCTCCTGCCCACCATTTCCTCGAAGCTGTACTCGCACGGCTGTTCTCCAGCGATGTCGAGATTCGCCTCTTCATGTCTCAGCGTACTCTGCTGAATAGCATCGAGAAGCTCTTCATCATCGAAGGGCTTGGTCAGGAAATTCACCGCGCCAGCTTTGACTGCGCGTACCGTCGTGGGGATGTCGCCATGGCCGGTGAGGAAGATGATTGGCAGGTGGACCGCGGCTTTGGCAAGCTCCTGTTGCACCTCAAGTCCGCTCACCCCGGGAAGATTGACATCGAGCACCAGGCAACTCGGCGTTTTGGGCGGTGGCGCCGCAAGGAATTCCTCTCCTGACGCAAAGGTCTTGGCCGAGAGCCCGGCCGACCGGAGCAGGCCGGCCACACCTTCGCGCGCGGAAGCATCATCATCGACCACGTACACCATAGTCCCTGGGGTGTCCACAGACCCTCCTCGATTACTCGAATCGCTTAGTTGTTGGGTTGCCATTTCAGCGCCAGTTGCACGGCATCGAACAAGTCGTCCTCGCTGAATGGCTTAGTTAAACAGGTAACGGTCCAGTCAGAATGGGTTTGCGCCCTGGTGCGATCATCGTATCCATGTGCGGTGATAAAAATGGCAGGCACCTTGCAACTGCGTGCCATGAGCTGGCGATGCAGCTCAATGCCGCTCATGCCCGGAAGACGAACGTCGAGAATGAGGCAGTCGGCCTTGCGAGAATGGACTGAGTTCAGGAATTCTTCGGCGGAGGCAAATACTTTTACCTCCAGTCCCGCCGACCTGATCAGGCCTTCCAGCGATTCCCGAACCGAGATATCATCGTCGACCACTGCAGCAAGAGGTACCATCGCGTCATCCACTTAATGGAATACCACCACGCGCACTGAGAATCTATTACACCTTGGCACTAGATCGGTGCGCTGCGCCCGACCAAGCCTCCCGATTTTGGATACGAATTCGCAGCCGCGCTTCCTGTCCCAGTCAGCGCCTGCTTGACCGGATCCCCAGGCTCTCCGCCATCCTCACAAGGTCGGCCAACGAATCGGCGCGCATCTTTTGCATGACATGCGCCCGATGAATCTTGACCGTAAATTCCGTGATGTTCAGCTCCCCCGCGACCTGCTTGTTCAGCAGACCGGAGATCACCTGCTGCATCACTTCGCGCTCACGGCCGGTCAGTGTGTCATATCGGCTTTGCAGGTCATGCATCTCGGCGTGCTGCCGCCGCAAATGCCGATCGCGTTGCAGGGCCTCCTGGATGGCCCTCAGAATGTCCTCTTCCTCCACCGGCTTGGTGAGAAACTCAATCGCTCCGGCTTTCATTGCCTGCACAGAGGCGGGAATATCGCCATGCCCAGTCAGAAACACGATGGGAATCTCCAGGTTGACCTCGGCCATGCGCCGCTGCAAGTCCAAGCCGCTCAGCCCGGGAAGTTGCAGGTCCAGGATCAGGCAACTTGGCGCATCGGCCCCGCGGCGGGTGAGGAATTCCTGTGCCGAGGCGAACGTTTCCACGCGCCAGCCGGCGGACCGGATAAGACTGTGAAGACCTTCACGAACCGACGGGTCGTCGTCCACAATCGCGATCACGGGGCTAGGCTCGCGCTTGCTCTGCATGGTCCTCTTCCTCTTGCTTTGGCAGAGTGAAATGGAACGTCGTGCCTGGGCCATCGTTCGCCGTGGCCCAGAGCCGGCCGCCATGGGCCTGAAGAATTGAACGGCTGATCGAAAGTCCCATGCCCATACCTGAGGGCTTGGTGGTATAGAACGCGTCAAAGATTCTCGCGCTCTGATTCGGGTCGAGACCAATACCCGAGTCTTGAATTGTGACCTCAACCTGGCCCTCATCAGCATTCCGGCTCGTGATCACAAGCTCCCGTGGCCGATCCGTCACGCTATTCATCGCTTCTATGCCATTCATCACCAGGTTCAGAATCACCTGCTGCAACTGCACGCGATCGCCAACCACCGGGAAAAGCCCTTCGGCAAAACAAGTCCCAATGTTCACGTTCTTTTTCTTGGCTTCGTCGCCGACCAGCAGAAGGATTTCCCGCATGGTTTCATTCAGGTCGAGCCTTTCTCGATGTTCCGTTGTCCGCTTCGTGAGGGCCCGAATGCGCGCAATGATTTCAGCGGCCCGTTTGCCGTCGCGCACGATCCGGCGGGCAGCCTCCCGGGCCTCCACCAGATTGGGCGTATCTCCGGCTAGCCAGCGCAGGCAGGCGCTGCCGTTACTTACTACGCCCGACAACGGCTGGTTGACTTCATGCGCGATGGATGCTGTCAGTTCCCCCATCACGCTAACCCGGTTGAGGTGCGCGAGATCCGCTTCGAGCTGGTGCAGCCTTGCACGCTCCTGCTCGGCGCGCCTCCGCTCCGTCACATCGACCGTCGTGCCCACTATTTCTACAAAATCTCCGTTGGCATCCAAACTGGGATGACCGATGCCGTGGGCGTATTTCACCGTTCCATCCGGCATGACGATTCGGTAGTGAGCTTCGCCATCGACCTTCCCCAGTTTCACAGTGTCGAAAGCCCGGACCACCATTGCCCGGTCGTCCGGATGGATTCGTTCCAGAACCTGCTCGCGCGAGGGCAAGCCCTGCTGCGGGTCGAGTCCAAAAATGCGGTAGTGCTCCTCAGACCAGTACACGGGCGTGCCATTGTCGGCCCAACTGCCGGTATGGGTCAGGCGTTGCGCTTCGGAAAGGTAGGCTTCGCTACGGCGGAGAGCGTCCTCAGCGCGCTTGCGTTCGGTGATCTCAATAGTCGTACCAACAATTTCAACCAGTTCCCCATTCGCGCTATGAACAGGACGGCCGATGCCATGGACGAACTTGATCGTTCCATCCGGCAACACGATTCGGTAGTCGACCTCCACATCGATCTTCTCCCGGATCCCTCGATTGAACGCCTCGATGAATTTGTCCCGGTCCTCTGGGTGTATGCGCTCGAGCGCTCGACTGCGCGTGGGTATTCCTTCTTGTGGATCGAGTCCAAAAATCCGGTAGAGTTCCTCGGACCAGTACAACGGCCCAGTTGTCGGATCGGTAGCCCAACTCCCCGTGTGAGTCAGCCTCTGTGCCTCGGCCAGGTACGACTCGCTCCGGCGCAGAGCCTCCTCGGCACGCTTGCGCTCGGTAATATCGCGGACGATGGCGACATTGAAAGCCGCGCCTTCGTATTCCACATACCTCGCGCTGATCTCAACCGGGAAAGCCCCCCCGACTTTCCTACGATGGCAACTCTCAAAGGTGACCGATTGCCGGGTCCTTAGAGCTTGCCAGTGGTCGGACCACCTCTCCGGACTGAAATCAGGATTGACGTCCCAAACATGCATCGCGAGCAGTTCGTCGCGAGTGTAACCTGATTGACGGCACGCCTCATCGTTCACGTATAAGATACGGCCATACTCGTCGAGCAATGCCGCAGCATCGTGCGCGTTGTTCAGCGCGAAGCTCGTCAGTGCGAGAGCCTCCGCGTTGCGCCTGCGCTCCGTGACATCAACCGTCGTGCCCACGATCTCGACAAGGTTCCCATTCCCGTCCAAAACGGGATGTCCGATGCTGTGGGCGTATCTGATGGTTCCATCCGGATGAACGAGCCGGTACTCGGCCTCGGAATCGACCCTGTGGCTGACGGTCCTCTCGAAAGCCTGCCTCACCTTGTCCCGGTCATCGGCATGAATTCGCTCTAGGGCTCCTTCACGCGTTGGTAATGCCTGCTGCGGATCAAATCCAAAGATCCGATAGTGTTCGTCTGACCAGTACACGGGGCGCATCGTCCCATCGTCCACCCAACTTCCTGTATGAGTCAGTCTCTGGGCTTGCGCCAGATAGGCTTCGCTGCGGCGTAGAGCCTCTGCCGTCGCGCGCAGCCGATCTTCCCCCTGCTTCCGCTGGACCAGCCGCCACGTGCCCGTCGTAAGCAGCATCAGTTGGCGCACATCGTTCTCATCGTAAGACGTTTCTTTGCTTCCCACGCCGGCCACGGCCACGATCGATTCGCCGTCGAACACAGGCACATCCACATGGCGCCATGAGCCCGGATCCCCAGCCGAGCCAGTCTCGAACGATCCGGCTGGGGCTTCCTCATTGGCGATCACCGGCCCCCGCCGGCAAACGGCTTCTTGCCATCTGACGGTTTCCACCACCGGATACAGCGGTGCCGCGGCCTCGGCTGCGCATTTGCCCGTCGCGGCCTTCGGCCACCAATTCATGGTCAGCAGGGTTTCATCCGCATTCAGAAAGGCCAGGTAGCCGGTTTTGCTCCTGGTCAACTCGATGGCTCTCTCCAACGCGAAATCAATTATCATTTGCATCGGCTGGTCGGCCATCTCATTGAGTTCAAGCAGCGCTTGCACGCGCAATTCATTCAGGCGCAGGGTCTCTTGAACTCGATTGCGCTCGGTGATGTCGTCGGGGGTGTGCATGATCAATCTACCGCCTGTGACTGAGACATAGTTCAGGCTCGGAGCAGCGCCGCCCGCATCGCTTTAAAGGCATCCGCGGATGCAGAATTCTAACCCAGGGTGGCCTTTGGCGCATGGCGGCAGTTGCGTCCATTATCTATCTGCGCGAGCCCTTAGACCACTCCATTACAACTCAATGCGGATCTATGCGCCTCTCACGTTCGAAATGGGCAGCTAGCCCGGACCGTACGTCACACGCGACAATTCTGACAGATCACCTGCCCTCGATTGCTCCCATCATTCGCGGCGAAAGAAATATGCTGGCAAGCAATCGACTCGATGCCTTCTGTACAGAGTTACAGATGCCTTCCCGGGTCCTGAAGACCGTGTCGGTAACTGGCCGATAACATCGATCTTTAGTTAGTTAGAGAGTTAGCTGATCAGTTAGTTAGAACCAACCCCGGCAGTCTGCGTTCCTTCCTGTGCGAAGCAGACACCATCTCAACCTTCTTGAGATGGAAGAGCTTCGGAAAAAGCAGTTGACTCCTCATAGGTTGTCGGTACATTGCCGTTTGAAGTTTCCGCCGAGCGTGCCTGAGCCATAAATCTGGCAGCGATACTTCTTCCAGGCGCGACGGCCCTCTACGAACTTCCCCGTTGTGGAGTCTTTCGAACGCTTGGCCGCGGAGAGGATGAAAAGCCTCTAATGTGTTGGCTTTCAATTGGGGCGGCTAGTGGGGATCGAACCCACGACATCCTGAGCCACAGTCAGGCGTTCTGCCGCTGAACTATAGCCGCCGTCTACCCCTTTGATTGTAGCATCGAACCAGTGTTGGCTCTGCCACCAGCACCCTGCTCGATGACATCCCTCGACGCCAATCCGAGTGTCTCAACAGCCCGACCGTGCCCTCCTCCCGTGCAGGACGTCATTGCGTCGCCCGGCCGCTGGCCCCGCGGCTCCTGGATCTTTCGCGACCGCACGCTGCAGCGAATCGCGACCCTCCTCGACGAAGCGTTCCGAATTCCCGGCACCAACATGCGATTCGGCATCGACGGCATCATCGGCCTCGTTCCCGGCCTGGGCGATGTGATCGCAGGCGTTCTCTCGCTCGTGATTCCCTTCGCTGCCTGGGTGCGCGGAGTTCCCTACATTACGCTCGTCCGCATGACAGTCAATATCGGCATTGAGGTGCTGGTCGGCACAATTCCCTTGTTCGGTGACTTGTTTGACATCGCGTGGAAGGCCAACCGGCGCAACTACAAGCTGCTTCAGCGTCACCTCGTGCGGCCTCGTCGGCAAACGTGGAGAGACTGGTCATTCCTGCTGCTCATCGCCCTTGGCGTGGCGCTTATCTTCGCCATTCCGATCGCACTGATCGTATGGCTGCTGACCTGGCTAACCCAACGGTGAGCCTGGCGCGCCATGTCGGCAAGCAGGCGTTCCACGATACAATCAAGACAACCGTCGGGGCGTAGCGCAGTCTGGTAGCGCATCTGCTTTGGGAGCAGAGGGTCGG
>Ga0335070_10010262_pt1 | contig 10950 bp, 11 predicted proteins | sample Lox_Sample_13_FD_206722 | JGI IMG/M metagenome (GOLD analysis project Ga0335070, IMG submission 206722) | Soil microbial communities from Loxahatchee National Wildlife Refuge, Florida, United States - Lox_Sample_1.3 | ecosystem: Environmental > Terrestrial > Soil > Wetlands | place: USA... | reverse complement strand
CGTCTACCGCGGCCAGACCGTTGCCCTCCTCACCGGTCTCGCCATCCCGTGGGTCAGCAACGCCGTCTATCTGGCGGGCTGGAGTCCGCTGCGTGGTCTCGACCTGACACCCTTCGCCTTCACGCTGACCGGCCTCGCCTGTGCCTGGGGCATGTTCCGCTTTCAGCTCTTCGACCTGGTGCCGGTCGCTCGCGATACCGTCATCGAGAGCATGGGTGACGGCGTCGTGGTGCTCGACGCGCAGGATCGCATCGCCGACATCAACCCCGCCGCGCAGCAGATGATCGGCCTCACGCAGGGTTCACCGGTGGGCCAACACCTCGCAACCGCCCTGGCAACGTGGCCCGACATCGCCACGCAGCTGGGGCACGCCGGCGAGATCCGCCTGGGCGCGGTGTATCTCGACATCCGCAGCGCGCCGCTGCACGATCCACGCGGACGAACCAGCGGACGCGTGCTGCTGTTGCGCGACGTCACCGATCGCAAGCTGCTCGATGAGTTGCGCGACGACCTGACGCACGCCTTGGTGCACGACCTCCGCAACCCGTTGGCTAGCATCAAGGGAGCCTTGGAAGCCGCGGCAGAAGAGGCGCCGGTGCAGCAAGAGATGCTGCAGATTGCGCGGGCCAATGCGCAGCGCATGTTGGGACTGGTCGACTCGATTCTGGATGTCAGTCGCCTGGAAGGTGGCCAACTGCCGCTCGAGCGGCGGCGGGTGCACCTGGCGGCGCTGGTTGCCGAGGCGGTGCAGCTGCAGCACCCGCTGGCCGCGGAAAAGCAACTGCGGCTGGAGAGTGAGGTGCCGCAAGACCTGCCGGTGCTCTTCGTCGATGCGCGCTTGATTGTCCGCGTGTTGCACAACCTGATCGACAACGCGATCAAGTTCACACCCAACGGGGGTGCCATTCACATCAGCGCTCAGCTGGCGCCGTCACAGCGGCAACTTGCGGTCTCGGTCGGCGACACCGGGCCCGGGATTGCACCGTCACTGCGGCCACGTGTGTTTCAGAAGTTCGTCGCCGGCCGTGAGGCAGGCCATGGAAGCGGGCTCGGCTTGGCATTCTGCCGGCTGGCCGTTGAAGCGCACGGTGGGCGCATCGGGATGGAAGGCGACACCACGTGCGGCACAACGATCACCTTCACCCTGCCGGTGGCGCACTGAGCCAGCAGGAGCCTGATTTCTCCGCTCGACTCACGACCCCGGCGCGCGCTAAGACCGTCCTGGAAGAGAGTGCTCCGATGTCGGAACAACCTGTCGACGTCTTGATTGTTGGCTCCGGCGCCGCAGGTGCCGCGTTCGCCTGGAGCCTGGCGGAGACACGCATGAACATCCTCTGCCTCGAGCAGGGCGACTGGATGAAACCGGAATCGTATCCGGGCATGCGGATGGACTGGGAGCTGAGCCAACTCGGCGATTTCGCCCTCAGCCCCAACGCGCGCGGACGACGCGAAGACTATCCCGTCAATGACTCCGCCTCACCGATCCAGGCCTCGATGTTCAACGCCGTCGGCGGCAGCACGATCATGTACGCCGCCCACTTCCCGCGCTTTCATCCGTCGGATTTCCAGGTCAAGACGCTCGACGGTGTCGCCGACGACTGGCCCGTCGACTACCAGCGCCTGGCGCCGTTCTACGACGTCAATGCGCACATGATGGGCGTCTCGGGATTGGCCGGCGACCCGATGTATCCGCCGAAGACCGTACCGCTGCCGCCAGTGGCGCTCGGCAAGCTGGGCGAGACGCTGGCGAAGGGCTTCAATCGGCTCGGCTGGCATTGGTGGCCCTCCGACAGCGCCATCACCACGCAGGAACACGAAGGCCGCGCACCGTGCATCAATGCCGGCACCTGTCTCCTCGGCTGCGCGCAAGGTGCCAAGGCCAGCACCGACATCACCTACTGGCCCGCCGCGCTGCGCCAGGGCGTGCGGCTCAAGACCCGCTGCCGCGTGCGCGAGATCACCGTCGCCGCCAACGGCATGGCCGACGGCGTCATCTACTACGATGCGGACGGTGTGGAACGCCGGCAGCAAGCGCACGTCGTGGTAGTGGCGTGCAACGGCATCGGCACGCCGCGGCTGCTCCTGAATTCCCGATCGACACTCTTTCCCGATGGGCTCGCCAATCGCAGCGGCCTCGTGGGTAGGAATCTCATGTTTCATCCCTATGCCATGGTGACTGGCATCTTCGACGAGCCGCTGGAAGGCTACAAAGGGCCCACCGGCTGTTGCATCATGAGTCAGGAGTTCTACGAGACCGACGTCGCGCGCGGCTTCGTCCGCGGCTATTCGTTCGAGATCGTCAGAAGCTTCGGGCCGGTGTCCACCGCGATGCGCGGCATGCAGTGGGGCCGCATTCCGTGGGGCGCCGACCACCACCGCGCCTTCGCCGAACTCTTCGACCGCACCGCGGGCATGGTGGTGATCTGCGAGGACCTTCCGGAGCACAGCAACCGCGTGACCCTCGATCCGGATCTCAAAGACTCCGACGGCATCCCAGCCCCGAAGGTGACCTATCGTCTCAGCGAGAACAGCAGCAAGATGTTGGAGCACTGTGTGGCGCGGGCGACGGAGGTTCTGGAGGCGGCCGGTGCGAAGGAGACTGTCGCCGAGGCTCCGCTCCCGTTCGCCGGCTGGCACCTCATGGGAACGGCGCGGATGGGGACAGATCCGACGACATCAGTCGTCAACGAGTGGGGCCGCTGTCACGATGTGCGCAACCTCTTCATCATCGACGGCAGCATCTTCGTCACGGCCGCGGCGGTGAACCCCACCAATACCATTCAAGCCCTCGCGCTCTATATTGCCGACACCATGAAGAAGAACCTCGCAACCCTATTTGATTGAACCCCCGACGGGACCGCCAGTATGGATAACGAGTCGAACAAACGAGATCTATCCAACGAAGAGTCTCGGGTGCTGACAAGCGTGCTCGACGAAATCATCCCGCCAAGCACCGATCGACGATTGCCCGGGGCAGGACAGCTCGGGCTTGCGGGTTACGTCGTGGAGGCTCTGCAAAAGGCGCCCGAACTCATCGTCATGGTGGCACAGGGGCTCTCGGACCTCGACAACCAAGCGCGCAGCCGCAACGCCTCGGGCTTCGCGGCGCTGGCGCGGGAGGACAAGCTGCGTCTGTTGAACGAGTGGGGCTTCCTCCTGCCGCTCACCCTGCACACCTACACCGGCTACTACCAGCATGCGCGAGTCATCGAGGCCTTGGGACTCGAGGCGCGGCCCCCGCATCCCGAGGGGTACCACATGGAGCCCAACGATCTCTCGCTCTTGGATCCCGTGCGGCGGCGCGCCAAGTTGTATCGGGAGTGCTGAGGCAGATCGACCCGTCGACCCCGACTCTCCGCCGCAGCCCGCGATCGCCCGGTGTCTTACCTGTGCAGCGCCGGCTACGCCGGCGGTCGTCGTCTCTTAGCGAGGCGAGGGCCGCAATGGATTCTCCCAGCGCAATCCGTTGAAGCGGGCGAAATCGCCATCCGTACTGCACAGGGTGAGGCCGTGGCCCACGGCAATGGCCGCCAGATGAGCGTCGGACACGAGCTTCGATGAACTCGCGGTGCCGCTGAGGAAGGATTCAAGAAGCTGACGATGGCGTTCGCTGGGTTCGGGGATCCACACGTTGGGCAGATCGAGCCAGACGCACACGCGCCGCCACGCCTGGCGCACAGCCAGCGGCCGCGGAAAGACGCGCTGGTTCGTGCTGATGCGCAGAAACGCCAGCAGGCTCGGCCACGGGAGGCCGACGCGCGCCGCCGCGTTGAGGCTTTCGTCGAGCCAGGCGCGTGCCGGCTCGTGCTGCTCGAAATTGGAGATCGTCGCGTAGAGCAGGAGATTCGCGTCGACCAGGATCACGCGTGCGTCTCGCCCTCGGCGAATGCGAGCACTTCCGAGATGTCGTCGAGGTTCTTCAGCCGCGGCGTTCCGAGGGAGACTGGTTCTGTTTGGTAGCGGCGGCTCTTGAGCGGCCGCTTGGCCGCGAGCGTTGCCAGACCGGCGCGCAGCACGGCGTTGACCGTACGCTTGAACGGCTCATTGCGCGCCTTTTGCAGGCGCCCAAGCTCGGCGGCGACGTCCTCTTCCAGGGTGAGCGTGGTCCGCATGCATCAGGACACTATCATTTGATGCCTTGATGTCAACATGCGGGTTACCCTCATCGGTGCCGTTCCGCTTTGGCGCCGCGCGCGAGGCTGGAGCCGGGCCTCGTACTTGCGCTATGGAGCAGGCGTGGATCTCGGACTGACAGGCGCCGCCGTCTGTGTGCAGGGTGGCACGAAGGGCATGGGGCGCGCCGCAGCGGAATGCTTCGCGCGCGACGGGGCACGCGTGGTCGTGCTGGCGCGCGGGCAGGCGGGGATCGATGAGACGATCGTTGCGCTGAGGCGGCTCGGCAGCCCGGATGCATGGGGCGTTCAGGTCGACCTCACTCAACCGGCAACAATCGACACCGCCTTCGCCGCGGTCGAGCGCCGCTGGGGAGAACTGAACACGCTGGTGAACGCTGCCGGACCCGGCGCGAGCCTCTCGACCTTCGAGACGATCGCTGACGCCGAATGGGTGGCGGCGTATGAAATCGGTGCGCTCGCCGCCGTGCGCTGCACGCGCGCCGCGCTGCCGCTGTTGCGCAAGGCAGAATGGGCGCGCGTCGTGAACGTCTCGGCGCACTCGACCAAGCGGCAGAGCGCGCGGCTCGCCGCCTACACGGCGGCGAAGGCGGCGATGACCAGCATCAGCAAGAACATGTCGTTGGTGCTCGCCAGGGAAGAGATCCTCGTGAACACGGTGTCGCCCGGCTCGTTCGCCTCCGCATCCTTCAAGGCCGCGATGCGCCGCCTGCCGCCCGAGCGCGGGCTCGACCCGGACAACCTCTACGACTGCATGCGCTGGATTGCCGAGGACTTCGGCCACCCGGCACACCTGCCGCGCGCCGGCGATCCGAGCGAGATCGGACCGGTGATCGCCTTCGTCGGCTCCCGCGCCAACTCGTACATGACCGGCGCCAACATCAACGTCGACGGCGGCTCGGATTTTTGCTGAGAGAGGACAGACTACAGACCACAGACGACAGACAGCAGAGAACAGACCACAGAACGTCGTACTCGGTGTTTTGGGCGCCGGAGCTTCTTTGTCCGCCGTCTGTTGTCTGCACGTCTGTTGTCTGTCGTCTCGCATCCGCTTGCGTCCTGCGCTATGTCGGGGCAAAGACAGAATCCCGAGGAGGAGCAACTCGACATGGCACAGCGCGAGTATCACATCATCTCGTCCGACTCTCACACGCTCGAGCCGCCGGACCTCTGGGAGAAGTGGCTCGAGAAGAAGTATCTCGATACCGCCCCGAAGCTCGTCGAGGACAAGGACGGCGGGCACGCGTGGATCTACATGGGCGCGAGCACGCCCGAGCCCCTGGGCTTGGTCAGCTGCGTCGGCACGCGCCCCGAAGAGCTGAAGTGGACCGGGGCGCGCTATGGCAAGCCAACGAACACCGCAGCGCGTGAGATTCATCCCGGCTGCTACCTGGGGGACAAGCGGCTCGAGTTGATGGACGTCGACGGCGTCGACGCCGAGATCCTCTACCCGCCGCAACGCGCCATGCTGACCTTCATGAAGAACCAGGATGCCGACGCGCACCTGGCGGGCATCCGCGCTTACAACCGCTGGCTCAAGGACGGTTTCTGCGCGCCCGACCCCGACCGGCTGATCGGCATCTTCCAGACGCCGAACGTCGGGATCGATACCAGCGTGAAGGAACTCGAACGCGCCAAGAAGGAGGGCTACAAGGGGGTTGCGCTGTCCGCTTGGCCGTCGGGCGGCGACAACCTGCGGCCCGAAGACGATCCGTTCTGGGATGCCGCCGCGCAGATCGATATGCCGGTCTCGATCCACCTGCTCCTGGCGGCACAGCAGGCCAAGATGGGCGCGTCGAACAAGGGCAGCGTGGCCATCGGCGCGTCGTCGCTGATGTTCACCATGCCCATCCTCGTTGAGCTGATCTTCCAGGGCGTCTTCGATCGCTTTCCAAAACTGCGCGTGGCGTTCGTCGAGGTCGGCTGCGGCTGGATCCCGCACTTCCTCGAGATGGTCGACGATCGCTACTGGCGTAACCGGCACTGGACCAACACCAAGGTGAAGAAGGTGCCGAGCCAGTACTTCAAGGACCACTGCCTGGCGACCTTCATCACCGACTACAACGGGGTGTCGGTCCGCCACCAGGTAGGCCTCAACAACATGGCCTGGTCGACCGACTTCCCGCATCACGGCAACGACTGGCCGTACTCGCGGAAGACGATCGAAAGCTTGTTCGTCAACGTACCGGAGGAAGAACGGCACAAGATCGTCTGTGACAACGCCGCGCGCTTCTGGAGGCTCAACTGACGGGCGCCATCACTCGCGGAGCGTCGTACCCAGCGGGCGCCCTTCGAGACGCGGCCTGAAAGGCGGGCCGCGCCTCAGGACGAGCCGAACGTCGTCGAAGTCCATCATCAACCGCTCACGCTGCGGAGGCGCCATCTTTCCAGGCGCCGTCTCGAAGCGTGCGGTCTCGCCATGCTACCGCTTGACGGACAAGCACAGGTCGCGAGCACATCGATAGTTGACGCGCGCGTTCGCCCCTGCGAAACATCCCGACCATGGATGTGACGAACCTCACGGGCAAGACGGTTCTGGTCACCGGCGCAGCCAGTGGCATCGGCAAGGAGACGGCGCTGGCGTTTGCGCGGCGCGGGGCGCGGCTGGCCATCTGCGATCTCAACGAGGCGGGCCTCGCCGAGACGGCGCACCAGATCCGCACGCTGGGACGCGACGTCATTGCGCAACGGGTCGACGTGGCCAGCGCCGACGACATGCGCGAGTTCGCCGCTGCCGTGCATGCCCAGGTCGATGCCGTCGACATTCTGATGAACAATGCCGGCGTCGGCTTGGGGGCCGGGTTTCTGGACACCAGCCTCACTGACTGGGACTGGATCGTCGGCATCAACCTGAAGGGAGTGATCCACGGCTGCCACTTCTTCCTCCCGCCCATGGTGAAGCGGGGACGAGGTGGGCACGTGATCAACGTTGCGTCAGCGGCGGCGTTCATCGCCACCGAGGCGCTGGCAGCGTACAGTACGACCAAGTACGCGGTGTTCGGTCTGTCGGAGGCGCTGCGCGACGAGTTGTTGCGCCACCGCATCGGTGTGACGGCGGTCTGCCCGGGCATCATCAATACGGCGATCACCGCCACCTCGCCGCTGCGCGGGGCGAACGACACGCCGGAGATGCGCCGGCGGATGGTCGAGATCTACCAGCGCCGCAACTACGGCCCCGAGCGCGTCGCCGGCAACATCTTGAAGGCCGTGCAGCACAACCGCGCGGTGGCGCCGATCTCCCCGGAGGCGTGGGCGATGTACTATCTCAAGCGGTTGGTGCCCGGGGTTGTGGCGTGGGTCAATCGCAGCAGCGCCGAACGGCTCCGGCGCCAGCTGACTGGGCAGTGAGGCGTGTCGCACGATCCGATCGAACAGGCGGCCGCGCTGTTGGCGCGGGCGCAGCGTGCCGTGGCGCTTACCGGCGCGGGCTTGAGCACCGAGTCGGGCATTCCCGACTTTCGCAGCCCGGGCGGCGTGTGGGAGCGCTTCCGTCCCATCGAGTATCAAGAGTTCCTCACCAGCCACGCGGCGCGCAAGGAACACTGGCGCTACAAGCAAGCGACCGTGCCCGTGATGCTGGCGGCGGCACCCAACGCGGCGCACGTGGCGCTGGCCGAGTTGGAGGCGGCAGGACGGTTGCGTGCGGTGATCACGCAGAACATCGACGCCCTGCATCAACGCGCCGGCAGCCGCCGCGTGCTGGAGTTGCACGGCACCAACCTCGAAGCCGTGTGCTTGCAGTGCGCCGCACGCGTGCCGATCGGCGACGCGCTGGCGCAGTGTGATCAAGGCGCCGACGTGCCGGCGTGCCGCGCCTGCGGCGGGTGGCTCAAACCCGCCACCGTCTCCTTCGGGCAGGCGTTGCCCGCCGATGTCCTGCAGGAAGCGGCCATGCTGGCGCGCGAGTCGGATTGTCTCCTCGCCCTCGGATCGTCGTTGCTGGTCCAGCCGGCAGCGTCGCTCGCCGGGCTCGCGCAGCAACACAGTGCCGCATTGATCATCGTCAATTTGAGCGCGACGCCGTACGACAACAGCGCCGACGTCGTCGTGCATGCGAAGTTGGGCGACGCACTGCCGCGGATGGTTGCGTCGCTGGCGCGAAGAAAGGGCCAGGTGCAGTGAACACGCCATTCCTGACGGACTACGATCTGTATCTGCTGGCGCAGGGTACGCACTACCGCAGCTACGAAAAGCTCGGCGCCCACCTCGTCGACATCGATGGCCAGCGCGGCACGCGCTTCGCCGTGTGGGCACCGAATGCGGAGGCGGTCTCCGTCATCGGCGACTTCAACGACTGGGATCCGCAGCGCCACCGGATGGCACTGCGCCATCAGGAAGCGGGTATCTGGGAATGCTTCATACCCGGCGTCGGTGTCGGGACGCTGTACAAGTATTTCGTCGCCTCGAAGTTCAACGGCTACAAGGCCGAGAAGGCCGATCCCTATGCGTTTGCCAGCGAGCTGCGTCCGCGCAGCGCGTCGAAGGTCTGGGACCTTTCCGGTTACACCTGGGGCGACGCGGAATGGCTGGCAGCACGGCGGCGGACCAACCAGCTCGAAACACCGATGGCCATCTACGAGGTGCATCTCGGCTCGTGGATGCGCGTGCCGGACGAAGGCGGCCGTTGGCTCACGTATCGCGAAGCGGCCGCGAAGCTGGCCGAGTACGTGCGTGAGATGGGCTACACACACGTCGAGTTCCTGCCGCTGACTGAGCACCCGTTCGACGGCTCGTGGGGCTATCAGACGATCGGCTACTACGCCGCAACGAGCCGGTTTGGAACGCCGCAGGACTTGATGTTCCTGATCGACACGCTGCATCAGCACGGCATCGGCGTGCTCATGGACTGGGTGCCGGGACACTTCCCGCGCGACGCCCACGGGCTCGCCTACTTCGACGGCACCCATCTCTACGAGCATGCCGATCCGCGCAAAGGCGAGCATCAGGAGTGGGGGACGCTGGTGTTCAACTACGGGCGCTGGGAGGTGGTGAACTTCCTGCTCAGCAACGCGCTCTTCTGGCTCGACCAGTACCACATCGACGGCCTGCGCGTGGATGCCGTGGCGTCGATGCTGTACCTCGACTACGCGCGCAAGGAAGGCGAGTGGATTCCCAACCAGTACGGCGGGCGTGAGAACCTCGAAGCCGTCGCCTTCCTGCGCCGCTTCAACGAGCTGGTGTACGGCCAACACGAAGGCATCGTCACCGTCGCCGAGGAATCGACCGCGTGGGGCATGGTGTCGCGGCCGACGTACGTCGGCGGCCTCGGCTTCGGCTTCAAGTGGGACATGGGCTGGATGAACGACACGCTGTCGTACATCGAGCACGAGCCGGTGCACCGCAAGTACCACCACAACGACCTCACCTTCCGCATGCTGTACGCGTTCACCGAGAACTTCGTGCTGCCGCTGTCACACGACGAAGTGGTGCACGGCAAAGGCGCGTTGCTCAGCAAGATGCCGGGCGACGACTGGCAGAAGTTCGCCAATCTGCGCGTGCTGTTGGGCTACATGTACGCGCAGCCCGGAAAGAAGCTGCTGTTCATGGGCGGCGACATCGGGCAGTGGCGCGAATGGAGCCACGACGAAAGCCTCGACTGGCATCTCCTGCAATACGCGCCGCATCACGGCCTGCAGCGCTGGGTGCGCGATCTGAACACGCTCTACCGCGCCGAGCCGGCGCTGCATCAGCTGGACTGCGATCCAGGCGGCTTCGAGTGGATCGACTGCCACGACAGCGACGACAGCACGCTGAGCCTGCTGCGCCGCGGCCGCGCCGGCGGCACCATCGTCATCGCCTGCAACTTCACGCCGGTGCCGCGCCAGCAGTTCGTCATCGGTGTGCCGCACGGTGGCTACTGGCGCGAGTTGCTCAACAGCGACGCCACGCTCTACGGTGGCAGCGGCATCGGCAATGCCGGCGGGGTGCAGGCCGAAGACGTGCCGTCGCACGGGCGCCCGTGCCGGCTCGTGCTGACGCTGCCGCCGCTCGCCATGGTAGTGTTCAAGAGTCCATAAGACTGACCTGCCGATCGGTACAGCGGCTACGATTTCGCAGTCGGTCGAAGGTCTGCAATAACTGGCAAGTCAAACAGGTCACTGCGCAAAAGCCTCGTCGAGCAGAAGAGGACCTCGAGATTCTCGATCTGGCCGGTAGCGGGGTTCAGGCGCGCGATAACCTCATCGCCCAGCTCTTCCGACTCGTGCTTGGCATAGGGAGCGCACGTGTTGATGTAGAGGATGTTGCCCGCGCCGTCGTACTTGAATGTCAGCGTCGCGCCCATTCCACGTCGCCTCGGAATACGCGCCCTCTGCTCCCGCGCGCAGGCCAAGTGCTGCTGTTCACGATTGCGGTGACGTATCGGATACGGGTTCCTCTCCCTTCGGGAGAGGCCAGGTGAGGGGATCAGATGTCCGACGAACGTCACCATATTTCTGACAGGTGATACTAAGCGGCGGCTGAGTCAGTTGGCTCGGCGAACAAGTCCCGCAGGCCGTTGACTTTCACGTCGCTCTTGAAGAGCCAGCGGGTGAAGAAGAGGACTTCCAGGCTCTCCACAGAGCCGGTGCGCGGGTTGCGGCGAGCGACCACGTTGTATGCGAACTGCTCGCTTTCTTGCTCGGGGTAGGGAGGCACCTTGTTGATATAGAGGATGTCGCCCACGCCGTCGTACTCAAATGTCAGGGGCGTGTCCATTCGAGGTCTCCTTTCGGCGGTTCGTTTCTGCCACCGTGGCTCCTATCAAAGCTCGCCAACTGTGAGTCCGTTCGCACGGAGGTAACGGCGGATGCGTCCGAGAAATCGGCGCGCTCGATGC
>Ga0335070_10010261_pt1 | contig 10950 bp, 10 predicted proteins | sample Lox_Sample_13_FD_206722 | JGI IMG/M metagenome (GOLD analysis project Ga0335070, IMG submission 206722) | Soil microbial communities from Loxahatchee National Wildlife Refuge, Florida, United States - Lox_Sample_1.3 | ecosystem: Environmental > Terrestrial > Soil > Wetlands | place: USA... | reverse complement strand
GAGATTGCTCAGGCCTACCTCGGATGTGAACCCCGGTCTCGAGCCGGCGGCGAATTTCGCTACTACGGACCGCCGGCGAGACGATGCCTCCGCATGCTGTGACTAAAGTCGTCGCCGCCCTAACCCACAACAAAGAAGATAGGATCGGTAGGGTCCTGCCGCATTCAGATGATTCGATGTGAAACCGCGCGGCATGCCAGGAGATAGATGCTGTGGTGTGCAAATGGATGCCCGTCATTGTCGTAGATAGGTGTACAGGATGCGGTCTGTGTGTGGACGCTTGCGGCCCCAAATCTTTAGCAATGGTGGACGGGATTGCGGTGCTTACTCTCCCGGATACTTGCGGAAGCGAAGAGCATTGCATCGCGGCTTGCCGGGACGAAGCCATCCAGATGGCTTGGTTGCCCTTCTCGGGAGACAGAACTGTCGGCCGATGGAGCGAAGAGGCGGAGCCAATACCGATTCCTTGCGCGAACCAAGCGCAAAACGGCAATGGTCCGTCGGCACAATAGGCATCAGTTATTCTTTGATGAAGAATGAACCGACTACACCAATGGTACTGTCGATCAGATCAATGGAAACAGAAACTTGAAAACGAAATCCTGCCGTGGTCGTTGCGTGGGGTCGATTTGGGCAATGACATTTTGGAAGTGGGGCCGGGCCCAGGCCTGACTACGGACTGGCTGAAGCACCGGTACAAGAGTCTCAACTGCATCGAAGTCGACCAAGTATTGGCGGGTTCGCTGGGACTGCGCACGGCAAACTCGAATGTTCGCGTACAGTGCGCGGATGCAACCAAAATGCCGTACCGCGATGGCACGTTTTCTGGCGCCGTCTCCTTCACCATGCTTCACCATGTAGCTTCGCCGGCCCTCCAGGATCGGTTATTCGCTGAGGTATACCGTGTTCTCAGGCCGGGTGGCGCTTTCGCCGGAATCGACAGCATGCGCTCGGTATTGATGAGAATCTTTCACATTCGCGACACAATGGTTCTCGTGGATCCAGCAACACTACCTGCCAGACTTGAGGCAGTCGGCTTCAAGGACGTGAAAATCGAACTTGGTGCGGCGAGATTCCGGTTCTGTGCGCAACGGCCGTCCGAAACACGGTCTTGAAAGCATTACAAAGTTTGTAGCGCGTGCGTTTAAGATTTTGGGTTGCGCAGGCACTAACGCCGCGCTTTGTCTGCCACCCAAGTGAAGGCGCGAATGGCCGTGGGCAAGCCCAGCGTACTCACAGCCAGCACGGCAACATGGTTGATTTCTTCTGTTGTAACGCCAGCCTTCCGGGCATTTCGTACGGCGGAGTGCGTGGCACCCTCCAATCCCGCCCCAATCGAGAGCGCGATCTTCACTAGACGCCTGCTCTTCTCATCCAACGGGCCTGCGTCGTGGCACCGCTCACCCAATTCATTGAAGGCTTTCCATACCTCGGGATAGCGCTTCCGGAAGTCCTGCACAGGTTTTGGCAACGATTGCGGCACTGGCGTGCTCCCTCCTTGCGGTTGTTAAGTCCAACGTCTGTCTACATTAGCTCATTTCCGGCTCTCCTCCTACCCGTGAATCGTGGACAATGCTGCGCCTGGAGTCGCTTGTTGTTATATCGGATCGCGATGTAATCACACACCGATGTGACCAACATCACACAAACCTAGGACTGAAATCACAGACGCGATTGTTAGGTGTGAACTAAAAAGACTTGTACATCCAGAGATCAACAATGCTCTCCACCACTTCGGAATATGCTCTCCGGGCTCTGGCGTGTCTGGCCGGCCAGCCCCAGGGAACGGCGCTCTTGGGCAGAGACCTCGCGAAGGCAGCGGAGATCCCGGCCAACTACTTGTCCAAGATCCTCTTGACCCTGCGGAATGCGCAACTTGTAGACACCACTCGTGGTTCCGGAGGAGGGTATCGACTCCATAGACCGTCCGCAGAGATTTTTCTAATCGACGTTGTTGAGCTGTTCGACGGCTTGTCTCGAAGCAAGCCGACTTGCTTTCTCCAACACCAGAAGCCGTGCTCAAGTTCGTCGCCCTGCGGAGCCCACATTTTGTGGGCCGACGTGCAAGCCCGGTACCTAGGCTTCCTGGTTTCTACACCGCTCTCGGCGCTGGCCCCGCAAGGCTCACCGCTCGCGGGACTCTCATCTCACGCCGTGAATCTACCCGCTGCAGGAGGCCAGAGATGAACTGCGATACGAGGCCGAAGCTGAACTCACGCAATGCTCTTGTCATAGCGGTATCGTCGGCCCTTCTGTTGTTGTGCGGAAATACGATCGCATGGGCACAGGACGCCGCTGCCTTCTTCAAGCAGAACTGTACAAGTTGCCACACGATCGGCGGAGGCCGTCTCACCGGGCCGGACCTCAAGGACGTGACTACCCGCAAGGACCGCACGTGGTTCGTCCAGTTTTTGCAGAGTCCGAAATCAATGATTGATAGCGGAGACCCCTACGCCGTGAAGTTGCAGCAGGAAGCGCGGGGCGTCGTGATGCCGAACATCGCAGGCATGAACCAACAGGAGGCGCAGGCACTGCTCGACATGATTACTGCCGAATCGAAGCTGCCGCGCTCGCAATTTGCAGGTATGCAGATCAGCGACCGCCCCCTTACGGCCCAGGACATCGCGAAAGGAAGACTGGTCTTTCTTGGTGAGCAGCAGCTGAGCAACGGCGGCCCGGCATGCATTTCTTGCCACACGGTCAAAGGCCTGACGTTGCTGGGCGGAGGGCGGCTAGGTCCCGACCTCACACGGGTTTACGAGCGGCTCCAGGGACGCAAGGGATTAGCGGCATGGTTGTCGTCGCCGGCCAGTCCTACCATGTCTCCTGTATTCAAAGACCACGCGATCCAGCCCGATGAAATCCTCTCGCTCGTGGCCCTGTTTGAAGACTCCGCGAAACGGGGCGGGCAGGATGACACCACCTCCTTGCTGAATTTCTTCCTGCTTGGCGTGGGCGGCATGGTGCTGGGCCTGATTTCGCTGGATGCGCTTTGGAAAACGCGTTTTCGGGGAGTGCGCCGGAGCATGGTCCACAAGAATGATCGAGGTGAACAATGAAAACCCGAGACGCCATCTCGTGGATCCGGGACGAAGTCGATCCCAAGCTGCGCAATTGGGAGGAGTTCTACCGCAACCGTTGGCAGCACGACAAGATCGTCCGCTCGACGCACGGTGTGAACTGCACGGGCGGTTGCACCTGGCAAATCCATGTGAAGGACGGGATTGTTACTTGGGAGATGCAGGGACTCGATTATCCACTGCTCGAAAACGGCCTTCCCCCTTACGAACCGCGTGGATGTCAGCGTGGGATTTCTTACTCCTGGTACCTGTACAGCCCTCTGAGAGTGAAGTATCCGTACGTTCGCGGAGCGCTGATCGATTTGTGGAAACAGGCACGGGCGCAGCACGAAGACCCGGTCGAGGCCTGGAAGTCGCTAGTGGAAAATCCCGAGTCAAGGCAGCGCTGGCAGAAGGCCCGAGGCAAAGGCGGTTTGCGCCGCGTGGACTGGGACACGATGCTGGAGTTGATCGCGGCCGCCAACATTTACACCATCAAGAAACACGGACCGGACCGCATTGCGGGTTTCTCGCCCATTCCCGCGATGTCGATGATCAGTTATGCCAGCGGTGCCCGCATGCTGCAGCTGATGGGCGGAGTCTCGCTCTCTTTCTATGACTGGTATTGCGACTTGCCTCCAGCGTCGCCTGAGACCTGGGGCGAGCAGACGGACGTACAGGAATCGGCCGACTGGTACAACGCCAAACTTCTGGCGGTGATGGGATCGAATCTGAACATGACCCGCACGCCTGACTGCCACTTCGCCGCCGAAGCGCGTCACAACGGTTCGAAGATGTGGGTCTTCTCTCCTGATTTCTCGCAGGTTGCGAAGTATGCGGACGAGTGGGTGGCGATCAATGCTGGACAGGACGGCGCCTGGTGGATGGCGGTGAACCACGTCCTGCTCAAGGAATTTCATCACGAGAAGAAGACGCCATACTTCCTGAACTATGCCAAGCAATACACCGACTCACCCTACCTGGTGGAACTCACCGAGCACGATGGCAAATGGCAGGCGGGGAAGTTGCTGCGCGCGAACCGGCTGTCAGGCTACGAAAACATTGAGAACGGCGACTGGAAATTCCTCATGTGGGATGCGGCGCAGAACCGCCCCAAAATGCCGATGGGCAGTGTTGGTTTCCGCTGGGGAAAAGAGAAGGGCAAGTGGAACCTGTTGATGAAAGACGGCGTCGATGGCTCGGTCATCGATCCAGCGCTGACTTTCCTGGAGCAGAGCGATTCGGTGGTTCCGGTGGCGCTGAACGATTTCGGCGACGGACGCACCATCACTCGATCTGTTCCGGTACGACGTGTGAAGAGTGCGAGCGGAGAGACCGTAACCGTGACCACGGTTTACGACCTGCTAATGGCTCAGTACGGCGTGTCGCGCGGACTAGCAGGCGAATATCCAGCCAGCTACGACGACGAGAGCCAGCCTTACACGCCGGCCTGGACTGAAAAGTATACGGGCATGAGCCGGCAAGTGTTGCTCCGCTTTGCGCGGGAATGGGCAAGCACCGCGGAACTTACCAACGGCAGGTGTACGGTGATTATCGGGGCCGGCATCAACCACTGGTATCACGGCAACCTGATGTACCGGGCGGCAATTCACGCGCTGATGTTCTGCGGTTGCATCGGTGTGAACGGCGGCGGATTGGCCCACTATGTGGGACAGGAGAAACTGGCGCCGGGTGAGCCGTGGTCGGCGATTGCGTTTGGCCGCGACTGGTTCCCGGCAGCCCGCCTGCAGAATGCGCCCAGTTGGCACTACGTACATACCGACCAATGGCGCTACGAGCGCGACTTTACCGACTATCACACAGTTCCGCCCGCGAACGGCAAAGCTTCATTTGCTCATGGACACACCATGGACCTGCAGGTGCGAGCGGTACGCTCCGGATGGTTGCCGTTCTACCCACAATTCCAGAAGAATCCGTTGGAAGTCGTGAAAGATGCAGAAGCCTCCGGGGCCAAGCGCGACGAAGCCATTGTGGACTATGCGGTCGAGCAACTGAAGCAACGCAAGCTGAAATTCTCAGTCGAAGATCCGGATGCGCCTGAGAATTGGCCGCGGGTTTGGTACATCTGGCGCGGCAATGCACTGATGGCCAGCGCCAAGGGCCACGAGTATTTCCTCAAGCACTACCTGGGCACGCACAACAACGCGATCTCCGATGACAACATGGCGGAAGGCAGTGCGCGCGAGGTGGAGTGGCACAAGAATGCGCCCCAGGGAAAGATGGACCTGGTGGTGGACCTCAATTTCCGCATGGATACATCCGCGCTTTATTCGGATATCGTCTTGCCGGCGGCCACCTGGTACGAGAAGGCAGATCTCAACTCCACCGACATGCACAGCTTCATCCATCCGCTGTCGGAGGCGGTGCCTCCGGCATGGGAGTCCAAGAGCGACTGGCAGATCTTCCGGGCCATTGCGAAGAAGTTCTCGGAACTGGCGGAGAAACATTTTCCTGGGCCGGTGAAAGATCTGGTGGCCTCCCCATTGGCGCACGACTCAGCAGCCGAGATCGCACAGCCCGAGATCAAGGACTGGCTGAGCGGAGAAGTGGAGGCGATTCCGGGCAAGACTATGCCTGGAATGAAGGTCGTCTCACGCGACTACAAGAACCTTTACAAGCAATACATTTCGTTTGGTCCCTTGGCGCGGTCCGGAGGGCTGGGAGCGCACGGCACACACTATGCGATTGAGGACGAGTACGACGCGGCATTAAAGACTTGCCCCACGGTCGCTTGGCACGGCAAGAAGTATCCATCGCTCCTTGAAGACCAACATGCCTGCAACCTCATTCTGCGCTTCGCGACCGTGACCAACGGCGAACTCGCCTACCGCTCGTACAAGGAGCTCGAAGAAAAAGCGGGTGTGCCTCTAGTGCACTTGGCGGAAAGAAACCGCGGCGTTCGGCTGAGCTACAAGGACCTGCAGGCACATCCCCACCGCTTGCTCAATAGCCCCATGTGGTCGGGGCTGACCGAGAACGGGCGGGCGTATTCGCCTTTCACTTACAACGTAGAGTGCCTGATGCCGTGGCGAACGTTGACCGGGCGCCAGCACTTCTATCTCGACCATCCTCTTTATATACAGTTCGGCGAGAACCTTCCGGTCTACAAGCCGAAGCCGTTGCCCACGCAGTATGCCGACTTGAAGTTCAGCAAGGAAGTCGGGCCGACCAAGGTGCTCAACTACCTGACGCCACACGGCAAGTGGCATATTCACTCGACATACGGTGACAACCAGCGCATGACCACGCTCTCACGCGGAGTCGAGCCGTTCTGGATCAATAACAAAGACGCTGCCGAAATCGACATCGTGGACAACGACTGGGTCGAAGTACACAACGACAACGGAGTTGTGGTCACACGTGCAGCTGTCAGCGCCCGTATTCCGCGGGGTATTTGCATTCAGTATCACTCACCCGAACGTACTTACTCGGTGCCGACGTCCCCACTGCGTGGTAACCGCCGTGCCGGTGGCCACAACAGCCTCACCCGTACTCGATTGAAACCCAACCTGATGGCCGGTGGTTACGGGCAATTCACATTCCACTTCAATTACTGGGGACCGACTGGATGTAACCGCGATACACACGTGCTGGTGCGCAAGCTGCCGGAGCTGAAGTGGTGAAGGTGGCGGCAAGTTGCCACTATGACAGCCGGCGATTCGCCGGCGCTGCAACTGAGAACTGACAACCGGGAACTGAGAACTGATTTTATGAATGTACGCTCACAAGTATCGATGGTGTTTCACCTCGACAAGTGCATTGGCTGCCATACCTGCTCGATCGCCTGCAAGAACATCTGGACCGATCGCAAAGGTACGGAATATATGTGGTGGAACAACGTGGAAACCAAGCCCGGCACGGGTTTCCCCACGCGCTGGGAAGACCAGGAGCGCTACAAAGGCGGCTGGGAAAAGAAGAATGGCGAGCTTGAGCTCAGGTCCCAGAACAAGAGCAGCGCGCTGTTCAACATTTTCCACAATCCCAACCAGCCCACCCTGGACGATTACTACGAGCCTTGGACCTATGACTACCAGAACTTGTTCAACGCGCCCGAAGGGGCGGACCAGCCCACAGCGAAGCCGATCTCGATGGTCACAGGCGAGTACATCAACGTGGAAGCCGGACCGAACTGGGATGACGACCTGGGTGGGTCGCCAGTGTACGCGCAGAACGATCCTAACCTGGAGAGCTTGACACCGGAGCAGCGTGAACAACTCTTCGCCACCGAGCGCCTGGTGTTCTTCTACTTCCCACGTATTTGCAATCACTGCTTGAATCCTTCCTGTGTGGCGGCTTGCCCGTCGGGCGCCCTCTATAAGCGTGGAGAAGACGGCATCGTGCTGATTGACCAGAAGCGCTGCCGGGGCTGGCGCGCATGCGTGGCCGCTTGCCCGTATAAGAAAACGTACTTCAATTGGTCTACAGGAAAATCGGAGAAATGCATCCTGTGCTTTCCCCGCCTCGAAACCGGGCAGGCGCCGGCATGCTTCCACTCTTGCGTCGGACGAATTCGCTACCTTGGAGTGCTGCTCTATGACGCAGCGCGAATCGAAGAAGTAGCCAAGCTGCCTGACGATCAACTGATTGAAGGACAGCGTTCGCTCATTCTCGATCCCTTCGACCCTGAAGTGATCGCGGCGGCTCGTGCCAGTGGAGTGCACGACTCTGTCATTGAATCGGCACAAAAGTCTCCCGTCTATCAGTTTGTAAAAGTCTGGAAGCTAGCCCTCCCCCCACATTTGGAATACCGCACCTTCCCGATGCTGTTCTACGTACCGCCGATGTCGCCCGTAATGGCAAGCCAGGATGGTGGCGTGATCGACCACGTGTCGGGCGATTTGTTTCACGATATCGAACAGTCGCGTGTCCCCATTGCCTACCTGGCCAAGTTGCTGGGCGCAGGCCAGGAAAATAAAGTTCGCTATGCCCTGCGTAAGCAAAAAGCGGTGCGCTGGTACCGGCGCGCGTTGACTGTTGGTGATGTGACGATGGAAGTCGCCAGCCGCATGCTAGCCGAAGCGGACTGCTCGCCCGAAGAGGCCGAGGCGATCTACCAGCTCACTTCGCTCTGCACCTTCGAAGACCGTTTCGTGATTCCGCCCATGCACCGCGAAGAAGCGATCCAGATGATGGAGGACCCGTTGGAGCACAAAGCGAGTGCGGGCTTCGGCTTCGTCAGTTCGCCGCACCGGGGGATGTGATGCAGGATGTTGCCATCTACAACGCGCTGGTTGGACTGTTGACTTATCCCGAAGCGGACTATCCGCAGCGGATTGAAGCGAGCGTGCAAGTTGCCCCGGAAGAGTGCCGCGAGCAACTGCGGCAGTTCGCCATCCAGATGCGGGGACTGCGAACCAACCAACTCCAGGAGCTGTTCACACAGACCTTCGATCTCAACCCGATGTGCTCTCTGGAATTGGGATGGCACCTGTTCGGCGAGAACTACGAACGTGGGCTGCTGCTGGTGCGGGTGCGCGAGGAGTTGCGGCGGCATGGGCTCGAAGAATCCACCGAACTTCCGGACCACCTCACTCACGTCTTACGGCTGGTAGAACGGATGGAGCACGAAGCCGCAGCCGATTTTGTTGCGGCCTGCGTGCTGCCGGCGCTGGAGAAGATGCTTCAGGCAATGTGCGACAAAAAGAATCCGTTTGAAAACGTGCTGCTGGCGGTTCGTAGTTTGCTTCGCCGCCAGTTCCCGGAGATTCCGCTCACTTCTTCGGAAACTGAACCGTTACTCAAAGTGTTGGCTTGAAGGACCGAAGCGATGACGAATCCAACCATGAATCTGCTGCTCTTCGCGATGCTGCCTTACGTGTCGCTATTCGTGTTCTTCCTGGGCACGATTATGCGTTATCGCAAGGCGCCCTTTACCTACTCCAGCTTGTCGTCGCAGTTTCTGGAAAATAACCAGCATTTCTGGGGCTTAACCGCGCTGCACTATGGGATCTTCGCGATCCTGCTGGGACACCTGATGGGACTGCTGATTCCGCGTCAGGTGTTGCTGTGGAACAGCCGGCCACTGCGTCTCTATGTGCTTGAAATCTTCAGTCTGGCATTTGCGTTGATGGCGCTGGTGGGGTTTGTGGGCGTGATTGAGAGGCGCATTCGCTATCCGAAAGCCAGGACCGTGACCACTCCCGCCGATTGGATCATTGAGTCCATGCTGATTCTTCAGGCGGCCGCGGGGATCTACGTCGCCATTTTTTATCCTTGGGGAACTTCCTGGTATTCGACTTCTGCGGCGCCGTATCTACATTCCATTTTCCTGTTCCGGCCGGACATCAGCTATCTCGTGACCATGCCGCTCATCGTGAAATTCCATGTGGTCAATGGCTGGTTGATTGTCGGATTCTTCCCGTTCACGCGCTTGGTGCATGCCCTGGTTGCGCCGTTGCCCTACCTGTGGCGCAAACCTCAGTTGGCGCGTTGGTATGGGATTGGGATCCTGCCGGTGTGGCCGCGCAGAGCAAGCGGGGTGAGGGACTGACGAGATGGCAACACCACGCCCAAAGCCGTCTGGTCGACTGCAGTACCTCGGCAGCCCATTCGTGACCCTCGTGCTTCTGACCGCACTCGCGTTCAGCTTGATGATCCTGGTGCCGAAGTTCAATGCCTATGCCTTGCCCGGCAACCAACTCGGCTATGAGCCGACGCAGCCGATCGCCTTTTCCCATCGCCTGCATGCTGGCGAGATGCAAGTGCGGTGTCTGTACTGCCATTCGGGAGCGGAGAACAGCCGCCACGCCGGAATACCCGCCGCGAGCGTTTGCATGAATTGTCACAGATTCGTGTCGGCACCACTCGGAGCAATCCGCGCGGAAGACGAACTCGCAAAGAAAGAGAAGCGTGAGCCCCGGCGAGTGATTTCTCCGGAAATACAGAAGATCTACAACGCGCTGGCGTTGAACGAGAAGATGCAGCCCGATCCCGCCAAGCAGACTGCCCCGATCAGTTGGGTGAAGGTTCACAACCTGCCGGACTTCGTCTACTTCGACCATCGTCCACATGTAAACGCAGGAGTCGCGTGCCAGAAGTGCCACGGCGCAGTCGAGACCATGGAGCGCGTCCGCCAGGTCGAGGACTTGAGCATGGGATGGTGCGTGAACTGCCATCGCGGAGTGGACCGCGCGGGACTGGATGGCAATGGAAACTTCACTAGCGCCCCAGCGCCAGCGGCACAAGGACCTGTGCCGGTGACGCATCGCGTGTACGCGTCCGTCGACTGTTCAACCTGCCATTACTGAGGAGAGTTGTTTGAGTAAGAAACGAACAAAGCGGTATTGGAAGAGCCTGAAAGAACGGGACGCTGCGCCCGGCGTTTTGAACGCGCTCGCGGACGAGTTTCCGGAAGGAGGACCTCGCCAGTTTCGCCGTCGCGATTTCCTGAAGGCGACCGGGTTCACGCTGGGTGTCGCCTTCGCCACCGGTTGCAGCCGCGCTCCCGTCCAGCGGGCGATTCCTCTGCTTTCGCAGCCCGAGGAAATAGTTCCGGGCCGTTCGCTCTTCTATGCCTCCACGTGCTCGGGTTGCAGCGCCGGCTGCGGGTTACTCGCCAAGGTGCGCGACGGCCGGCCGATCAAATTGGAAGGCAATCCTCAGCACCCGGTCTCGCGAGGGGGATTGTGCGCGACAGGGCAGGCAAACATTCTCGGCCTCTACGACTCGCAACGCCTACAGCACCCTCTGAAAGATGGAAAGAAATCCTCGTGGGCCGAAGTCGATCGCGAGATCCAGGCCGAGCTCGCGAACATCCGCAGTGATCGTGGTGCGGTTCGATTCCTGAGTGGAACCATCACCAGTCCGACTACACGCGCTGCGATGCGAGAGTTCCTCGCGGGTTTCCCCGACGCGCGCCACGTCGTCTATG
>Ga0335070_10010260_pt1 | contig 10951 bp, 8 predicted proteins | sample Lox_Sample_13_FD_206722 | JGI IMG/M metagenome (GOLD analysis project Ga0335070, IMG submission 206722) | Soil microbial communities from Loxahatchee National Wildlife Refuge, Florida, United States - Lox_Sample_1.3 | ecosystem: Environmental > Terrestrial > Soil > Wetlands | place: USA: Florida... | reverse complement strand
ATACTCATTGAAGGCCATTGCGATGACCGGGGGACATCAGAATATAACCTCGCCCTGGGAGACAAAAGGGCAAAATCTGCGAAGGACTTTCTCCTTTCCCTGGGCGTAACTTCATCCCGCGCAGAGGTTATAAGCTACGGCAAAGAAAAGCCGCTTTGCAGTGAACGCACAGAAGAGTGCTGGGCAAAGAACAGAAGGGCACACTTCGTGATTCTCAAGGGGAAGAAATAACATGGTGCGACTGGGTTTTGTGCTCTTTCTCCTTATGGTTGGCGGCTGCGTCTCGACATCGGATTTCGATGCAATGAAAGCGGATATCAGCCAACTGAGAAGGGATTCCAACGAACTCAAGAAAAGTGTAACCGCACTGAAGGAACAGACATCGGGAACTGTGAAGGAGGATTCCTTTCACGCAATCAGGGAAAGTCAGGCATCCCTTTATTCCCAGGTGGCGGAGCAGTCAAAGGAGGTTCAGGTTCTCCGGGGGAGGTTTGATGAAAACAAGTTCTTTATTGATAAGGCATTGAAGGAAAGTTCCATTGAGCGTGAACTTCTGCGCTCCCAGATCAGCAGTCTCGAAAAACGCATAAAGGACCTTAATGAACGCCTCACCAGGCTGAGTGAGCCAGCCGTCTCCACAGCTCAGAAACCATCGGCAGAGGGAGAAGATTCCCCCGAGAGGGTGGTGCCGCAGAAAAGCCCTGATGATGAACCTGCAAAGGCATACGATGCAGCCTATACCCTCCTCAAAGACAAACAATTCAAAGAGGCGAGGGAAAAGTTTAACGCGTTCATCAAGAGGTTTCCTAAAGATGGCCTCGCAGGGAACGCGCAGTTCTGGATAGGAGAATCCTATTACGCGGAGAAGGATTTTGAAAGCGCTATTCTGGCGTACGAGACGCTCATCAAGAATTATCCGCATAATGAAAAGATTCCCGGCGCACTCCTGAAGCAGGGCCTCTCTTTTGCGGAGATAGGGGACAAGAAGACCGCAAAGGTCATTCTGGATAAGCTCATCGAAAAATACCCTGATTCCAGGGAGGCAGCGCTTGCGAAAAAGAAAAAAGCCGAACTTGACAAGAAACCGGTGAAACCACAGAAGAACAGATAGCAAGAAAGGTCGGGGCTGAGGTTGATTATTCCCCTGATCTTAACCTTTATGAAAGACCCCAAACTCACAGATAAATTCCACCGCACCATAGATTACCTGCGTATCTCTGTTACCGACAGGTGCAATCTCAGGTGTATCTATTGCATGCCTTCTGAGGGCGTTAAGCACATCGAACACAGGGATATCTTGTCTTATGAGGAAATCGCAAGGATCGTGAGAGTTGCCGCTGGCCTCGGGGTGAGAAAGGTCAGGATTACAGGGGGAGAACCTCTCGCACGGAAACATATTACCCGCCTTATTGCATCCATCAGAGAGATCCCCCGGATAGATGACCTGAGCCTCACCACCAATGGAGTGCTCCTGGAACATTATGCAAGTGAACTAGCGGATGCAGGGCTGCATAGGGTGAATGTGAGCCTGGATTCCCTCAGGTCTGACAGGTACCGGGAGATCACGCGTGGAGGGGACATCAGCCGGGTAATGAAAGGGATAGAGGCAGCGGAAGAGGCCGGGCTGATGCCCGTAAAAATTAATATGGTGCCCGTCAGGGGATTTAACGGAGATGAGATCGGGGAGTTTGCGAGGATCACGCGGGATACTCCCTATCATGTGAGGTTCATCGAATTTATGCCCATTGGAGGAAGGGAGCTGTGGAGCCCCGAGAAATACATTGCAACTGATGAGATAAAAGCCACTGTGGAACGAGCCGGTCCCCTTTTCCCTGTTCGGGTGCGCAGAACCGGACCAGCCCGATATTTCAGGTTCGCAGACGCTCCGGGTGTCATAGGCTTTATCAGTGCATTGACACACCACTTTTGCGAAGATTGCAACCGCCTCCGCATCACTTCTGATGGAAAGTTAAGACCCTGCCTCTTCTCTGAGACAGAAATCGATTTAAAACCCGCGCTTCGGGGCGCCTCGACCCCTTCTGATAAAGAGATCGAGCGCCTGCTCAGGCTTGCCATAGAGATAAAACCGGAAAGACACATGCTCGATGAGAGCAGAGAGCTGCTGCCCGATGGTTCAACGTTGTCCCTCACCTCCCTCCCGGGACCACTAAAACCCATGTCGAGGATAGGAGGATAAATGGGGCTCACTCACCTCGACAAAAGGGGAAAGGCAAAGATGGTGGATGTTTCGGCAAAACCCGCAACAGAAAGGGAAGCTGTGGCAAGGGGGAGTGTCTCCATGAAGCCGGCAACAATGAAACTCGTACAGGACGGGGCAATGCCAAAGGGTGACGTGATGGCAGCAGCGAGAATTGCCGGAATCATGGCCGCAAAAAAAACAGCAGACCTTATCCCCCTTTGTCATCCCCTGGCCATAACCTCCGTAACAGTTGATATGTCTATCGATGAGAAGAAGAGCAGGATGGATATTGTGGCAAAGGCCAAGACCGTGGGGCAGACAGGGGTGGAGATGGAAGCATTAACTGCCGTGTCCGTGGCAGCGCTGACCATTTACGATATGTGTAAGGCAGTGGACAGGGAGATGACCATTTCCGATATCATGCTCATGGAGAAACGCGGAGGGAAAAGCGGAGAATTCAGGAAAAGCGCGGCCTCTCCGGTTTCACCGAAAGCTGCAGTAAGAAAATCTCAGAAAAAGTAAGCACACGAACGAATGCTTCTGATAATCCACACCGCGGTAGTCTCAATGGAGACGCAGATTTCCTCAAGAAGCATTCAGCCATGAAACTCATCTCAGACCAAGCCCTGCTGTAGTTCGCACCTTAGGAACCTGATATAATGTGGCAGATAGCTTTGCCCGTATCTTAGGAGGCGGAACAATGCTGCCTTATTCTTCAAACCAAGGATCAGCATTCTGGCAAAAGGACATAACGACCCTCCTGAAAGAACTTGACGCGGCTCTTGTGGGTCTGTCGGAGAGCGAAGCCTCTGCACGTCTTGCCGCGTTCGGTCCCAATCTGCTGCATCCGGTAAGAAAGAGAATTCTTCTTCTGCAGTTCCTGGAGAAGTTTCGTAACCCGCTGGTTCTTATTCTCCTTGTTGCCAGTGTCGTGTTAGCCCTGACCGGCGACGTTACCAGTTTCTTAATCATCACCGTTATCGTGCTCATCAGCGTGACACTCGATTTTATTCAGGAGCATAGGGCAGGACAGGCAGCCGACCGGTTGCGTAAGTCCGTGGCGGTACATGTACAGGCGCTGCGCGACGGCAACCCTCGCGAGATACCTGTGGCAGAGCTCGTACCTGGAGATATCATTCTCCTTGCGGCTGGTGACCTGGTTCCTGGCGATGGACGCATAATCGAGTCAAGGGACTTCTTTGTAAACCAGGCCCTTCTTACCGGAGAACCCTACCCGGTCGAGAAAACACCTGGCGACATGGCAGAGGAGTCAGATATCCTTGCCGCTAACAACTCCGTACTCCTGGGGACTTCGGTAATCAGCGGTAGCGCCAAAGTGCTGGTTTGCCGTACCGGAGCGAATACCGTGCTTGGTGATATTGCCGATACCCTGGTTGCCAAGCCCCCTCCGACCGCGTTTGAGCAGGGCACACGCAATTTCGGGTTGCTGATTATGCGCTTTACCGTGCTTCTCGTATTGTTTGTTCTTCTTGTCAATGCCTTCTTTCACAGGCCATGGCTCGAATCTTTTCTCTTTGCAGTGGCCCTTGCCGTGGGCCTCACTCCCGAACTTCTCCCTATGGTCGTCTCAGTGACTCTTGCCCGTGGTGCACAGCGTATGGCTGCAAAGAAGGTGATTATGAAGCGGCTTGCCGCGATTCAGAATCTGGGAAGCATGGACATCCTTTGCACCGACAAGACAGGTACACTGACCGAGGCACGCATTCGCCTGGAGCGCCACGTGGACTGTCGCGGGCGAGACAGCAAGCGCGTGCTGGAGCTTGCGTACCTGAACAGTTATTTTGAAACAGGCCTGAAAAGTCCCCTGGACGACGCAATTCTTGAGCATATCGAGATTGACATAGCGGGCTGGCGCAAGATCGATGAGGTTCCTTTTGACTTTGAACGGCGCCGGGTCTCGGTGCTTGTTGACAATGGCCAAACAAGGCTCCTCGTAGTTAAAGGAGCCCCGGAGGACATCGTGCGTCTCTGCACCAGCTGTGAGGAAGACAGTGCGTCATCGTCTCCATTGGATAGCACAACTCTCTCCTCCGTCCAGAACCTTTTTGAAAGGCTGGGACGTGAAGGCTTTCGTGTATTGGGCGTGGCATGGCGGGAAGTGGAAGCGGATCATCCTCACGCGGTTGTTGGCGATGAAACAGGGCTTGTCTTTGCCGGGTTCGCAGCGTTCCTTGATCCTCCCAAGGAGAGCGCGAGGGACGCGTTGAGCAGGCTTGCCGCCAGCGGTGTCTCTGTCAAGATTGTAACCGGCGACAACGAGCTGGTTACGGAGCATATCTGCAACGAACTAGGATTGCCGATCGTCGGGATTCTGACCGGTGCGGAGATTCATCAGATGGATGATCAAGCCCTCTCGGTGCAAGTGGAGAGGGCGAACCTGTTTTGCCGTGTCACCCCGATACAGAAGAACCGGGTCATTCTCGCCCTGAAAAAGAGGGGGCACGCGATAGGGTACCTTGGTGACGGCATCAATGACGCCCCGTCACTTCATTCCGCCGATATCGGCATCTCTGTGGACAGCGCGGTGGATGTCGCAAAAGATGCGGCTGAGATGATCCTGCTGGAACATGACCTGGGAGTTTTGTACGAAGGAGTGATGGAGGGACGACGCACGTTCGGCAATGTCATGAAATACATAATGATGGGAACCAGTTCCAATTTCGGGAACATGTTCAGCATGGCCGGAGGCTCTCTCTTCCTTCCCTTCATTCCCATGCTCCCGGTCCAGATATTGCTCAACAACATGCTCTACGATATCTCCGAAGTTCCCATTCCATTAGACAACGTTGATGAGGAATACCTGATCCGTCCCCGGCAGTGGGACATAGGCTTTGTCCGCAAGTTCATGCTGGCCATTGGCCCTGTCAGTTCTCTCTTTGATTTCCTCACGTTCTTCGTGATGCTGGGCGTCTTTCACGCGGGTGAAAAACTCTTCCACACCGGCTGGTTCATAGAGTCCCTGGCTACCCAGGTGCTTGTTATCTTTGTCATCCGCACCCACAAAAATCCCTTCAGAAGCCGTCCCCATCCATTGTTGACCGCATCTTCCCTCATCGTGGTGGCATGCGCCATCGCTCTTCCCTTTACCCCTTTGGCTGCCTATCTCGGCTTTGAGCCCCTCCCTCCTTTATTCTTTCTTGTTTTGACAGGCATGGTGATAATCTACCTTCTGATCGTGGAACAGGTAAAACAGTGGTTCTTCAACCGATACCTGTCAGCCTGACTTTTCTCCTCTCTAGCCCTGCTGAATAAAGGTCTGTGTTTTGCCGTTGCGAGATTGGTGAATTTCCCTTCCACGTGAGTGCCATGACTTGCGATTGTCTGTCCACCTGCTACACCTCGGTTATGCGGGCATGCAAGTGTCGTGAACTGTATCCCGTACTACGCACATCTCAACCGAGATGAAAAATCATGCCAGATGTCGTCTCTGGCTCGCCGCCTTATGAAGTACAATGTCACTTACTTTTGGTAATCAATACGCAAGGGTCTTATTCCTCTGAAAAGATAGTTATGTCCTGAAGTACGCAGGTCCTCTAACGAGAGAATGAGGTAGCCATTCGATCTAGAGTCCACCGACGAACAACACTTATCAGACATTGAAACTGGTGCGGATTTTCAAGAGTGACTACCTAGTGAAGCATACCTCGGTTCGCAGCTTAGCAGAGATGGGAGTAGCGCTCTTGTTATTCGTCACAGCACTCTTCGGGTCTGGGGCTTTCACAGGAAAATAAAAGCCATTTGCAATAAGGATGACTGTCCGGTATCTTACAGTATATTTGCTGGTCAAAAGGACACGACCAACATTTACAAGTGTCAGACGCCGAAGATTTTTTCCCCGTTGCAACAGAGCCGCTACAGCCAATGCCTATCAATGCCGTAACAGATAATAAAAGTGCAACCATTATTCTCATTGTATCCCCTTTCAATCCTTTTTATATCCCTAAGTCCACCCACTGCTCTTAACGTAACACTTAAACCAGCAGCCCTCTGAATATAGACTGACAGTTGAATATCTATTTATCCTCTTTTTTCTTTGTTTCTTTTTTAGCCGATTCTTCCTTCTTGGGGGTAACATCTACCTCACTGTGTTCTGACAATCCTTTTTTGAAATTCTTTATTGCCTCCCCGACCCCGCGTCCCATCTCCGGTAGTCTTTTCGCACCAAATAGCACAGCTGCTATGGCAAGTATTACCATTAAGTCCTGCGTGCTTAACATAGCTCCTCCTTTTTAAACTGGTTCTATTAGGGATGTTCTCATGGCTTTTATGTGCAAGTTCTTCCATTAATTCTATCTGAATTTGCTTGATCTCTAAAAACCTTTTCTGTTCAATGGTGATCACAGTCCGAGTGCCTCCCTGATCTCCTGTTCCTTAAACCCGACGATAATTCTGTCACCGATAATGATTGTGGGGAAGCTACAGAGCGGGTTGAATCGTTTTATCTCTTCAAGAATAGAAAACCGTTCCTCTCCCGTTAGCAGATCTACATCTGTGAACTCATATTTCACTGCGCAATCATTCAGAAATTTCTTCACATTCTTGCAGTGGCCGCAAGTGCTGAGCGTATAAATCTTCACAGGCAGTCTCACATATTCATTCTCCCTTCTCCCTCATCTTTAATCTCCACCTAAATCCCCTCCTTATTGCTGATTGAACTATACACCTTTGGGGCTAGGCTTCCAGCAGTTTAGAACTCATAATGTCACAACCTCCTCGTCTTCAATGATTCCGGTTGTACTACGCACAATTATATCAAACCTTAAAGGTGTCGTGTCCGGGAAGCAGTCGAAAAAATCATTTGGCCCTTGTAGGCAGTCTTTCCGAAGCGTAGTTCGGGACAAAAACACGCATTTAAGGGAGAAAGGAATTTTACGCAAGCTTGCTTCCTGAAAACCACGTTAAACCCTCACATCGTCAAGGTGCAACCTACTTTAGGAAATATCTATATGGACAAAAATGACAAACTAAACTTTTGTATGGTAACTGGCACTATAGACCCAAGAAAGCTTGACGTCTTTTTTGGGGTTTCTGGTCTTACACCCCTATGCACATTCCATTTCTTGATGTAAAATTAGCTAAAATAATTAAGATTTCTAATCCTTTGATATTTCATTTATGTCATAGAGGCTAGTATGAGAAAGGTTCTTACGCTATGCTGCGTATTTTCTTGTTCCTCCCATTGATTCTTATTATGGTGGCGGGAGAGTATTTGGCAAGCATAGATAGCAATAATATTTTATGGATTGAAAAACGGTTGCATTTTTAACCTTGCGCTATTATCCTCAAGGTGAATATGGATTGCTGGCAAGGAACAAGTAGACTAACCGGTAGACTCAGTAACCCGAGAGGCACTTTTCGCCTAAACAACGAAAGGGCACTCCTGAATATATTTAAATGAAGCATATATTGCGGCGCTATTTCATAAAGAACAAATATCGTTCGCCTTCCATGTCTTCTCCTTCCAATCGTCATAAAGGCAAAAGGGTGCGTATCATAGGCTGGCACGGGAACAATGCCACCGGTGATGATCTCCTTGGATATTGCGTTCGCAGTGTATTCTTTGAAAGGAGCGTAGAAAAAAATATTCCCATTAAATTCGTTGATGAGGGAGCCTGCGATCTTGTGGTGATAGGTGGCGGGACGATACTCGGTGTTGACAGTATGGGACTTCATAAGATTGTGAGAGATATTGAAGCCCCATTAATAATATTCGGGGGAGGGTTCAGGCGTGAGAAAAGAGATATTGGCAATAAGAACAGGAAATCTATGGACTATCTCTTTAAGAGGGCTCAACTCGCAGGGGTGAGGGGATATATTTCCCAGCAGTTCTTAATTCACAATGGAATAGCAGTACCCGAGGTAGTCGGTGATCCGGGGTTCTTGTTCAAAGCGGAGAAAGTGACACGCTTCTTTAAGGGAAATCACAAAGTCGGGGTTTTTGTCAGGAATATGGGGAAGACCGGAGAGCCACAATATGTTGATAATACGAAAGTGCATCAGCAGATTGCACAGGTTTGTGACTGGCTGGGTGAAGAACTTGGCAGTACGTTTTACTTCTTTTCTTTTGCTGAAAACTCCTTTGACAGCGATGCGGAGGGCGTTCAGGCTACGATATCTTTTATGAAGAAAAGGCATTCAGTTGAGATAATTCCCTATGCTTCTGATTTTGTCCAGCAGTGCTCTATGGTTGGAAAGATGGATTATATCGTCAGCCAGCGGCTTCATCCAGTTGTCCTTGCATGGACAATGAAGATTCCCTGCATCGGACTTGATTACCAATTCAGCAAAACAGCTGATTTTATGAATAGTATAGGGATGGATGAATTTGTAATCAGGACCGATGAATTCGATATGGAGACATACAAAACTAAATTTAAGCGATTGATGTGTGAAAAGCAACTGATCATCGAGCACTCCCAGAAGTCAATTGCGCATTGGCAAAAGAAACTTGCAGATTTCACTGACCGAAGCATAGAAATTATCAGATGAAGAAAGACCTATATGGAAAACCCCTGTAAGATAGTCTGTTTCGGCGATTCGATTACGAAGGCCTGGGTTCATAGATTTGAAAAAACAATTTCTTCAGAGTACCCAAATGTGGACGTGATCAACGAAGGAGCAGTGTCAGACACAACCAATCAAGCAGTTCAGAGGGTAAGGAGAATTATTGATTATAAGCCTGATGTGGTCATTGTAGGGTTTGGAATGAATGATTGGCGCAAGAATATAGAGAGGGTAACGTTCATAAGTAACTTGGGGGAAATTATAGATATATTGCAGGAAAATAAAATAAGGGTTGTTCTTACAACCATGAACCCGGATAACACTCACAATTGCATCAGTCCAAAACTCATCCAGTATAACCAGGACATAAAGGATATTGCCTATGAAAAGAGAGTGAGGATAGCGGATGTGTATTCATTGTGGCTTAAAGACTTATCGCGGGTATCGAAGGGGCTGTATGACGAGATCCATCCTAATGATATTGGAAACGGTATTATCGTCAAGTCGTTGATGCAGATAGTGCCGAGAAGAAATACCATCTTAATTTGGCAGTTTAACGGGGAACACGCGTTCTGTAATTACTCCTGTTCCTACTGTTATGTCAGCAGTGACACCAACGTCGAACATCGCTATGCAGGGAATCCTGAAATATGGCATAAGGCTTTCAAAGACACCTTCGGAAACCAGAAATTGATATTTTACCTGTCATTCGGCGAGCCCATGGCAGGCAAAGGATTTTATGAAGTACTATCGATGATCGCGAGTGAGTCCCTTTGGGAAGGGTGCATGACGAGCAACCTGTCCCTTCCACTTGAAAGACTCATCAAAACGGAAATTGTGAAGTCAGGACGCTTTCATGTAAATGCATCGTTTCATCCGACCCAGACCACAATTGATGGCTTTCTGCAGAAGCTGCATATCCTGAGGGATAATGGGATCGAATGTCCCGTGATTTATGTGATGCATCCTGAACAACTAGATGCCTTTGAGTCTTTCTGGGAGCAGTTTAGCAAGCATCAGTTTCTGGTGCATGTGCGGAGATTCAGAGGAAGATATAGAGGGAAGTGGTACCCGCGGGCATATAGTGATGTGCAAAGACAATTCATCGCCCGCTATTGCGACGATGCGACGATTAAATACATGCTGAACGAATTTGAACTCAACGACATAGGGTTTAAGGGCAAACTGACCTATGCAGGGATGTTTTATCTTCTTGTAACCTGTGAAGGAGATGTTTATATGTGTCCCGACTATAAGGGGCCTTGCCTTGGAAATGTGTTAAAAAACACTGTGCGGCTGTATACCGAACCCCAGCCTTACGGAGGACTTATAGAGGGGACAGTAGGAGGTATCGCATCTTTTTTGGAACTTAACTACAAGGAGCTTGAGGGCGATCATGTGGCTTTCTTTGCAGAGCAGGGAGGAGTCTATAAAGAGGGTGAAAAGGTTTTTTATAAAAATTTGCATACGGACTTCAATAATAAAGAAATAAGAAAACAATATGGATTCCCTGACGGCCTTACGAAACTGAAGCTCAGGTTGCGTCCTTTCAAATTGTGAGGGTCACACTTAGCAGGCTAGACTATGCGATATCGAAATCTGAAATACGACATATATGTGATTTCCAACAAGATAGGCCATCATTCTGAACACTCTGGTTATATTCGCCTTATTGATTATTTGGATCCATTGACAAAACAGATTGTGGTGGATGAGGCTGGCTATTCTACGCTCATGATATATGGCTTGATGAGAAGGAGCGTCGGCAAGGCTTGGTATTCTCCCCGCTCATTGAGGGCAGAGGCGAGAATTCTAAAAAATTGTTTTCACTCAGGTAAGGCGCTCTATCATTTCATGTACGGCGAAGATGATTTCAGGTATGCCGGCTGGGCGAAACGAATCAACAAAGATATACGAATAGTTTCTACCTACCACCAACCGCCGGCCATTTTCGAGACAGTGGTACGCGGTAGGAAACATATGAAGAGCCTGGATGCTATTATTGCCCTGGGAAGTAATCAGGTGCCTTTTTTTGAGGATCTCCTTGGAGCAGAACATATCTTTCTTGTTCCTCACGGAATTGATACAGATTTTTTTAGGCCGTCAAACAAGTTAACTGAACCAAAAAAAAGGAAAACATGCTTGTTTGTCGGACAATGGCTCAGGGACTTTCGGTGCCTGAGGGACGTCATAAGAATAATTGCCGATAAGAACACGAATATTCTC
>Ga0335070_10010259_pt1 | contig 10951 bp, 18 predicted proteins | sample Lox_Sample_13_FD_206722 | JGI IMG/M metagenome (GOLD analysis project Ga0335070, IMG submission 206722) | Soil microbial communities from Loxahatchee National Wildlife Refuge, Florida, United States - Lox_Sample_1.3 | ecosystem: Environmental > Terrestrial > Soil > Wetlands | place: USA... | reverse complement strand
CATAAGCCAACCAAATCTTTTTCCCTGCTTTCGTCCGATATGGCTTAATCAGGCCGATTGTGTATACCCCACCGACAAATGCTTGCGAGGCAGTCTTCAAGTTCTTCTCCCACCCCTCCGGCGTGCTGAAATTCTTTTTCCAAGCCTCCGCACGGTCTTTTCTATCGAATGTCCCGACCAAATCCCACTTTTTGTGGTATCTGATAATGTGGGGTGGGAATTCACCAGGATTATACCAAGTGTAAAGCATCGCCATCACACCCTTAGAAGCATGCTCCCATTCCACGGAATCATTGTATCCTTGCTTCGTGGCCACTGGTTTCCGTGGATGTAGTACCAATCGCCCTGCTTCTGGGTGACTGCCCCGATCCGGCCCAGCAACTTATTTATCCGATCCTTTGTAGTATGTGTGCGGTAGCCTGCATCCTGAATGAGCACAGTCTTCTTGTCAGGATCGTAATGGGCGATCTCTTTACCGAAGAGATAGTACGTGACCCCACCCCGGTTCTTCTCCAGCCTGTCGTTCTTCCCGCCTGTCTTGATGATGCGTGGTGATTTCCAGAACGCTATCATATCCGAGAGTTCAAATCCGACGCTGCCCATGGTTCACCCCAGATTGAAGCCTTCAATGACCCCCGTTCCCCCATGTATTCGCATGGTAATGTATGCTTTATAGAACGGACGCACCAGGAATCCCTTTTTCCTCTCCCTCGCCGCGAATGCGTCGAGTTTCTTCTTGTTTGTACTGATTACATTGTACTCGTTCTCGCCTCTTGTTATGATGATTCCATAGATCGGCATATTTCAGTCCCTCCGGTTCTTTGGCAGATAGCCGTCGAGTAATCCGATGAATTTTCCGAGACCCAGAACGCTATCATGTCCGCCATCGCTTGTTTCACTCCTTCCCGCGCCCCAGCCAGAACCCAGGCAGCACGAATTCCCCGTCGTAATACACGTCGTAGATGACCGATTTGACGACCTTCGCTTTCCGGCCTTTCGCCCGGATAGTCTTCGCATATCGATCCGCATCTTCCTTCTTAAACGCCCTGAGGTAGAAATTATAACCCTTGACGACCTTGGGCGGCCATATTCCGCTCATTCACTACACCTTCCTTACCCAGACGTTGTACCGCGTTACCTTCTCGTAGGTGAACACGCTGACTTCCCTGACTTTTTCAATCCTGTACCTGTAGCCCAGGTTCCTGGCTACATGCGCGACGTGAGAAGCATGATCCTTGCGCTTGTACTTCCCGCACCAGAAGTACTCCTGGCCCCCGAACCGCTTGTGAAGAGATGGCTTGCCCTTCGCGTAGTCTTCGTATCCAGAGATTATGTTCGCCATAGGTCACACCCTGTACCGGCCAAGGAGGTTTTCATAGCTGCATTCCCTCGGGCAGTACATATGACTCCATCGCCTGTAGACAGCCCATGCCGGTCTCCCTACCGAATCAAATCCTTTGACGATGTGCGTAAAGTAGCCCCCGATTCGTATATTCTTTGCAGCGTCTTCAGCATCCTTCAGGTCCAGGTATTCTCCCAAAGGTGCGATATTCCAAACCTGCCCCTCGTGAATCAGCGTCTGCTGGAACATCAGAAGGGCCTCCCGGGTCGGCGCATGCGGCGGTGTGGAGGGGCAATCTGTTGTGAGGCCGCCTTCATGACATCCCGGAATAATTCGGCACGCCTCGTCTCATACCACCATTCCCAGATTTTCTTCCGCCAGGCCGGTGGAGCATTGACTGTTTCCCCGGATACCAGCTTGAGCTTCGCCTTGAATGCGATGGGGCATGGTGGGATACCCTGTTTCTTGAAATCGATCCACTCGTCCTTTCCTTCGTAGAAGAACTTTTCCACATCCTTATCCGGAATCTGTTTTGCTGCCATCTTTTCACTCCTTTATCCAGCCAGGCTTGTACTTCAGCCGCCTGCACACGAACATGCCCATTCCCTTCTCGATACCATGCCAATAGTGACCCACATGGTCCCTGAACCAGATATGGACTTTCTTCCCGTCGGTTGTCCGCTTCAGGACTTCGTAGAGCACATCTTTCCAATTCCCGATTTGCAGCTTGTTACCTCGTTTGAACAAGAAGAGAATGATTTGCTGCCCTGGCTTTTTCCTGGCAATACCCGCTTCAGTCCATCCGCTTTTTTCAACGAAGTCCATGGCTTTCTTGGTGTCCTTTAGTACCTTCCCTCCCTTTTTTGCTGCCACCTTCTCACTCCTGAATCCAGCCAGGCTTGTACTTCAGCCGCCTGCACACGAATATGCCCATTCCTTTCTCGATACCATGCCAATAGTGACCCACATGGTCCCTGAACCAGACATGGACTTTCTTCCCGTCTGTTGTCCGCTTCAGTACTTCATAGAGAACGCCCTGCCAGTTCCCGATTTGAGACTGGTTCCCACGCTTGAATAAGAAAAGAATGACCTGCTGGCCTGGCTTCTTCCTCGCTACGTCGGTCTTTGTGACCGTTGTTGAGACCGTTTTCTTTCCGACCTTTGCCATCTTCAGTCACGCTCCCAGAGCAGATGCTGGATCGAGAGCACCTGGTAGAGATTCATGTTGTTCCGGTACTTCTTTCGCATCAGGCGCACCGAATGGACCTTCTTCCCCTTGTACTTCACCCTCGCGTCCCTCAGGGCAGCATGAGCATTCGGTGCCAGAATAGATCCAATGATGAATAATCTCTGCACTCCAGCCCCCCTGAATTTTGAATTGATTCGTTTTTGTGGGATCCCGCGTTTTTATAATTGAGTGCTTCGAGCTCATGGGTAATAAAATGTTCTATTTTTAGAATCAGTGATCAACAGAAATACTGATCGGGTGTTATCCCATGCGCTGATAGAGGCTCCACTGTGAACCCTGATAGACCTGCTTATATTCGTCGTTAATTTTGCTGTTGACCGGCTCGTGAGTTCCGAACCATCCGGAATCGAATATTATGAACCGCCCATTGTAGGAACTGATGCAGTCCATTTCATCGCGGTAGGCATCTGTCCTGGCAATGCCCGGATTCCAATTCGTGGCTCTCTGGATCACGATTGGCGCGACATACCTGCACGCACTCGGGGCACCAATGAAATACGGCGCGTCACCAGAATCGAGATACAGCAATTTCTGGCTCGTAATGGAGGGATAATTCACCAGAATCACTGACCTGTCATGCTCCAGCCCGGACCACTGGCCCAGGTGCGGCACTATGAAGACCGAGCAGGCCACGAACCAGATAACAAGCATGATCCCGACAAAGGCCAGGAAGAGATTCCAGGCATCCTTTCCCCTCGACTCCATGAGGAGGAGCATCGCAGTGATGGCCGGGAATACGAGAGGGAGATACTGGTAGATCCAGAATTCTACCTGGACGAATGCGATAGTCAAGGCGAAGGCCCATGAGAACAATATGGCGGCTGCCCTGGCGCGGTTCCCTGTCCTGAACTCATCCCTCACCAGGAGCACGGTTGCGATGAGGCCCGGGAAAAGGACCGGGATGTACCAAATTACTCCGGGACTCTTCAGGACCAGCAGGACAAGCTGCGCTGCCATGCTCATCGAAGAGGGGTGGCCAATGGATAGCAGCAGGAGGGTATCGCCCACGAAATTGTGGAACCAGATAAGGCACGAAACCGCGAAGATGCCCGTGGCTACCAGGAAGCCATAAAATAGCCGTTCTACTTTGCTGACCACCAGGAACCGCTCCGTGAGGAGCCAGGTGACAATCACGAGTGGGATGAAAACAATCGTGATGAGTTTTACGAGGATGATCCCGAGCATCACTGCCCCTGCCAGGTAGTGAGCCCATTTCCTGTCTGAGAGGAGGAGAGCCACCGCGAGGAGTGCCATGAGGAGTGCCTGGAACTCTGTCTCCAGGATGTTGACCGGATGGAGGGTCAGGACCGCGAGGACCGTGATGACGAAGATCCAGTACGGATTCGAGCTCTTCAGTTTTCTCGATACCTGGATGGCGAAGTAGGCACAGATTACTATGGCAACTGCGGCTGCTATGGCCTTGGTCCATACCTGGACGAGAAATTCGTTCCCGATGACCGGCTGGATGATTTTTGCCAGCAGGTAGAAAATGAGCCTGTTCCCTATCGGCTTCGATTCCCAGGCGAGATCAATACAGGCCGGGAACGAACCAAAGTAATCTGCTATCCTGCCTACTGCCAGGAAAACATGAACGTCGTCGTTCAGGACCGAGACGATAAAAGAATAGAGGACCGGGGGAATTGCCAGGAAAGGGAGGAGATCACGGAGCGGTTTCATGCTGGCCCGGTCATCTTTTCCGAGTGTTTCTCCAGGCCGAGCTTCCAGGCTGGCCAGGCAATCCCCACATCCTTGGCGATTCTCCGCTCGATTGCCTCTGCCACCTCGCTTCCTTCCTTCATCCAGTCGAGTCGGTATTTCTCCCAGAGGTATTTGAGCATCGCCTGATGGAATGCCAGGGATTTCAATTCGGTGATTCGGTAATCGTTGTTAATCATCAGGACTTTTGGATCTGTTCTGCTCCATGAACCTCCCCGGGCTGCATGCTTATTTACGATAATGCGGTTGGTTATGGTCTCTCCATCGAACCTGAAGCTGATGTAGTAGCCATGGACCTTCTGGTAGAGCTTGAATTCTGTGACCTGTTCTCCCAGGAGCCTTTCCACGATAGCTTTTACCTTTTCGTCTGTTACCGCATCCATGATTTTCAGTAGTTCCCCTGGCAATAACTATCCATGACGGCTATTGGGAGATTTTCTTCGCTCATACATGAAAACCCGCTTCCGGCAGGTGAGGTGATCTGATAGCAGATGGTCCGATCCTTGCATAGCGGGAACACGATCACCTCTCCACTATCCGTCTGAATCGTTATGGTTTTGACTACTGGTGTTGGGGAGTTTGCCCGGGATGGGGCTGCCGTTGTACATCCTGATGCGATGGCTGCGACGATAAGTAATCCAGCGATCAGGATGATTTCGCGCTTCATAATTACCTGTTTACAGTGGCAATATATAAAGGTGTGTTTCCGTGTATCGCCTCTTTCTGACTATTTTCATTGATTTTACGAGAGCGATGCACCGATAAGTTTATCCCGACATACTGACATACTGTAAAGCATAGATTACACCCCAAAGGTTATGAGGAATGAGATCAGTACAGGAGAGTGATAAAATGTGGGGGAAATCACGTTATCTGACTATGGCCATCGCATTTCTTGCGATCCTGGCCTTGTTCGCCGTTCCAACTACGGCGCGTACAACCCTTACGACCATCCAACCGGGAGATACCGTTTTCGTGTACGAGACCGGCCTGAACATGGCCGCTCTCTCCCCTGACGGTATTAATCTGCCAACCAAGTTCGTGAAATTCAGTAACGACAATCCCGACCACACGGTTTCCGGTGGTGGTGTGGAAGTATCGGAGATCCCCTGTGACTCCCCGGGTGTCCTATCCATTAATTCTGAGCCTGCGTACAGCAACAGTATCTGGTACGCCTGGAACGTCAACTACAACGACCCCGGTGGCAAGACTGGCCACGTCAATTCAAGCGACTATATCTCCATCAGGGATCCCGATGCCGCGCTCGATGTCGTCCTCGCCAATTCCCATATCGACTCGGTGAATGGCAAGAGCGTCTCGCGGAACACCCCCATCAGTTTCAAGATCACGTCCACCTACGTCAGTAGCTACTACCGGGTAAACAGCACGGCCTTCGGCCAAGTTGATGTCCAGGTGACTACCCCAGATGGAGGCAAGATTGGTATCTTCGGGGCCAATTCCGTGAACATGCAGGGCACGAACCTGACCAGCAGCGTCCTCTATACTACTGGGATCGATCTCTCGAATGTTCAAGCTGGCCAGTACACCGCGAAAGCGGTCTGGACCAATACGATGCCCTGGTATAACCAGGCTGCTGACTCCAATATTGTCACCTTCCAGATTCTCTCGAAGGCCCTGACCATCACCTCGAACAAGGAGACCACTGTGAGCGGGAATGACTTCACCGTGAGTCTCACTGGCGAGTCCAACCACCTCTATTACGTCTATATCACGGGCAGCAGCTCTGCTGGCTACCCGCAGATCCTGACCGGGCAGGTGAGCGTGGACACCAGCCCTGGCACAGTGACCGCTATCAAGGCTTTCGTCTCCGATGAGGCCGGGGCCAGTGGAACCCTTGCCGGTGTCACCACCGATGCCTCCGGCACCCGCGCCGTTGAGTTCTCCACTGATGCCGTGACCGATGATCAGCGGTTCACGGTCAAAGTCATCGACTCGGCTGACAACTCGAAGTACGACAGCGTTGATATCGAGATAGGGAAGGGCACCGTGACCGTTACCATGGGCGGGACTGGCGTGTTCTACATTGGAGAGGTTATCACCCTCCAGGGGACCAGTTCCTCTGGCGGGACGGTTTACCTCTTCCTGACCGGCCCGAACCTGAATAGCAACGGCGTGAGGCTTGATGATGGCGTCACCAAGGTTGTAGACGGGAATGCCTCGACTTTCAAGGCTGTGACCGTAGATGCCGACGACACCTGGAAGTACAAGTGGGACACCAGCTCCCTCCAGACGACCCTGGACCCGGGCACCTACACCGTATACGCGGTTGATGCCCCCCAGGGGAGGGACGCGCTCAGCAACCATGCCTACCAGACGGCTTCCATCGTTATCAGGACCGGACTCATCACCATCGATACCATCCCGAACACGATTGCCAACGGGGATAACCTCGTCATCAGCGGTATCGCCTCCGGGAATCCCCTCGATGTATATGTCTGGATCTTCGGGAAGAACTACCGCAGTATGTACAACCCCGTTGCGGTCAAGGATGACATGAGTTACTCCTACAAGATCGATAACATCGATCTGTTCGACGGGCAGTACTACGTCATCGTCCAGCACCCGATGGCCGGTGGATCCGGAGTCATCGGTGCTGATAACAGCGGGAACGCCTGCTCCGGGACCGGATGCTACGGCATGATTGGCAACAATGCCTCCTACAATCTCGGGCTGGTCAAGCTCTCCGGGCTCCAGGCTTCCGATGCAGCCACCGCCCTGAAGACCGCCCTCGATTCATCCTATATCGACGACACCTATGCCTGGACGACCTTCATGATCGGCACGCCATTCATCAGCATCGACCATGTGGCTGACCACCGGATTGGTGATACCCTCTACATCTCGGGCACCACGAACCTCGCGGTAGGAGACCAGCTCCTCATCACCGTGACTTCGCTCGCCTTCACCCCCACCACCAAGAGCCAGGCAGGGGGATTCAGCGCGAGTTCTGGATCCACGAGGGTCGTTGCTGGCAGCACTTCCCTCAACCAGTTCAACATCAGCTTCGCTACCGCCGGTTACAAACCCGACGAATATTCAATCACTGTCGAGGGGATCGTGAGCAATGCCATCTCCACTTCGACCTTCAACATGGTTGAGCAGCCCCCAACCACCATCCCGACCACGGTGCCGCCAACCACGATCCCGACGGCACCCCCAACACCAGCCCCGACTACGCTTCCGCCCACCACGCTTCCGCCCACCACCACCGAGGCCGCCTCTCCTGGCTTCGATGCAGTGATTGCACTCTGCGGCATGGTCGGTGTGGCTTATCTCGTCCTGCGGCGTCAGGATTAAAATAGTAATTTTTCGTTGAACTTCTCACGCCAGAGTTCAACATCCGCGCTGACGTTCCAGTGATGGCCCCTTTCTGAACAGTACTTCCTGAACTTCGGACCGTGGGGCCTGTATCCGGTGAACCATCCCGATTCGCTGGTTCTCTTTTCTACAGGGACATTGAAGTGGGCGACCTCGTGCCAGGCCAGGCACCAGCGATACACCAGGTCATCCATCCTGGCCGTTTTGCCAGCCCGATAGATTTTCTGCATGACCGGCCAAGAGACCTCGATGGCATCCCACCTGATAACTGCCTGGGCAGCGGCCCCGAAGGAAATATGGCCGACCATGCGGACCGCGAGTTTCTTTCCTACCTTCTGGGCGAGGGCCTCGAAGTCCACGAGTTTCTGCATCTGATTGAGCAGGATTCTCTTCCTGGAAGCATCCCGCCGCTTCTTCTCCTTCAGGACAGCCTCAGGGATCTTATCGGTCATGCCGATGCTCCTTGCATATGCATGGAGGTTTCCAGGTCTCCCTGGAACTCCTGCCACCCGCCATCGATTGGGGCACTCTGAATCCACCAGAGCGTTGGCCATCTCCTGAATGACCGCATCATCTTCTTCATTGCCAACTTCGCTTCTGCCATGGATTGCCATTCCTTCGAGCGATACCACCGGCTTTTCTGGGTCTTGTCGATTCGATGGGCGACCACTACAAAGACCCCTGGCCTGACCTCATGTATCTTGCATGAGGGCTTTACGAGCCTTATATGTACAGGGCACATACTTCGCGCTTCCTTTCCCTTTTTCTCCCATTGTAATCCAGCGGATTACTAAATAGAGTATGCTGCGTAAGTATTTATTCGTTTCTGCTATTCTGGGCTTATAATGGCGTCCGTTTGTTTGTTCCTGCCACTTTCTTATATAGAATTGCTATCTGCGGTTCGGACGTGCCGCACCCGCGATTGTATGGTCTTTTGTCTCAATTCCGCGATTAACCGCAGTGTCCTCTTCCTTTGATATCCTATTCATCCACTTGTTGGCCTTGATTATCTCACTGATCGGGATCCTCGTTATTTTTCCCTGAGTTACTGCACGGATTTTCTTCTCGCGGATCATCATCCTGAGATTCAATGTTCTCTTGCGAAGAATGATGCTCGCCTCCGTCGGGGCAAGAAACCCCCCTATCCGCACTTCCGTCCTGAAATGGGGCTTCACCTGTGCTTCTTCCCCATTCCTCCTCCTGGTATAGCCCCTGACCGCTACCTGCCCCCTTTTCATAGTCTCGCGTGTTTTGGCGGGTTCTTCATCGCCATTGCGGTCACAATGGTCCCGATTTCCTTGAAGACGTTGCTGAACTTCACCACGTCCGGTCCCAGATAGAAAAAGGCCGAACCGATGGTCGAGGAGTTCTTGGCATTCGAGAACTTGATGCGCCCGTCCACCAGGCAGCATGGGAACGGGTAATTCAGGAGCTTCTTGAACCAGGCCGTATCTGTCCTTGCCCCGGTGAGCGCGATGGCCTCAGAGATGTTCTCTTTTTCGTACTCCAGGATCAGCTTGTCCACCCAGGCTTCGATCTCATCCCCGTAGGGTGGATTCATGAAGACCCTGCCGGTCCATGGCTTTGATAGGCCGTCGTCATCTTTCGTGAGATGGTGCGTCGCAGGAACATTCGGATCCTCATGCGAGTTCGAGCATGGGTCCAGGTCGATTCCTCCAAGCACCTTGATCACCAGGTCGAGTGCCCAGCGCGGCGTGTACCACTCGTTGGTATCACTCGATATCATCGGCTCTGTCTGGCCTGGCTGGTGATGCGCGTCACTGCCGAAAAGAGTTTTCTGGGTTGGGATTTCAGCAGATTTCTTTTTCGCTCTTGCGCCCATTGAGATTCATTCCTTTCATCGTGTTCGCATTGCCCGAGTGTAAGTGCCCAGCAGGTCGCCCGTGGTCAGAACCCGACCCCGCATGGCGGCCATGAGGCCAGCCCCGTTCAGGCCACCCGGCAGGCCCGAGGTATTCAGGGCATATACGGTGAAGTGATACCTGTGCGTCCCCGCAGGTGGGCACGGACCCCCGTACCCGATCTTCCCGAAGTCGTTTATCCCCTGCCTGGTCCCATCAGGGAATGACTCTGCCTTCGAGAATTTCTGGGGCAGGCTCCTGATCGCCGGTGGGATGTTGTAGATGACCCAGTGAATGAAGGTTTTGCCCGGTGCGTCCGGGTCGGTGCAGGTCATGGCGATGCTCTTTGTCCCTGGTGGAACATCTTCCCATTCTATATCCGGTGAGACGTTCTGGCCATCACAGGTGTAGATCGGCGGTATCGGCGTCCCCTGCCCGAAGGCTTTTGATGCCACCCTGATTGGCTGTGTCCTCATCATCCTTTTTCCCCTTTTTCTTTTCTTTCTTCTTCGGTGTTCCTTTTCCCGATTCAGATTGGCAGCTTCGTTTGTCGCACACCTTTCTTGGTCCCTCCGCCCTTCCTCAGCCACTCAACCTCTTCTCTCAGTTCCCTGATTTCCCTGTCCTGCTCGCCCTGCCTGGCGAACATGTTGCCCATGACGTTCAGCAGCCGGGTCAGGGTCTGGTCGAGGGTGGTCCCGCTCATGGCGTGCGCGATCACGGAATCTACGGCCTTCAGGTGCTCGTTCAGCCTGGTGGCGATCATCGTATCCACGGCCTTTTCCATCTCGCTGATCTGACCCTTCTGCTCCTTTACGGCAGAGGAGATGTTATCCTCCATCATCTTAATCATTTGCGGTATTCTCGGGGCGATGCGGAGCCCATCGTCCACCAGGGTCGCGGCGTCAGGGTGCCCTACGGCCTCGATATGCGCGATCCCCACCTTACCCCGCTTCTTCTCCTCAGAATCATCCAGCTTGAAAATCTCCGATGTTATCTGCCTGCCTTCTTTTATCGCTTCCTTTGCCAGCCGCGATGGGAAGGCGTCATGCATCCGGCCTTCCGGTTGCGGGTCGCCCAGGGACAGGATGACCCCTTCCCAGGACTGTTCCTGGATGAACCTGCTGACCGCGCTTTGCAGCTCGGCAGCGGTGATGCTGATGGCTTCCTGCCGCGACCTGGCCATGACCCCCGGGCGTTCCACCTGCATGACCTCTATCGCCGGGTGATGCGCGGTTGGATGAACCACGATGCCCATGACCCCGTGAGGCATCCTGACGTGGAAATGCAACCTGTCCCCTCCGCGCATCCTGATGGGCTTGAGATATTTCGTCCTCGCTGCCGCGAACCGCTGCACCGTGGTCGAGATCGGCTTGTTCTGGTCCAGAATGGGATAGTTCAGGCGGATCCAATGTGTATCGATAAGCGTGTATTCCCCTGGCC
>Ga0335070_10010258_pt1 | contig 10951 bp, 10 predicted proteins | sample Lox_Sample_13_FD_206722 | JGI IMG/M metagenome (GOLD analysis project Ga0335070, IMG submission 206722) | Soil microbial communities from Loxahatchee National Wildlife Refuge, Florida, United States - Lox_Sample_1.3 | ecosystem: Environmental > Terrestrial > Soil > Wetlands | place: USA... | reverse complement strand
GAAATGTTGCGATCCGCCAGGGCGATGCGGGATTCTGTATAGTAGGTGGCGGTTTCGGGCGGAGGCGAGGGGTACATGGTTTCCCAGGTGAGGGGGACGCGGTTAGCCGGGTCGAGGGCAAGGAGGCTGTGGAGGAGGGTTGTACCCGTCCGGGGGAGCCCCGTGATGATTATGGGAGACCGTATTTCTTCCTCAGCAATCCCAGGGTTTCGTTTTCGATCCTCCTCCATCTGCAGCCGGTTAACGAGAAGACGGGTCAGATCATACCGCGTGGCCAACCGCCCAACGGGGTTCAGTCGGGCCTCGGCCTCCATGGATTCGATAAGACGGCGTAAGGGCTCAAGGAAAGATGTATCGCCGAAATCGCCGAGGCCCGTCTGCCGGCGGGCGACGTCCAGGAGGTCCTTTTCCTGAAATCGTGCCATCGCCCGTCGGCCGAGGAGGCGCCCCCCGGCGTTAATGACATTCACGAGGGGAGAACGACCTACCTTCCACCGCCTCGATCGGTCAGTATTTGCGGTTGTGTGAACGTCTGGATGCATAGAAATCAGGCCTGTCATCCGTAAGCACGTTGGTTGACCAGGGTTCCTTCCAGTCCTTTATTTGAGTTGCCATACGTACGCGAAATTCTTCTTCCCGAATGACCCTTGAAGGAGCCCTCCTTCCCCAAAAAATATGGGCGACTTCATCATTGGCATCATCAGTCGGGTCGGATAAGAAGCAATTCAAAAAAAATGATCCATTCGGCGGCGCCCAGTCCCGCTCAGGATCAACCTCTGCCTACCGGCAGGCAGGCTGAGCAAGCCCAGGCCTTGAGTTCGGCAAGCCATTCGGCATAGCGGACGGCCCTGAGTCTAGCGAAGGCTCGCCCTTTAGACCGAGGTCGAGGGACAAGCCGGGGAGTCGAAGAGCTAACGTTCGTTCGTGAACGAATACTCATCACCGGGAGTATTGTTTGATCTTCTCTTTTAACTTCTGAAGCAAAGCTTCGAACCCCTTGCTCTTAAGGAAAGCAGAATAGTCTGCCCGCTTCAGAGCGAGGTCACTTACGCCCTCTGCGATCACGTTGACGATGCGCCATTCGCTGCCGGTGCGCTGCAGCAAATAGTCCAATCGGACCTGTCCGCCGTCCGACTTGATGAGTTGGCTCTGCACCAGAATCCGGCCACCGTCCACTTTTTTCTCTGAAATCGTTTTAAAGTGTTCTCCGGAATAACTGTCGAAATTTGACGCATACGTGGCAATACTCATTTGGGTGAAAGCCTCGACGAATCTCGATCGCTGTTCGTTACTGAGACTGTCCCAATACTTGCCTAACACGGTTTTCGAGATGAACGGCATGTCAAACCCTGACTCAATGGCCGGTGCAAGTTGGTCGTACCGACCTTGATATCCGATTTTGTCGCCTTCCTTCATGACAGCTATAAGTGATGAATGAAATGTTTCAACGACCTCCTTTGCACCTCGATCGGCGGCTGATGCATTTGGGATAGCGATGGTCAACCCTAAGATCACGAAGGCTAAAAGACCCGTCAGATTCATTTTTGTCTCCCCCGCCCACTGAAAGATCCAGGGGCCTATTTGCCTGATCTGCCGATGAAAAAAGCGCATACGGCCAACCCTTTTGCAGCTGAGTCAGTCCCAGCGTTTAGTTGTTTCGGAATCGATACGGATGCAAGAATATTAAGATTATTACTACAATAATAACCGAAGAAGATCAAGTGGCGAAGAATTGATCATTTTTTGGTTGCAATGCCGTAAAACGCGTGTTAGCCTATACCATAAACCATTTCGATGAGATCCCCTATGGCAGACACGGCAGTGAAGGGAATCGGAAACATCTATTTGGCGGAGACGCTTTTTGAAGAGAAGCTTGAACAGGCGATCGTGCGGGCCCGCCAGACCCTCCTGGCCCTTCAGCATCCAGACGGCTTCTGGTGCTTCGAGCTCGAGGCGGACTGCACGATACCGGCGGAATATATCTTGATGATGCACTACATGGATGAAGTTGATGAGGATCTCGAGGAGAAGATAGCTATTTATCTTCGCAGCCGACAGGCTGAGCATGGAGGCTGGCCGCTTTTTCATGGCGGCCCGTTCGACCTGAGTTGTTCGGTCAAAGTTTATTACGCCTTGAAGTTAGCGGGTGCTGATTCCAACGTTCCTCACATGGTAAGAGCACGCCAAGCGATCTTAGCTCACGGAGGGGCGGCACAATCGAATGTTTTCACCCGGATGACGCTTGCCCTCTTTGGCCAGATTCCCTGGTCTGGCGTTCCGTTCACACCCGTTGAGATCATGCTGTTTCCTCGATGGTTCCTTTTCCATATCAGCAAGGTTTCTTACTGGTCTCGGGCCGTGATGATCCCCCTGTCGGTTTTATGCAGCCTGAAACCGAGAGCTAAGAATCCTCGCCAAGTCCACATTCGTGAACTCTTCACCAAACCCCCCGAAGAAGAGAGAAATTACTTTTCGATTCGCTCCCGTCTGAACCATCTCTTTTTGCAACTCGACAGACTGGGACGTTTTCTGGAGCCCTTCATCCCTAAAAGGGTCCGCGGGAGGGCGGTGAGAAAGGCGGAGGAGTGGTTTGTTGAGCGACTCAACGGAACAGACGGGCTCGGCGGCATCTTCCCGGCCATGGTGAATGCCCACGAGGCTCTCGCGTCCCTGGGATACCCACCCGATCACGCCCACCAGGCATCTACCCGGGAGGCCTTGAAAAAACTATTAGTGGTTAATGAAGAATCGGCCTATTGCCAACCCTGCGTGTCGCCGGTCTGGGATACTGCCCTTGCCTGCCTTGCTTTGGAAGAAGAGGCGGGGTCTCTGGTGGGAGAACCTCTCCTGCGCGCCCTGGACTGGCTCAAAGATCGGCAATTGGAAGATGAACCCGGAGACTGGCGGGGAAATCATCCGGAACTCAAAGGGGGCGGGTGGGCTTTTCAGTTTGCGAACCCTTATTATCCCGACCTCGACGATACCTCTGTCGTCGCTTTGGCGATGCAGCAAGGCTATCCGGAACGTTACCAACAATCCATTCAGAAGGCGGCAAATTGGATTTGCGGCATGCAGTCGAAAAATGGAGGGTATGCTGCGTACGATTCGGACAACACTCATTATTACCTGAATGAGATTCCTTTTGCAGATCATGGGGCGCTTCTCGATCCACCGACCAGTGATGTGAGCGCGCGGTGCGCGGCTTTTTTAGCCGAACGAGGACATCGAGGCCGAGAGCTCACAGAATGTCTCAAATTCCTTTACCAGGAGCAGGAAGAAGACGGTTCTTGGTTTGGTCGTTGGGGAGCGAATTATATCTACGGGACCTGGTCCGTGCTGGTTGCGTTGGAGAAAGCAGGGGATAGACCCGAAGAGCCGCACATTCGTCGTGCCACGGATTGGCTGAGACGGGTCCAGAGATCCGACGGCGGCTGGGGAGAGGACTGTGGCAGCTACGGCGAGCCGGAAAAAGCGGGAAAGGGGTTCGAGAGCACCTCGTTTCAAACGGCATGGGCCATGCTCGGTCTGATGGCAGCCGGCGAGGTGGATTCGCCAGCGGTCAGGAAAGGGGCTGAGTATTTGATTCGGACTCAACAGGCCGATGGGGCATGGAAGGATGAATGGTTCACGGCACCGGGGTTCCCCCGCGTCTTCTATTTGAAATATCACGGGTACGGCAAATACTTCCCTTTATGGGCGTTGGCGCGTTATCGCAACCTTCGGAGTAAGAAATCGGTTTGAGTGTCTTGGGCATTGTCGTGGCCGTGACTGCCGAGGCCCGGAGCCTGTTAAAGCAGTCGATTACAAGCGGCGAACTGATTCAGCGCCCGGACGGGGTCTTGCTGACCGTTTCAGGGATGGGCTCAAAACGGGCCACGATCGCTTCCAAAGCCCTGTTGGAAAGGGGAGCCAACGCTCTGCTCAGCTGGGGAAGCGCCGGTGGACTCACTCCGAGAGTCTCCCCGGGCAGCTTGATTCTTCCCAAAACCGTCATTGCATCCAATCGATCCCTTTATCAGGTGGACGCGATCTGGCACGACAGTCTGTGCAATCGACTGAGAGGACATGTTGAATTCCATACCGATTCCATGGTTGAGAGTCCCGCTGTGGTGCGTACTCCAGCAGAAAAAGCGATCCTGTTTCTCGAAACGGGTGCGATCGGGGTGGATATGGAGAGCGCCGCAGTGGGGGCCGTGGCTCAGGAGGAGAGGATTCCGTTCATGGTCGTCCGGGCTGTTGCGGATGGAGTGGATACAACGATCCCCCAAAGCACTCTGAACGCGTTTGATGAATTTGGTCGTTTAAACTTTATGAAGTTGCTTCAGGGGGTGGGCAGACATCCCTCAGAGCTTTTTGCTCTGTTTCGCATCGGGCGAAATTACCGCGCCGCGCAAAGGACCCTGGCGGCTGTGGCGCGGTTAATCGGGAATAGTTTGGGACCGCGCCCGATACCGTGAAGGACCAGCAATGAAAACCTTGATCAGCGGGGCAGCAGGTTTCATCGGGTCGGCGGTATTGCGTCGACTCCTCGCCGCGGGTCACGATGTCAGAGCCGTGATCCTGCCCCAAAGTGACCACCGCAACTTGGTAGGCTTACCCGTCGAGATCGTCTACGGCGACATCACCGATCGGCGATCGATCGATCGCGCCATGGCAGGCTGCTCCGTGGTATTTCATGTCGCTGGTGACTATCGTTTGTGGATTCCCAAGCCCGATGAAGTTTATCAAAACAACGTGGCCGGCACGCGAAATGTGATGCTGGCTGCGATCGAGGCGGGAATTGAGCGAGTCGTCTATACGAGCAGTGTGGCAACCCTCGGGTCGAATCCGGACGGGAGCCCAGCGGATGAAGAGACCCGTGCGTCGCTTCGAGACATGATTGGTCATTACAAGCGCTCCAAGTTCATGGCTGAAGCCGAAGTGAAACGCCTCGCCGACGAACAGGGTCTCCCTGTGGTCATTGTCAATCCATCCGCTCCGTTGGGCCCTCGAGACATCAAACCGACGCCCACCGGACGGATCATCGTTGATGCCGTTTCCGGCCGCATGCCTGCCTACGTCGACACGGGTCTGAACGTTGTTCACGTGGATGATGTGGGCGCCGGTCATCTCCTGGCGCTGGAGCGCGGGAAGGTGGGTGATCGATACATCCTGGGGGGGACCAACATGACGCTGAAGGAGATTCTCTGCGTCATCGCGAGCCTCACGGGTCAACCTCTTCCCAGAATTCGTCTCCCTCATTCTTTCGCCTTTTCCGTCGCCTGCCTGTCAGAAGTCTGGGCGAGCCTTGTCAGCAAAAAAGAACCTCGGGCAACACTGATTGGAGTGCGACTCGCGCGGAAAAAAATGTTTTTTTCAATCGAGAAGGCCCGGCGCGTCCTAGGGTTCAATCCGCGGCCTGCGGAGGAGGCTCTACGCGACGCGATTGGTTGGTTTCGAGAGAATGGCTATCTTTGTTGAAAGTTCCCGCGTTGTTTTTTCATTTCTTAATCTTATTCTGCCGGTATTGATAATAGGCCTCTCTTACAGCGATGTAAGGGTCGAGGGCGGCCTTCTTTAAACTCTCGTATTCACCCAGCGTCAGGGAGGCTTCGTTGATCTTGTCTAATATCCATCCGCCTGTATTCGCATATCCGGCACCTACAGAAACGATGGCCAGGTAGGTTTGAGGGTTAAGGGCAGCGTCCACCGCAAAGCCCAGGCCGTCCCTTAGGCTCAACGGACCCAGGATGGGCAAATCCAAGTAGAAAACGGGTGCCATCCCCCAAATCCCCAGGGTCTGGCCGAAATCCGCTTCCCGTTTTTCAATTTTGAATTCTTTCTTGGCCGTGTCCAAGAAGCCACCGAGGCCATAGGTTGTATTTATAACAAAACGCAGTGTTTCATTGCCTGCACTCTTAAAGTTGGCCTGGAAAAGGCAATTGATCAGTCGGACCGGCGTCGTTAAATTGGAGAAAAAGTTGCGGACCCCCAATCTTCCGTCCTCGGGGATGACAGCCTTGTATCCGGTGGCCACCGGTTTAAGAACCCAGAAATAAAGTTTGTCGTTAAAGTTGAAAAAGGCGCGATTGACGGGCTCGATGGGGTCAGGAATCGTCTCCGCGGACGGCTCGGAGGGGGCAGGCTCGAGAGGCTCACTTTCGACCGAATCCTGACTGGTTCCGTCATCCTGCTCGGAGGAAATCGGCGCCTCGGTGGGATGAGAGGATGTCGAAGGCTCCACGGCGGCGGAAGGGTCGAGAGGTCCCGTTGCCCCTGGCGTTGGAATTGTTTCACCCGACAGCGAGGGAGCAGGAGAAGCTTCGGATAAGGAAGGCGACGTCAAATCCTCAGCCCTGGACGGGCCGGGAAGAGAAATGGGATAGAGCACCAAGAGAAAACAGATCCACCAAAGAAACTTCATCGCGTCACCTCGATCTCGGAATGATGACCTCATCGCCCTCTCACTTCATTGGAAAACCCAGCCGTGTATTCCCGGCAGGATAAGCCAGCCTCGTCGAAACCCGTCAGCAAAATTGATTAGATCTTCCCGAAAACGTACTTCGCAATCAAATCCTCCACATCGATGGCCGGTTGGGTATCCTGAATGCGACCTCCCGGTTTAATGATCTCCTCGGATCCACCCGGTGCAATTTCGATATACTTTTCCCCGATCAGGCCCCTGGTTTTGACGGAAGCGATGGCATCTTCCTGGATTCTCAAGCCCTTCGGGAGATTCAAAACAACATGGGCTTGATAATCACCTAACGAGACGCTCGTGACGCGACCGACCGTGACGCCCGCGATTTCAACAGAAGATCCGATCTTCAGTCCCCCGACATTGGAAAACACTCCAGAGATTTCATATCCTTTACTCCCTACAATCTCAATTTTCCCGAGTTTGATCGAGAGATACCCCAAACACAGGATTCCTGCAATGATAAATAATCCAACGGCAAGTTCAAGATCAAACTTCTTCATCGTCCTCCTCCCTCATGTCGTGTTCGCTGAACTGTCTCACTCTTTCTGGTCGAGGCTCTCCTTCGGATAAAAGTTCTTCAGAGCGCTGAGCGGGACCCTCAAGGCTTCCCGAATGAACTGCCGGACGACAGGGTCTCTGGATGCCATGATCTCCTCCGGTGTTCCCACGAACAGAACAACCCCTTCGTGGAGCATCGCAACTTTGTGAACAATCTGAAATACTCTCGACAACTCATGGCTGACAATCATGCCCGTAAACCCGAGGTCCTTTTGAATCGATTGGATGAGGTCAAGAATCGTGTGGGCGATGACAGGATCCAGCCCTGTGGTGGGTTCATCAAAGAGCATGATCTCGGGATTCCTGACCAAGGCGCGGGCCAAAGCGGTCCGTTTGATCATCCCCCCACTGATCTGTGCGGGGTACTTGTCCTCTGCTCCTTTCAATCCGACCTGTTCCAAGACGGTGAGCACCTTTTCCCTGATTTCTTGCTCGCCCAACGGTGTTTTTTCCCTCAGAGGAAAGGCCACATTGTCAAAAACAGTCAGGGAGGAGAACAGCGCGCCGCTTTGAAAGAGAAAACCCAGGTGACCTCTCAGCTCTTCGAGTTCATCTCCTCTCAGGCTGTGGAGGTCCTTCCCGTTAATCGTCACGCGTCCTCGATCCGGCTTGATCAATCCCGCCGCGTGCTTGAGAATAACGGTTTTCCCATGGCCGCTTCCCCCGATCAGAGCAAGAATCTCCCCTTTCTCGACTCGAAGGGACACTCCCTTCAGGACGTCAAGGCGATCAAAGGATTTGTAGAGGTTTTCCATCTGGATCATGCTGTCCTCAAAATAGGGCAGAAGTCAAAATATAATCCCAGAAGAGGATTAATACCGACGAAAGAACGACGGCTTGGGTCGTTGCCTTGCTGACACCTTCGGATCCGAATCCGACATAGTACCCTTTATAGCAGCAAACCCAGGTAATCAAGACTCCGAAGCTGAGAGACTTATAAATCCCATCCATGATGTCGTGCATGCGGATATAGTTTCCCATTTCGCCGAAGTAGGTCCCTTCGCCAATCCCCAGAAGCTTCACACCGACGAGATAGCCTCCAAAAACGCCGACCACATCGAAAATGGCCGTGAGCAAGGGCATCGCCAGAATCCCCGCCAGAAGTTTCGGGACGACCAGGTAGCGAAAGGGGTTGAGACCCATGAGCTCGATCGCTTCGATCTGCTCGGTGATTCGCATAATTCCGATCTCAGCCGTCATGGCAGAACCAGCCCTTGCCGTGACCATGAGCGCAGAAAGGACAGGTCCGAGCTCTTTGATCAGGGAAAGGGCAACCATCGGCCCCAAGAGCGCAGCCGAGCCGAATCGGTTCAGTGTGTAAAACCCCTGAAGGCCAAGAACCATCCCCGTGAACGCTCCGGTCATGAAGATGACCAGAGCCGATTGAAACCCGATAAATCGAATTTGCTTGAGAAGCTGCGAGAATTTCAGAGGAGGGGTCACGGCGAAAAGAAAAGTCTTGGCAAGGAAAAGACCCATCCGCCCCGTTCCCCGCAAACCGGCCAGCGATAGCGCGCCCACTTGTCTAACGAACATAGTAGCAACATTTTAGCAAACTTCATTCGCAAAGTCACAGAATTTCTGACCGCGATACAAAGAACGCTTCCGATGGGTCCACTCGGCAGCGCCAAGCCCGTGGGCGACGTTAGAGGAACCAGGAATTCTACGGCACATCGTGGGGTCGAGGGATAGGGGGGGCTGGATGGTCCCCGAAGGACAAATGGATGACGGAGGCCGATGTTGGAAGTCGTGAGGAGGGGGGGGGGATGGGCTTCAGACGATCATGAACTGCATTCGGGATCGAACGTGAGGGTCCTCATGCCCTGAATTCTATCGAGGCCCCGCGGTTGCTTCGATTCCTCGGGGACCTTCCAGGGTCGATGGCTCTTCCTCCCCTTCTCCGGAACCTAAAGCATCTCTCACCATTCCGCAGATTCTGGCAAAGGCTTTGGTCTCCGTCATCGTTCGCTCCCGGGGTCTGTTCAGAGGGATGGAGAGGGTACGGACGATACGGCCGGGGCGGTGAGAAAGGACAACGACCCGGTCCGACATAAAACAAGCCTCTGTAATGGAGTGAGTCACCATCAGGATCGTCTTCCGCGTCTTAGCCCAGATGTCGAGCAAGAGCATCTGCATCGATTTTCGAGTCAGATCATCCAGGGCGCCGAAGGGCTCATCCATCAACAGAAGTGGGGGGTCCAACGCCAGGGCTCTCACGATCGCCACCCTTTGCTGCATCCCTCCGGAGAGCTCCTTCGGATAGTAAGACCAGAATTTTCGGTCCAGGCCTACCATTTCCAATAAGGATTCGATCCGCTTGATCTGCTCTTTCTCCGAAAGGTCACTTTTCGCAATCCGAAAAGGCAAAAGGCAGTTTTCAAAGACACGATACCAGGGGAAAAGGACAGAATCTTGAAAGACGATTCCATATCCCCTGGCCCGCCTCAACTGGCGAGGCGTCCTCTCGTCTATCAGGATATCCCCCTCGGAGGGGCCGCCCTCATCACCGATATCCCCGAGAAGTTCAAGAAGCGTACTTTTCCCCGAGCCCGACGGACCGATCAAGGTGATAAACTCGGCTTGGGCGACCTCCAGGTTGATTCCGCCCAGCGCTTCCACGTCACGGTCTTTGAAATGTTTCTTCACGTTGACCAAGCGAATGGCAACGGAGGGAGTCCCGGTCATTTCCATAGATTCTTAAAATAGTCAGCAACGGAAGGGTTGAATTCTTGAACCTTCCTTTTGATTTCTTCCGCCCGGACATCCACCGTCCAGCTACTCCAATCCTCCTTGCTTGGGTCTATCCCTAAGATCTGCATTTCCCAGAGCGTGTGGATTGAGTACAGGATGGGATTTTCGAGACTCTCCCCGATGTCACCGACGGAGCACATCCTTGTCCCTTGGTACCGACGGACCGCCTTTTCGTAGAATTCCTTCGTCGTGATGGAACCGGGGCTGATCACAGAGAGATCGGTGAGCGGAAGTCCTGGAAGGTTTCCCACTTGAGAAACCTCGAAGAGGCATTGAGAAAAAACGGGGATCAATTCCACATTTTTCCCCAGGCACTCTTGATAGATTCGTTTGATCCCCTCCAGGCTGCCGCATGCCGTCATGACATAGACCTGTTTCGGGAGATGATGGGCAAAGCCGTTTCTTAAAAAATAGGCGATCGTTGAACCCGAGGCCAGGGCCGTGTCAGGAACCAACCAGATCTCCCCGTGATATTGTCCGCTGAAGTCTTGAGCACGAATCTCCCAGTCGATGCCCGCCGGGTTAAGGACTCTCTGAAGTTTCATGAATCCGGTGGGGAGCAGCGAGCGGTCGTAAGGGGGGACGTTTCCGAAGGCATATTGGAGATCAAAGGGGTAGGCCCCTCTGAGGATAAGGTATTGGGACAATTTTTTACCGCTCAGGGGTTGGGAGAATAATTCTACCATGGACTTCGCGAGGTAACGGATCATGTTGAATTTGGCCCGCCCGCTGGTCTGTCTTCCGAGGAGAAATTGTTGACCCACATCGCTTTCAACGACATAAATCAAAGGGGGGAGAGTGGAATCGTTTCGGAGATGACGCACCTCCCATGTCCTCGCGCTTCCAATCGCATTTGCGCTGTAGGGGGTGCCAACGTCTTCGAGAAAGATACGATCGGTCATTCAAGGTCTCCTTCGGCCGAACAAAAATGCGAAATAGGGTCGAATTGGAACAATGGAGTATTGGAGTATTGGGAAAAGGAAGACTCACCTTTTCCGGGTTCCCCGCGATCTTTGTTTGCCAACCCATCCCTCCAACACTCCAATACTCCAACACCCATGATTTCTTATTTGGGCATCACGCCGCTCGGGAATTTTTCCGAGTAAACTTTTTTCACATCGGGCATCTTGTCCAGGAGCCCGGCCTTGAACATATCCCTGGCGACGTTTTCCCATTTTTTTG
>Ga0335070_10010256_pt1 | contig 10951 bp, 12 predicted proteins | sample Lox_Sample_13_FD_206722 | JGI IMG/M metagenome (GOLD analysis project Ga0335070, IMG submission 206722) | Soil microbial communities from Loxahatchee National Wildlife Refuge, Florida, United States - Lox_Sample_1.3 | ecosystem: Environmental > Terrestrial > Soil > Wetlands | place: USA... | reverse complement strand
CGCGTGAACGTGAACTGCGTCGCCTTCGGCTACATCGAGACGCGCCTCACGCAGCCCCTGACGCGGGGCGAGGCGCGCATCCAGGTCGGTGCGCGGGAGCTCAAGGTGGGTCTCGATCCCGCGTACGTGGAGCGCATGCGCGAGCTGATCCCGCTCGGCCGGCCCGGCACGCCGGAGGAGGCCGCGGGCGCGGTCTACCTGTTCTGCTCGCCCGAGTCGGACTACGTGAGCGGCCAGATCGTGGTCGCGGGCGGCGGTCTCCTGCTGTAAGAGACCCGCCATGGCACGTCTCACGAAGCTCTCGCGCTCGATTCAGGGGAAGGTCGCGATCGTCACCGGCGCGGCGAGCGGCATGGGCCGCGCGACCGCGCACCTGTTCGCCGACGAGGGCGCCCGCGTCGCCGTCGTCGACCGCGACGGAGCGGGCGTCGCGCGCGTGGCGCGCGAGATCGCCGACGCCGGCGGCCAGGCGGCCGGGCTCGCGTTCGACCTCGCAGACGCGGCGCGCATTCCGGAGCTCGTCGCCGGCGTCGTGTCGCGCTTCGCTGGCGTCGACATCCTCGTGAACAACGCGGGCGTGAGCCTGCCGACGCCGATCGACGGCGCCGACTGGGAAGCCCACTGGGCCGCTACCTTCGCCGTGAACCTCTCGGCCCAGGCGCGGCTCGTGCGGGCCTGCCTGCCGCAGCTCCGCGCGCGGGGCGAGGGCCGCATCGTGAACGTCGCCTCGACGGAGGGCCTCGGCGCGACCGCCGGCATGACGCCCTACACCGCGAGCAAGCACGGCGTGATCGGCCTCACGCGCTCCCTCGCCGTCGAGCTCGGCCGCGAGGGCATCACGGTGAACTGCATCTGCCCGGGGCCGATCCGCACGGGCATGACCGCCGAGATCCCGGACGAGCACAAGCAGAAGTTCGCGCGCCGCCGCGTCCCGCTGCGGCGCTACGGCGAGCCGGAGGAGGTCGCCCAGATCACGCTCTCGCTCGTGCTTCCGGCGGCGTCGTTCCTGAACGGAGCCGTGGTGGTCGTCGACGGCGGGATGACGGCGCAGAACACCTGAGCGCGTCGCAAGGCCTCAGCCCGCCCGCACCGCCTCCACGAGCGCGTCGACGCGATCGTCTCCCCAGAAGCGCTGGCCCCGGTAGACGAAGGTCGGAATGCCGAAGATGCCTTCGCGCTCTGCGCGGGCGGCGATCTCGTCGAGCTCCTTCCCGTGGGTCTCGTCGCGGATCGCGCGCAGCGCGGCGGCCCGATCGAAGCCCGCGGCGCCGAGCACGTCGGCCACGACCTCGGGCTCTCCCGTGCGCGCGCCGCGCAGCCAGCGCGCCTCGAACAGCGCGTCGCTCGCCTCCCACGCCTTGCCCTGCGCCTTCGCCCACTGGAACGCGAGGAAGCCCGGGCGCTGGCTCGGCGCCTTCGGGGGCTTCGCGAGCAGGTCGAGATCCTGGGGAGGGCTCAGCGCCAGGCCGTACTTCTTCGCGCCGCGGATCATGTCCTCGACGATGTAGGAGAGCTTGGCCGGCGCGATGCCGACGACGCCGGGCGCGACCGCCGTCTGCGGATGGTAGTAGGGCACGGGGTCGAGCCCGAAGCCCTCCCGCGCCGCGATCGGACGGATCCGGCGCTGCGAGAAGAAGGCGAACGGCGAGAGGTAGTCGAACCAGAACGTCACGAGCTTGGCCACGCGCTGCCTCCCCCTGCGCCGCGACGCGCGTCGACTAGAGCCCGTAGGCCTTCGCGAGCTCGGGGTCCTTCTTCGCCAGCATCTCCGCGAGCGACACCATCACACGACACTGCTTCCAGGTGGCGTCGTCCTGCATCTTGCCGTCGAGCATCAGCACGCCGCGCCCGTCGGGCATCGCCTCGAGCACCCGCTTCGCGAAGGCGACCTCCGCGGGATCGGGCGAGAAGACGCGCTTCGCGATCTCGAGCTGGCTCGGGTGCAGCGACCAGGCGCCGACGCAGCCCATGAGGAACGCCGCGCGGAACTGGGCCTCGCAGCCGATCGGGTCGTCGATGCCGCCGAACGGCCCGTAGTAGGGCAGGAGGCCGTTCGAGGTGCAGGCGTCGACCATGCGCGCGATCGAGTAGTGCCAGAGGTCCTGCTGGGCCGCGGCGCGCGGCGCGCTCGGGTTGTTCTTGTCCGGGTCCTCGACCACGCGATAGCCCGGGTGCCCGCCGCCGACGCGGGTCGTCTTCATGCGCCGGCTCGCCGCGAGATCGGCCGGTCCGAAGCTCATGCCCTGCATGCGCGGGCTCGCCTGCGCGATCTCCTCGACGTGGGCCACGCCCTGGGCGGTCTCGAGGATCGCGTGCACGAGGATCGGACGGGCGAGCCGGGCCTTCGCCTCGAGCTGCGCGAGCAGGCGATCGACGAAGTGGATGTCCCACGGCCCCTCGACCTTGGGGACCATGATCACCTCGAGCCGCTCGCCGATCTCCGTCACGAGACGGAACAGGTCGTCGAGCACCCACGGGCTGTCGAGGGAGTTGACGCGCGTCCAGAGCGCGGTGTCGCCGAGGTCGACGGTACGGCCGATCTTGACCAGGCCCTCGCGCGCGGCCTCCTTGCGGTCGGCCGGGATCGCGTCCTCGAGGTTGCCGAGGAGCACGTCGGTCTTGCGCGCGATCTCGGGCAGCTTCGCCGCCATCTTCTCGTTCGACGGATCGAAGAAGTGGATCATGCGCGACGGCTTGACGGGGATCTCCGTCACGGGCGCCGGCGCGCCGACGGCCTGGGGCTTCAGGAAGTCGCGGGGCGACCGCATGGGGGCTCCCTCCTACTCGTAGAGCTTGACGATCGTGACCGTGCCCTTCGGCGCGGCCTGGATGCAGAGGTCGCAGAGCGTGCACTCGTCGAGGTTCTCCTCGACGACGCGCAGCCCGCCGTCTCCGGCGGCGAAGATGTTGACGGGGCAGACCTCGGCGAGCTTCCTCGCGAGGGCGGGATCCTTCGCGACGGCGGGATCCACCTTCACGTCGATGAACATGCCCGGCATCAGACCGTGACCCCCTTCTCCGCGAGCCGTTTCCGGATCAGCGCCGGGATCTCCTCGATCCGCTCGGCCACCGAGATGCCGGCGCGCTCCATGCGCTCGATCTTCGCCGCGGTGGTGTCCTCCTTGCCCTCGACGATCGTGCCGGCGTGGCCGAAGCGCATGCCCTTCATCTCGTCCATGAATCGGCCGGCCATGAAGGCGACGATCGGGAGGCGGCTCCTGTGCTCGCGCACCCAGTCCGCGAGCTCCGCCTCCATGCGGCCGCCGGGCTCGGAGTAGATCGCGATCGCCTTCGTCTCGGGGTCGGCCTCGAACAGCGGCATCAGCTCGGCGTAGGTCGAGCCGATGATCGCGTCGCCGCCGATCGAGACCGCCGTGCTCTGGCCGAGGCCCGCCGCGCTGAGCGTGCTCGCGATCTCGGTCGTCATGCCGCCGGAGCGCGACATGATCCCGATCGGTCCCTTGGTGTAGGCCTGGCGCGTGTTCGCCGCGGGCCCGCCGATCCCGCCCATCTTGCACTCGCCGGGCACGATCGTGCCGAGGCAGTTCGGGCCGATGATCCGCGCGCCGCGCAGGCTCGCGAGCTCGACCATCTGCGCCACCTCCTGGCGCGGGATGTTCTCGGTCACGACGACGATCAGCTTGATCCCGTTCTCGATCGCCTCGAACACGGCGTCACGCGTGAAGCCCGGGGGCACCGAGACCACGGAGCCCTCGACGGGCCCGTGCTTCTTCACGATGTCGCGCACGCAGTCGTAGACCGGGACGCCGTACACGTCGCGGCCGGCGCGGCCCGGCGTCACGCCGCCCACGACCTTCGAGCCGTAGTCCAGGCACTCGCGCGTCAGGTTCACGGCCTCGCGGCCCGTGATCCCCTGCACGATGAAGCGGGTGTGCTTGCTCACGAGAATGGACATGCGTGGTCAGCCCTTCATCTTCGCCACGGCCTTGCCCGCGGCCTCGAACATCGAAACCGACCGGTCGCAGTAGTCGACGCCGTACTTCGAGAGGATCTTGAAGCCTTCCTGCTCCCAGGCGCCCGGGATGCGGAAGATCGCGATCACGTCCGACGGCTTCTTGCCGGCCTCGATGCAGCCCTTGATCACGCCGCGCGCGACGATGTCGACACGCGTGTTCGAGACGACGTTCATCATGACCGCGATCTTCTTCACGCCCGGCTTCGAGAGGATGAGCTTCGTCAGCTCCTTGGCCTTGCCGACGCTCGGGTTGCCGCCGATCTCGCAGTAGTTGGCCGGCCTTCCGCCGTGCTTGCGGACGGCGTCGAAGAGCGTGAGCGAGCCGCCGCCGGCGCCGATCACGAGGCCCAGGTCGCCGTCGAACTCGACCACGTTGCCGGCGACGCCCCGGTGATCGACGGCGTTCACCTTCGCGCCCGCGATCTCGAACGGCGTCGCCTCCCGCGCCTGGCGCGTCTCCTCGGGCCCGATGCCGAGCTCGTCGAGCAGCTTCTTGTGCTTGCCCCGGGCCTCGGCCTCCATGTCGACGTGGCCGTCGAGCACGACGAAGCGCCCGTCCGTCGCGCCTGGCGCTGGCGCGAGCCGGACCAGGGGATTGATCTCGGCCAGGGTCAGGTCGTAGGCCAGGAAGATCTTCATCAGCTCGTACACGATCGGCACGAGCCGGTTCAGGGCGTCGCCCGAGACGCCCGTCGCGCCGATCGCCTCCTTCGCGATCCGCGGCGAGATCGGGAGGATCGACGAGAAGTGCGTCTTCGAGACGTGGTCGGGGTGCTTCTCCGCGACCTCCTCGATGTCGATCCCGCCCATGTCGCTCACGATCACGACCGGCTTCTTCGCCCGGCCGTCCCACGTGACACCGACGTAGTACTCCTGGGCGACGGGGCTCTTGGCCTCGACCAGCACCGCGCGGCACTTCTGGCCGCTGACGACGATCGGCACGATCGCGTCGTAGTGCGCCGCGGCCTCGTCGGGCGAGCTCGCGAACTTCACGGCGCCCGCCTTCATCCGGCCGCCGGAGAGCACCTGACTCTTCAGCACGACGGGGCAGCCGATCTCGGCGGCGATGCGCTTCGCGTCGTCGCGGCTTCGGGCGAGCCCGCTCTTGCCGAGGGGGAGGCCGTGCTTCGCGAACAGGGCCTTCGACTCGTACTCGTAGAAGCGCATGGACGTCTCCGGTGTCGGCTCGGGGAGCGGCGGTCGCGGGAGCGGAGGAAGGAGCGCGAGACGAGCCGTCCCTTGCTCGCAACCTCGCGCACGCTAACGCAAATCCGGGGGGGCGAGCAAGCCGCCGGCGGGGTAGGATCGGCCGGCCGGAACCCACCCGCGGAGGAGAGCCGCCATGTCTGGATCCATGAGGCCGATCGTCGAAGCCATCGAGGCCCGCGCCAAGGCGGACGACTTCCTCGGCCTGCCGCTGCCGAAGACGTTCCGCGCCGTCACCACCCACAAGGGCGAGGAGAAGCTCTTCGAGGGCATGGCGTCGGCCGACAAGGACCCGCGGAAGTCGCTGCACCTCGACGAGGTGCCGCTCCCCGAGCTCGGCCCGAACGAGGCGGTGGTCGCCGTGATGGCCTCGGCCATCAACTTCAACACGGTCTGGACCTCGATCTTCGAGCCGCTTCCGACCTTCCTCTTCCTCGAGCGCAACGGGAAGCGAAGCGCGCTCTGGAAGCGTCACGACCTGCCGTACCACATCGTCGGGAGCGACGCGTCGGGCGTCGTGCTGCGCGTCGGCTCGGGCGTCGCCAAGTGGAAGCCCGGGGATCGCGTCGTCGTCCACTGCAACTACGTCGACCTCGAGGAGCCCGAGGGACACGACGACGCGATGATGGACCCCGGCCAGACGATCTGGGGCTTCGAGACGAACTTCGGCGGGATGGCCGAGCTCTGCGTCGTGAAGTCGAACCAGCTCATGCCGAAGCCCGAGCACCTGACCTGGGAGGAGGCCGCCTGCAACGGCCTCGTGAACTCCACGGCCTACCGACAGCTCGTGTCCAAGCACGGCGCAGGCATGAAGCAGGGCGACAACGTGCTGATCTGGGGCGCCTCGGGCGGCCTCGGCGGCTACGCCACGCAGTACGCCCTGAACGGCGGCGCGTTCCCGGTGGGCGTCGTGTCGAGCGCGCACCGCGCCGAGATCGTGCGCAAGCTCGGCTGCGAGCGCGTGATCGACCGCAAGGCCGAGGGCTACAGGTTCTGGAGCGGCGACGAGCAGAACATGAAGGAGATGCGGCGCTTCGGGGCGAAGATCCGCGAGCTCACGGGCGGAGAGGATCCCGACATCGTGTACGAGCACCCGGGCCGCGAGACCTTCGCGGCGAGCGTCTTCGTCGCCCGCCGCGGCGGCACGATCGTGACCTGCGCCTCGACGAGCGGATACAACCACGTCTACGACAACCGCTACCTGTGGATGAACCTGAAGCGGATCGTCGGCTCCCACTTCGCGAACTACCGCGAGGCCTGGGAGGCGAACCGGCTGGTCTGCAAGGGCGCGATCCATCCCACGCTCTCGAAGACGTTCCCCCTGGAGCAGGCCGGCGACGCCGCCCTCGAGGTGCACAAGAACGTGCACGACGGGAAGATCGGCGTGCTCTGCCTCGCGCCGCGCGAGGGGCTCGGGGTCGTCGACGCCGCGCTGCGCCAGAAGCATCTCGGCCGGATCCAGCTCTACCGGGCCTAGCGCGATGAAGCGGACGCTCGTCCGGCTCGCCGTCCTGGTGGCCGTCGGGCTCGCGGCAGCGATCGCCCTCGACCGCGGCCTCGTGTCGTGGTCGGCCCGCCCGCCCGATGCGGCGCGTCCCGCCCTTCCGGCGCGCCCGCCGCCCGCGCCCCCGCCCGGCGCGCCGCCGCCCGCGACGGCCGCTGCTCCCGCGCATCGCCCAGCGGGCGGCGAGGAGCTCGTCGACCTCGCGTCGGTCGACGCGAGCATCCGCATCGACATGCGCTACGCGAGCCGGAGCAACTTCCTGCACGAGACGCTCTACCCCGCGAATCGCTGTCTGCTCCGGCCCGGTGTCGCGGCGCGCCTCGCGCGCGTGCAGCAGCGCCTCGCCGAGGCGCGCCTCGGCCTCGTGGTCTGGGACTGCTACCGCCCGCTCTCGATCCAGCAGCGCATGTGGGACTACGTGCAGGACCCGCGCTACGTCGCCGATCCCAAGCAGGGCTCGAAGCACAACCGTGGCGCGGCCGTGGACGTGAGCCTGGTCGAGCTCCTGGGCGGCGAGCTCGACATGGGCGGAGAGTTCGACGACTTCAGCGAGCGCTCCCATCGCGACTTCAAGGAGCTCACCGACCTGGCGCTCCGCCACCGGCGGATCCTCGAGAACGCGATGGGCCTCGAGGGCTTCGTCCCGCTACCCACCGAATGGTGGCACTTCGACGACCCGGAGTGGCGGGGCTACGCGCTGCTCGACGTGCCGCTCGACCCGCAGGAGGTTCGGGCCGCCGGCGGGACGGGCGTCGCCCGCTAGCGTCCGAGCCGGATCACGCTGCGGATCGCCTCGCCCCGGTGCATCAGGTCGAAGGCGCGGTTGATCTCCGACAGGGGCATGGTCGCCGTGATCATCTCGTCGATCTTGATCCGGCCCGCCATGTAGCGATCGACGAAGCGCGGGAGCTCCGTGCGCCCCTTGATGCCGCCGAACGCGGTGCCCATCCAGCGGCGGCCCGTCACGAGCAGGAACGGGCGCGCGTGGATCTCCTCGCCGGAGCCCGCGACGCCGATGATCACCGACGTGCCCCAGCCGCGCGCGGTGCAGGCGAGCGCCTGGCCCATCACCTCGACGTGGCCGATGCACTCGAAGGAGTAGTCGACGCCGCCGTCGGTCATGTCGACGATCGCCTGTGCCGTGTCGGCGACGTCGCTCGGGTTCAGGCAGTCGGTCGCGCCGAGCTGCCGCGCGAGCTCGAACTTCTTCGGGTTGAGATCGACGCCGATGATGCGCTCGGCTCCGGCCATGACGGCTCCCTGGATCACCGAGAGCCCGATTCCGCCCAGGCCGAACACGGCGACGCTCGACCCCGGCTCGACCTTCGCGGTGCGCAGGACGGCGCCGATGCCCGTGGTGACGCCGCAGCCCAGGAGGCAGACCTTCTCCAGCGGGGCGTCCTTGCGGATCTTCGCCACGGCGATCTCGGGCAGCACCGTCGCCTCGGCGAAGGTCGAGGTGCCCATGTAGTGGTGGAGCATGCGGCCGCGATGGGAGAGACGGCTCGTGCCGTCCGGCATCACTCCCTTCCCCTGGGTCGCGCGCAGGGTGATGCAAAGGTTCGTCTTGCCCGAGAGGCAGAAGCGGCACTGGCGGCATTCGGGTGTGTAGAGGGGGATCACGTGGTCTCCGGCCGCGAGCGAGGTGACGCCGGGCCCGACCTCCTCGACCACGCCCGCGCCCTCGTGGCCGAGGACGACGGGAAAGCGCCCCTCCGAGTCCTTCCCGCTCATCGTGTAGGCGTCCGTATGGCAGACGCCCGTGGCCGCGAGGCGGACCAGCACCTCGCCGGCCTTCGGCCCTTCGAGGTCGACCTCGGTCACCTCGAGGGGACGCTTGGGCTCGAAGCAGACGGCGGCCTGGATCTTCACGCGCGTTCCTCCGATAGGGGGCTCGGGGCCCGCGCAGTATAGGGCCCCGTCCACGGGTCCGGCCGCGGGCCGACCCGCATCGGGGGGACGAGATGATCCTGACCAACACCGAGAACGTGCCGGGCCGGAAGATCGTCGAATTCTTCGGCGTCGTGACGGGAAGCACCGTCCGGGCGAAGCACATCGGCAAGGACATCCTGGCCGGCCTCAAGAACATCGTGGGCGGCGAGCTCAAGGGATATACCGAGCTCCTGCAGGAGGCGCGGACGGAGGCGACGGAGCGCATGGTCGCCCAGGCGAAGTCGGTCGGCGCGAACGCGGTCGTGAACGTGCGCTTCGCGACGAGCTCGATCGCGGCGGGCGCCGCCGAGCTCTTCGCCTACGGCACGGCCGTGCGGGTCGAGTGATGCAGGGGCTCGGCGCGCTGATCCAGCTCGGGCTTCCCCTCCTGCTCCTCGTCGTCGCGTACTTCACCGGCAGCTTCGTCGAGCGCCGCCACTACGCGTCGATCCGGCGGCGCGAGCAGCGCGCACGCCGGCTCCCGGTGCTCGCGTTCCGCGACGTGCCGCCGGGCTGGGAGGTGCAGGAGGCCGCCCTGGTGACGGGCACCGTCGTCATCTCCCTCGACCACTTCAAGCGCTTCCTCGCGAACCTGCGCAACCTGGTCGGTGGTCGCGTGGTGGCCTACGAGTCGCTGCTCGACCGCGCGCGCCGCGAGGCGATCCTGCGGCTCCAGGAGAGCGCGTTCGAGGCCGGCTTCCGCGCCGTCGTGAACCTGCGCCTCGAAGGGTTCCAGGTGGCGGGGCAGGGCGAGGGGCGTGGCACCGCGGCCGTCGAGGTCGTGGCCTACGGCACGGGCCTGCGCCTCGCGCGCGCGCCGGGCGGCCCCGAGGCCTGACACCGTGCAGTGGTCGCCGCGCGCGCCGCGGGACGACGTCAACGTCTCGCGGACGCATCCGCTGTCGGAGGCGGCGTCCCTCGTCCTCGGGATCGGCTTCGCCCTGTTCGCCCTCGTGGCCGTCGCCTGGGGGACGCTCGAGATCGCCGCGCGCTGGCTTCCCTACGACGTCGAGTCGAAGCTCTTCGGAGGGCTGCGTCCGGCCGTGGGCGGCGAGTCGCACGACACCCGCCCGCACGATGACGCCGAAGCGCGTCGGGTCGCGGTCCAGGCCCTGCTCGACCGGCTGTCGTCCCACTGGCCGGAGCGGCCCTACGCGCTGCGGGTCGAGATCGTCGGAGCGCGGGAGCCGAACGCCGCCGCGTTCCCGGGTGGCGCGGTGCTCGTGACCGATGGCCTCCTCCGGCAGGTGCGATCGGAGAACGAGCTCTCCTTCGTCCTCGCCCACGAGGTCGGCCACTTCCGGAATCGCGACCATCTGCGACGGCTCGGTCGCTCGACGCTCGTCGGCCTCGCCCTCGCCGCGATCGGCTTCGGGGATGCGTCGGCCGCGGCGACGTCGCAGCCTTTCCTCCTCCTCGCCGGACGTGGCTTCGATCGCGCCGAGGAGAGCGACGCCGATCGCTTCGCGCTCGAGCTCGTCGTGGCCGAGTACGGGCACGGGGCGGGCGCCGCGGACTTCTTCCGCGGGCTTCCCGACGCGGAGGCCGGCCTCGGCGTCCGCGTCGCCGGCTGGGTCTCGACGCATCCCGTGAGCGAGGCGCGGATCGAGGCGCTCGAGGCCTTCGCGCGCGAGCGCGGATTCGCGATGCAGGGGAGCCTCGCGCCCCTTCCCGAGGCCCTCGCCCACGATCGAGCCGAGCCCTGAGCCGCGCGCAGGGACCGAGCGCGGTGTAGCCTCGGGAGGATGGCCACGCGACGAACTCGGGGCGGCGAGGCCGCCAGGGCGACGCGCCCGCGGCGCAAGGCGTCGGCGAAGCGGGGCTCTGGCCGCAAGCGCCTGACGCCGCGGGCCGAGAAGCAGGGGCTCGCCGCGGGCGACGTGCCCCTCGAGCCGTCCGCGGCGGAGCTCGCGCCGCTCGTGGCCGAGGTCGAGGAGACCGGCGGCAGGGCGATCGGCGGCTATCGCGAGCCGCTCTCGGGCCGGCCCCTGCTCGTGGCGGCGCTGCCGATCGAGGCGGTCGAGCCGACGCCCTTCCAGCGCGATCTCTCGCCGACCCACGTGAAGCGTCTCGCCCGGAAGATCGAGGAGAGCGGCTCCTACCTCGATCCGATCATCGTCGTGCGCGGCGCCGACGGGAAGCTCTGGACGCCGAACGGGCGGCATCGCCTCGCGGCGGCGAAGGTGCTCGGGCTGCGGGTCGTGACCGCGCTGGTGTCGGCCGACGAGCGCCTCGCGTTCCGGATCCTGGCGCTCAACACGGAGAAGGCGCACAACCTGCGCGATCGCAGCCTCGAGGTGATCCGCATGGCGCGTGCCCTCGCGAAGGCGGAG
>Ga0335070_10010253_pt1 | contig 10953 bp, 8 predicted proteins | sample Lox_Sample_13_FD_206722 | JGI IMG/M metagenome (GOLD analysis project Ga0335070, IMG submission 206722) | Soil microbial communities from Loxahatchee National Wildlife Refuge, Florida, United States - Lox_Sample_1.3 | ecosystem: Environmental > Terrestrial > Soil > Wetlands | place: USA: Florida... | reverse complement strand
ATTGTCTTGCCGAGGATCCCTCTCACAGCTTGATCTCGATGTCGACGCCGGCCGGGAGGTCGAGCCGCATGAGCGAGTCGACCGTCTTCGGGGTCGGCGAGTGGATGTCGATCAGCCGCTTGTGCGTCCGCACCTCGAAGTGCTCCCGCGAGTCCTTGTCCTTGAACGGCGAGCGGATCACGCAGTAGACGTTCTTCTCGGTCGGCAGCGGCACGGGACCGGTGATGGTGGCGCCGGTGCGCTGGGCCGTGTCCACGATGTCCTTCGCGGACTTGTCCACCTGCTGGTGGTCGTAGCCCTTCAGCCTGATTCGGATCTTCTGCTGCGGCACCGGCGCCCTCCTCTCACTCGTCTCGCTACTTGATGATCTCGGTCACCGCGCCGGCGCCGACGGTGCGGCCGCCCTCGCGGATCGCGAAGCGGAGACCCTGATCCATCGCGATCGGCTGGATCATCTCGATCTCCATGTTCGTGTTGTCGCCCGGCATGACCATCTCCTGGCCCTCCGGGAGCTTGATCGAGCCGGTCACGTCCGTCGTCCGGAAGTAGAACTGCGGCCGGTAGCCGTTGAAGAACGGCGTGTGGCGACCGCCCTCGTCCTTCGACAGGACGTAGACCTCGGCCTTGAAGTGCGTGTGCGGCGTGATCGAGCCCGGCTTCGCGACGACCTGGCCGCGCTCGACCTCCTCGCGCTTGATCCCGCGGAGGAGCGCGCCGGCGTTGTCGCCGGCCTGCGCGTAGTCGAGCGTCTTCTGGAACATCTCGAGCCCGGTGACGACCGTCTTCGTCGTCTCCGGGTGGATGCCGATGATCTCGACCTCGTCGCCGACCTTGCACTGGCCCTGCTCGATGCGGCCGGTCACGACGGTGCCGCGGCCGGTGATCGTGAACACGTCCTCGATCGGCATCAGGAACGGCTTGTCGACGTCGCGGACCGGCTCCGGGATGTACGAGTCGACCGCCTCCATCAGCTCGAGGATCTTCGGCGTCCACTCCGCGTCGCCCTCGAGCGCCTTCAGCGCCGAGACCTGGATGACCGGGATGTCGTCGCCGGGGAACTCGTAGCGGGAGAGGAGCTCGCGCACCTCCATCTCGACGAGCTCGAGCAGCTCGGGGTCGTCGACCATGTCGGCCTTGTTCAGGGCGACGACGATCGCCGGCACCTGCACCTGGCGGGCGAGCAGGATGTGCTCGCGCGTCTGCGGCATCGGGCCGTCCGCGGCCGAGACGACGAGGATCGCGCCGTCCATCTGGGCGGCGCCCGTGATCATGTTCTTGATGTAGTCCGCGTGCCCCGGGCAGTCGACGTGCGCGTAGTGCCGGTTCGCCGTCTCGTACTCGACGTGCGCGGTGTTGATCGTGATGCCGCGCTGCCGCTCCTCGGGCGCCTTGTCGATCTCGTCGAACGACGTGGCTGCGGTGCCCGTCCCCTGCTCGGAGAGAACCTTCGTGATCGCGGCCGTCAGCGTCGTCTTGCCGTGGTCGATGTGACCGATGGTGCCGACGTTGACGTGCGGCTTCGTGCGCTCGAACTTCTGCTTGGCCATGGGTGGCTCCCTGGTCTCCTTCGCTCTCGACTTAACCCTGAGCGTCGATGATCTCGCTCGCGATCGACTGAGGCACTTCCTCGTAGCGATCGAACTGCATGGTGAAATCGGCCCTGCCCTGCGTCATCGAGCGCAGGTCGGTCGCGTACCCGAACATCTCCGACAGCGGCACGACCGCCTTGATGATCTGGGCGTTGCCCATCGGGCTCATCGACTCGATGCGCCCGCGGCGGCTGCTGAGGTTGCCCATCACGTCGCCGAGGTAGTCCTCCGGCGTCGTCACCTCGACCGCCATCACGGGCTCGAGCAGCTTCGGCTTCGCCCGCTTCATCGCCTCCTTGAACGCCATCGAGCCGGCGATCTTGAAGGCGCGCTCGCTCGAGTCGACCTCGTGGTACGAGCCCTCGACGAGCTCGACCTTCACGTCGACGACGGGATAGCCGGCGAGGATGCCGGAGCCCATCGCCTCCTGGATCCCCGCGTCGACCGCCGGGATGTACTCCTTCGGGATCTTGCCGCCGACGATCTTGTCGTCGAACTCGTACCCCGCGCCCGGCTCCTGCGGCGCCATGTTGATGACGACGTCGCCGTACTGGCCCGAGCCGCCGGTCTGGCGGACGAACCTGCCCTGGACCTTCTCCACCGGCTTCGAGATCGTCTCGCGGTAGGCGACCTGCGGCCGGCCGACGTTCGCGTCGACGTTGAACTCGCGCTTGAGCCGGTCGACGATGATCTCGAGGTGGAGCTCGCCCATGCCGGCGATGAGGGTCTGGCCCGTCTCCTCGTCGGTCGTGACGCGGAAGGTCGGGTCCTCCTCGGCCAGTCGCGCGAGCCCGCTCCCGAGCTTGTCCTGGTCGGCCTTCGACCGCGGCTCGACGGCGACCGAGATGACCGGGTCGGGGAAGGTCATCGACTCGAGCACGATCGGCGCGCTCTCGGCGGCGAGCGTGTCGCCCGTCGTCGTCGTCTTCAGGCCGACGCCCGCGGCGATCTCGCCGGGGCCGATCTCTTCCCGCTCCTCGCGATGGTTCGCGTGCATCTGGAGGATGCGGCCGACGCGCTCGGTCCTGCCGGTGGTCGTGTTGAGGACGCGGTCGCCGGCCTTGAGCCGGCCGGAGTAGACGCGGAAGTACGTCAGCTTGCCGACGTACGGGTCGGACATGACCTTGAAGGCGAGCGCCGAGAAGGGCGCCTCGACCGTCGCGGGCCGGTCCGTCTCCTCGCCCGTCTTCGGGTCCTCGCCGCGCACGGCCGGGACGTCGAGCGGGCTCGGCAGGTAGTCGATCACCGCGTCCAGCAGCGGCTGCACGCCCTTGTTCTTGAACGCGGAGCCGAGCAGCACAGGCGTGATCTCGTCGGCGAGCGTGCCCGACCGGACGGCGCGGCGGATCATCTCCGAAGTGACGGAGCTCTCGTCCTCGATGTACGCCTCGAGCACCTCGTCGTCGAAGTGCGAGATCGCGTCGATCAGCTGGTGGTGGTACTCGTGCGCCTGCTCGACGAGCTCGGCCGGGATCTCCGTGACGTCGTACTGCTGGCCGAGGTCGTCCTTGTAGACGACCGCCTGCATCTCGACGAGGTCGATGACGCCCCGGAAGTTGTCCTCGGAGCCGATCGGGATCTGCACCGGCACCGGGTTGGCGCCGAGCCGGTCGCGCATCGACTGGACGGAGGCGAAGAAGTTCGCACCGGTGCGGTCCATCTTGTTGATGAACGCGATCCGCGGGACCTTGTACTTGTCGGCCTGCCGCCAGACCGTCTCGGACTGCGGCTGGACGCCCGCGACCGCGTCGAACACGGCGATGGCGCCGTCGAGGACGCGCAGGCTCCGCTCCACCTCGACCGTGAAGTCCACGTGCCCGGGCGTATCGATGATGTTGACCCGGTGGTCGCGCCAGAACGCCGTCGTCGCCGCCGACGTGATCGTGATGCCCCGCTCCTGCTCCTGGGCCATCCAGTCCATCGTCGCGGCGCCCTCGTGGACCTCGCCCATCTTGTGGGTGCGGCCCGTGTAGTAGAGGATCCGCTCGGTCGTCGTCGTCTTGCCCGCGTCGATGTGGGCCATGATCCCGATGTTGCGGACGCGGTCGAGCGCGACGCTCGTCTCTGTGACCTTGGTGCTCAAGGAGTCCTTTCCCTGCCTCTCGTCTACCAGCGGTAGTGCGCGAACGCCTTGTTCGCCTGCGCCATCCGGTAGACGTCGTCCTTCCGCTTGAACGCGCCGCCCTGCTGGTTCAGCGCGTCGAGAATCTCGTTTGCCAGCTTGTTGCTCATGCCCTTCTCGCGGCGCTCGCGCGCGTACGTCACGAGCCAGCGCACGGCGAGCGTGCGGGCGCGGCGCTGCGGCACCTCGACCGGCACCTGGTAGTTCGCGCCGCCGACGCGGCGGCCGCGGACCTCGAGCACCGGCGTGACCGTCTTCACGGCCTGCTCGAGCACCTCGACCGGCGGCCGGCCGGTCTTCGTGCTGACCGTGTCGAGCGCCGAGTAGACGATCTGCTCCGCGATCGACTTCTTGCCGTCGAGCATGACCTTGTTGATCACCTGCGTGACGAGCGGCGACCCGTAGACGGAGTCGGCCTCGATCGGCCTGACCTGGATCTCGGCGCGGCGAGGCATCAGCTACCCCGCTTCGCGCCGTACTTCGAGCGCGCCTGCTTGCGATCCGCGACGCCGCCCGTGTCGAGCGCTGCGCGGATGATCTTGTAGCGGAAGCCCGGGAGATCCTTGACGCGGCCGCCGCGCACGAGCACGACGGAGTGCTCCTGCAGGTTGTGGCCCTCGCCCGGGATGTAGGCGCCGATCTCGATGCCGTTCGTGAGGCGGACGCGCGCGACCTTCCGGAGGGCCGAGTTCGGCTTCTTCGGCGTGGTCGTGTAGACGCGCGTGCAGACGCCCCGCTTCTGCGGGGAGCCGGCGAGCGCCGGCGTCTTCGTCTTCGCCTGGGGGACCTTGCGGCCCTTCCGGACGAGCTGGTTCACGGTCGGCATACGTCTACGAGTCCTTGATCTCCGTTCACAAAGAGACGGCCGGCAGGGGTCGCGCCCCAGCCAACCGCCCGCGGCATGGTAGCGGAAGGCCGGAATCACCGTCAAACCCGCTTCGCGAGCGGGAATCACGACTCCCGAAGGATAGCTTCCGGGAGCCGACCCGACTACAGTGAGCGAGACCCGGCTGCTGCGGCCGGATGATCTCCGCTCCACCGTCTCGGGTTCCCATGACGCACACCGACATCGGCATCGCGGCGGCGTTCGGCGTCTGCGTCCTCGTGCTCGTGGTGCTGTTCGTCGTGCTCGTCCGGCGGCAGGGCCGGCGAGCCGATGCGCGGGTCGACGAGGTCGTCCGCACCCTCGAGGTCCGCATGGACGAGCTCGCCCACGAGCTGGCGGGAGCGGTCGTCCGGGCCGAGGAGGAGGGGCGGCGAAGCCGCTTCCTCGGCGAGATCGCGGGCTCGATCGACCTCGACGAGGTGCTCGCGCGGACGCTCGAGGCGGCCGCGGGCCTGCCCTGCGCGGACGCTGCCCTGATCCGGCTCGAGGGCCACGACAAGCCGGTCGTCGCCACCCTGGGCCTCTCGGCGGAGGAGGCCGAGCGCCAGGCGGTGGCGGGCCCGCCGGACGGGCGGCCGGCCCGCGCGATCGAGATCCTCTACCGCTACCACGAGGGCGAGCCCGACCCGGAGGCCCTCATCCACGGCGGCCTCGCCGTGCCGCTCGGCGAGGGCGGCGGCCGCGCCGGCTATCTCACCGTCTTCACGCGCGCCGAGGGGCGCCGCTTCGAGGACGAGGACGTGCGCCGGCTCGAGGAGCTCGCCGAGCGCGCGGGACCGGCGATCGAGAACGCGCGCCAGTTCCGGGAGGCGCGCCAGCTGGCCGACCTGGACGGGCTCACCGGACTGCACAACCGCCGCTACTTCCACGAGACGCTGGCCCGCGAGGTCGCCCGGGCCCACCGCTACAACCGCAACGCGGCCCTCGTCGTCTTCGACATCGACGACTTCAAGGACGTCAACGACCGGATCGGCCACCTCGCCGGGGACGCGGTGCTCGCGGAGACGGCTGAGCGCGTCCGCGACGTCGTCCGGAGCGCCGACATCGCCTGCCGCGTCGGCGGCGACGAGTTCGCGGTGATCATGCCGGAGTCGGGAATCGAACAGGCGGAGCGGCTCTTCCAGCGGCTGCGGGAGGCGATCGGCGGAGGCCCGATCGGCCAGGCCGGGCGGCTTCGCATCTCCGCCGGCCTCGCCGGGTTGACGCCGGACGACGACTCCGTCTCGTTCTTCGAGCGCGCAGATGAAGCGCTGTACCGCGCGAAGGACGAAGGAAAAGGCCGCGCGTTAACGGCGGATGCATCCGCCGCATCTGCGCGTCCGTGAGAAGTCCTCCCTCGCGCGGGCCGGTCGAATCGACGGCCGAGCCCAACGGCGGAACCTGCGACTTGGGTCGGGCCTTCGACCGACGAGCTCGAGCACACAGAGGACGGCCGAGTCGGGGTCCCGGCCGTGCGCAGCTCCGCTCCCGCCCGATCCGATTGCGCGGGATACTCCCGCCGTGGAGCGGGGACTCCTCCTCAGCATCGACTTCGAGGACTGGCACCAGCTCGTTCACCGCGCGGCGGGCGTCGCGGACTGGGACGTCGCGAGTCCGGCGCTGGAACGGCAGACGCACGCGGTGCTCGACCTGCTCGACGAGCTCGGCGCGAAGGCGACCTTCTTCTTCCTCGGGATCACGGCCCGCCGCTACGAGGAGCTCGTCCGCGAGATCGCCGCGCGCGGGCACGAGCCGGCGTGCCACGGCTTTGCGCACGAGCGGGTATACGCGCAGACGCGCGAGGAGTTCGCGGAGGATCTGGAGTCGGCGGCGGCGCTCGTCGAGGAGCTGACCGGCCGGCGGCCCGTCTGCTATCGGGCTCCCGCCTTCTCGATCAACCGCGATACGCCGTGGGCGTACGAGGTGCTCGCCGAGCACGGCTTCCGCTTCGACACGAGCCAGTACGACTCGCCGAAGGTGCCGAACCGGATCGGCGGCATCCCGGACGCCCCTTACCGGCTCGAGCTCGAGTCGGGGCGGGACCTGTGGGAGCTGCCGGTCGCGGTGACGCGCGTCCGCGGTCGCGTTCTTCCGATCGGCGGCGGCTCCTACTGGCGGCTGCTGCCGACGGCGGCGATCTCGCGGGGCCTGCGCGCAGCGCAGGAGCTGAACGCCTTCCCCGTCCTCTATTTCCACCCGTACGAGTTCGATCCGGAGCCGCTGCACGTCCGGTTGCCGGTTCCGTCGCTCACCTCCCGTCTGTACGCTGCTCGGCGCAGTCTGTGGCGCAACACCGGCCGCGGGCTCGTGGCGAAGCGCCTGCGAGCGATCGCCGGCCAGTTTCGCCTCGTCAGCTATGAACAAGCCTACGGAGACATCGTCGAGCACTACCGGACGCGTTCGCGATCACTTTCGCGCGAAGGCGTTCTCGTTTGACGCTCTCTACGACGAGGAGCACGCGCTTCAGCGCGCCGTCCGACCCGGCCTCTTCGCCCGGCGCGAACTCGCCGTCGAGGTCGTGCGCGACTACGACGCGCCGAGCGTCCTCGACGTCGGCGGCGGCTCAGGACGCGTCGGCGAGTTCCTGCTCGAGGCCGGCGCCTCCCGCTACGTCGACGTCGACATCTCCGAGCCGATGCTCAACCTCGCGCGCACCCGTCTCGCCCGCTTCGGTGACAAGGTCGAGCTCGTCATCGGCGACTTCGTGACGGCCTCGCTCGAAGGCCCGTTCGACATCGCCGTCGCGGTCGGCTACTTCGACTACATCGAGGACGCCGCCGCGCACCTCACCCGGATCGGCGAGCTAACGAGCGGCTCGCTCGTCGCGAGCTTCCCGCGCTGGACGTGGACGAAGGGCCCGATCCGGAAGCTCCGTTACGAGGTGATCAATGACTGCCCGATCTTCGACTACACCGCCGCCGGGCTGCGGTCGCTCCTGAACGGCGCCGGGTTCACGAAGCTCGACATCCGGCACGGCAAGAGCGGCTTCCTCGTTCGCGCCGACAAGTAGCGACGCGTTACGCACCGGTCGGCGACAGGAACGGCAGATACGTCGTCAGGTCGACCGCGGCCGGCTGCGGCAGATCGTCCTCGGCGCAGATCGCCTCGCTGAGCGCGTTCCGCTGGGCGGCGGTCGACCAGCGCTCGTAGGCCGCGCTCCCCTCGAACGATCGGAGCGCCGCGACGATCGCCGGCCGCACCTGGGACAGGTTCAGCGAGCCGAGCGGCTGGACGTCGTTCAGGGGCTCGACCGCAAAGGAGCCCAGCGGCGTGCGGAGGAGCGAGAGGATGCCGGCGCGTGCGGTGAACAGGTCGACAGGCGCGATCTGCGCGAGCGCGTAGCCGCTCGTGCGGTTCCCGAGCCAGGGCGCGGGCGACTTCGTCTTCACGCGGCGGACCTGGAGCTCCGGATAGGACGTGTAGAAGGTCGTCACGTCCGACGGCGACGGCGGCTGCGACGGCAGCTCGGCGGCGATCGCCTCGCGGCGCAGCACGTCGCCGAGCACGCCCCACGCGATCTGCCGGTCGCCGTGTGCAGCCGCAAGCGCGGCACGGTAGGCAGGCCAGCTGCCGTGGAAGCGCGACGCCACCACCGCACTCTCGGCGGCGAGGACGCGGGCACGCGGGATCGGCATCTGCCGGCTGTCGACGAGGCGCTCGTACAGCGCCGTGAACGCGACCTCGCGGTCGCCGGTGACGCGCTCGAGACGCGAGATCGCCGCCGTGGTCAGCACGTCCTTGCCGATCCGGCACTGCACGCCCGGGCCGAGGATCAGTTGCCCCTCCGTCCGCGACGCGTCGAACTGCGGCCCCGCCGCGGCCGGGCCGTCGCAGAACGGGGCATAGCGGGCCCACAGCCACACGCATGCGGCGCCGACCTTGTCCGGGTCCTGCTCCGCGGACGACCACTCGCCCCACCCCCACGACCAGAGGGAGGAGACGTGCGTCTCCTCCGCCACCTCGCGCAGCGAGAGCACCTGCCACTTGATGGTGTCGTACCAGGCGGACGCGGGCTTCAGGCCGTTGCGGCCGCCGAACCCGATCGTGGTCGCCATCGAGACCATCAGCCCGATCCGCTGCGGCGGCACGCTGTCGTCGGTCAACTGCTGCACCGCCTGCCGGAACCGCGTTCGCAGCATCCGGTTCGCGAGGATCGGGCCCGCCTTCCAGAGCTGCGTCGCGGGCACGTAGACCTCGCGCACGAGGTCGGCGACCTGTGCGACCTGCTGCCACCACGTCGCCGCCTCGCCGCCGGTGTACGGCGTGCTGTTGACGAGTAGCATCGGATATGCGCCGCGCCGCGCGAGCTCGGTGAGGAACGTGAGCACGTTCTGCCGGTACGTCGCGTTGTTGTCGGACCAGGGCGTCGCGAGGCTCGCCCCGAACAGCTCGTTCTCCACGATCACCGGCGTCGCGCAGCCCATCTGCGCTGCCGCGAAGTCGTAGAGCCGGTCGGCCTTCGCGACAACCGTCGCGGGATCGGCCGGCGACGACGGCTGCCCCACGCGCGACTTGAGGTACATGTCCCAGTAGACGGTCTGCGCGCCGGCTGCGCGCATCTGCGCGGGGAGCTGGCCGCTCGAGCCCGAGACGACGATGCCCGGCTTGCCGAGCTCTGCGGCGAACTGGGCCTGCCCGAAGTCCATCCACGTCGTCGTCTGCCGCGGCAGCCCGCACGTGCCGGCCCAGACGGGCAGCGGGGTGGGGACGGCGGCGGCACGACCCGGGGCGCAGGCCCAGGCGCACGCGCAGACGACGACGGCGATCAGCTTGCGCATCGCCCGATGGTGTAGCAGAGGGGGCGGCGCGTGGTCGCCCCCTCGTGCAGACGCCTCACTCGGTGTCGAGCGGCGAGTCCACCTCCGGCACTTCCCAGGCCTCGAGGTCGCTGCGGGGCTCGACCTCGTCGGCGAGCTCGGGCTCGAGGCCGAGGCCGGTGAGGGCGTCGCCGCCGTCCGAGCCGATCTCCTCGAGCGCGGCGAGCAGCTGCTCCTCCGTCTCCGGCCGCTTGTAGGCCGTGACCGGGACCGCGTCGGACGGGCCGATCTCGATCGTCCGGTACCGCTTCAGCCCCGTCGCCGCCGGGATCAGCTTCCCGATGATGACGTTCTCCTTCAGGCCGAGCAGCCGGTCGACCTTGCCCTCGATCGCCGCGTCGGTGAGCACCTTCGTCGTCTCCTGGAAGGACGCGGCCGAGAGGAACGACTCCGTCGCGAGCGACGCCTTCGTGATCCCGAGGATCAGCGGCTCCGAGGTCGCGATCTCCTTCTTCGCCTTCTTGACGCGCGCGTTCTCGCGCTCGAGCACGACCTTGTCCACGAGCTGGCCGGGCAGGAGGTCGGTGTCGCCCGCGTTGTCGACCCGGACCTTCTTCAGCATCTGCCGGACGATCAGCTCGATGTGCTTGTCGTGGATCTCGACGCCCTGGGACTTGTAGACCTTCTGCACCTCGCCGACGAGGTACAGCTCGGTCGCCGTATAGCCCTTCAGGCGCAGCAGGTCGGACGGGTTCAGCGACCCCTCGTGCAGCGGGTCGCCCGGCTCGACGACCTGGCCGTGCGTGACGAGCAGGCGCGTCCGGCGCGGGACCGTGGTCGAGCGCTCCTCGTCCTCGTTCCCGCTCTCGGGGAGGATCGTGATCTTGATCTGCCGCTCCGTCTCCTCGATCCCGACCACGCCGGGGATCTCGGCGAGCTGCGCGGCGCCCTTCGGGTTCCGCGCCTCGAAGATCTCGACGACGCGCGGGAGGCCGTGCGTGATGTCGGCGCCGGCGATGCCGCCCGTGTGGAACGTCCGCATCGTCAGCTGGGTGCCCGGCTCGCCGATCGACTGCGCGGCGATGATGCCGACCGCGTCGCCGATCTCCGACATCTCGCCGGTGGCGAGGAAGGTGCCGTAGCACGCTTGGCACACGCCGGTCTCCGCCTTGCACTTGAGCACCGACCGCACCGGCACGACGAAGTCCTCCGCGAACTCGCCGAGCTGCTCGACGACCTCGCGCAGGCGCGGCATCGTGATCTCTTCCTTCTGCTCCGCGACCAGCGTCTTGCTCGGCTTGCCCGAGGCGAGCGGCCGGTAGATGTCCTCGGCGAGGATCCGGCCGGTGATGCTCTTGTTCACGCCCTCCGAGGTGATCAGCGGCAGCTCGATGTAGTCGGTCGTGCCGCAGTCGTCCTCGCGGATGATCACGTCCTGCGAGACGTCGACGAGACGCCGCGTCAGGTAGCCCGAGTCCGCGGTGCGGAGCGCGGTGTCGGCGAGGCCCTTGCGGGCGCCGTGGGTCGAGATGAAGTACTCGAGCACCGACAGGCCCTCCATGAAGTTGGCCTTGATCGGGCGCTCGATGATCTCGCCCTTCGGATTCGCCATCAGGCCGC
>Ga0335070_10010252_pt1 | contig 10954 bp, 10 predicted proteins | sample Lox_Sample_13_FD_206722 | JGI IMG/M metagenome (GOLD analysis project Ga0335070, IMG submission 206722) | Soil microbial communities from Loxahatchee National Wildlife Refuge, Florida, United States - Lox_Sample_1.3 | ecosystem: Environmental > Terrestrial > Soil > Wetlands | place: USA... | reverse complement strand
CGCCGCCGGGACCGCGGTGGCGGTGGATGAGGTGTGCCGTGTCGCTTTCTTCGCGCCGCTCGTGTTCTCGTGCGTCAACCATCTGATCGCGACGGCCACGCCCCCAAACCCCTCGAAGTCCGGCAGAGGTTCGACGGCCACTTTGCCGGACGTGGCGGCCAGCTCGACGGCCCTGGCGTCGGCGGCGTAGGTCTTGCCGACTGGCTGCAACTGTTCTGGCTCTGCTACTCAGGGAATGGACTCGGCGTAATGGTGAGGATCTCGTGGCCTGACGGTCGATCGACGCTCGAGCAGCCGGCGCTCGGGGTGAACATGCTCGAGATCATCCACGCATCGCACGCCGCCGAGGCTAAGAGGCAAGAGGACAATGCCTGACAATACTGTATCCCTGACCATCAAGGCGACTGACGAGGCGTCGGCGACCCTCACCTCGATCCAGAACAAGCTGCTCGGGCTCGCGAGCGGCTACATCTCGTTCAAGGGCTTCGAGGACCTGGTCAGCGTCATCAACGAGGCTCAGGTCGCGACGCTCGAATTCGACCACGCTTTTCAGGAGTTCGGCGGGCACGTCCAGTACAGCCGCCAGCAACTCGAGGACTGGGCCGCCTCGGCCGCCAACTCTACGACGATCGCGCGCACTAGCATTCTCTCGGGCGAGGCGGAGCTCCTCAAGTACGGGCAGATCACGGGCGACACGTTCGACAAGGCGCGCCAGGTGATGCTCGACATGGCGGCTCGCACCGGCGATGCGGCCGAGGCCGCGCGGCGCTTGGGCGTCATCATGGAGAACCCGATCGCCGGCTACCGCATGCTGCGCGAAGTCGGCATCGTCTTCACGCAGCAACAGCGCGAGCAGATCACGATGCTGGTCCAGCAGGGGCAGCAGCAGGAGGTCGTGAACTACCTACTCGACCAGTACCAGAAGCGCGTGCTGGACGCGAGCGCCTACACAGAGACTCTTTCTGGCGCGATGCAGCAAGTGAAGAACGCCTTCGCTGAGGCATTCCAAGGAGCAGAGCAAGGACCTAACAAGCTGGTCGAAGCCATACATGGGTTGCGAGATACGCTCAGGGATCCAGCAGTTAAAGAAGGGTTCCAGGAACTAGCGGAAGGGGCGACTACTGCTTTCGGTTTCTTGGCCGAAGCTATTGCTGGCGTAGCGCGACGAGTACACGACGCCGCATCCGAGTTCGCGCTACTCAAACAAGAAGCGCAGCTCAATCAGATGATCATGAATCTGATGGCGGGGCACGATCAGACGCACACCTATAGCCCGCAAGAGCTGGCGGCACTGCGGCAGAATATCAATATCGCCTGGGCCGCGAACGATTCCATACGCGAAGGCATAGCCAAGGAACAAGCTGCGCGCAACTACAGCGGCCCAAGTGTAGAGGAGGCTGCTGGGTCGGCTCTCGGCATGGGACATCTTTTCACAGGCGGGACAGCTGGTGGAGGTAACGATTCGCTCAGGACTCCTTTTGGCTGGAATTTCGTCCGCCCTAATCAGCTGGGCTACGCGGTTGGCAATGCCGACTACAACCAGAATCTGGTAAAGCGGATCATAGGTTGGCCGGATTCCACGGAGATCGCGAAGTTCGTCGCGGCCGACAAGGTGTCGATGGATGACGCGAGCAGCGCCTGGGCTGATTACACCAATAAGGTCGCCTCGCTCGGGCAGAATCAGCTGATCACCGCCCAGGCTCGCAACGAGCGCGCTCAGTATCTCAACGAGCAGTGGCTCAAGAGCACGCAGACCGACACTGAGAAGATCCTGCAGGCTTACACGGATTTCCAGCGCATGCTGAACAAGCAAGTCGCCGAGGGGCTGGACCCCGAGGCGGGCGCGAGGAAGATGCACGAGTACTTCGAGAAGATGACCGCGGTCACGCGCACCGACGCGGCCAACGCGGTCGTCAACCTCAACAACCAGCTGAAACAGATCGCCGAGCTGCCCGGCGGGGACCGGGGCGGCGGCACGGAGGCCATGCAGAAGTTCTTCCAGAATGTACAGGGGACCGGCAGCCAGCTGCTCGATCCGCTCGAGCAGGCCACGATTCAGTTCAATAACCTCGAGATCGCGCTCGTTAACTGGCGGAAGGCTGCTCAAGAGGGGCTGATCGGCTCGCCCAAGGACTCAGCTGAGGCGCAGCTGTACGCCGACACGCTCAAGATGATCGGCGTCTACATGGAGCGGCTACCGCAGCAAGCGCGTCTCGCGTCGACGCAGGTCGGACAGGCGCAGGCGCAGCTAGTCGGAGCGTTACAGAACTCTTTCGCCGGCTTCTTCAACAACACGCACGAGGGCCTGCGCGGGTTCGTGCTCGACTTTACCAACGCCTTCAAGCAGATCCTCGCCCAGGCCGCCGCGATGGACCTGATCGACGCCCTCGGGCTCGGGTCCTACGTCGGTCGCCCCTCGAGCGGCGGAGGATTCGTGGCCGCGCTCGTGAGCGCTATGTTCGGCGGTGGTGGCGGCAGCAATACGGTCTCGAGCGCCGACTGGGCCGACGCGCTGGCAGGACTCGGGACCGTGGCGCCGATATTCGGGGCCGCGGGCGGAGGGCCAATCAGCGCTAACCAGCCGGTGCTAGTTGGGGAGGCTGGAGCGGAGCTGTGGTGGCCTGACTCCTCTGGGCAGATCGTTCCGAACAACAAACTTGGCGGTAGCCGCAACTCGGTCACGTACGCCCCGGTGACGAACATCTCTGGCACCGGCCTCTCAGCTGAGCAGCTGACGGCCGTGATCGCGGTGAACAACAACAACCAGCGCCGCGAACTCTACCGCACCATGGAGCGCAACGGCCTCGGGAGGATGCGCTAAGTGGCTGGCGAGATCTATTTCCCGAACGAGATCGGCTGCACCGACGAGCAGATCACGGTGATGGACGACAACACTGTGCTGTTCCGTCCGGCATTCGCGCGCGGTGTCGTGCAGGCCAACAATTTCGGCGGCCCGCGGCTCACGCTCCAGCGCATCATGCAGGTCAACAACAGCGACGACCGCTCGAAGCTCTTCGCGTTCCTCGCCGCCGTGCGCGGCAAGCAGCGGCCGTTCTGGTCGACCGTCAACTACAAGATGCGCGGTGCCTTTGCCTCGGCGGAACTGCTCACGAACAACTTCCTGCGCAGCGGCACGACCGGGTGGTCGGCCACCAGCGGGGCGATCTCGAATTATGCGGCGATCCTGCGGGCGATCTCCTCCTCCACGGTCCAGTTCGGGGCGACCGACTCGCCCGGCTCCCTGACGAGCGGCTACGCCTACGCGGCGCGCGCGGCGATCATCGTCGGGAAGAACGGCGGCAATTGGACTTGCGGGCCCGATCTCACTGACAACCTGAGTGTCAGCGCCACGAGCTACAGCAACGGGTCCGGGGTCAAAACTGCGGTGCTGACCGCGACCGGCACAGGCACGGGGACCTTTGGCGTGTACGCCAACCCAGGCACCGTGGCCTCGGGCGATTTCTTCGACATCTGGATGGCCTCCGTATCGCGCTGCTTCCTGGTCGACGGTGCTAACCAGTCGGGCAGCTCGCTCAACGTAAAGGCGATCCAGCCAGCCTCGACCAATGGGCTCCTCTACCCCGGGGACCTCGTTGAGATCAACGGCGAGCTCAAGATCTGCACCGCGCCGCTTTCGAGCGACGGGTCCAGCAAGGGCTTCCTGATATTCGAGCCCGAGATGGTCGCCTCGCCCCCGGACGGTGCTGCGATTGTGGTCGTTAATCCGATGTCGAAGTGGGTCGCGGCCTCCGATCCTGTGATCACCAACCAGTACGGGCTCTACGCTCAAGTCCAGATACAGATGGAGCAGGTGTACTGATGAGCCGCTTCGCCTATGCCGCCGTCGACTCCGCGAGCCAGGCGCAGCAGCTGAAATTCCGGCTGCTGGCCGAGGTGACGATGACCAGCACGACTGTCTACGCCTGCACCGGGATCAACTACATCTACGCGCTCTCGAACACGTACTCCCCGGTCGGGCCGTTCGGAGGGATGGACCCGATCCAGGAGGCGACCGACATGTTCCCGCGGGCGATCCGCCTGTGGCTGCGGGCGGTAGGTTCTGCCGACCTCGTCGAGCCGATGACGGAGAACCTGTTCAACAAGTCGGTGAAGCTCCGCCGCGCGTTCCTCACCGATTCTATGACTCTGGTCGCGACCCCGGAGCTGTTCTTCTCCGGACGCGTCAACGGCGTGAACGTCTACTTTGGCGACGCCACCAAAGGCAACTACGCGGAGCTCGAGGTCGAGTCGCGCCTGCGCCTCGAACCTCGTTCGGCACGCTACAACAAAGAGTCGCTCTGGCAGACCTACTCGGGCGACACGTTCTTCAACTTCGTCGAGCAGATCTCGGGCTTCATCTCCCAGTGGGGCAAGCAGGACGTGTTCTTCGCCGTCCCAGGCGCGCCGCCCACTCCTACGCCTGGCAAAAACCCGGGCTACCCGAGGCGATGAGCGTGCGCGTCGACGGCTGGCAGACTAAGTATAACGTAGCGGTCGCCGCGATGAGCGAGTGGCCGTTCAAGTGGGGTGAGCACGACTGCATCACCTTCGCCGCACGGATCGCCGACGCGGTCACGGGCGGGCGCTACCTGGAGGGCGTGCGCGCGAAGTACCAGTGGGCCTCGGCGCTTGAGGCGGCACGCGCCATAAAGGACGCAGGCGGCTTCGAGGCGATGATCACGGAGTTCCTCGGCGACCCTGTGCCGTGGGGCTGGTGTACGACCGGGGATGTGGTGCTGGCGACCAATCGCGACGGCGGGGAGATCGTCGCCGTGATGGACTCGCACTACTTGCTTGCTCCTGAGGAGGCGCGCCTCGGCGGCCTGCCACTCCACGCGGCGATCAAGGGCTGGAGGCTCTGACATGCCTGCCTTGATCGGCGTCGTGGTCGGCTACGTAGTGACGCTACTGGCTGAAATCGGCGTGACCGGCCTCCTCGCGGAGACCGTCGCCGAGATCGTGGTCTACTCGGCTCTCGCCTACGGCGTCGGGAAGATCGCGCAGGCGCTCGGCCCATCGCCGCCCAAGGGCACGATGGGGACCGACATCACGGCCAGCACGGTCGACCCGCTGGCTGGGGCTGCGATCGTGCTTGGGCACGTGAGGGCTGGGGGCGTCTACGTCATCCCGCCGTTCAACTCGGGCAACAACGGCGAACTCATCCACGTCGTCTATGCGCTCGCCGGGCACCAGATCGACTCCTTCGGCAACGTGTACATCGGTCAGGACCAGATCATGTCCTCCGAGATCACGGCCGTGACGGGGAGCGCCAACGACGGGCTAATCACCGGAACGCGCACGGTCTGGCCCACGAACCACTGGGTGCGGAGATATATCGGAACCGCCAGCCAGACGGTCGACTATATCCTCTCGCAGGCTTTCCCGAGCGCCTTCACCAGCGACTTCCGCGGGCGCGGGATCGCGTACGCGGCGGTGCAGCTCAAGTACGACGACAAGAGCAACCGCGGGCAGCTGCCGCAGATCAGCTTCGAGATGAACGGCGCGCGGGTCTACGACCCGAGGCTCGACTCGACCAACGGCGGCTCGGGCTCGCAGCGCTACACGGACTCGACTACCTGGGCCTGGTCGAACAACCCCGCACTGCTGGCCGCGTGGTACCTGATCGATGGCAACGTCGGCATGGGCTACGACCCGGCGGCCGAGATCTACTGGCCCTCGGTGACGGCGGCGGCAAACATCTGCGACGCTACGGTGAATGCCCCGGCGCCGAACTTCTTCGGGCTTCTCAACTGGACGCACAGCTCGACGATCGTCACGGGCGTCGGCACGACCTTCCTGTCCGACATCCTCGCCGGGAACCTCTCGCCGAGCGGCGCCAATTGGGTGCCGGCGAGCGGCACGGTCTACATCCTGGGGCCGGACTCGAACTGGTACACGCTCTCCTCGATCCAGAGCCAGACGCAGCTCACGCTTACCGGCAACTTCACCGGGACCACATCCAACAACCAAGTCGGCCAATGGAACACCGCGGCCTCGGGCACGGCGACGCCGAAGCGCTATTCGTGCAACACGGTGCTCAACGCCACCAATGACCCAATCCAGAACCTCCGCTCGATCGTCGACACGATGCTCGGTGGGTTCGCGCAGATCGATGGCGTCTGGAAGGTGTGGGCTGGGGCCTACGACTCACCAGTGAGCGCGCTGTTTCACACCGACTTCGTCGGCCCCGTGCAGGTCCAGGCGTGCACGCCGCGGACCAGCTCAGGGCAGGCGAGCACCGAGCGCTACAACGGCGTGCGCGTCCAGTTCGTCAACCCGGCGAAGAACTGGCAGGGTACGGAGTGCTACCCGCGCGCCAACGACACGTACAAGACGGCCGACGGCGGCGAGAGGATCTGGAAGGAGGTCCAGATCCCGGCCTGCACCGACGAGTACCAGGCGCAGCGGCTCGCGGAGTTCATCCTGCGGGCCTCGCGCAACCAGATCGTCGTGTCGGGGATTCTGGGACCGAAATGGATCAAGATCGGCCTGCGCGAGACCTGCACGCTCACGTGGCCCGATCTCGGGTGGGCGTCGAAGATCTTCCGCGTGGTCAATTACTCCGTGCAGCCGACCGGGCTCGTGTCGGTGGTGCTGCAGGAGGAGCAGTCGACCGACTGGACCGACCTCGTGCTCTCGGACTACAACAACCCGAGTAAGTCGGTGATCCCGGCGGTGAACCCTCTCCAGTCAGGCGCGCCGACCACGCTTACTGCCACGGCGGCCGCCGGCTCGATCACGTTCGCGTGGACGCCGCCGGTGATCTTTGCCCTCGGCGCTCGCTACTCCCTGATGGAGGCCACGACCAACAGCTACGGCGCGGCGTCGGAGGTGTGGAACGGCACGGCTAGTTCTACCACGCTTACGCGCAATGACACCGTTACGCGCTACTACTGGGTGCGGGTGATCGACCTCAACGGCAACGTCGCTGGTCCGTACCCGGCGGTGAACGGCATCTCGGGCGTCGCGCTACCGCTGGCCGATTGGCTAGCCAACCTAGTCGGGAACGCCGCGCTCAAGGGCCTGAACACGATCTACAAGAACGGTGGATCCGACAGCTGGGACTCGTCCTGTTACACCAGCTTCAAGTTCTTCGGCGGCGTAGGTGTCCGGTTCCGGGCGATCGACAACAGCAGTACGACTTACGCGATGGTCGGCTTATCGCACCAACCCGCAAGTGGCCCGAGTTATACCGTGCTCGATTTCGCGTTCTACTTGGACAGCGGCACGGTACAAATTTATGAGAACGGAACGCAGGAGCAGATTCTGTCCGGTTTCTCCATCGGCGATACGTTCGAGATCAAGTACGATGGGATCACGGCACGCTATTACTGGAACGGGGTCCTGCAGCGTGCCACGCCATCCGCCGGCCTTACGCTGACGCCGATGGTATGTCTATACCGCGCTGGGGCACAGATCGCGGACTTCCAATTCGGCTCACTCACCACCTTCTCCGACCGCAACTACACGCTCACCGACTCGTGGGTGGTTGGCGCGACCAGCGGCAACGTGGGGAACTACGCCGAGAACGTATCGCAACCAGGTACCCAGCGCATCTACCTCGGTGGAACTTCCGGCCTGCAACTTGGCCCGTATGGCGGAGCCGACCCGCTCTACTACTCGCAGGGGCGCGGCGTCAACGGCGCAGATCCCGGCTGGATCAACACGAAAGATATCCAAGGACTTGATCCTAACAAAAGCTACCGCTCGCTCGTGTGGGTCAACGTCGGCTACCACGACAACGGCGAATTGTACCACGGCTGTGACAGCGGGGGCGCGACGCTGAATTTGGATGGGAGCGCAAATAGTAACCCTTACTTCACCAACGGTATCGCATTAAGCAGCTTAACTCTCGGCAATTGGTACCTGATGGTGGGCTACATCCACGGCAACGGTTACACCGGCCCCAACACCGGCAATAGCGGGATCTGGGACCCGACTACCGGGTTCAACATCGCGCCTGGCCAGGACTACAAGATGGCATCTGGCGTCAATTACCAGATGCACCGAGCGTTCCTCTACTACACGACTACGACCGCCCCGTGGCTGACGTTCGCTAAGCCGCGGTTCGAGGAGGTCAACGGGTTAGAGCCGTCCATTCCTACTCTGCTCTCCCCGGCCGGAGGCCTCGCCTATCTCGATCAAGTGGACACAGACAACATAGTTAACAACGCGGCGACTGATGTCAGTAAGGTCGAGACTGCTTCAGCAGGGTTATCAACATCAACGGACACGTTGCTGCAATCGATTACCGTAGGGTCATACAGTTACGATACCAATGCTGTAATCACAGCTATGGGAAATTGGGCGATCACCGCTAATTCGCTCGACAATGCCGCGAGCATCGATTTGTCCATCAGGGTCTACTACACACATTCTGGGGTTACATCAGTTGAAGCCTTAAGTTGGGATCGAGTCTGGCAGGGATCGATGACGGCTGCTCAAACGATGAAAGGTGCTTACGCTCGTGAGCGATCAGTCCCGCTTGTGGCGAATGACAATCTAACTGCCTATTTCTACGGGAACCTAGGTTATGGATCGAGCGCCACATCCGGATCGATGTCGAAGATGTTGCTCAAAGCCGAGATCATAAAAAAATGAAAACGTACAGCTTCTACCATGCTGAAACTGGAGTCCTACACCCTGACGTGTTCTTCAGTACTAACCCCGATACGCTTCCAGCGAATACACCCGTCGGACATGTGGCCATTGAAGGCATGGTAGATGCGCTCAGCCAGCGCTTTGATTTGCGGAGTAAGCAGATCGTAGATTACCAACCTCCGCAGCCATCTTCTAAACATGAGTGGAATAAGGAGACCAAGCGTTGGCAATTGAACTCTGCCGCATCTGCTGTCGAAGAAAGTCGAACCCGGGCACTCAATCAAATCGCAGCACTTGAGCAATCTCAAAACCGTATCGTACGGGAGCACCTACTCGGAGATGCATCGGCACTTGAACGTTTGGCACAGATCGATAACCGCATCGCCGAACTGCGCAAGGAGCTTTCGCAATGATCCGGTACCTGCCACTGTTGTTACTGCTCGCCGGCTGCGCCACGTGTCGTGACCATCCTACGGCCTGCAAAGCAGGCGCGGCCATCGTCGTGGTCGTCACCGTGATCGCGGTCGAGCATCATCAGCCGGTCGGCGTCCCAGTGGTCGGCCCTCCGGCGCTGCACGAGCCGCCGACGCTACCGAGGGGGCCGACGTGATCACGCTCAAGGACCAGCGCAACCTGACGCTCGGTGCCACGCAGGCGGTCCTCGACTTCTGGACCGCCCAGGCGAAGGCGGCGACTGACCCGGATATCGCGCAATTTTGCCGCGACAACGAGGCCGGCGCCCAGCGCAGCGTCGATCAGCTGACCGCTCTACTCGCTGCGACGTCGGCCACCGATCCCGCGGCTCCGCCGCTGCCTCCCCCACCGGCGTAACCAAAGGCGGACCACGTGACACATCACCCGGACGTGAACGGCAACGGCAAGCTCACCATCAGCTACTGGCTCAAGGTGGCGTCCGTGATATTCGCCGCGTGGGCCGTCATGGTCCCCATAGGTATCTCGATGATGGAGCGCACCCTGGACGGGCTCACGGCAGCCATTAAGGATGACGGCGTAATTGAGCAGGAACTCCAGAAGCGACTCAACATCATCGAGACACGGCAGAACGAGGTGCTGCGTCGCCTGGATAGCTTCGAGCAGGTCAACCGCGATCAGGACATACGGATCAACGAGCTTGAGCGGCAGATGGCCACCGCTGAAGCGATCGCCAATACGAGGCTCCACAGGTGAACCTGTTCCTCACGCGCGAGCAGTACCTGGGCGACTGTACGCTAGGCGTGCTCTCCGCGGGTCCACATAAAATCTTTACCCTCGAGCCTCCTTGGCTCGCCGGTCCAGGGCGTGGCGGCGTACATCACTACTCCTGCGTGCCTGTCGGCTCTTACCGCGTGCGCCCTTACGTTAGGCCGTCCGGGGAGAAGGTCTGGTTACTCTCGAACGCCGCGCTCGACGTGTTTGAGCTGCCGGCTGACGGGAAGCTGCGCGACGGCGCGCGCTCGCTCGTGATGATCCACGCCGCGGTCTACCCGTACGACGTAGTGGACGGCATCGGCGTCGGGACCAACCGCATGAAGACATCCCTCGGCTGGATGCTCGAGAATAGCCGCGATGCGATGAACCGCCTGCGCACCGCCGTAGGCAGCACGCTCGACCTTACGCTCGTCATAGGAGACCACTATGAGCACGCCAGATCCGATTCCAACAGCGCAGCCCTCGCAGTCGGCGGCAGCCGCGCCTGAAGGGTTGGGACACCTGCAGCGGCGGTTCCTGCCGCTGCTCGCGAAGCTGATCGACTTCGCCTACTCCCAGGGCTACGAGCTCGCAGCCGGTGAGTTGTACCGCACGCCGGAGCAAGCGGCGCTTAACGCGCATAACGGCATCGGCATCCGCTCCTCGCTCCACACTTTGCGGCTCGCGGCCGATCTGATGCTGTTCAAGGATGGTGTGTACCTGCGCGACTGGAGCGCGTACCAACCGCTCGGGGAATACTGGGAGAAGCTGGACCCATTGGCGGCTTGGGGGGGCAGATTTGCCTCACGTGATGGGGACCATTTCTCGCTCACCTTTGGAGGCGTCAAGTAGCGGGTGAAGAAACGAAGGGGGCGTAGGCGCGCGAAGCGGGGGACCGAGGTCGAGGTCCGCGACCTCCCGCTAGCAGCGCGCCTAGTGATCGACGCGCTGATGCTGCGCAGCACCGTGCCGACGGCGATCGTGTACGGTGCGGCATGGATCGTCGTGTTCGGCTCGATCCTGTGGAACTGTGACCGGCTGACATTTATCGGGCTGCGCAGCCCGGCCGCACTCGCCAGGCAGGAGGCACGGCAGCAGATCCAGTGGATGCTCGGGAACGATGTCTCGTTCTACTACGCCTCGCTGTGTCGCTTACCGGACGGCA
>Ga0335070_10010251_pt1 | contig 10954 bp, 10 predicted proteins | sample Lox_Sample_13_FD_206722 | JGI IMG/M metagenome (GOLD analysis project Ga0335070, IMG submission 206722) | Soil microbial communities from Loxahatchee National Wildlife Refuge, Florida, United States - Lox_Sample_1.3 | ecosystem: Environmental > Terrestrial > Soil > Wetlands | place: USA... | reverse complement strand
GCTTCAGGAGCGGTTGGCTGTGCAACTGAGCGCGGCTCGAAGCCCAGAATGCTGCAATACCCATGCAGCAAGTGAAACTGAGAAAGATCGCGACTCCACCCAGCCGAGGCAAGGGGGTGGAGTGCATGTGGCGCTCCTGACTAGGGACAGTCACCCATCCACGAGACGTGGCGAGATCCCGCACGTAACGGGTCAAGACAAATGCAGCAAACAATCCCGAAAGAAATAGGCCCAGACTAATACCGGTCAACTATGCCCCTCCACAACACTGAGAGACCAGCGCACAGTCCGCATATCTGCCGCAAGTATCGCAGCGAACGACTCGCTGTTAATAGTGAGACAGCTGATACCTCTTCAAATTTTTCGGAAGTTAACTGACTGTAGCAGCGGAGAATTGTGAGTTTCAATCAGCTGCGCAGAAAAAGTTGTGGAAAACCAAGATACTTATTGATGAATTTAGCTGAAGAGAGACGGTGCTGTGCTAAACTTCTCAACAACTTCCAGCACAAATAGTCTAAGAGGTTTTTGGATGAAGTCCGGTGCCTTGGGTTTTATTCGCTGCCGAAGTCTACTCCCTATTTTTGCTATATTTTCCCTGATCATCAGTGGCAGAGTTCTAGCCCAACAACCGGCCAGTCAGGAGCAGTCTGCTCCACAAGCCCCACTTCCAGCGGCACAGCCGATCTCACAGGCAGCGGCGAGCGCATCTGGAGCGGTCGCAAACGCGCCAAAACAGGAGGAAGCGAACAAGGAAACCTCCGATTGGGCGACGATGCTGAAGTTGGGGGTCGGCGATCTGCTCGAAGTGGCCGTATACAACGTTCCCGAGTTGAGCACGAAGGTGCGAGTGAGTAATGCCGGAGACATTTACCTTCCGTTAATTGATTACGTGCACGTGGAAGGGCTTACGCAAGAAGAGGCGCAGAGTCTGATTGCGAAGCGACTCGAGGACGGTGGATTTGTGCGGAGTCCACACGTAACGATTTTCATCGACGAGGCGAATTCACAGGGAGTCACGATTCTCGGGGAAGTGGGCAAACCCGGGATTTACCCGGAAGTTGGCGACCATCATCTCTATTCCATCATTTCCCAGGCTGGCGGCTTCACACAAACGGCAGCGCGCAAGGTATCAATTCTAAGACGGAATCAACCTCAGGCAATTCATGTGGACTTACCCCGGAACCTGGCGGACGATGTTTCTGCAAACATAGAGATCCAGCCGGGAGACACGCTCACCGTGCCTCGGGCGCCCATTATTTATGTAGTGGGAGACGTTGGACGACCCAGTGGATTGCTGGTCGACAACGGAAGTCTGACGGTCTTGCAGGCGCTGGCCTTAGCGGGGGGCACCAATAAAACCGCAAAATTAGGTGGGGCGAAGCTGCTTCGCAAAGGCCCGAATGGGATGACAGAAACAAAAATTGAAATCAAGAAAATGCTGGAAGCAAAGATACCAGACATGCCTCTCCAGGGGGACGACATCTTGTTCGTTCCTGTAAGCGGCGGGAAAGTCTTGGCCAGCAGGACATTTGAAACGGCCATGGCTGCCGCCACCGCCGTTACCGTGTACTCAGTGCATCCATAACGCGGTGCACTTTCCGAGCCCTAAGGGGCAGCTTTCCTTAGTACGTCTTCCAGGATATCAATATATTTTTCAGCTGTTCGGGCCCGGGAGAACTTGTTGACGATGTACTCTCTTCCCTTCTCTCCAAATGTTCTGGCTGCAGCAGGATTTTCTGCCACGTAGTTGATTGCTCGCACGAGCGCTTCAGGGTTTTCAGGTTCAATCGCCAGGCCTGCCCCCGCGTCTTCGAGAATCTGGCGGGCTTGGCCGTCCACGCCGAGGATCACCGGACGAGCACATGACATAAACTCCAACATTTTGGATGGAATTACGGTCTTGAATACATCCGTCTTCTTCAGGAGCACAAGACAGACGTCTGAGGCGAGAATAAACGCCGGAATTCGCTCGCGCGGTTGCTGGTCGAGCATTCGGACGTTCGTCAGGTGCCGGGCACGAACCGCCGCCTTGATGCGTTCCTTTTCTGCCCCTTCTCCAACGAGAAGGAACAGAAAATTCGGATTGAATAGGAGCGCTTGGGCAGCATCGAGCAAAGTTTCGAGACCGTGAGCGTTGCCCATCGTGCCGATGTAGCTGGCAATGAACTTTCCTTCGGCTCCAATATCTCTGCGAATACTTTGATCAGGCGCTACGGCAGGAGAGAAGGTCTCCGTCTCTACGCCGTTTTCGACGACCGCAATTTTCTCCGGCGGGACGTCCCAATGTTCGATCAGCCTATCCTTGAATGCCGGCGTGACAACAACAACGCGGTCGGAACGGTCATAGAGCAGGCGGGCGATTCTAGTGAGCATCCGATGAAGAATTGATTGTTCATCGCTTACGCCTACGGCAGTTAGGGATTCCGGCCAAAGATCGCGGACTTCAAAAACGAAAGGAACTTTTCGTGTCGAACCAAGCCACAGGCCGGATAGCCCGACCAGCAGTTGTGGGGAAGTTGCGATAACGACATCAGGCCGAGGGGTGGTTAAACCTCGAAGGGCCGCCGATACACAGAAGGACACATAGTTACGGATTCGCTCGTGAGCCTTGCGGTTGGGGAGGGCCCATAGCCAGGTGCGAAGCACGTCCACTTCGCCGAACTTCTCGCTGTAAACAAGGTGCCGCAAACGTCTGCGCCACTCCGGGGGCACCACGCCCGTTGGGTGATTTGGGAATCCAGTGAGTACAGAAACTTGATGTCCCGTGCGCGACCAGTGATGAGCAAGTTCCGCTGCGCGCGCTGCGGGCGCGCCCATTTCCGGCGGGAAATACTGGGACACGTAAAGAATTTTCACGTGAAGCTAAAAGTTATCGCAAAGCTAGCGGTAGAAAGCAACAGGCATGCAACCAAGCTGTGAATTTCTGAGAGCGAGTAACGAATCCTAATCAGTAGTAGCAGAGCTTAAATGCCGCTTTGGAGAGTACTGCGCGGGTGCGGTTCGCCCGGCTGCGGGTGTAGGTTTCCCAGCGATCTGCGACTCGAGCGAATTCCTGTTCATTCGTAAGGCGACACATGATCCGCAACTGCACGATGTGTAGCCCGTGATAAAAAGTGCTCGCCACCATCGGCAGTTTCGTTCCGGATTGTTCGTAGGTCGACCAGAAGCCGAGATCGTAACGGCCGAGATTGTGGAGAAGCGTTTTGACTCCACGGTTGAATAGTTCGACTGCCGACTGCTCTCTTGTCGCAAGCGCGAAATCATAGACCCCCCAGAGTGCCCAGATGAATCCGTTCAGGATGTGCGTGGGTGGAGAGACGATGTATTCCTCGAACCAGAGATCTCCCGATTCGTCCGTGAACGCCACCCCTCCTTCAACGACCGACGTTTGGAAACTCAAGAAGGCTCGGCGTGCGGCGTCTAGATATTTCGGATTATCGGATTCCTTGTAAGCACGGACCAGGACTGATATTCCCTGACCTTGTGCCAATGCTGAGTACCAGGGAGCGCGGAGGGTGTCGCGGTATTCCCAGTTAAAGTGATGATTCCAGACGGCAAGTCCCTGTGGGTTCTGCTCCATGTTGGAGCAGAGCCAGCCCGCGACTCGGAAGAATTTTTCTTTCCGGCTTGGGTCATTGGTGCGGCGCCACAAGTTGTAATTCCCCAAGCCGTATTGAGCGACAGCGATGGGGTTGTATTGCAGGCCGATGTGGCCGTGATAGTCGAGTAGCGGAATGCCGTTCGCGTCGTAGGTTCCTTGATAATCCGCTTTCTCCCCGAAGAGCATGTAGTACTGGCCGAGCTCATTCGGGCTCGCATCGTGATTTTCCGTGGGTGATTCGTGCCAGAAAGTGAGATGACTATCGCCGCCGAGTACATAGGCGCTGAAGATGCGTCGGTAATAGCGGAGTGGGGGCAAGGATCGGAGTTTAAGGTAGCGACCGTTCTTACACAGTGATGTTGTCGCGGCAAGATGCCGCGACTACAACCGGCGCGTCGCCGGCGCTACGATTTTCATATTACGTTACGGCATAGATCGAAGTGACTGCGTCTTTTGATTCGATCGCCACGGTGGTTAACGCAAGACAAGAAGTTTCATTGTTTCCGTCCGGGAAGAATGCGTTGCCGTACTGGAATAACCCCATCGGCCATGGATCTTTTTTCCAACCTAAAAGGGGCCGCCACGGCTCATGCTTGTCGACATTCGCTCCGTAGATACGCACCGAAAGATCGCGATTCACCTTACTGGGCTCGACCATGGTAGAGAAGAAGACGTGGCCTCCGACTCGGCATCCGTAAATCGAGGAGCTGCTGATCGAGGCTACCCGGGATACCACTGCGTTTCGGTCAAGGAGATTGATAAAGTTCGCTTCCAGAGGAGTGTCGGAGGAGAAATACAGGCCATTCTCAGTGGGAACAGCGGCCACAGCGCGGGCCTGCTGATTGCCTTTTAGCACCACGTCAATTTGCTTCATGTCACAGGAGGCGCGGAGGACTCGGCATTCATCGCCGTAGTCGCCGGTCAGGATCCAGAGGCAGTCTTGCCAAGGATCGTGAACAATATTGTGTACGTGGCGAATGGCGCCTACGGGGAAGGTGTAGGCCACATGCCATGTGCGTCCCTGATCGCTGGAAGCGTAGATGTAGACTTCCTCTCGAGAAGCATTGTCGAAGTACTCTCCAAAATAAATTGTGCCGTTTGGAGCCGCGGTGATATGAAGCGGTCGCGTGCCACGTGTAATCGTATGCGTTTGTCGAAATTCTGTTGATTGCGGATCAAGCGTAACGATTGCGCCGGGCACTGCGGCAACGAGAGCGCCCGATGACAAGACAGAGAGCGCATGGAAGCCATCGCGAAAAAGACGGGCGGTTAGGCGGTTCTTTACTGACAAGCTGCGTTTCCAGTTCGGATGAAAGCTTGCCACGTGCTCCCATGCAATTGCCTCTTTGAGGAGTTGAACGCGAGCATGGAGGAGTTCGTATCCGCTTGATGCGTAAAGCCAGTCACCGGACCAGGCGAGAACGCGAAAATCAGGAATGCTGGCCAGCGGAATCAAAGCTGAATCTGTGTCGTGCATTTGCGGGCGCTGACCATCTTATTGGCATCGACAAGAAGGGGCAATCAACAGAAAAGTTCGAGTGTTGCGAAATGCTACACGTGAAGTCGCATTGAATAGTCGGCTTCACTTTGCACTGAAGCAGTCGCGCGTACGATTAGGTTGTTTTCACTGGCGCCATCGAAATGATTCCATGCGGGACCTGACGCATAAATTCACGAGTGGAGCTGTTCAACCGGAAGGAAGGAGAAGAGTTTTCGGCAACGCCTGCCGAAATCTCGGCAGCGGATCCGCCAAGAGTGAAGAACTCCGGATGCAAAAACTGTAGTACAGAAGCAGCGCCATTTGGCACATCAAGTGCACAAGAAACAAACTGTCCGCCCATTACCTCGTCACAAAGATAAGAAGGCTGAGATCATGCTAAGCCGATGTGCCAACGATGAGTGCTGCAAGCCATTTCTGAAACTCCGAGAGGGCAAGCTGTTCCTGGTGGAAACCGAACGAATAACAAAGCCAGGTACATCTTCTCCACCCTTCGTTCGCGCGCGGAAGCAGCAAAGAATCGTCGAACACTATTGGTTGTGCGATGAGTGTGCCGCACAATGGACGCTAATATATGACCGCGAACGGGGTGTGGCATTGGCACCGCTGCGCCGGCCGACAAACTCGGTGGCTGCCGCTGCGCGATGCGGAATTGCCTAGCGGTATCCGTCGTAGCCGTCCTTCTTCCACACTTTCCAATCCTCCTGCACCGCGCTGAGCATCTCCTCGCTTGCAGTGTGCAACCATCTTCCCTTCTGTTTCCCAAGGTGGCGCAGAATCGTTTTGGCGGTAGATCGGGCTCCGAGGTGGATGTTGGCAGTTTCCCATCCCATGGCATGAAGCAAACGCATCTCTATACCTTGAGCCTTAATTTGACTCAACTCGATGCGCGAGCAGTGTGGACTTAGGCGACGGACGATCCAGCGTCCGCGCAATTGCACGAACGGATCTGGGCAGCGAACGGAATGACTGAGAATGGCTTGGTACAGGATTTCCGACGGGCCATCTTGTTGTTCCGCCCAGTGACATGCAGATGAGGCTAATGCTTTTCCCTCTCGGGCGATTTTGGCGCCGCACCAAGCCGCGATGGCCACGTAACGTTCATGGCCGAGGCTGCCAAGTCCCGCAACTCGGTGGACTATGCGATAGTCGAGATCGTGTGCAGGCATGAGATGTTCGATCGCTTCGATTGCACTGACTGGGGCTCTTCCCTTGAGAGTGTGAAGGGCATCCATCTTTTTCCAGAAGACGACCGGGTCGCGGAGTTCTCCCTCGGCCACGTTGCGCAGCCATACATGGTTCTCGCCGAGGAGGAAGGGCTTGCCTCCCTGCCGAAGACTGGTTTGGTAACCATCGAGAATCGCATCGCAGATGTCTTTTCTGTCCAGGGGCAGATGACCTGCCTCAGCGGCGAGGTGAGCACTGACCGCCAGGCGGACGAGATCGTTGGCATAGGCAAGGAAATAGGCTTCGTCGAAGTCGTTAACTCCCCAGACGAGGCGCCCTTCGATGTCGCGCCATGTCCCGAAATTCTCGACGTGTAGATCGCCGACGGCCAGAACATGCGGAGCCTTAGCCAATTCCGGACAAACCTCAGGCCAAACCTGCGCCCAACGGTAGTACGTGGCTCGGAAAAAGCGAAACGCGTCAGATTTCATGGCGACGTGCTTGAGGTGCAGGTCCTTCTTCACAATGCGAATCCGGCGGCCGAGCCATTCTTCAAAGCGGCGGGTTGCTTTGACGACGTTCATAGCGGGAAACAATAGAGGCGAGACGGACGGAAGTCAAAATCCGCGTCCAGGCGCAGCGTCTTATGTGACGCAAAATCGTAGAGAGATGGATTTGCCCAGGCAAGTAACCTCAAGGCACGCCGAGGATCTGAATTCCGAGCTGAGGAGAATGTTCAGGGTGCGCGTGTGACGCGTGCCCGCGACAGGCGTGAGATGCCGACACTAAAAAAATCGCCGGGCAGCGAAGAGGGCTGATTGACCTACGGTCCGATACCCGGCGACTGCTACGAAGCGATCCCGGTGTTCGGCTACTTTCCATAGAAAGCTGCGTTTTTTTCGATGAACTCCTTTTTGTCTTCCGGAACGTCTTCGAGCGCGTGAATCGAGTCGGACGTGCAGGCCGGGACGCAAGCACCGCAATCGATGCAGCCCTCAGGATCGACGTACATCTGGGTCGCGGCTTCGAATCCGGGCTCGTCCTGCTTGGGGTGGATGCAATCGGTTGGGCAGACCTCAACACAGAGGGAATCTTTGATACAGGTATCAGTAATTACATAAGCCATGATGAATCAGTCTCCTGAATGAGCTTTCTGGCTTGCTCAGGAAAGAGTCTACGGGCGAGATTGATTCGGAGGCGGTGATTCGGATCACATCGAAACGTGCGCAGCATAAACGGGTGAGCGGAGTTTCCGAGCGAGAAAATGAAGTGGGGCTCAAGTCGCGAAAAGAGCATGACAGAAATCACGGCGAACTGTGACTCCGGTCACAGAAATAGTGGGTGTATAGGACTTAAATAAGCACAATTGAACTAGGCCTTCTAGTCATAGGATCGCCCGGCTGCACCCACAGAACCCCACAAGCCGTTACCCCAGACGGCGGCAGCCGGGCGCTTAGAAGGCTCAAGTAGCCCTTCTTTTCCGGCTTATCGATTCTGGGAGTGGTGTCTCTACCTGAACACGCTGTCTCTTCACACCCACACTCAACATCATCCAGATCCCTGGTAAACCCCTTCGTTTCAATGTGATTGAGTGTGGCCTTTCTTCTGCCCTTTGTTAGATCGCTTGCTGATGCAACGGGGGCGATGATGAACCGAGATACTTGCAGAGTCCTGAATCAAATCCCGAGAACACTCCTTACGGCCGCCGTGCTGGTGTTATACGCGGTTTCCCTCCGGGCACAAGATGCGACCCCAGGCAATGACGACTCAGAAGAAGACGACGGTGGGCGTGTGGTGTTGGTCAGCCTTGTGGACCGGCAGCTTGCTGTTATTCAGGACGGTGAGGTCATCGCGACGTTTTCGGTTGCTGTTGGCGCCGATGTTACGCCTAGCCCGACCGGGGAATTCAGGGTGGTGAATCGCGTCCAGAATCCAACTTACTACCATCCTGGAATCGTAATTCCCACGGGTAAAGACAATCCACTCGGAACGCGCTGGCTGGGACTTTCACAAAAGGGATATGGCATTCACGGCACGAATGCGCCGAAGTCGATCGGGCATGCGGCTTCGCACGGGTGCATCCGTCTGCGTAACAGCGACATTGAGAAGCTGTTCGCTTTGGTAAATGTCGGCGACACGGTGAAGATCCGAGCGGAACGTGACGATGAGACTACACGCATCTTCGGTGGAGGGACAGAGGACACCCTCGTGGCTGCAGCACCGACGACGGTTCTGGCAGGACAGTAACGAAATCCTCAGGAAAGCAAATTCGATATGCGGGAGGTACTTATGCAGATGGCGATCACATTCATTGCAGTAGTTGGAGGAATGGTTTTCTCGTTGGCGGTGGCTCTGCTGGCGGAAGAACTGATATTCGGACAAGTCTTCCGGATCTTCTTTGCGCCACGCAAGTTGGCCGCGCAGACGGTAGCGATGCATGAGGAGCAGAAGCGTTGAGTTCGCACTGAAGAACTCGAGAGGAGAACGACCATGTTGGCGTTGAGGTACTTGCTGATGTGCGGTGGCCTCGGGATGATTCTCGTGGCTGTAGGCATTCTGGGTTATGACCTGTATCAAGCGTGGCTATACCGAAGCGCGCTGGCGGCACCAGGTGTTACGCGGATTCCTGCGGAGCCCGAGTGGCGATGGCGCACTTCGTTGGCGTTGGGATTTCTAGCATGGGGGCCGATTCTGCTGGCATTCAGCATTGTTGTCGTGCCAAGCGGAATGGCCGGAGTGCGCGTTAGCCAGATGAGTGGAACGGAAGCCGGAACGCTCTATCCGGGAGTTCACTTTGTCGAACCGCTGATCGAAGACGTGGTGCTATATGACATCCGCGATGAGGTATTTACGACCGGCGGGTCGGAAGATGGCAAAGACACTGCTGTTAAAGTCGGCTCAAAGCCGCAACTGCTCGATGTCCAGGCGAAAGAAGGATTGACTCTGGGTTTGGCGGTCACAGTTCGGTATCGACTCGATCCCAAACATCTGGATTACGTCCAAGCTAATCTGCCACATCCGGTCGAGAAGGAAATTGTCCCTCCAATCGTGGCCAGTATATGGCGAGAGTTGATTCCACGCTACACGGTGCGGGACGTGTTTTCCGCGAAGAGAGAGGAAGTTCGGCAGCGTGCTTCAGAGATGATCACGCAAAAGTTGGCGGCGGATGGGATTGTGGTGAAGGAAGTGATGCTCCGGGACATCCAACTGCCGGAGGAATATGCGAAAGGACTCGAGACACTTCTGTTGAAAGAGCAAGAAAACGACCGTATGGGCGTGGAGACAGAACTCAAGCAGAAGCAGGTGAAGATCGCCGAGCTTGAAGCGGAAGCAAACAAGGTCCAGCAGGTGAAGCAGGCGGAGGGTGAAGCGCAGGTGCATGTCTTGCAGGCGAAGGGCGAGGCCGACGCAATGCAGTACACGCTGCCTTTGAAGGAAAAACAGATTCAGCAAAGCAAGCTGGAAGCTGAGGCGCGCAAAGAGGCGACCATCCAGAATGCGGAGGCTGCAGCACAGGCCAAAGTGATCGACAGCAAGGCAGAGACTGAGAGGCGAAAGCTGCTGGCGGATGCGGAGGCTGACCGAATTCGTGTAACAGCGGCGGCGGATGCGGAAAGGATGCGAAGCGAGGCGGCAATCCTGAAACAGAATCCGCTGCTGATCAACAAGATCGTTGCGGAGCGGTTGTCGGACAAGCTGCAGATCATGATGGTGCCGGCAGACGGGAAATTCTTTTTTGCCAACGATGTGCTCCGAAGCATGAATATGGCGAACCAGGCTGGGCAAGCAGAACAGCCACAAGAGGAACAGCGATAGTCCGCGGAGCTGCGGGAGTCGATACCTCACTTCTGGCGGACTCAGCGAGAAGTGGGGTGCCCATAGTTTCGAGATTTCATGCGGTGTCCAAACAGTACAGAGGGGCGAGACGGACTCATGCTAAGGCCGGTTTATAATCTGGATATTCCCTACAAGATTTTCAGAACGGCAAAGTTCGGCGCCTCTCTTCTCATGCGCCGGCTTTGTTTTGGGCTTTTTCTCGCGCCTGTAGTGCTGTCGTTCCCGGCGTTCGCCGCTGACTGGAGTGTGCCTGAGCAAGAACTGGCGCGAAAGATTGTCGCCGTCACGGGACCGGGTACGGCCGCACTCACATTCGAGAACCGATCTTCTCTCGGGCGTCGCGACAGCGACATCGTGCAAAACGGCCTGCGTTCGGCACTCGAGCAGGTTGGCATTCGCTTTGTGAAACCAGAGCAGTCAGGCGCGTCGATCACCATCTCGCTGTCGGAAAATCTATCTTCCTACGTGTGGGTCGCGGAAATTCATCAGAGCGCGGGGGAGTCAGCGGTTACGATGGTTTCGGCCCCACGGTCGGCAAGTTTCACGGCAGCACGCGATTCCATGCCGATCAAGTTGAACAAGAGTCTGCTTTGGACACAGAGTGATCGCATTCTCGACGTGGCCATTCTCGAAGAAGGCGCAATGCCGACTCGAATTGCAGTGCTAAGTGCGGAGAACATCTCATTGTATCGATGGGTCGGGAGCAAATGGCAGAGCGAAACGGTCTTCACGATTGCACACACCAAGCCATGGCCGCTGGATTTGCGCGGCCGGCTCGTACTTACAAAGGATCGACTGCTTGATGTATATCTTCCAGGCTTGCTGTGTCACACCAACGCGGGGAGTTCATT
>Ga0335070_10010249_pt1 | contig 10955 bp, 9 predicted proteins | sample Lox_Sample_13_FD_206722 | JGI IMG/M metagenome (GOLD analysis project Ga0335070, IMG submission 206722) | Soil microbial communities from Loxahatchee National Wildlife Refuge, Florida, United States - Lox_Sample_1.3 | ecosystem: Environmental > Terrestrial > Soil > Wetlands | place: USA: Florida... | reverse complement strand
AGAGGCTGCAGGTACTTTTCGGGGTCATACTTTTCCACTTCGAGACCGGCATGGAGCTGGAATGCGTCGGGGGGATCTCCGCCCGTCAGCCGGGTCGAAAGCACTGCCTTTGCGTTTGTTCCCGCCCCGCCCGCCGTCGTCGCATTGATGATCTCAACTTTGGGGTACTGCTTGTGGTAGATGTCGAACAAGGCGTTCAAACCCTCTGCCTCTCCGCCCGCGGTCCACCAGCTGAAAATCTCAAGCTTGTTGCTCTTCCCGCCGCCGCCGCCGCACGCCACAAGGGCAAGCGAGAAGCCCAGCACGAGAACAATGACAAGCCCAGAGATCAATTTACGTGACATACTCTGTATTCCTCCTATCCCGGGCAGGGTAGGACCAAGGGAGGGCGCTGTCAAGCGCCCGCATTGCCTCATAACTATTCTAGCTGGAGATCCGTGGTTGCCTCAAAATTAAAATCTAGTCGAAGGTGGGGCCTGTGGAGGGCCTGCCGATGGAGTTGTCCATGAAGAGTCGGAAGGAGCTCACCGAAGTTACAGCCCAAGAATACCGGACTGCTGCTCGAGGCAAAAAGGGCCTGATCCTGGAGCAGTTCTGTCATTCGACGGGATACAACCGCGCCTATGCGGCGATGCTTTTGCGTGGCTATCGCAGGCAGGTCATGGTGGTCAGCCCCAGCGAGGTCCTGACACTGAATGCCACAAAGAAGAGGCGGTATGGCCGCGGGCGTCCCCGCCTGTACGACGAACAGGTACGGCGGGTGGTCGTCAACGTCTGGCAGCGGTTCGGATTGATCTGCGGCAAGCGCCTGGCACCGATTCTGCGCCGCTGCATCCCCTCCATTCGGCGGGATCGGTTCCTGCGTCCCTCCCGGCAGGTCTGTGAGGCTTTGCAGGACATTAGCGCGGCCACGATCGATCGGCTCCTGCGGCCTGCACGCAAGAAGCTGCGCCTGAAGGGCACTCCTCATACCCGTAGCGCGGGAGCCCTGAGTCAGTTGATCCCCGTCAGGACTTTCGGAGAGTTCTCCCACGTTGCTCCCGGGCACGCACAACTGGACACGGTGGGGCACGACGGAGGGGTGGCCACCGGGGAGTACGCGTTTTCCTTGGCTCTCAGTGATGTGTGCACGGGCTGGACGGAACGGCGAGGAGTGCAGAACAGGGCTTCGCGTTGGATTGAGGCGGCGCTGGAAGAAATTCGTCAGGCAGTTCCCTTTCCCCTGCGGCATCTGCATCCCGACAACGGCTCGGAGTTCATCAATCTCAACGTTCTACGCTATTGCCAGCGGCATGGGCTGCAGCTCAGTCGCAGTCGGGCCGGGCGCAAGAACGACAACTGCTGGGTGGAACAAAAAAACTTTGACACTGTACGAAAGCTTGTCGGCTATGCCCGCTACAGCAGCCCTCAGGCGCTGGAGGCGTTGAACGAGTTGTACCGGGTGCAGGGCCTGCTGCAAAATTACGTTCTGCCCTCCCAGAAACTGCTGGAGAAAAAACGTATAGGAAGCAAGGTGCTCAAGCACTATGACAAGCCCCAAAGTCCTGCCGAACGAGTGCTTGCTCATCCAGGGATCACCCAGAAGGTCAAGGAGAAGGTGCGCCAGTTTCGCCGAAGGCTGGATCCGCTGGCCCTCGCCGATGAGGTGGGGCAGCTGCAAAAGCGGTTGCTGACCCTGGCGGACGGCCAAGGGCCTCGGCAGCTGCACAAGGAAGTTCGCTAAGAGGTCGATGCCTGAACCGTCCATTTACCGAGCTAGATTTCTTTTTGAGGCAGCCACGGCCCCTTCCGCTAGATTTAGTATTGACGCAACACGGACAGAGGCCAACCGCGCGAAGCGCGGTATCCGCTAGACGCAATCAGCCGCGTCAAACGCCACGCTCGCCCGACCGCTCTGTATGCAGACTGGCCGCAAGCGCGCTTTGCCATTGACACCGGACGGCTGCTGAAGGATAACTAGATCTCATCCACGGCCAAGGAGGCCTCATGCTGCCCGTCGAGATCCGACGAGTGAGGACGAGCAAGGACAGGACCGTATTCGTCACCATGCCCTGGAAGCTCTACCGCAATGATCCTCACTGGGTGCCGCCGCTGATCGGCGACCAGAAAGCCTTCATCGACCCGGGACGCGGGACGTTCTTCGAGCACGGCGAGGCAGAGCTCTTTTTGGCCTACCGGGGAACCGAACCGGTCGGCAGGATCAGCGCCCACGTGAACAGGCGCTACGACGAGTTTTTCCCCGACGGGAAAGGGTTCATTGGCTTTTTCGAGTGTGAAGACGACCGGGAGACGGCACGGTCCCTTTTCGCCGCGGCTGAAGGCTGGCTCGCCGGCCGGGGACGCCACGTGGCTGAGGGTCCCATGAGCTTCGGCGTGTACGACGAGACGGGAATCCTCACCACGGGCTTCGACACCGACCCCTACGTCATGACCGGGCACAACCTTCCCTACTATCCGCGCCTCTTCGAGCAGAACGGATGGGAAAAAGCGGTCGACTGGCACGCCTTCCTCGCCCGCGCCAGTGTCTTTCGGAGGGAGCTGAACCCCCGGTACTTCCGGCTCTCCCAGAGGGTCCTGCGGCGTGATGGCATTACCGTCCGACAGGCCGACCTCAAACACCACCTGGATCGGGAAGCTGCGATCGTCAAGGACATCTTCCGGGATGCGTGGAGGGGCAACTGGGGCCACGTTCCCCTGTCCGACCGGGAGTTCGAACGCCTGAAGGAAGGCGTCCGGCAGTTCGTCGTGGAGGAACTGACGTTCATCGTCGAGCTCGAAGGAAAGCCCATCGGGTTCGCGCTCGCCGTCTATGACGCGAACGTGGCCGTCAAGAAGATCAACGGGAAGCTGTTCCCCTTCGGCTTCGTCCGGCTGCTCGCGACCATGAAGAAGACCAGGCGCTTCCGGCTCATCCTCATGGGAGTCCTGGAAAAGTACCGCCACCAGGGGATCGAAGTGGCGATGTATGCCCATGTCATCGAGGAAGGGCTGAAGCTTGGCTTCGAGGAATGCGAGATGTCCATGATTGTCGAGACCAACGAGGCGATGATCAGCTCCGCGGAAAGGATGCCCGTAGAGCGATACCGGACATGGCGGATCTATCGAAAGGAAATCCAGGCATGAAGGATCTCATAGAACCGAGGGTGCTGAAGGGCTTTCGCGACTTCCTGCCGGAGCGTGAGATCCAGAGGCTCGCGACGCTTCGCAGGCTCGAGGAGGTCTTCCGGCTCTTCTCCTTCGCGCCCATCGACACGCCGGTTCTCGAATACGCCGATGTGCTCCTCGGAAAGGGCGGCGGTGAGACCGACAAGCAGGTGTACCGCTTCCGCGACCACGGCGACCGCGACGTCGCGCTGCGTTTCGACCTCACGGTCCCGTTCGCCCGGTTCATGGCCACGCACCTGTCCGAGCTTCCCCTGCCCTTCCGCCGGTGGCACGCGGCCAAGGTCTGGCGGGGGGAGAACACGCAACGAGGGCGCTACCGGGAGTTCGTGCAGGTGGACTTCGACATCGTCGGCGCGGACTCGGCGTCCGCGGACCTCGAGATCCTCCTTCTCATGCGCCAGTGCATGATGACGCTCGGCATGGAGCGCTGCATGATCCATTTCGCCCACCGGGGCGTGTTCAACTCGTTCCTGGACGGCCTCGGCATCGGAGAGAAAAGCGTCGATGTCCTTCGTGCCATTGACAAGGACCGCAAGGTGGGACCGGACAAGACGCGGGAGACGCTCGTGGAGCTGGCCGGTGCGGACACCGCGGACCGTATTGCGCGCTTCATCCGGCGCGATGCGCCGTGGAAGGAGACGCTGTCACGGCTCTCGGAGGCGGTCGGAGCGGACAATGAGGGCGTGCAGCGGCTCACCACCATCTGCGGCTGCCTGGAGCAGCTGGGGATCTCTTCCTCCTTTGCCCTCGACCCGTCCATCACCCGAGGACTGGACTACTACACAGGCGTGGTTTTTGAGACGTTCCTGTCAGATCTTCCTGGAATCGGCTCCGTATGCTCGGGCGGCAGGTACAACGACCTGGCCTCCCTGTACACGCGCCAGAGCCTCCCCGGGGTCGGGGCTTCAATCGGTATCGACCGGCTCATGGCGGCCATGGAGGAACTCGGCCTGCTTGCCGCGGGCGCCTCAGCGCCCGGGGTGCTCGTGTTCTGTACGGACGAAAGCCTCCTGGGGAGCTACCACGCGCTGGCCGCCGCGTTCCGCGCCGCGGGCATCCCGGCGGAGGTGTTCCCTGAGCCGAAGAAGCTTGCCGTCCAGTTCTCCTACGCGGAAAAGAAGGGGATTCCCCTGGGGCTCGTCCCCCCGGAGAAGGAAGACTCGGCAGCCCTTGCCCTGCGGGACCTGCGCGCCCGCCAGACGTTCGAAGGCCTCACCCTGGATTCTGCGATAGAAAAAGCAAAACAGCTGCTTCGGTGATTCCCAGGCTCTCTGCGCTCATGAAGGACGGCGTATCGTCCTGCGTGTGCCACTGCGGGTAGTCCAGGTCGATGAGAAGGCAGGAGGCGATTCCCCTCTCGGCAAAGGGGTGGTGGTCGGCGATCACGTATTTCAGCCTCTCCGGTTTGTCCGCGGAGAAGGGCTTCCACCCCTGCGCTGCGCCGAGCCGGTAGACGTCCAGCGTCAAGCGCCTGCTCGGGGCGTGAGACAGAATATGGGCGCTGATGTCGAATACCATTCCGGCCCCGCCCACGAGATCCAGCACGATGACATCGGCAAGGGGTTCCCCTCCCAGGGGATGATCGGCGCAGTGCGCCGCGCCAATGGAGAAGTCGAGCCCGTCGATATTCCCCAGGTCCTCGGCGTCGAAGAACACGACGATGACGTCACGTTCCAGCGGGAGTCCAGCCAGCCGGGGCAGGGCGTGCAGCAGAACGGCCGTGCCGGATCCGCCGTCGTTTGCTCCCGGAATGGGGCATTCCCTCCGGGCCGGATCCGCTTCACGGTCCGCCCGGGGCCGGGTATCGAAATGAGTACCCAGGAGAATCGGCCCATTGCGGACCGATTCGCCGCGAGCCCTGAACGCGCCGATCACGTTGGCGCAGTGGAGCTTCTGCCCGAGGAAAGGCACCGTGAACTCCTGGAGCGCAACGTCCTCTGCGTATTCACGCAGGCTGCTTTCCAGGGTCTCTACGAGGGCGTCATGGGCCCCGGTGCCAGGCACCCGCGGACCAAGGTCCACCTGTTCCTGGACGAGAGAGAGGATCTCCCGCCCGGCGTTGCCCTCCGCTCTCTCAGTGCCGGGGGAGCTCTCCGGAGGCTTCTTCATACAGGGTCCGGAGCTTCAACGCTACCTGGGAGAACTGCACTTCAGTCTGGATGCCGCAGTCGCGCAGAACCGACTGGTCGAGCTGGGCAAAGGTGAGCATCCCGCGCTCCAGGTCGCAGACGGCGTTGCCGAGGTACACGCAGAACACGACGCCGCGATGCCGGCTGCCGGCGCGCAGGGGGTCGTGATGATACCGGATCCCTTCGACGAGCTGATCCGGGAAGTTCCACTTTTCCCCGATCAGGGCGCCGAGTTCCGCGTGCTTCATCCCGTCGGAGAATATCTCGAACAGCGACAACGGGATGTTTCTCTCCGAGCAGAATCTGCGGATCTTCTCCCGCGTCGCCGGAGGAAGGGACCTCATGGCAATGTACCCCAGGTCGTGGAGAATTCCTGCCACGTACACATCATCAAGGATGTCCGGGGCGCGGCGGCAGTCCCGGGCCACAATGAAGGAGTAGAACGCGGCGCGCAGAGAATGGTCCCAGAGAGCCTTCATCTGCGCGTGATGCTTCTGGAGGATGATGTGAAAGCCAAACGAGTAGAGGAGCTGGTGCAGGCTGCGCAAGCCGATGAGAGTGACGGCCTGGGCGATGCCGTTCACGCGTGAGGGCAGCCCGTAGTAGGCGGAGTTCACGTGCTTGAGGAGCTCGGCGGTCAGCGCCGGATCCCGGGAGATGCTGCGGGAGATCTCGTTGACGCTGGCACTGGCATCCTCGGTGAGCTTCACCAGCGTGACGACGCTCTCGGGGAAGTGCGGCAAGGATTCGATGGAGCGCGCGATGGTTTCGGCGAGGATACGCGCGCGGTCTGCCTGCGTGTCCGCCACGGGGATGACGATGGACGCAACGGTCCGGCCGCCCTCGGCCTTCACGGAGAAGGCCTTCTCGTCGAGCCCGATGCTTGTGAGGAACTGCAGAAGAATCATGATGCCCAGCCCCGCGCCCTCGGAGCGGTCGACGGAGGACTCCAGTGCATCCGTGAAGGAGTGGAACGTCCGCGCGCGGGCGATCCTGTCGCGGATGCGCTCCAGCTCCAGCGGCACGAGCGCCGCGTCGTTTCCCACTGAAAGGATCAGGTCCTCTTCCGTCGCGCGAAACGTGACGTCCACCGCCATGCGACGCTCCGCGAGCTTCGCAAGGTAGTGCTCCAGGTTGTGCGACATCTCCTCCGGGAAGCCTCTCATTCCCCGTTCGTAGTCATCCCGGCGGGAGAGGTCCAGCGAGCGCTCGTCGAAATAGATCCGCTTGACGTTCGCCTTCTCCGCGTTCAGGGCGAGCTCCTTGACGCAGTACGACAGGACTTCCTGCAGCCTCTCCTGGCCCAGCTCGACGAGGAACGTTTCCAGCGCGTTCTCCAGGAGGGGGAAAGAGTCCGGGACAGAGCCCTCGAACCTGAGGACGAAGGGGATTGAGTTCCGTACGGCCCGCTCTACGTCGGCTGCTTTCAGCTGGTCGGACATTTCCGGTTCTCGAGAGCGCCTCAGGAGATCTCGTGGACGATGCGGTCCTCCCGCAGGAGAAGGCTCACCCGGCGGCTGGAAGGCTCGGAGAAGGCCTCGAACGCCGCCTCTTCGAGGTAGCGGATGAAGCTCGCCTCCAGTGCCCGCGCTCCGGTCTCCTTGCGGACGCTCTCGTCAACGATCCGGTCCAGCACCGGGTCCTCGATCACGAGATCCTTCCCTTCGAGGTGGAACTCGTTCGTGTACTGGGCCACGAGGCTCCCGCGGAGAATCTCCGCGAGCTGCTCCCGCGTCAGGGCCTGGAACGGGACGATCCGGCGGAACCTGCCGATCAGCTCGGGAAGGAACCCGTAGTTCATGAAGTTCCGGGCCAGGGTGACATCGTCCTCGGAGTACGAGACGGCGATCTTGCCCAGCTCCCCGGACGCGGGCTCCCGGCCGAAGCCGATGTGCTCCGTGCCGGCCTGGTCGATCATCCCCTTGAGCCCGGAAAATGCGCCGCAGGCGATGAAGCCGATATCCTGCGTCGACATGACCGCCTTCGGCGCATAGTCGGAATGGGTGTACTCCAGGGGAACCGGCATCTCGATGGACTCCAGCATCTTGAGAAGCTCCCTCTGGACGCCGAGCCCGGAAACGTCCTTCGTCGTCCCGGCCCCCGAGAAAACGGCGCTGTTCTGTCCGGATGCCAGCTTGTCGAACTCGTCGAGGCAGACGACCCCGATGGCCGCGTAGGCGATGCTCATGTCCGCCGCGTAGAGGAGGCGCGTGAGGATCGAGTTGACGTCCTGCCCGACGTAGCCGGTCTCCGAGAAGCCCGTCATGTCGATCACGACGGTCGGAAGCCGCAGGATGTCGCGGAAAAGGATCTCCACGAGGTAGGTCTTGCCGCAGCCGGTGGGCCCCACGAACAGCATGGTTGTCTTCGGCGGGAGGTTCTCCCGATGCGCCCCCTCCAGCCAGATCCGGCGCAACCGGCTCACGTGCCGGTAGGCGCCCAGGGCGATGGCGCGGACCGCCTTCGTCTGCCCGACGTACCCGCAGGAGGCGATGTGCTGCTCGATGTCGCGCGGAAGAAGGACGGGGATCGTGCGAACGAAAGCGGCAACTTCCTGTTCGAAGCGCTCGGGGCGAGCGCCCTTCTTGCCCGGTGTGAGGATGGCCGTGCCCTCTCTTCCGTATATAGTGTACTCGCCTCACGGCGCGCGGGCAAGACGGGCGCGTTCAAAGGACGCGCGCAAGGTGCTCATCCCTCCGGCAGGACTTCCCCTGCCTTGGGCGCGATGAGGATCTCTTCCTTTCCTCGCGCGGAATAGGCGATCACTTCCCTCTTGAGGAACTGCGCGAGAAGGGCCTGGACTTCCTTTTCGCTCATCCCGAGATGCTCCTGCGCCCACTGCGTGAACTCCGCGACGCTCACCCGGCTGCCCTTGTACGTGGCCACGCCGTGCTCCTGCGCGTACTGGGCGAGGCCGGTCCACAGCTGGTTCTGCCGGTTCGTCGACATGATGTTCTGGATGATGGCGTTCGCCCTTCGGATGCGCTCGGAGAGAACCCGGTTCATCTTGCGCGCGAAGTCAGGATTCGTGCCCACCGTCGCTTCGTAGAGCTTCTCGTTCAGGACGAGCAGCCTCGTGGGCTGCAGGGCAACGGCAGTGGCGGAGCGGGGCATCTTCTCGATGATCGCCATCTCGCCGAACATGTCCCCTTTCTGAAGCACGGTCAGCGTCTTGCTCGTCGATGGGCCCGTTGCCTTGCGGATCTCCACCCGTCCCTCGACGATGACGAACATCTCGCTGCCTTCCTCGTTCTCACGGAAAATCACGTCCCCCGCGTTGAAGAGGCGAACGTGTCTGTCGTAGGTGCCCTTGTCGATTTTCATGGCTTTTCCTCGAGCGCCGCGGCAAGCTCGCTGGCGCCGGCCTCGCAGAGGATGACGTCCGACGGCCCGCGCGGCACGACGATCCGTGTCTTCCCGTCGCGGCGCTTCTTGTCCCGCTCCAACGCGGCGGCCAGGTCCTGGTAGCGGGCCTCCGCCTTCAGGCGGAAACCGAAGGAGCGCAGGAGCGACTCCACGCGTGAGCGGAATGCCGGGGGCGTCACGCCCAGGATCGCCCCGGCGGCAAGAGCGCGGCCGATCCCCCATGCCACGGCCTCTCCATGGGTCCATCCGGAGAAGCCCGTGGCGCTCTCCAGGGCGTGGCCGAACGTGTGGCCGAGGTTCAGCACCGCGCGCCGTCCGTGCTCCCGAGGGTCCTCCTCCACGATGCGGCCTTTCACGGCGAGGCTCCGCGAGATCACCTCCTCCAGGACCGGTGCGCTGCGGGAGAGAACCTCGGAACGGGACGTCTCCAGCAACTCCAGGAGCTGCTCGTCACCGATCACCGCTGTCTTGATCACCTCCGCGAGGCCCGAAATGTACTCTCGCTCCGGCAGACCGCGGAGGACCGAGACGTCCACGTGAATGCGCGAGGCGGGGTAGAACGTGCCGACGAGGTTCTTGTACCCCATGAAGTCGACCCCCGTCTTGCCGCCGAGGGATGCGTCCACCATGGCGAGAAGCGTGGTTGGCTGGAGGACAAGGCCGCAGCCCCGCATGTACAGCGATGCGGCGAATGACGTTACGTCGCAGATGACGCCTCCGCCGATACCAGCCATCACCGCGTCCCTGCCAAGGCCAAGGGAGACTCCACGCTCCAGGATGGACTGCGCGGTCTGCCACGTCTTGGCGGTCTCTCCCGGGGGAAGAACAATGCTCGGGGAGCTGGTCCTGAACAGCGGTCTCGTATTTTCGTCCAGGACGCAGAGGGAAACCGTGGAGGGGTCCAGGGCATGGAACACGACCTCTGTTCTTGCCCCTCCTATGCTGAAGGAGAGCGGATCTCTCACGCGACAGCCCCGCCGAGCGCCCGATAATCCGCGACGAAGTCAGGATACGAGACTGCAGCGCACTCGAACCCCTTCACGGTGACCTGGCCGGGGATTCCGCACGCGGCAACGGCCGCGGCCATCGCGATGCGGTGGTCCTCGTGCGGATCCACGACGCCGGGGCGCAGCTTCTGCGGGCCCTCAACGCTGAAGCCGTCCGGCGCAAGCTCGATCCGCGCCCCGAGGCTCTCCGCCATCCGCCCGATCATCGCGAGACGGTCGCTTTCCTTGACCCTCAGCTCCTCCGCGCCGCGGACCACCGTAACGCCCTTGGCGAACATGCCGAGCACGGCAAGGAGCGGGATCTCATCGATCAGCTCGGGCACTTCCTCCGCTTCAATCCGGGTGCCTGACAGGGAGCCGCCCCGTACCTTGATCGAGCCGACCGGCTCTCCCAGCGCGGACTGTTCCTCACGGACGTCCACGACCGCGCCCATCCTCTTCACGGCACTGAGGAAGCCGATCCGCGTGGGGTTGACGCCGCATCCCTTCACCAGGATCTCCCGGCCCGAGATGAGCGCGGCGGCAATGAAGAAAGCGGCAGACGAGATGTCGCCGGGGACGGTCGTCTCGAACGGCGAAAGCTGCGGCGCCGGGGAAATGACGATTTCTTCCCGCCCCGTCTCCAGCCCCACGCCGAGGGCGCGGAGCATCCGTTCCGTGTGGTCGCGCGAATGGATCTTCCCCCCGATTCGGGACGGGCCCTCCGCGCGGAGGGCAGCGAGCATGAGGGAGCTCTTCACCTGGGCGCTGGGCACGGCAAGAGAGCAGGACAGCGGCCGCAGGTTCCCGTCCCCCGGCAGGAACGCGAGGGGCGCGAACCTGCCCCCGTCCCTCGCCTCGATCCGCGCGCCCATCTGGCGCAGGGGCTCGACCACCCTTCCCATGGGCCTTCCGAGCAGAGAATCATCACCGGTGAGGACGGCAAAGAGCGGGAGCCCCGCGAGGAGCCCGGCCAGAAGGCGGGTGGTGGTTCCGGAGTTCTCCGCGTCCAGGACTCCGCGCGGCTCCCGGAATCCGCGGACTCCCACGCCGCGCACGACAACGGCGCCCGGTCCCTCCGTCTCGAAGACGCAGCCAAGCCGCTCCAGGCAGCGGCGCGTGGATACGCAATCTCCGGTCATGAGCGGGCGCGAGATGCGGCTCGTGCCCGAGCAGAGAGCGCCGAGCATCAAGGACCTGTGCGTGATCGACTTGTCCGACGGCGGCACGTATTCGCCCCCCACCCCGCGCGGGGCGGAAAACGTCGGGTCCATGGATCGAGAGTACGCGATGAGTTATATTCATGTCA
>Ga0335070_10010248_pt1 | contig 10955 bp, 10 predicted proteins | sample Lox_Sample_13_FD_206722 | JGI IMG/M metagenome (GOLD analysis project Ga0335070, IMG submission 206722) | Soil microbial communities from Loxahatchee National Wildlife Refuge, Florida, United States - Lox_Sample_1.3 | ecosystem: Environmental > Terrestrial > Soil > Wetlands | place: USA... | reverse complement strand
GCGTTGAGCACCGCGTCTTCCGTTGTCTGCCGCAAGCCTTCCGGCCCGTTGGCCATGATGTACGCCAGCGCACGGACGAACATTCCGAAATTTCCGTAGAACATGCGAACGCGACCGATGGACTGGGGACGGTTGTAATCCAGCGTCAACGTGCCGTCGGACTTTGTCACCAGAACGGGTGCCGGCAGGAACGGCTCAAGGATCTTCTTGCACGCGACAGGACCGGAACCCGGGCCGCCGCCGCCATGGGGCGTCGAGAAAGTCTTGTGCAGGTTCAGGTGCATGACGTCGGCGCCAAAGTCTCCGGGGCGCGCCTTGCCAACCAGCGCGTTCATGTTGGCGCCGTCCATGTACATCAAGGCGCCTTTGGCATGCAGCACGTCGGCAATCTTGTGGATCTCCTGCTCGAAAACGCCGAGGGTGTTGGGGTTGGTCAGCATCAGGGCCGCGACGTCGTCGTTCACTTGCGCTTCCAACGCTGCGATATCGACCATGCCTGCGGCATTCGACTTGATGTTTTCGACCGCGTAGCCGCACATGGCGGCCGTCGCCGGATTGGTTCCGTGCGCCGAGTCGGGCACCAGGATCTTCTTGCGCGGATTCCCTTGCGATTCAAGATACGACCGTACCAGCAAGATGCCCGTCAGCTCGCCATGGGCACCGGCCGCCGGCTGCAGCGTAATGGCATTCATGCCGGTGATTTCGATGAGCTGCTCGCTGAGCATCTGCATGATGCGCAACGCGCCCTGCGAAATGCGCGTTGGCTGGTAGGGATGCGATTCAGCAAGCCCACTGAGCCGAGCCACAACTTCATTGACTCGCGCGTTGTATTTCATGGTGCAGGAGCCGAGCGGGAACATGCCGTGATCAATGGCGTAGTTCCAGGTTGAAATACGCGTGAAGTGCCGGATGATCTCGATCTCGCTGACTTCCGGCATGTTGCCCAGGTCATCGCGGGTCGCGTCGCCAAGCAACTGCTTTGCGTCCACTTCGGGCACATCGAGAGGAGGCAGCTTGTAGGCCTTCTTGCCCGGCGATGACTTCTCGAAGATGAGCCCTTCGTTCTGGCTGAGGTGGGTACCGGCTTTCTTGAAGTTGCCGCTCATCGCTCCACCTCCTGCGCCACCGCGTCAATCGCGGCCTTGGTTGTCGTCTCGGTACAGCACCACAAGGAGGCGTTCTCCAATTCGGGATAGAAGCGTTTCAGCGGGAACCCACCCACGATCCTCTGCTCCAGCAACCGATCGTTGATAGCGCGCGGATACGTCTTCGTCTGGATGACGAACTCGTTGAAGAAGGGCGCGCCTTCGAACGCCAGCTTCGCGCCATGTTTCTGGAACTCCGCCGCCGCGTAGTGCGCTTTCGCCAGATTCTGTTGTGCCAGCTCTTTCATGCCCTGTTTGCCATAGATGGTCATGAAGATGGTGCACATCAGCGCCACCAGCGCCTGGTTGGTGCAGATGTTCGAGGTCGCCTTTTCGCGCCGGATATGCTGCTCGCGGGTGGAGAGCGTCAGGACGAAGCCACGCTTGCCGTCGCGGTCTAGCGTTTCGCCCGCGAGCCGGCCGGGCATTTGGCGAATAAACTTATCGCGCGTCGCCATTACGCCGCAGTAGGGACCGCCGAAGCCAAGCGGCACGCCAAACGATTGCGCCTCCATGCTGACGATGTCCGCCTCGGCGGGAGGCTTTACGATGCCCAGCGAAACCGCTTCGGCAATGGAAACCGCCAGCAATGCGCCCTTCTTGTGAACGATGTCAGAAATCGCCGCGATATCCTCGATGATCCCGAAGAAGTTCGGCGACTGGATCAGTACTCCCGCGGTCTCGCTGTCTACTGCTTTGTCCAGCGCTTCGAGATCCACGCGGCCGTTCTTGCCGTAGGCGACCGTCACAAGCGGCATGCCCTGGTGCTTCGCGTAGGTCGAAATCACCTCGCGATACTCGGGGTGAACGCTGGTGGCGATGACTGACTTGTGGCGTCCGGTAACGCGAACCGCCATCATCAGCGCCTCGGCCGCTCCGGTTGAGCCGTCATACATAGACGCGTTGGCCACATCCATGCCGGTCAACTCGCAGATCATGGTCTGGAATTCAAAGATGGCCTGCAGCGTGCCTTGCGCGATTTCCGGCTGATACGGGGTGTAGGCGGTGAAGAATTCGCCACGCGAAATGAGCGAATCGATGACCACCGGCCTGTAATGCGAATACGCACCCGCACCGAGAAATGTTGCGTAGCCTTGCCCATTCTCGGCGGCGCGGTCGCGGAAGAATTGCACGATTTCGCTCTCGGCATAGGAACGTGGAATGTTGAGGTCACGCGTGAGACGATATTCGGCGGGAATGGCGGCAAACAGATCGTCCACCGACTTCACACCGATATCGCCCAGCATGGCCTCGCGGTCAGATTCTGATTTGGGAAGATAGCGCATGGATACCTATGATGTTCTGAGAATGGTGAGGCCGCGCGGGCCCACGCCGGCGGTCGGGAATGGCTCGGACTGCAGCGCTTGCAGACAAACGTATCAGTGGCCGCCTTCTTCGCCGGCAAACTTCTCGTAATCCTCCGCCGACAGAAGCTTCCCCGCCTCGGACGGATCCTTGAGCGTGACCTTGATCAGCCACGCCGCATGTGCGTCCTTGTTCACGTCTTCGGGCGTCGTGTTCAGAGCGTCATTCACTTCGGTCACGGTTCCGGAAACGGGCGCGTACAGGTCCGACACCGCCTTCACCGACTCCACGGAGCCGAACGTCTGTCCTGCAGTGATCTCGGTGCCGACCTTCGGCAGCTCAACGAAGACGATGTCACCGAGCGAATTCTGGGCGTGGTCGGTGATGCCGATGGTGCCCGTATTGCCGTCCACCTTCAGCCACTCGTGCTCTTTCGTGTACTTGTAGTCAGCGGGATAAGCCATTTTGATGCCCTCCTCATTCCCGGCGGACGCCGCGGCGAGGTCAAATAAGTACGTTTCCATTATCAACTACGCTTGCTTTTTCAGACGTTTGTAAAACGGAATTGGAACGACCTTGCACTTCACGTTTAGGCTGCGGCACTCGACGGTAACCTCGGTATCCAGCGTGGCAAAATTCGGGGGAAGGTAGGCCAGCGCGATGTTCTTCTTCAGGAACGGAGCATAGGATCCGCTGGTCACGTAGCCGATTTCGTTGCAGGCAAGGTCCATCACCTTATAGCCGTCACGCGGAATGCCGCGCTCAATCGACTCCAGTCCGACCAGCGTCCGCCTGATGCCCTCGGACTTCGCCTTCTCCAATGCCAGCCGGCCGATGAACTCGCCCTTGTCCATCTTCACGAAGCGGTCCAGGCGCGCTTCCCAGACGTTGATCGATTCAGAAATCTCATGGCCGTAAAGCGAGAGCGCACCCTCAAGCCTCAATGTGTTGCGCGCGCCCAAACCGCAAGGGATTGCGCCGAATTCTTCTCCGGCCGTGAGCACTTCACGCCACACACGGGCACTGGTGGCTTCGTCACTTGGGACGTAGATCTCGAATCCGTCCTCCGCGGTATATCCGGTGCGAGCAATCAGAGTGTTCGGCAGCCCGCAAACCGCTCCGTAGGTAAACCAATAGAACTTCACCTTCGACAGGTCGGCGTCGGTCAGCTTCTGCAGGGTCGCCGCGCCTTTCGGCCCCTGAATCGCAATCTGCGTGAAGGCGTCGCTCAGATGCTCAACCTGGCAGTCAAACCCCTTTGTATTTTCGGTGACCCAGTTGACATCCTTTTCACGCGTTCCAGCGTTAATCACCAGCAGATAGTCGTCATCGGCCATCTTGTGGACGATCACGTCGTCCACGAATGTACCCTCGGGATACAACAATGCCGAGTACTGACATTGGCCGACAGCCAGCTTCGACGCGTCATTCATCGCGATGTGCTGCACCGCCGCGAGGGCCTGCGGTCCATGCAGCCGGATATCGCCCATATGGCTGACGTCGAAGATCCCCACGCCATTGCGCACCGCGAGGTGTTCCTTCATCAGGCCGCCGAATTTAGGGTATTCGACTGGCATGTCCCAGCCGCTGAAATCGACCATTTTGGCCCCCAACTGACGATGGGCTGCGTTCAACGCGGTCTTTCGGATGGCGGACGTGGACTCTGCCTCTTGGGACAAATCTGGTTCCTTTGGCTCAGGTTAGCGCCGATGAGGATCGTTTAACAACCCACGGTAACATGCGCATTTTCTTGCGGTCAACGCGACTTAAAAAACCGGTTTTCCGTCTACAGCGGCACTTCTCTACTACATTTGACGTATGGTCAACGGCATGCGAAGTAGGTTACAAAACAAGCCTGCCGGTTCAGTCGGCAGACTTCATTCCGCCTTTTGTGGGGTGTGGAGCGGTTTTCATAGATGCCCGCTTCTACAGTGTTGCAAGTTGAACGAGACGTTGAGCCGCAAGACCGGATGGAATCGGTGCGACCCAAGACCGTGTTGTGCGTTGACGATGAAACGATAGGGCTACGCGTGCGCAAGATCATGCTGGAGAGCCGGGGATACCAGGTCCTAACTGCGACCAACGGTCCCGACGGGTTGAAGCTTTTCGAAGAAAACGACGTGGACGTCGTTGTCCTCGACTACTACATGCCCGACCAAAACGGCGGCGAGGTTGCCTCCGCGATGCGCAGCCGCCGTCCAAAAGTGCCTATCGTCTTCCTGTCTGCCTACTTTTCACTTCCGCCCGACGCGCTGAAGGTGGCCGATGCGTTCATCACCAAGGGCGATCCACCTGATGTATTGATTCAGAAACTGCAGACTCTGCTGTAGCAACCCGATTCGCCACAATCGAAAAAAGGGGCGCCCTGCGCGCCCCCTTCTTTGGTCGTAGTCCGAGATCTAGCGTCCGAAGTACTTGGCATTGCGCTCGGTGTATTCCTTCCACTTCTCCGGCAGATCATCGAGCGCGAAGATGGCCGAAACCGGACACACCGGCACGCATGCACCGCAGTCAATGCACTCCACCGGATCGATATAAAGCATCTCTTCCGTCGCGTACTTTTCGCTGTCCTTCTTGGGATGGATGCAATCCACCGGGCACGCGTCGACGCACGCGGTGTCCTTCGTATTAATGCAAGGTTCAGCAATTACGTAGGCCATAGAACGAGTTCTCCATCAGATGTCTGGATTCGACGCTGTCGGGTCGGTGTACGTTGATACTATCAAACACTGCGATTCGGTTGTAGTGGCGGGCGGCGAAAGGGTGCTTCGCTCCGGATGGAGGACAACGCCGGACGAGGTGTTGCAGCAGTCAGCCCGTTTGCGAGGCTGCCGCAGCCCGCACGTCGGCCGGCTCGTACTCGACAATGTAACCAGCAACGGCACTTGCGGCCACAGTCAGCGGACTAGCGAGATACATCAGCCCGGGCCCGCTGCGGCCGGGAAAGTTCCGGTTCTGTGCGCTAATGACAACCTGGTCTGGCCGCTTCGACACACCCGGACCGGCATTGATACAAGCACCGCAACTCGGCTCGATGACGTGCGCGCCGGCCTTCTCGAAGATGTCGAGGTAGCCCTTGCGAACGCAGTATTCGCGGGTTTCCTGCGAACCGAACTGGATAAAGAACTGACAGGAGTCCGCGACGCGCCTGCCGTGCGTGAGTGCCTCGCCCAGAACTCGTGCGTACATGTCCATGTCTTCATTCTTGCCGGCAGTGCAGGTGCCGCCATAGGCGATTTCGACCGGCACGGGTATGTTCAGCTCGCGGACGAACTTGCCGTTACCTGGATCGCCCGGTGTCGCCACCATGGGCCAAATCTCGGCCGCGTCGAGCTCGATGACGTGCGCATAGTGGGCGTCCGGATCGCTTGCGAGGCCCTCGGTGAAAGTCTCCGCTTCGGTGCGGCTCATCCCGCGACGTTCCATGAGGAACTCGACCACGTTTTCGTCGGGCGCAACGATACCCGTAAAGCCGCCAATTTCCGCTGCCATGTTGGTCATGGTGGCGCGTTCGTCCACGCCGAGTGCTTCGATGGCCTCGCCCGAATACTCGATGACCTTCGCCAGTGCCCTGCCGGTACGGATGTACTCCATCGACAGCAGCTTGAGGATGAAGTCTTTGGCCGTGACGTTGTCGCGCTTTTTGCCGCGTATGATCACCTTCACAGACTCGGGCACTCTGACGCGCACATCTTTTGTGAACCATGAGTTGAAAACGTCGGTTGTACCGATGCCAAAGGCGAGGCAACCCATCGCGCCGACGTGCGGCGTATGCGAGTCGGAGCCGACGTTGAGTTGCCCAGGCAGCGCGTACGTCTCGGTGATGAGAGAGTGACAGATACCTTCCGAGCCTTTGCGGTCTGTGAGTTCGCCATGCAGACGAATTCCGCGCGACCTGGCAAAGTCCTGTTGTTTGAGCTTGAGCTGCGTAGCCAGGTCAAGAAGACCCATCTTGCGCTTTTCTTCCGACAACACCTCATCGAGGAACGTGAGGTGGTCACGGAAGAAGAGAATGCTGCCGGCATCATTCACCGGCTCGTCTTTGCCGAGGTAATGGTCATAAAAGATTGCCGCCATCGGTGTGACGTATTCGTGGCTGAAGCGCAGGTCAGTCCGCGCAAACCCAGTGTCGCCGGGTTTCACGGCCTCGACTCCAACTTTGCCATTCGCGTGCAGCACGTGGCGGGCCAAGATCTTCTCGGCGATGGTCATGGGGCGCGCCTTGGTTTCGATGGGCGGCAGAAAGACCTTGCCTTGCAGGCGGGCCACGTTAAACGGGAATAGACCTCCATATTCGATCACTTGCCGCGTAATCTCGTCTTCTCCGGCTGTGAACTCGTGCAGGGGAATTTCTGCGCCGCGGCGAATCTTGTCGATAAGACCAAAGTCGGTGGAGGTCAGCACGCCGAGGTTCTGGCAGTTCTGCTTGTAGATGCGCTCGATGTTCTCCGCAATCACCAACTGAATTCCCGCCGACATTTCGGCGTAAGGCGACTGCTCACGACTCGAGCCTTTGCCTCGGCGCTTGCCGCTGACGCACGCTACGAATCCTCCACGCTTCACGTCGCTACGTTTGATCGGCGTTTCGCTGCCGCACTTCAAACCGGTGTAAGGAAACTCGCCGAGGGTCTCGTCGAAGAAGAAGCAAATATGCGCGGGTGTGATCTCGTCGGTAGAGATGTCGTCGCGCAGCTTGGGATTGCTCTCGGGGTGCGCCGAGTCCCAGGGAAGATCTTCGCCTGCGAGCTGCCGCTTGATGAGTTGGGGGTCTTCGGTGAGGAAAAGAATGCGCCCTTGCAGCTTGACCTGTTCCGGACGCTTGACCACAGCGCGGGTCAACAACGACTGGTTCACCGGTAGATTCTACCTCAGAAAATCTGACACCGCCTACTGAGCCACTCACGGATTGGCCGGCGTGTCCTGTTCGCGCATCGGAGATGGGCTCTTTTTCACTTCGGCCGTCACTGCGTTAGCGATGCGGTCCATGATCAGCGAAACCGTGCCGATTTCATTGCTGGTGTTCGACTGCGTGGAATACGGAGCTCCGGCGACGTTCGCACCCGCGGCGGTGGTCAGCCTGTACTCAACAGTGGCTCGATATTCCGGATCGACGGTCTGCGTGCGTGTGTTTTGGCTGTTCCACTGAGAATTGGGGTTGGTTTCAATCGTGCCGGGCACATGCTGATAGGAATCCGTTGCGGTGCGAAGTTCGACCAGGCGCGTATAAACGATGTACTGGCACTTCTGCAGCTGGGCTTGTTCCTGCGCGTCTCCAGCCGAAGACGATTGCAACGGCACGGCCTCGACCTTCACGTGTGTCTTCTTATCCGGCTTGAGCTGATTGATGGCCTTCACCAGGCGGTCGCGCTCGACATTGCCGGGAACCGACCTTCCAGCATTGTTCTCCATGACAGCCACGCCGACGCGGATGACATTATCAGTGTCCTGTGCAAGGCAAGCGGAGGCGAGCAACAGGCATAACGCGAAAATCGTGGTACTGAGGCGATGCATACCAACCTCCTGTCTCATTGGAACCCGAACCGCCGCAATTAGCTGCGGCTCTTGGCATATTCCTTCGGCGAAGGCAATGGATCGATGTCACGTCCAGCCAGTATCTGGTTGAAGTGCTCAATCAATTCCCCGTGAATCAGGCCGTTAGAAGCCAGCACTTCTCGACTGTCCAGACGAAACGGCGAACCGTCGAAGCGGGTGACTTTGCCGCCGGCTTCCCGCACGATCAACACTCCCGCAGCGGTGTCCCAAGGATTCAGGTTGAACTCCCAGAAACCGTCGTAGCGACCCGATGCGACGTTGGCCAGGTCGAGCGCGGCTGAGCCGGCGCGGCGCACGCCATGCGAATGCAGCGTCAACTGCTGATAGAAGTGGATGTTCGGGTTTTGGTGCCGCTTGTGGCTGGGGAAACCTGTGCCGAGAATTGACTCGACCACGCGCTGCGTCTTCGACACGTGCATGGGATTGCCGTTCAGCGTGGCGCCTTGGCCGCGTTCAGCGGCGAACAGCTCGTTTCGCGTCGGATCGTAGAGCACGCCGACTTCGAGCTCGTCATCGTGACGTACCAGCGCGAGGGAGACACAGAACACCGGATATCCGTGCGCAAAGTTTGTGGTGCCGTCCAACGGATCGACATACCAGCGGAATTCGGCGCCGGTGTCAGTGCGAGTTCCTTCTTCGCCTACGATGCCGTGTTGCGGCCACTTCGCCTTGAGGCGTTCGGCGATGAGCTTCTCCGAAGCACGATCAGCAGCGGTGACTAAATCCACGTCGCCTTTGTACTCGATCGTGATGTGTCGGTCGAAGTAGGTCAGCAGCAGCGCGCCCGCTTCGCGGGCAATCGGCTCAAGTTCAATCAGGTAGCGGCTCATCGTGGGCGCCTCGGCGGCGCGGGAGTCGATACGATCTTCTCAGTGCGGAAGTTTACCGGCGCTTCTTCCGAAATGTAAGCGATCTCATGCTTGAAGATGAACAGGTTCGGTTCGCCATCGCGAGTGAGGCGAACCATGCGGCGATCGTAGTATTCGATCCAACCGCGCACGATTTCGCCATCCATCAATTTGATGCTGACGGGAACTTGTTTTTCGCCCAGCGACTTGAGGTAGGCCGCTTCCTGATGCGTGTCGTCCGGGGGCGGCGCTTTCGTTTTTTGTGCGGGACGATGGTTGCTGAGCCCTTTGAACGCCATGCCTCGATTCTACACGTCGATTGCAGCCTCGGTTTTCTACGCCTGCGCCTTCTTATACTCGTCAAACGCCGAGAGGAAGCGATCGATGTCTTTCTTCTGCAAATAATACGGAGTCGACAATCGCAGTTTCGATGGGTCTCCGCCGCGAATGCGAATCTTCTGCGTCTTCCACATCCAGTCTTCCAGCTTCATGCGCTCAATCGGCGGCACGTTCACGGTCACGATGGCGCATCGCATGGCTGGATCGGGAGATGTCCACGATTCCGCTCCGCGCTGCACCATCTGGGCCAGCATGTAGTTCGCAAGTTCGCGATGGCGCTTCTCGATTTTGTCCATACCGATCTCGTTGGCCATCTGGATGGACGCGCGCAGGCCCATCAGTTGCGGAACGTTGGACGACCCGATGCGCTGGAAGCGCTCGGCACGAATTGACTTGTCGTCCCAGCCGGCGGTCGTCACGGTGCTCCAGATCTGATCAATTATCTCGTCGCGCACATAGAGGAAGCCGGAGCCTTTTGGGGCCTGCAGCCACTTGTGGGGGCTGGCCGAGTACATGTCGCAACCAATTGCATGAACGTTGAGCGGCATCATGCCGGGAACGTGGGCGGCATCGACGGCAGAGAGAATTCCTTTGGTGCGCGCCAGCGCCGACAAGTCTTTCGCTGGCAATACTGCTCCAGTCGCGGTCGAAATGTGGCTGAAAAAGATGACTTTCGTGCGCGGCGTGATTGCGTCATTGAACAGGTTCAGCACCTGCGCCGGGCTGGTAACTGGTTTGGGCAGGTTCACTACCTTAACGACAATGCCGTAACGCTTCGCCTTGAGCCGCCAAGGCTGCTCGCCGCTAGGGTGTTCCTGGTCGGTGATGATGACTTCATCGCCCGGCTTCATGTCGATGCCGTTGGCGACGTAGCTGTTCGCCTCTGTGGCGTTGCGTACCAGCGCCAGTTCGTCGCGGTTGCAACCGATGAAGGCTGCCAGCGGGTCGCGGAAGGCGTTGTAAGGTTCGTAGCCCCAAATGGGATAATTCTCGGGATTATCCTGGTCCATCTGCTCGGTCGTGGTGTAGCCGTCGAAGACAGCGCGCAGGACGGGCGCGGGGCTAGAGCCCACGGTGCCGTTGTTGAGATAGACCTCGTCGGCGGGAATCAGGAACTGTTTGCGGATTTCGGCCCAGTAGGCATCGCCGGTCAACTGTGCGGGGTCCGGCAGTTTCGCCGGTGTGTTGGCCAGTTGCGCCAGCAAGGGATGGCCGGCGGCGAAAACAAAGCCCAGACCGGCGGCAGAGCGGGAGAGGAACTGGCGGCGATCCAGCGGCATCTTGACTGCCTCCTGAGTGGGAAGTCCGCAATCTTAAGTCTTGGCGATCGGAGTGACAAGCTCCACCCTACAAACGGATGGCCGGATGGGGCAGCCAACCGTCCGAGAACACTACTCTTCTTCTTCCACCTCTTCACCCCGCTCGGCCCTGGCGGCGGCGATGATCTTCTCCTGGTTCGCCGAGGGGACGAAGTCGTAGTGGTCCATTTCCATGGAGAAGCTGCCGCGGCCTTGCGTCATCGAGGTGAGGTCGGTGCCGTAGCTGAGCATTTCGGCCATGGGGACTTCGGCCTTGACGATGGTCTTGCCGGCCTTGTTGTCCATGCCCTGGATGCGTCCGCGCCGCGAGTTGAGGTCACCCATGATGGCTCCGGCGAACTCGTCGGGGATGGTGATTTCGACGTTCATGATGGGCTCGAGCAGCGTGGGCTTGGCCTGCTCCATGGCTTTCTTGAAGGCGATGCGGCCGGCGGTCTTGAAGGAGA
>Ga0335070_10010245_pt1 | contig 10957 bp, 12 predicted proteins | sample Lox_Sample_13_FD_206722 | JGI IMG/M metagenome (GOLD analysis project Ga0335070, IMG submission 206722) | Soil microbial communities from Loxahatchee National Wildlife Refuge, Florida, United States - Lox_Sample_1.3 | ecosystem: Environmental > Terrestrial > Soil > Wetlands | place: USA... | reverse complement strand
GACCACGGTGCAGGAGTAACAATGAAAACCTGGCAGTGGGCCCGAAGGGATTCGAACCCATGACCGCCCGGTTATGAGCCGGGCGCTCTAACCGGACTGAGCTACGGGCCCTTAAACGCCCCCCACAGGGCTCGAACCTGTGACATTCGGATTAACAGTCCGACACTCTACCAACTGAGTTAGGGAGGCACGCGTCAATCGCGTCCTAATAGATTCTTTCTGAGCACTTTTAAAGGTAACTATGAGACCGTCATGACGGGGAGACCGTGCCGGCAGGGACGACCCTTTTCGGCTATGCGCCCTTCTTCATCATCTCCAGCATCCGGACAAGTTCATCGAGGTTCTCGTCCAGGTGGGCAAACAGCTCGACCGTCCGGGCAGTCACCACCGCGCCATCGGGCGAAGCACGGATGTACCCCAGCTGTTCAAGGACGTGCAGGGAGTAGCGGATGCGGTGGGAAGGCTGGTCCAGCAGTTCGGAGAGTTTCATGATCCCGATCGGCTGGTGGTCTGCCACCGCACGTGCCACCTCGAGGTGGCGGCTGACCAGTTCAATCTCGTCCTTCATCTTTTCGAGCATACTCTTTCTCCCGCTCCCGCGGTATTATGCCTCTTTTCCTTCAGCATCCCTTTTATCCGGCTGCTGATGAAGCCATGCTTTTGTCTCGCGGTAGTGTTTCCGGAAGTCAGCGGAGAGGAGCACGGCGGCAAGCAGCATGACTGCGATCATGTACAACCGGTAACTCACCAGCCGTTCCGGCAGGATGAAGAGGATGAGAACGGATACTGCGACGAGGAGAATGATGATATTCAGCTCCACCGCAAGGCGGTAGAACTTCCACCGGAACCGGTCTTTGGTTTCTGCATCCATCGCTTCAATGTCACCTCCGGAATAAAAGTACTTGACGTTTCACTGCACATATAGAGACAGATGGATCCACTTTCCCATGCGATCACGAAGAGCGGGGCCGGGGCATACGTCGTATATGCCTCCTCGCACGACGCCGATATGCGGTACCTGACGAGGTTCACCACGAGCGACCCGTTCGTCTATTTCAAAAAGCCGGGCGAGAAAAACGGCACCATCATCATCTCCCAGATGGAAGTCGGGCGCGCGTCCCGCGAGTCCACGGCAGCGGTCATGACCCGGGCCGAAGCCGGCCTTCCGGAGATCCTGAAAAGGGAGAAAGACCCCCTCCGTGCGATCGCGAAGATGATTGCGGGGCAGGCGGGGAAGAAGATCCTCGTCCCCCCGCAGTTCCCGCTCGGGCTTGCCCGTGCCCTCGGCAGGTACTGCACCGTTTCCGTGGACAGCGGAACAGTCCTGTCCATGAGAGCAAGGAAGACGAGGGCTGAGATCACCGCGATGCGACGCGTCCAGAAGGTGACCGAGACCGCACTGGGGCTTGGGGTCTCGCTCATCAGAAAATCCGTGGCAAAAAAAGGGGTGCTCAACAGGAAGGGGACGCCCCTGACTGCGGAACAGGTAAAGTTTGTGATGCACAGCCACCTGCTTGCCTGCGGCTGCACGGCAGTGGACACAATCGTCTCGTGCGGTGAGGACACCGCAATTCCCCATATGACCGGCACCGGGCCCCTCCGGGCAGACGAGCCGATCATCATCGACCTCTTCCCGGTGGAGGAGAAGAGCGGTTATTACGCCGATATGACCCGTACGGTGGTCAAAGGCGAACCGACGGACGAGATCCGTGAGATGTACGAGACCCTGCGCGAGGCACAACAGCTCGCGATCTCCCGAGTGAGACCAAAGGCGACAGGATCGGCACTGTACCAGGCTGTCGTCGACTTCTTCGCGGAACGGGGGTACGAGAGCAACACGCGGGGGTTCGTGCACAGCCTCGGGCATGGCGTGGGCCTCCAGGTGCACGAGCCCCCGAACCTGGGGCCCGGGGGTCTGGCTCTCGCTGCCGGCAATGTCATCACCATTGAGCCGGGCCTCTACTATCCCGGGACCGGGGGGGTACGGCTCGAGGACATGGGGGCCGTCACTGCGCATGGTTTTGACGATTTCACGGCATACCCGGCGGAGCTGGTCCTGTGAAGGACGAAGTCTTCGAGAAATACCGTACTGCCGGCTCCATCGCCGCACGGATCCTGAGGGAGGGTGCCCGGGGGATCCGCGCCGGAGCATCGTATCTCGGTCTTGTCGAATCGATCGAAGCGCGGGTCACGGACGAAGGGGCTGCACTCGCGTTCCCGCTCAACCTCTCCCTGAACGAGGACGCGGCCCACGACACGGCTTCCTACGATGACGAACGCGTTTTTTCGAATGGCGACGTAGCCAAGCTCGACCTTGGCGTGCAGATTGAGGGGTATATCGCGGACACGGCGACCACCGTTGACCTTGGGAACAACTCCCTGCTCCTCGACGCCTCCGCCGGGGCGCTTGAAGCTGCCATCCGGGCGATAAAGCCCGGGGAGACCGCCGGAGCACTGGGGGCTGCCATCCAGAAGGAGATTGAGGGAAGGGGATACCGCCCGATTGCGAACCTCACCGGCCACGGTCTTGACTGCTACGTCCTCCACCGCTCCCCGACCATCCCCAACATCAGCGTCAACGGCGGCGTCGTGCTCGAGGAGGGAATGGTCTTTGCGATCGAGCCGTTCGCCACCACCGGCAGCGGGCATGTGAGGGAGAAGACGAGGATGGAGATCTACTCCCAGATCTCCGCACGGCCCATCCGGATCCCTGCAGGCCGTATCATCCTTGACAGGATCAAAGACCGCAACGGCCTCCCGTTCTCCCGCCGCTGGCTTGGCGACAGGAAACTGGACCTTGCCCTCCCTTCGCTGGTCAGGTCCGGCAACCTGCACGTGTATCCCGTCCTTTCTGATGTGGCCGGTTCCCTTGTCTCCCAGCATGAGCATACCGTTATCGTGACCGGTGACGGTTGCATCGTGACGACGCGATGAGAAGGCTTATGCATGCCGGGGGAGATTAATTAAGGTTACACCCATGTCCGGAGATTCTGATACCCTGCGCATCATGGAGATCGTGCTGACCGCTGAAATATTCAATCAGAACCCGGAGCTCGATATCAACGACCTCACGCCCCCGTGCCGTGAAGTCTTCAGCTCTGCCGGTGCAGCGGATGTCAAACGCCCGGTCTATGTCAGCGACGGCCTGATCAAGCGCTCCCTCTCGATTGCCGACGCCCACACGAAGCTCTCCTCCAACCCGTTCATCGCCTACGAGGAGTTCGGTCAGCGGCTCCGCATCACAGCCCTCGGGCCGGCAGGGCAGTGGTTCCTCAAACAGGGCGGCAAGCCGTTTGTCGAGAAGAACCCGGCGCTCGCCTTTTATTTCGAGAAAGCCGGCTCCAACGGTATCTCCTATGCGGAGGTCCGGAAGGCAAATCCCCCGTACGAGGACACGAAAGCATACCTCGATACGAAGATCTCGAAACTGGTCAGCGAGGACGAGAAACTCCGGGGGGCGCTCGACCTGGTCATCCTCAGCGCTCCCGATGAGATCGAGCAGCATATCGACGACCTCGTCTGCACGGGCGACCAGCTCGCGCTCATCGAAAAGCTCCAGCATGCCCTGGACCACCGGGACTTCCTGCACCGCCACCGGATCTACGAGATCGGCAAGCTCCTCTTTGTCGGCCCGCCCGGCACGGGGAAGACCTCGCTTGCCCTCGCGATGTCACGCACCATGCACATGCCGGTCCTTGAGGTCCGCCTCTCGATGGTCACGTCCCAGTACCTTGGGGAGACCTCCAAGAACATAGACCGCATCTTTGATCTCGCCAAGCACCTCTCGCCGGCAATCCTCTTCGTGGACGAGTTCGATTTTGTGGCAAAGAGCCGTACAACCGACGACCACGGCGCGATGAAACGTGCGGTCAACTCGCTCTTAAAAAACATCGACCGGATCAACCTTATAAAAGACGGCGTGCTGCTGATCGGCGCCACCAACCACCCCCAGCTGCTCGATGAGGCGGCCTGGCGGCGCTTTGACGAGGTGGTGGCGTTCTCCCTCCCTGACGAGGAGATGCGGAGGGATATCCTGAAAAAGGTGACCTCGACGCTCCGCTGCACGGTCGATTATGCAGCGCTTGCGAAAAAGACCGAAGGGTTCTCCGGCTCGGACCTCCGTATGATGATCAAGGAGGCCATCCTCTCGGCGCTCATGGACAAGCGCCAGGAGATCCGCCAGGACGATATCGAGAAGGGCATCACCATGGTCCGAAGCCGGGACGCGATCCGGCATCAGAACTGGTTATAACATGAAGATCACGCTGCTCGGCACCGGCGACGCGATCGGTACACCCCGGATCGGATGCGACTGCCCGCAGTGCACGCACGCGAAATCGACCGGCGCTACCCGGTTGCGGACCTCCCTTCTCGTGGAAAACGGGGGGCGGCACCTCCTCATCGATTCGTCTCCTGACCTGAGGCAGCAGCTCCTTCGCTGCGGCTCGCCCCACATCGATGCGGTGATCTGGACCCATGGGCATTACGACCACTTCATCGGGTTTGGCGAGTTTTATCGTGTCCAGCATATCCCGCCGGTCTTTGCCGCTCCGCTTGTCCTCAGCTATTGCTCCGAAGTGTTCAGGTTCCTGAGTTTTGAGAAGGGTGCGATCGAACCGTATGTGCCGTTCGATATCTTCGGCATCACCATCACCCTGTTTACCGTCAGACACCCGCCGGCATTTACCTGCGGTGTCCTGCTCGAGACGGAGGAGTCCCGGGTCGGGTTCACGTCCGACACCAACATCGACATCCCGCAACAGAGCCTGGACCTCCTTAAGGATCTCGACCTTCTCCTGCTCGACGCTCTCGTGCCTTCCCGCATCAGGATCTCCAAACACATGAACTATCTCGATGCCTGCACCCTCGCCGGGCGCCTTGCCCCGGACGATTTCCGGTGCGTGCACATGAGCCATATGGTGCCGTGGGACCTCCCCCGCACCGGGAAAGACGGCGAGACGTTTGAGTTCCCGTAAATCTCCCTCGCAGCCCGACCCATACCTTAATAGTTTTCAGGTGCCCAAACATAGGTGCATGATTGTAAAAGTACTCGAGCTCGAGAAAGACAAGGTGCGGCTCATCGTCCAGGGGGAGGGGCACACGTTCATGAACGCCCTTGTTGAGGAGATCCTGAGCGACCCGGACGTCGACGTCGCACGATACAATATCGAGTTCCAGTTCTCGGACCCGGAACTGCTCGTCACCACCAGGAACAAGAAAAACCCCCTGCCCGTCATCAAGAAAGCCTGCAGGCGGATCACCGGCCATTGCGACGAGCTCATGAAGGGGTTAAAGAAGTCAAAGGCCTGATCCCCGGGCCGGATTCGATACTTTTTTCTCAATCTGTTATTATTCCCGAACCTGACCGGTTTTCAGCTGTCGTACGGTAATAACCGGACTATCAGGAATATACGGGAAAACTGTATGAAGATGAAAAAAGATTACTCTCTAGAAATTTTATACGTCGTTGACGCCCCCCCTCTTGCGCCACCAGTCCCCCGTTGGGGGACGGGGCGCAGTGTGATGTGTGGAGGTAGGTTACAGGTAGTACGTCGTCATCGCAAGGGTGGGTGGCGCCCAGCGTCAGGAACGCCGCCCCAGAGCGTCAGAGTTTTCCGGATGAATTTTACAGATTAAAAAAAGGAGAGCGCGTTATTCCGCCCGCTCGGTGAAGACGATGGACCCCGAGATACGCGAGATCCTGATCTTTACCTTCTGGCCTGGCTTGGCATTGGCCACATACATGATGTACCGGCCCATCTTGACGACACCGTCGCCCCGCTTCGAGATCGACTGGATCTCGACATCCATGACCTGACCTTCCTCGAGGTTCTCCGAGACGGGTTCCGTCCTTGCCTTCCGCTTCCGTACCGGGCGGTGACTGCCGCAGGCGTCACACCGGAGGATCATGACACGGTCGTCTTTCACGAGGCGCGTGTCCGGCTTGCCGCACTCGGAGCAGATCACATAGTCCTCGACATAGCTCTTGATGATCGCCTTGATCAGGGAGATCTCGAACTTCCCGTTGAAGATCGCGCGGGTCCCGTCTATCTTCCCGCTCGTGCCCAGTTCGCCGAGCAGAAATTTCATCAGGTGGTCTGGATCGCGACGGACTTTCCCTACGATATCGGCAAAATTTTCAAGGACGGTCGTCTTGCCTTCGACATAGGCCTTCGCCTCGGGGACTACAAAACGTTCCGAGGACTCGGTCTTTTCCGTGATATTGGAATAGGCCTGTTTGAGGAGTTTTTCATACGGGTCCGTCATAATTGTATACAATAATGGCGTCGGCCGAACAAAAAGGCTTTCCCCGGTGACAACCGGCATCCGTGCACGGAGTTTTCCGGAGGCATATGTATGATGATAAAAGATACAGCCTCGCCTGTGCCAGCGGACAGGGGCCCGGATTATGCGGTACGCAGGTCCTTGATAAGGAGGGAGACCAGGTCCCGGGTCTTCTTCTCGTTCTCGATATCGTCCTGGTGGATGCTGCCGTTACCCACGCATTTCATGCCGCGGGCCTCGATCCATTTCTGGAAGACCTCGGCCGTCTGCCCGGGTCTGCCACCGTGCGTGCAGAACGCCGTCGCCTTCTTCCCCTCGCACCCCTTCAGCGCATCGATCGCTGCATGGATTGCGGGTGTCGGTTTGAATGCCCAGACCGGTGACCCGAACACCAGCTGGTCGTAACCGGAGACATCGATCGATGCCGGCTCGACAGCCGTTTTCTCTTCACCCCGTGCCATTTTGCACCGGACGAGGAAACGAGTCAGACGGTTGTATGCCGCCTTGTCCATGACCTCGATCAGTTTCCCGTCGCACGCCGAGGCGACGTGCTGGGCGACGTGCCGGGTATTGCCGGTCTCGCTGTGATAGATGATGCAGATGCTCATTGCGGTACTATAGGGGAGAGGGATTAAAATACCTGTGAATATCATGCGTGCGGGGGCACCCGGCGGTTCACCCCCGAGAAAACCCGGGAAAAAAAGATTGTTATTTACCTGCGGAACTGCGGCATCATGCCGCGGACCTCTCTGCCCACTTCCTCGAGGAGGTGGTCCTCGTCTGCCTTTGTCAGGGCGGTGAACATCGGGCGGTTCACCATGTTCTCGAGCATCCATTCCCGGGCAAACTTCCCGCTCTGGATCTCCTCGAGGATCTCCTGCATCGCCTCGTAGGCTTCCGGCCCGATGACACGGGGCCCGCGGGTGAGGTCGCCGTACTGCGCCGTGTTGCTGATGTACTTGCGCATGTTGGTGAGGCCGCCTTCATAGATGAGGTCGACGATCAGTTTCAGCTCGTGGCAGACTTCGAGGTAGGCCATCTCCGGTTCGTAGCCGGCTTCCACCAGGGTCTCGAACCCGGCCTTGACGAGCGACGTGCAACCCCCGCAGAGCACCGCCTGTTCTCCGAAGAGGTCCGTCTCGGTCTCCTCGCGGAACGAGGTCTCAAGGACCACGGCGCGGGTTGCACCGATACCCTTCGCATAGGCAAGAGCGATCTCGTGGGCTTTGCCGCTTGCATCCTGGTGGACCGCGATAAGCGCGGGCACGCCCTTGCCCTCCTCGTACTGCCGGCGCACCATGAAGCCCGGTCCCTTGGGCGCCACCATGATCACGTCCACGTTTGCCGGGGGCACGATCTGGCCGAAGTGGATATTGAACCCATGGGAGAACATGAGGCATTTGTTTCCGGTGAGGCTGGGCTGGATCTCATTTTTGTATACCGAGCCCTGCAGCTCATCGGGAACAAGGATCTGGATGATATCGGCAGCCTTGACCGCATCGGCGACCTTCATGACCTTCATGCCATCCTTGACCGCTGCATCCCAGCTCTTTCCGGGGCGCAGGCCGATCACGACATCGAGCCCGCTGTCCCGTAAGTTCAGCGACTGCCCTCTGCCCTGCGACCCAAAGCCGATCACGGCGATCTTTTTGCCTTTCAGCACGCCAAGATCCGCATCTGCCTCATAATACTTTTTTAACATAGATGATCCCTTTCATATCAGCAACAAAGCACATAAATATTATATGAAAAAACCAAAGAGACACACGAATACCATTCTGGATGCGATGACCTATTACCCGCGAACAGACTGATCAGATATCTGATAAATCATCATTCAGCAAGGAACTGCCGGATATCCAGGCGTCATCTCCCGATGTCCGGATCAACCTCACGCGGGTCGGCGTGAAGAACGTCAAGAAACTCGTTGAAGTACACCGCAACGGGAAACGCCCGATGATCTTCATCTCCAACTTTGATGTGTTCGTCGACCTTCCCGGCAGCCTCAAGGGCGCGAACCTGTCCCGCAATTTTGAAGTGATCGACGAGGTCCTCCAGCAGGCGATCGACGGTGAGGTCAACGAGATCGAGAAACTCTGCAGCATCGTCGCCCGCAAGCTCCTCGACAAGCACGAATACGCGGACCGGACGGAGGTCCTCATGCGCAGCGAGTTTATGGTCAAGCGCGAGACCCCGATCAGCCACACCGCCTGCCACGAGGTCGTCAAGGTGCATGCCCGGGCAATCGCCCGCCGGACGTTCCGGACCCCGATCGTGCGAAAGAGCATCGGCGCGGAGGTCACGGGGATGACCGCCTGCCCCTGCGCCCAGAACATCATGAAGGAGCGCGCCATGCGGGTCCTGGACAGGCTCGATGTGAGCAGGGAAAAGATCGATGAGTTCTTTGAGGCCGTGCCGATGGCCACCCACAACCAGCGCGGCAGGGGGTTCCTCTGCATCGAGACCGACGACGACCAGCATGTGGACCTCGAGAAGATCATCTGTATCCTCAAGGACTCGATGAGCAGCGGCATCTACGAGCTCCTGAAACGCGGAGACGAAGGCGCCGTCGTACTTGCCGCGCATAAAAATCCCCGCTTTGTTGAAGACTGCGTACGGGAGATGGCAAAGAAAGTCCTGGCCGAATTCGAGTACCTCTCCGGCGATTCCATGGTCACGATCAAGCAGACCAACGAGGAGAGCATCCACCAGCACGATGCCTATGCCGAACGCAGGGCCACGATTGCCGAATTGGTCGATGAACTGAACGGCGACAAGCACAATACCGACTGAAAATTTTTTTTCAAAATCCTGAAAAATAATTACAAAATTAACAATTCCCTTTTTATTCAAGTTTTCGGGGCCGTTTTGCGCCGAATATTCCGGATCTGCTGATAATGGGATAGGCACATGAAAACAGCCTCAATCTGTGGCTTTTTCCGCCCTGCGACAAAGTCATAAAGGTTATAAAATGGGTGGTAGAACATAGAGTGAACGTACTATGTACGGTCAATTATCTCTAGAGATGAGAGATCTATCATAAACCTGTACCGCAATACGAACAACTCAACATAACATGAGGCGATAATATTGTCGAAAGTTGTAGAGATTTCCCCAACCACAAGACATGAGGGACACTCAAAGCTTGTCTTGAAGGTTAACGACGCAGGAATCATCGAGACAGGTAACTGGTGTTCCATTACCCCGGTGAGGGGCGTTGAGAAGCTTGCCGTGGGTAAGACCCCCGAGCAGGTGCCCAAGATCGCGTCCCGTGTCTGTGGTATCTGTCCGATAGCCCACAACCTCGCGGGTACTTCAGCAATGGAAGCATCCATCAAGTGTGAGATCCCCAAGGACGCACTGATGCTCCGTCACATCCTCCAGCTCGCGAACCGGCTGCACAGCATTGCACTGCACAACATACTGCTCCTGCCCGATTACTATATCCCGGGCACCGAGACCAAGATCAACCCGTTCACGCCGGAAGAGCCGGTGCGCACCGTTGCAAAGCGCATCCAGCGGCTCCGTGAGATCGGCCAGACCGTCGGCCAGATCGCCGGCGGCGACTGCATCCACCCGCGGAACACCCGTGTCGGTGGTATGTACCGCAACTGCTCAGAGCAGGCTAAGACCAAGATGTACGACCTCGCGAAGGAAGGACTTGTCCTTGCCCACGCCCAGGCGGAGTTCATGATCGCGGTTATCCGCGCCTACCACAAGAGAGACTTTGTCGATGTCGGTGGCATGAAAATCCCGATGCCCAAGGATCTCGGTTTCCACAGCCAGGGCTACCTCGCAACCCATGCGTTCTACGGCAGCTCGAGCCTGGATGAGAACCCCAGCTGGGACATCAACCGGTTCAAGGAAGCAAGGCCCTGGGACTGGTACATGGGCGAGATGGACGTCACTCTCGAAGAGCCCCGGTACCCGATCGGCGGGACCACCAAGATGGGGACCAAGGTCAACCCGCAGATGGAAGCCTGCACCGGTATCCCGATGTACGACGGCCAGCCCGTTGAAGTCGGCCCCCGCGCCCGTCTCGTCACCTACAAGAACTTTGACGAGAAGGGTACCTGCGGTCAGAATGTTGCCCGCCAGATGGAGTACCAGGACTGCCTGTACGAGATGATCGACTGCATCGATGCACTGAACCCGAACGGCAAGGTCATGGCAGACTACGTCCCCGACGGAGACGGCTCCCTCGGCTGGGCATCCAACGAGGCCCCCCGCGGTACCGATGTCCACATCGCACGCGTCAAGGACTGGAAGGTCCAGTACTTCAGCATGCTCGTCCCGACCACCTGGAACTTCGCGACCTGCAGCAAGGCACTCACCGGTGCACCCTGGCAGCTCGCCGAAGTCATCATGCGCGGCTACGACCCGTGCGTATCCTGTGCAACCCACATGATCGTACTGGACGAGGACAACAAGCTCGTGGCCCAGAAGCTCATCCAGTGAGTGTAACCTGATGCTGCATTCGGAAATCGTCATAGTGGGGTGCGGAAACCCGCTGTTTGGCGATGATGGTTTTGGCCCTGCGGTGATTGAGGAGATGGAGAAGCTCACGCTTCCCGACAATGTAACAATACAGGACGGTGGCGCTGGCGCCCCGCACTTTATTTTTAATTTCCTTAATCCCGAAGTGACGAAGAAACTTATCGTCGTCGATATT
>Ga0335070_10010244_pt1 | contig 10957 bp, 9 predicted proteins | sample Lox_Sample_13_FD_206722 | JGI IMG/M metagenome (GOLD analysis project Ga0335070, IMG submission 206722) | Soil microbial communities from Loxahatchee National Wildlife Refuge, Florida, United States - Lox_Sample_1.3 | ecosystem: Environmental > Terrestrial > Soil > Wetlands | place: USA: Florida... | reverse complement strand
CAATCGACGACGTGCTTGCCTATCTGGTCGTCGCGCTTAACATAGGCGTGTGTGTCGAGGAACCAATCGAGATCGGCGGTGCAACGATCGAGACTTACCGAAGCATGATGCTCGGCTACGCGCACCATCGCGGCCTCAAGCGCTGGCTGTTTCGAGTGCCTGTGCTGACGCCCCGGCTTTCATCGTACTGGCTGGATCTGGTGACACCGTTTCCACCGGCGGTGTCGCGACCGCTGATCGAAGGATTGAGGAGCGAGTCCATCTGCACCAGTGCCCTGGCTTCAGAACTGTTTCCCGAAATTCGGCCAATTCCCTACGAGTCAGCTGTCGCCAAGGCGCTCCGCCGTTCCGTCCCTTGTTTGCGTCTACCCTCGCTCGCCCCTGCTGTTCATCAAACAGTCCGGACAGAGGGCATGATATGCGATCTTCGCGACGTGACGGTCGATGCACCTCCCGAGCGGGTATTTGCAGTCGTTGCAAACCTTGGAGGCGAGCACGGCTGGCTCAGTTTTGATGTGCTGTGGCGATTGCGAGGCTGGATGGACGGGTTGATTGGCGGTGTAGGAAACTCGCGAGGACGGTCTCGGCCGATAGGAATGCGAGCCGGCGATGTCATCGACTTCTGGCGAGTCGAACTGGTGGAAGCGCCGCGCACCGTGCTTTTGCACGCGGAGATGAAACTTCCTGGTGCGGCATGGCTGCACTTCGAGTTACGTCCTGGCGACTCAGACCGTACGCTGTTGCGCTGCTGCGCATGGTTTCAACCCAAAGGTCTCTTCGGAGAACTCTATTGGTACGTGCTGTATCCCATCCACCTGCTGATCTTTAGCAAACTAATGACGGCACTGAGCCGACAAGCGTAATTGTCCGCTGCGGCTGTGGCGGCCGAGGCAGCCGCATGAGCCGCCGACCGATTGGTGGCTCCCACCTATTTCGCATTTTCCAGTATGAGTTAGATTCGCGCAAGTGACACACCCGGATGAAGACCCATACTCTGCACTCAGAAGTCTGGATCCCGGGTCCGCGGGAAGAAGTTTCCGCGTTCTTCTCTCGTGCCGAGAATCTGGAAGCTCTTACGGCGTGGGCTGCGTCCGGGCACCGAGGTTACACCGAAAAAACTTTCCAACATAAAACGCAACAAAATGGGATCAGTTCGTGGCGTTTCTCTCTTCCCTGCTCGCGGTGATGTATCTAAGCATGGGTTCCGAGTCGCGCTCGGCGGTTCAGAAGAAATCTTGGTTAGACTTGCCTGTGTATTTTTCGGGGGGCACGCCAGCAAGGCTTTGGCCACGCACAATTTGCTCAATCACCGAGGCAGGTTTCCAATCGGCGAGCTGTTTCGATCCAGGAATGATCGAGCGGAACTGATTTTCGCTTGCCTGCCACTTTATCCAAAGGCACAGGTTCGGTGCCCTCGCCGCGGGCCGCCACCATCACGCCAAATCTTCCCTCTTTGATCAGATCGGCGCACGCCGTGCCCAGGCGAGTAGCGAGGATGCGATCTGCTGCGCAGGGCGTACCGCCGCGCTGCACATAGCCCAGGATTGTCACGCGGGATTCGAGGTGCGTCAGTTCCTCAAGCTGTCTGGCGAGACGCATCGTGTTGCCCTGATGCTGAACATCAAGCGTGGCGATTTCGCGTTTGGCCTCGATCTTATCGTCCAAGGTTATGGCGCGATCCAGTTTCTTCGTCGCCCTGTCATAGATTCGCGCGTCGTCGCGGTTCATCGCCCCCTCGGCTACCGCGACAATGCTGAAGTTTTTTCCTTGCTTGCTGCGTCGGCGAATGGCTTTCACGATCTTCTCCACGTCGTAAGGGATTTCCGGAATGAGAATCACGTCCGCGCCCCCGGCGAGTCCGGCGCCCAGCGTAAGCCAACCGGCGCGATGCCCCATGACCTCAGCCACGATGATGCGGTGGTGGCTGTGAGCGGTGCTGTGCAGGCGGTCAATCGCCTCGGTGGCAATGTCCAAAGCGGTGGCGTAACCAAAAGTGGCGTCGGTCATGGTCACATCGTTGTCAATCGTCTTCGGCAACGTAATCACATGGATGCCTGCCCGGTCGAGGCGCAGCGCGTTCTTCGCAGTGCCGCCTCCGCCCAGGCATACGAGGCAATCGATTCCCCACTTCGTGAGATTGTTCCGGATCACGCCGGTCATGTCCTTCGTTCGGCCGTTCATCACCATGCGATGAGGCTTATCGCGGCTGGTGCCGAGAATCGTACCGCCGATGGTGAGAATGCCGGAAAGGGCAGCGCCATCCAGATTGATTCGCCGGTTCTCGACCAAACCACGAAAGCCGTCGCGAAAACCTACGATCTCCCACCCATAGTAGCCAAGAGCGGCTTTGCCAACGCCTCGGATGGCTGCGTTCAGGCCGGGGCTGTCGCCGCCGGCCGTGAGAATGCCGATGCGCTTAATTTTTCTGGCCATGAGAAACAAATATGGACGACGGTGGAGCATTTGTCGAGCCAGGCCGCTGCCGCTTCGAGATGCACGTTCGTGGTTGCTTTTGCGCGAGCGTGGCACCTTGTTCCCGGCACGTTTATGACAGTTCTAACCAAAAATGGGCGGCATGTTAAGGCCCAGCGTTTCCAGGAGGGATCGGATTTAGCGAGCCTCCCTACCGGGCTTGGGACACTTTGTTGAACCGTACGCTCGAACTTGTTGGCGCGTGTTCTTGCGAAAACGGATGCGCCTCGTGAGTCGGACCAATAGCTGACCGCAGCGAGAGGACAAAAGACGTCGTGCTTGAGATTTTCGGTCGATTGTGCGGAAACACTGAATTCCTTCGACAAGGAGAACAAGGAGAACAGATACGGCATGAGCACGCGATATGTCAGTTTAAAGGCGCTACAGCGTTTGCGAATATGCACTACTCGGTGCAGCACGGGAGGGTGATCGGGACCTACTGATACGATTGGCGGGCCATGAGCGCGGCTTAATCGTGCGATCAGCAGCAAGATCTCTGGTTCGATGTTTTGGTAGCGAAGCTCTCGGATTACTGACATCGCAGATTGAAGAAAGCGTCGCTCGCGGGAAAGCGAAGTCGATCGCAGGAGCGCTGGCAGAAGCAGAGATGCAGCTATTCGGAGTTGCTCCACTTGGCACACACAGATCCCAATCAGCATTGTTGCTACGGGTACGAGTTTGCGTGGAGTCAACGTGACTCGGAAGCGGAAGATTGGCTCTCACATCACGAGTCATTTGTGCTGGCTTACACCGGGCGACTACGAGATGCCCCTCACTTGGACTTCAGAGTGCACCGGACGAATGCGGATGCTCAGCGCACTTTGGATCGAACGCGAGGGAGCAGCACCTCTTTGACAATCCAATGACAATTGTTTTGCAATCCGCGGTTCGGTAGCTAAATCCAATGGAAAGCAGGATTGCTTCTCGATGCACCGATGTCAACGGAACGATGGAGACCGTTATGTGGATGAGATTATGCGTCGTTTGTAAGTCACTTTTGCGAAAGCACACGCTGCACGAATCAGTTCGCTGTCATTGTGGCTGGGTGTGGTAGCCGGTGGGCGTGACGTGTACCGTACGTGGAGATTTGTGCCTCATTGTGGCATTCTCACCTTTTTAACAAGCGCCTGGAATCGCTGATCGCTGTGCAATGCCGCCAAATGTGGGTTTTGTCCGACGGCGGTGATATCACCCACTCCTTTTTCGTTGGCTTCTTCCAGCCAAGCCAGGGCTGGCTCCTTCTGGCCTAAAGCGGTGTAAACCACCGCCAAATCCAAGGCTGCGCGGGGTTGTTCTGGCCACAGGTGCTTGAGTTCTTGAATCATCCTGTTCGCGTTCTCCCGATCCCCCGTTATGGCGTATAGGTATCCCAGAAGTCCTCGCATCTCGCCGGGAGATGCGCCAAGCTGCAGCGCAGTCTTATACTCCGAAATCGCATTCGGGTACGCCTTCTTGTCTTCGTAGATGATCCCGAGCACAGCATGTGTGACCGCAGAGTTGGGCTCAAGGTCCAGAGTCTTCTTCGCTTGCGAGATCGCTTTGTCGTATTCCTTGTTTTCCTGCAGAATCTTCGCCAAATTCGCGCCGACGACGGGCGACAAGGGATCGAGCTCGTAAGCTTTCTGTGCTTCCGCAAGTGCCTCTTGTTTTCGCCCCACGAATGCAAGGTACATGGAATACCAATGGTGGGCTGGAGCATAGTTAGGATTGAGCTCAAGGGCTCGCCTGAATTCTCTCTCAGCGCCAGCCCAATCTCGATCGAACCGGTACAACATTTCCGCAAGGGAGTTGTGAGCTTCGGCGAGTTCGCCATCCAGGTCCAGCGCCTTTTGCACCAACGGTCTGGCCGTTGCCGGATTATCCGCGAGCTGATAGAGATCCGCGAGGCCAGTGTAGGGGGGAGCATAGAGTGGATCCCTCTCAATTGCTTGCTGGAAATACAGCCGTGCTTTGTCGGCGCTGTTTCTCTTACTGAAAAAGAAACGGCCCTTCAAATAATCCTCGTACGCCTCTGGGTCGACCGTCTTTGCGGTCTTCAGGACGGCCACTTCGTGCGGGGTCAATTCAATCCGGATCTCATCGGCGATGGCACTTGCAACCTGTTTTTGCAACGACAGCGTATTACGCAGGTCCCCCTCGTAGCTTCTGGCCCAAAGATGTCTGTCGGCCGAGGCCTGAATCAACTGCGCAGTGATTCGGACTTGATTGCCGGAGCGCAGCACCGTGCCTTCCACTACGGCATCCACGTTCAATTCCCTGGCAACCGCTGGCAAAGGCTTGTGAGCACTTTTGTAGGGCATTACGGAAGTGCGCGAGATTACGCGCAAGGCGCCGATTTGCGCCAAATCTGTGATCAATTCATCCGTCATTCCATCCGCGAAATAATCCTGGGCATCCCCGGAGAGGTTCTCCAACGGCAGGACCGCAAGGGATCGGATCGGGCTCGCGAGAGAACCATTCGGGACAGAAGGGTTACGCCAGCGCATGATCGCGATTCCGAGGATAGCCCAGAGAGCAATCGACACGGCAAGGGCCATCCATGAAAGCGCCGTCGGCGAGCGGCGATGGTTCAGAGGGCCGGCCTCCGTTAACCGCTCGCCTTCCTCGATGACTGCGGGAGCCTCCGCGAGAATCCTGGGCTTCCCGGAATCGCGCTGAAGAACAGCCACTTCGGCGATGAAACGGTAGCCCCGACGCGGAATTGTCTCGATGAAGCGTGGGTTATCGGCGGAATCGCCCAGGGCGCCACGCAACTTCGCAACAGAGACGTTAACTGCCTGATCGAAATCCCCAAAATTCGCATCTGGCCAGATTCGAGTCTGCAACTCCTCTCTGGTTACAACCTCACCAGGGCGTTCCAGCAAGATCTCCAGAAGTTTGAGTGGTTGTTGCTGAACCTTGATCCTTATTCCAGCTTTGCGCAGTTCTCCGGCGTGTGGATCAAGCTCATAGATCCCAAACCGCAAGACCAGAGTTTGCGGCGCCCGTTCCATCACCCCTCACGCAGGCACGAAGTCTAGCACGAGTGAGTTCGATCCGAGGATATGTATTTGCCTAGTCCCAATGTGATCAACGATTTAGACGGAAAGGAACAGACTAGGCTGAGACGATCCTGAGTAAATTGACCTCTAGGACCGAGCCGCGTCAGATAGGCGCAGACGGAGCCACGAACAAACAAATGCAGGAGCGAATTGAAAGTATGTTGCCCGGAGTGGACATGACAAAAGCAACCAGACTCACCGTTCTGATTCTGGTTTTAGCGGGTGTTGTATCGGGGCAGAACTTTCTGGTGGTACAGGTTAGCGGCCAGCAGAAATGGCGAGCGGACGAAGTTGATAAGGTTTATCTGTCCGCGTGCTTAGCCGTTGAGAGGGAATTTGGTGGAAGGCGACCCGTCAGGCCGAAGATCACACTGATTCTCGGTGGCGAGAGGGACGAAGCTGTTGTGGATAAGCGTGAAATTCGGCTGGTCAAATGGAGTCCAAACCTGTTTGCCCAAGGGGTCGTGGTTTTTGCTTTCGAAGATCTGATGTCCGAGGATGACAGGTTGACGATGGCCAGGCGCGCCGTCAATTGGGCCGGCTCGACAATTGAAATTAGAGATATCCAGAAAATAGAGCGCACGGACTTGGAAGCACGCGATGCCACAGAAGAATTTCAGAGATCGAGACCTCGAAATCGAACCGGATTGGGGGGACGCGGAGCAGAACCTTTCCCGCCGCAGTTTGAGCTCACGGAACTCAAATGACACTATCGCCGAGAACTTGCCAGTGCCATTTGTTAGTCGAAGCCGGTTCGTACCCAAGTCATGGGAACCACTCGTGAAGGGCGATTTTGCAGTAGCTATCGTCCCGCGTGGGAAACGCACGCATCTCCATCGATCGAAGAGAACGCATCCCATTCTGCTGCTGCCGCTCACCTGGCGTGAGCTGTTGGAGCCCGTGCATTGGGCTTTGGACCGCCGCAATATCGGCGACCCGACGATGGTTCTAACATTCGGTGAGGTGCGCGTCAACTTCTTGACAATGGAAATCAGTCGGTCGCGAAGGCCCGTTTCGCTGACCGCGCAGGGATTCAAACTTCTCAGGTTTTTCAGCCAGCGTCCTCAGCAAGTGTTCTCGAGAGGCGAATTGCTGAACGAGGTCTGGGGATATACCAACTATCCCTCGACGCGAACGGTCGACAACCATGTCTGTATGCTGCGCAAGAAGTTAGAAGTGAATCCGGCCCGCCCGCTTCATTTCCTTACCGTTCACGGTATGGGATACAGATTCGTCCCTTGAACGACGGGGCGAATTCATTGGAGAACTCACCTTCTATGGATACGGCAATGCTAGAAGAGGTTACAGAATCATCGATTCAACAAAAAAGCGACCCAGACATACCTCTCGTCGAGGCTAGCTTGGGCGGTGATATTTCTGCGTTCGAGGAGTTGGTGCGGCGATACGACTGCAAACTGCTTCGAATTGCCCAGCAGATGACTCACAACCTAGAAGATGCCCAGGAAGCTGTGCAGGAGACCTTCCTGAAGGTATATCAAAGGCTTAATCAATTTCGAGGGAATTCAAAGTTCTCAACCTGGTTGATTCGAATCGTTCTCAATGAAACCTTCATGAAACTCCGAAGGCGGCGGTACTCAGAGATGCCGCTAGAGTATGAAGATTCGGATGGGGATACCCTCCCACTGGACTTGACCGACTGGTCCCCCAACCCAGAGGAACTATGCGGCCGGCAGGAACTGCGCAAGATTCTCCGCACCGCATTGGAGGCGCTGCCGCCGTCTCTTCGAGTAGTCTTCATCCTACGAGACATCGAGGAACTGTCGATCAAAGAGACGGCAGCAATCCTCGACTTGAATCCGGCGGGCGTTAAAGCACGCCATTTTCGCGCCCGGTTACAGCTCCGCGAAAAGTTGACTAGACACTTCAAGATCTCTGCGAGCCTTGTTGACAACTCGGCTCGCCTTCAGCGGACGCCACGAGCAGCGATCCTTCGAAACTTTCTGGGCTGAAATCGCGGCGTCTTTAGTCACGGAAAGTGAGGCGATTCGGATGCAGGAAACTCGCTGGGAAACCAGTGCGGAGGAGCAGTTGAAACTGCATCAAAGCACGGATCAGATAAGGGGCGCCTCATTGTTCGAAAATCCCCGATCCGCAGGGGCGGAATCTACACTGACGCAGAACGTCGCTTCTCCATTTCACGCTGAGCCAAGACAACCGGACACAGCAACTCCGGATCGATCCGGTCCAGTTGCGCCAGCGTCTGCGCATCTAACCATGCAACCAGTTCACGGAGTTCGCGTGTGGTGGAGCCAAAACGGCGAATGTGCTTCAGCCCTTTGCCGGCCCGCGCTAGCAGAACACAAGCGGTGATCGAGGACTTATGTACATCCAATCCGCAGTACCGCGGATACAACACTTCCATGACTGTCTCCTTCCCCAGTGTGACGTAAGGATGCGACAGTTGCGAAAATGTCCCTCGCGTGCTCCTCTCGGAAGAGAAGGTGACAGTCTGTTGTTCTCAGAGGCATCCAGGTCAAACTCATCCGCGGGCTCTTCGGCTCCACTAAGGCGGACGACCACGTACGTCCACGGGGATGACAGCCTAACCCGTTTTCATCGGCCGTTGTGCCCCAAACGGACATGTAGAACTCATCCCATCTGATTTCGACAATCACGCCGGATGGGGTAACACCGGCAAGGAACAGGGCTATTGCACCGCCACTTACCCCATGCTAAGCTTCCCACCCAAAGTTGAACGGCCCCCTTAAGACCCTCGCGACTGAGCCGGATCGAGCTCTCGACCGGACTCCATTTTTGCTGTTGCGATACCTCTTCTCCGATTCTGACGAGGATCCGGCCTTCGCCGGAACGGGAACCTCTTAGCGCCGAGTCTGGGTTTCAGGGAGTACTTCCGCGTGCCATCGCGCTTAGGTTAGCAAGAGACCCCTTCGAGATCGGCACCCTCACTGAGTTCCCTTACTCGGTGAAAGAGACTGCTTAACCTTGTACCCGGAGAGGCAGCCGTCGGCATGGATCACGAATCCGGATTCACCCTGGCAACAGAATCTTCTTGCGATATGTTCCTACCGGCTTAAAGACTGACCTTTCCCGAAGGAGGTCGTTTATGCACAACATGATCAAAGCATCCGCTGCTTCCGGGAGCATTCCCGAGCTGCTAACGCAAGTGCCAGTGGAATCCCCCAGTGCCAGGCACAGTTCCTACTCTCTTTTGCGACGATCGCCAGATACGGAACTGGAGGAACTCTGGCTGGATTTTCTGGGGCGCGTGAAATTCCCCGATCTATATGCCACTCCCCACTTCTTTCTCGAGCCTCATTGGAAAGGCAAGAAAGTCTTTGCGATTCTGGCCTTCAACGCAGGCCGCGTTACCGGCGTCCTCACAGGACTTGAGGAGGGATCACAGATTACTTGCGGTCTTCCATCGCGACCGCAGATGGCAATTGACCCGGCGGGTGAGACCGGGAAAACAGCGGCGACCTTGGCGCGAGCCTTGGTCAGCGAATTCCCACATGCTCGCTTGATCACGGCATACAGCTGGAGTGGAGCGTTAGCAACCGAATTCGAGCGCCGAAACTTTCGCGTACAGCAACTGGAAGGCGACGTAGTGCTTGACTTGGGTCCGGGTGCTGACGCCCTGTTCGAGTCGTTTCACGCCAGCCGGAAACGCAATATCCGAATCGCAATTCGCAAGGGAGTGGAGGTTTCCGAGATGACGACCGACCAAGATCTAGCTCAGTATTGGGATGTCTTCTGCGGATGGCTGAAGACGGGACGAAAAAGAATTCATGCCACCGGGGACTTTGAGAGAGCAGCAGCGGTCCATCGCCTGCGGACAACCCATCGCCGCTTCATCGCGCGGGTCAACGGTAAGGCCATCGCGGCCACCTTGGTTCGCTTCTATCCCGGGGGTTTAATCGAGTATTCGGCGAATTGTTCCCTCGACGAATACCACCGAATCTATCCCAACGATCTGCTGCTTTGGACAACGATCCAGTGGGCGTGTAATCACGGCTTTGCACGATACTCATTTGGGGCGGCGCATCCGTTTCTCACGCGGTGTGGAGGAACCGTCGTTCCGATTTATAGGTATCGTCTCGATCGAACCTTTCTTCAGCAGGTTGAGATGCGAGAGAGGCTTAACGCGACTGGAGTGTATCTGCTTCGGGGACTGCGTGCATCGCGTTCGGCAGCGGCCAACTACTGCAGGAGATTCCGGGTATCGTAAGTCCGGTCGACCTTACAACCGTTGCGCGGGAGAGGCAGAACTTGTGAGTCGCCTCTTCCGTGCACAATGGCTTTCCGTGGTGCGGCGGTCCGGGTCGATATGGCCTCACCGCATCGACGGACGGTGGCCTGCCCGCTAGACTGGGGGTGCGCAAGGCCCAATCTCAGCACCTTCCAATCAGAACCGCCAAAACGGGCTTTGCGATTGTATCGAACGACCTAGCGGTTAATGGTGAAAAATCGCAATTGCGACAATGTTCGGAAAATCGGCCTGATGAATGAGTGTGATCGCCCGTTTTGGTCAACTGGCACCATGGTTCCTTGCCATCACATTCTGCGGCACAAACCAAGTCGCTGTACAGGTTCAATACCGTTCGACTTTTAAGCACTGGATTGGAGGGAAAGTATGGCCGCTACGGAACGTCGTTCGTTCATTGGTATGCTGTTAGCCGGATTGTCCAGTTTCTCATTGGGCGACGACGCACTCGCGGACTCAACTCGTGCGGGTGTCAAGGTTGCTGCGAACGAAGACCATTTCGGAAAATCCCGGTCAGTTGGCTTTAATTCAACCGCGTTCAAAGTGGGAAGTGCGGATACGCAGGGTGCGCTCTTTGCCATGGAACAGCACAGCTTGAAACCAGGCGGGCCGCCGCTTCACTTGCATTACGAACAGGATGAATTTTGGTATGTGATTTCAGGCCGGTATGTATTTCAGGTGGGTTCCGAACGCTACCACGCACAAGCGGGTGATTGTCTGCTCGGGCCCCGCGAAGTTCCGCATGCCTACGCGTTCGTCGGTCGGTCCAACGGCAGAATCCTTGTGGGTTTTACTCCGGCTGGCAAAATCCAAGACTACTTCGAGCGGCCCCGAAAACCGGGGACATACGTGGCTGATGCAGACCTGTACCGTGCATACGGCATGAAGCTGCTTGGTCCGCCGCTGTCGCTGAGGTGACCCCCTATTCTCTTTACCCGTCCTGACCCGGTCACGATTGGCGAAACATCGCAATTTCACTCAGAAGCAGCCCAACAACCCTGACGGGTTCGTAGTGAGTGCAATCGCCTTCCATGAGAAGGCCGGTCGGAGTCAAGTGAGTTTTTGCATTGTTTGTCTCTGATACAGCCATTATTCAATGCCGAGTAGCCACTGTCGCCATGCTTCCATGCGCACTCTCGAGGAGCGAGATGCGCTGGTTGTACTCGGCGATCTGCTCGCTGAGCGATGCGATCGCCGCCAA
>Ga0335070_10010243_pt1 | contig 10958 bp, 7 predicted proteins | sample Lox_Sample_13_FD_206722 | JGI IMG/M metagenome (GOLD analysis project Ga0335070, IMG submission 206722) | Soil microbial communities from Loxahatchee National Wildlife Refuge, Florida, United States - Lox_Sample_1.3 | ecosystem: Environmental > Terrestrial > Soil > Wetlands | place: USA: Florida... | reverse complement strand
AGGGCAACCTCCCTCTGGAGCATGAGAGCCATCTCGTCGATGGCCCGCCCCGCTTCGACGAGGGCCATCAGGATGGGTTTGCCCACGCTGTACGGGAGATTGCCGACCACCAGCACCCGGCCATCAGGATCGGGTTTCATCTCCGGCAAAGTCGAGTAGTCGAAAGAGCGACCATCCGCGATGCGGATCTCGACGTGGGACGCATCCGCGAAACGTTCCCTGAGCGCGGCGGCCAGGCTCATGTCCACCTCGATGGCGAGGAGCCGGCCCGCCGACCGCGCCAGTCGGCCCGTCAGCGCTCCCTGGCCAGGCCCGATCTCGAGCACCAGATCCCGGGCGGTCGGCGCCACCAGCGCCACGATGCGCTCGGCCACCGCGTCATCGCGCAGGAAGTGTTGCCCGAGGGCCCGCGTCTTGCCCGACGCGGCCTGGCGCCTGGGCGCGGGTGTGAGCGCCCGCGCGTTCCGCCGCGGGCTCACGCGACGGGCCGGGCCTTGAGCTCGGCCAAGAGCGACTCGTAGACCGTCTTGACCTGCCGCTCGGTGTCGGCACGACTGCCGGAGTTGTCGATCACGTAGTGCGCGCGCTTTGCCTTCTCGGCGACAGGCATCTGGCTCGCGATGCGGGCGCGCGCCGCGTCCTCGGGCAGGCTGTCGCGCGCCATGAGGCGCGCCAGCTCCGTGTCCGGATCGGCATAGACGACGACCACGCGATCCATCCTCGCCACGCCTCCAGTCTCGAAGAGAAGCGCCACGTCCCAGACGACGATGCCTTCGAAAGCCTCCTCGTCCAGCACGGAGAGGATGCGCTGCTGGCGGAGGCCGATGGCGGGATGGGTGATCTCCTCGAGCCGCTTCCGCCGGGCCGGGTCCGCGAACACGATGGCGCCCAAGGCCTTGCGGTCCAGCGTGCCGTCCTCCTGCACCACCTGCTGGCCGAACTCCTCCACGATCTTGAGGTAGGCGGGCTGCCCCGGCATCACGACCTCGCGGGCGAGCTGATCGGCGTCGAGCACGCGCGCGCCCAGATGCGCGAACATGCGGCTCACCGTGCTCTTGCCGGTCGCGATGCTGCCCGTGAGGCCGACGAGGAGGAAGCGCCTCACGCCTGCGCCCAGTCGGCGCCCGTCTTGATGTCGACCTTGAGCGGGACATCGAGCGTCATGGCGGATTCCATCACCTGGCGCGCCAGCGCCTCCAGGCGCGGCAGCTCGGCTTCCGGCGACTCGAAGAGGAGCTCGTCGTGCACCTGGAGGAGCATGCGGGCCCGGAGGCCGCTCTCGCCGAGCGCCTTGGCCATGCCCACCATGGCGATCTTGATCAGATCGGCGGCCGTCCCCTGCACCGGCGCATTGGTCGCCATGCGCTCGGCGAAGCTCCGGAGGTTGGGGTTACCGCTCTTGAGCTCCGGGATGTAGCGGCGCCGGCCGAGGAGCGTCTGCACGAAGCCGCGCTCGCGCCCCTCGGCCACCGTGCGCTCGAGATACGCCTTCACCTTGGGGTGGCGCTCGAAGAATCGCGTGAGGAATTCCTGCGCCTCCTTGGTCGTCATGGCCAGGTTTCTCGACAGTCCGAAGGCCGTCACGCCGTAGATGATGGAGAAGTTCGTCGTCTTGGCGACGTCGCGCTGCTCCGGCGTGACGGCCTCGAGGGGCACGCCGAAGACCTCCGAGGCCGTGCGCCGGTGGATGTCCTCGCCCGCGCGGAATGCCGCCCGCAGGCTCTCCTCGCCGGAGACGTGGGCGAGGATGCGAAGCTCGATCTGCGAGTAGTCCGCGGCCAGGAACCGCCAGCCCGGCTCCGGCACGAAGGCGGCGCGGATGCGGCGCCCCAGCTCGGTGCGAATGGGAATGTTCTGGAGGTTCGGCGCTGCAGAGCTCAGCCGGCCCGTCGCGGCCACGAGCTGATTGAAGGACGTGTGGATCCGCCCGGTGGTCGCGTTGATCATCACGGGCAGCGCGTCCGCATACGTGGACTTGAGCTTGGCCACCGTGCGGTGCTCGATGATCTTCGCGGGCAGCTCGTGGCCGAGGGCCAGCTGCTCGAGCACGTCGGCGTCCGTCGAGTAGCCGGTCTTGGTCTTCTTGACGGGCGGCAGCTTGAGCTTCTCGAAGAGGATGTGCGCCATCTGCTTGGGCGAGCCGATGTTGAACTCCTCGCCGGCCAGCCTGTAGATCTCGCGCGTGAGGCGGTCCAGCGTGAGGTCGAGCTCCTTGGAGAACTCGGCCAGCCGCCCAGGATCTACGCGGATACCGTGCCGCTCCATGGTTGCCAGCACGGGCACGAGCGGCTGCTCGAGATCGCGGTAGAGCGCGTCGAGTCCCACCTCCCTGAGCGCGCGCGGCAGCATCCCCCAGATCTGCCAGACCGAGCGGGCGCGGCCGCCCGCGGCGGCGACTCCGGAGCCCTCGCCCAGGAGCTCGGCGCTGACGTCGTCGAGCTTGTAGCTCGTGCGGGCGGGATTGAGCAGGTAGGCGCCGACCGCCGTGTCCTCGAAAACGGGCGGCGCGCCGCGGGCGAGCCACCACTCGATCACGTGCTTGATGTCGTGGCCGACCAGACGCCGCCCGCCGAAGTCGGGCGCCTTCGCGCCGAGCTCGAGCAGCGCCGGACCGGCAGCCGGATGGTAGATGCCCAGTGCAGCCACGGCTGGCTCCGGTGGACCGCCCTCGCCCACCCAGTCCACCGCGACCGGATCGCCCGCGGGCACGGTCGTCAGCCACTTGGCGAGCTCCGCCGAGCCGGAGAGCTTCGGCAGCGCCTCCGCGGTCACGACGGGCGTCTCCGCGGCGGGCAGCTGACGCAGCAGCGTCTCGAACTCCAGCTCGGTCCAGAGCGCCCGCAGGCGCTCCCAGTCCGGCTCCTGGCGCCGGAAGGCCTCGAGATCCTGGGTGATGGGCACCTGGGTGCTCACGGTGGCCAGCTCGCGAGAGAGGAAGGCCTGGTCGCGATGCGAGGCGAGCGTCTCCCGCACCTTGCCCGTCACCAGCGTGAGGTTCTCATAGAGGCGCTCGACGCTGCCGAACTGGGAGATGAGCTTCACCGCCGTCTTCTCACCGACGCCGGGCACGCCGGGAATATCGTCGATGCTGTCGCCCATGAGGGCGAGCAGATCGGGGATCTGCCCGGGCTTGACGCCCCACTTGGCGACGACCGCGTCGTCGTCGAACCACACGGGCTCACCCCGCGCGTTCGTGGCCAGCGCGCGCACGCCGGGCCCCACCAGCTGCAGCATGTCCTTGTCGCCGGTCACCAGCACGATCTCGACGGGCTTGCCCCGCATCCTCGCCACCATCGTGCCCAGGACGTCGTCCGCTTCGAAGCCGGGCATCTCGAGCACGGGCAGCCGGAGCGCCTCGAAGACGCGCTTCACGAGGGCGATCTGGCTCCGGAGATCGTCCGGCATGGGCGCCCGCGTTTCCTTGTAGGTGGGCAGCTTCGCCTCCCGGAAGGTCGGGCCGGGCGGATCCCACGCCACCGCCGCGTACGCCGGATTCTCCTCGCGGAGCAGCTTGAGGAGCATGGTAGACACGCCCCGGACCGCGTGCGTGGCCTGCCCTTTCGAGTTGGAGAGGTACGGCAGCGCGTGATACGCGCGGTAGAGGAAGTGCGGCCCGTCCACGATGAAGAAGCGGTCGCTCATGCCGGCACCACGCGATCGTAGAGCGCCCGCACCCAGGTGGTGCGGCGCTTGTAGTCCTCGAGGAAATCCTTGCGCGACGGGTACTCGAGGCTCTTCGCCAGGCGCGCCGGAATGGGGCCCGCCAGGTCGAGCGTGTCGGAGGGCCGGGCGCCGAACAACCGCAGGTCCGCGGACACCCGGCGAAGGAAGCGATAGTGCCCGGCAAGCGTATCGGCCTCGCCGTCGGGCAGCAGGCCGGCGCGGCCGATCGCCCGGAGCGCCGCCACGGTATGCGGGCTCCGGATGGCCGGATGCCGGCGCCCATGCGTCATCTGAATCGCCTGCGTGATGAACTCCACGTCGACCAGCCCTCCTCGCCCGAATTTGACGTGCAGCCGCCCCGGCGTCTCTCGGCCCAGCTCCTTCTGCATGCGCCCGCGGAGCTCGCGCATCTCCTTGAGGTCGGGGGGCGGCGCCTCCCGACCATACACGAGCGCGCGGATCTCCCGCCGCACGGCGTGCCCCAGCCGCGGATCGCCGCCCACGAGCCGCGCGCGGGTCAGCGTCTGCCGCTCCCATGGATCCGCCCACTCGCGGTAGTACTGCCCGAGCGCATCCAGGCTCGTGGCGAAGCCGCTCCCCTTGGATCCCGGGCGCAGGCGGAGATCGACCGGCACCACGACCCCGGCCGCCGTCACGTCGCCCAGGATGGAGGAGAGGAGCTCCACCGCGTGATCGTAGAACACATGGGCCTCCACGCGCTCCGGGCCGTCGGTCAGGCCGGCGCCGCCGTAGACCACGAAGAGGTCGAGGTCGGAGCCCGTCGAGAGCTCGCGGCCGCCGAACTTGCCCAGGCCGACGATGCACGCGGGGATCAGCCGCCCCGAGCCGTCGCGGGGAACGCCGTGCCCCGCCGCCGTCTCCTCGAGCGCCATGAGCCAGGCGACGGCGAGCGCGGCCTCGGCCAGCTCCGTCATCTCGCGCGAGAAGCGCTCGCCGTCCGTCACGCCCAGCAGCATGCGCCAGGTGATGGCGAGCTCCTCGGCCTGCTTGTCCCGCCGGAGCCTGTCCATGCGCTCGGGCAGCGATCGCCGCGGGCCCAGGGCCGGCGCGAGCACCTGCCGGAAATGGCGACGGCGGCGGGGCATGGTGAAGGTGGCCGGGTCGGCCAGGCCGTTCAGGAGCTCGGGCTGCGTGACGAGGAGCTGCGTCAGGAGCTCGCCGCGCGCGCAGAGCTTCACGAGGTTCGCGAGCAGGTCGGGGCGCTCCGCGAGCAGCTCGAGGTAGGCCGTGCGAGGCCCCGCAGCGGCGACGAAGCGCTCGAACTGGTTCAGCGCCTCGTCGGGATCGGGGCTCTGCCAGAGGGCCTCGAGGAGCACGGGGAACATGGCGTGGAGCGCCCGGCGCATCGGCTCCGCGTACGGGACGAGCGGCCGGCCCTCGAGCACGAGACGGAGATTCTGCCGCGCGCGGTCGGGATCGGCGAACCCCGTGGCCTTGAGCGCCGTGTAGGTCGGGATGCGGGGGGCGGCCTCCTTCGCCGCCGGCGGCGCGGCGAAGAACTCCGAGAAGGCCTGGTGGACACCATGCGTGATCCGGCGGTACTCGGCCTCGAAGCCGCGCCGCGCCTGCGCCGGCGGCAGGAGGAAGCCGAGCCGCCGCGCCAGCCGCCCGAGCGCCTCGGCATCCTCGGGCAGCGTGTGGGTCTGGAACTCGTCGACGATCTGCAGCCGGTGCTCCACGGTGCGCAGGAAGACGAGCGCCTCGCCGAGGAACCGGCCCAGCGCCTGCGGCAGGTAACCGCGCTCGGTGAGGCGAAAAATCGCGCGCAGGCTGTTGCGCTCGCGCAGCCAGGGATCGTCGCCCGAGTAGAGGAGCTGGAGCGCCTGCACGAGGAACTCCACCTCGCGGATGCCGCCCACGCCCAGCTTGACGTGGCGGCGCTGCACGCCCCTGGCGCGCAGCGACCGATCGATCTGGCTCTTCATGCCGCGCACGGCGGCCACGATGTCGGGATCCACGCCGGGGCGGAAGACGAAGGGCCGCACGAGCTCGAAGAAGCGCGCGGCCACGCCGGCGTCCCCGGCGGCGAAGCGCGCCTTGATGAGCGCCTGGCGCTCCCACAGCTCGGCGCGCTCCTCGAGATACGTGCGATAGCCCTGGAGCGAGAGGACCACGCCCCCCATGCGTCCTTCGGGGCGGAGGCGGAGGTCCACGCGGAAGGCGTAGCCCTCGTCCGTCACCGACTCCAGGCTCTCCACGAGCGTGCGCGCGCCGGCCGCGAAGTAGTCGCCGTTGGGGATGGACCCTTCCTCGCCGCCCGAGGTCTCGCCGTCGTCGCCGTAGACGAACACCAGGTCGATGTCGGAGGAGTAGTTGAGCTCGTCGCCGCCGAGCTTGCCCATGCCGATGACGGCGAAGCCGGTGGGCGTCCCGTCGTCCGCGACCGGCTCGCCATAGCGCCGGCGCAGATCCTCTTCCGTCCAGCGCCACGCCGCCGCCAGGCACACGTCCGCCAGATGCGAGAGCTCTTCCGTGGTCACCGTGAGGTCGGCGTCGCCCAGGATGTCGCGGCTGCCCAGGCGCAGGAGCTGACGATACTTGAAGCGGCGGAGCGCGTTCCACCGCGCTTCCGTCCGGTCGAAGGCCCGGGTGCTCTGGTCGAGCTCGGCGGCGAGCTCGTCGGCGAGCCACTGTCTCAACGTGCCGGGCTCGAGGAGCCACGAGAAGAGCGTGGGGCGCCGGCGGAGCGTGTCGGCCAGGAACTGGCTGGTGCCACCGAGCCTCGCGATCAGGTGGAGCGCACCGGGGTGGCTGCCCAGCACGCGGAAGAAGGCGGGGCGCTCGCCCTGCGCGACGAGGCGCTCGAGGTTGTTGAGCGCCATGTCGGGATCGGGCGCCGCCGACATCTCGGCGAGGAGGCGATCCAGGAGCGGGCCCAGGAGCTCGGCATCCCGGGGATCCGGCGTCATCGCGTGCAGGTTGGCGAGCGCGCGCGCCGGCTCGGCGAACCCCAGGCGCTTGAGCTCCGCGAGCGCTTTCCGGTCGCGGGGACGTGCTTTGAGGAGATCGGTCAGATGGCGGACTCGCCCTTCTCGCCCGTGCGGATGCGAATGGCCTCGCCCATGGGCAGGACGAAAACCTTCCCGTCGCCGATGGAGCCCGTGCGCGCCGCCGCGGCCACGGTGGCCACAACCTTCTCGACCATGGCGTCGGGCACGACCAGCTCGACCTTCACCTTGGGCAGGAAATCGATCGTGTACTCGGAGCCCCGGTAGAGCTCCGTGTGCCCCTTCTGCCGACCGAAGCCGCGCACCTCCGTCACCGTCATGCCGATGATGCCAAGCTCCGTCAGCGCCTCCTTGACGTCGTCCAGCTTGAACGGCTTGATGATCGCTTCGATCTTCTTCATCGAGACCTCCGTGACGGCCTGGGGCCCGCGGGGCGCAGCACCTTCTTGTAGAGGAGAGCGTACTCGCGCGCCGAAGCGTCCCACGAGAAATCTTCCGTCATCCCGTTCCGGACGAGCGCGCTCCAGAGCTCGGGCCGGCGGTGGGCGCCGGCCGCGCGGCGGACGGCGTCGACCATCGCATCCGCCTCGAAGGCGTCCCACAGGAATCCGGTCCCCGAGCGGCGCGTCGCATCGAACTCCTTCACCGTATCCGCGAGCCCGCCCGTGCGGCGCACGATCGGCACGGCCCCGTAGCGCAGGGCGATCAGCTGCCCGAGCCCGCACGGCTCGTAGCGCGAGGGCATGAGGAAACAGTCGGCGCCCCCGTAGATGCGGCTGGCCAGCGCGGTGTCGTACCCGAGGCGCACGGCCACCCGGCCCGGGTGCCGCTCCGCCGCGTGCGCCCAGGCCTCTTCGAGGTGCGGCTCGCCCGAGCCAAGCAGCACGACCTGGCAGCCCGCGTCGAGCATGGACGACAGCCCGGCCAGCACCAGGTCGAGCCCCTTCTGCTCGACCAGGCGCGCCACCATCGCGACGATGGGTCCGGGCGCGTCCTCCAGCCCGAGCTCGCGGCGCAACGTCTCGCGGCAGGCCGCCTTGCCCTCGGGCTCGTCGGCGGAGTACGGGCGCGGAAGCGCGGGGTCCTTGGCCGGATTCCACAGCTCGTAGTCGATGCCGTTGACGACACCGTGGAGATCGGCCGCCCGCTCCTCGAGCACGCCGTCGAGGCCGTTGCCGAGCTCCGGCGTGCGGATCTCCTCGGCGTAGGTGCGGCTCACCGTCGTGAGGAGGTCGGAGAAGACGAGCCCGCCCTTGAGGAGATTGATCTTGCCATAGAACTCGAGCCCGGCGGGCGTGAAGAGGTCCCACCCGAGGCCCGTCATGGCCATGTCGTAGTGCCAGAAGACGCCCTGGTAGGCCAGGTTGTGGATGGTGAGCACGCTGGCCAGCGTGCCCAGCACGGGGTGGTCGCGGTAGAGCGTCTTCAGATAGACGGGGATCAGGCCGGTCTGCCAGTCGTTGCAATGAATGACCTGCGGGCGCCAGCCGTCGGCGAGCTCGATGAGCGACTCGAGCGCGCCCCGGCAGAAGAACACGAAGCGCTCGCAGTTGTCCCAGTAGTCGCCGTCGGCCGTGCCGTAGAGGCCGTCCCGGTCGAAGTACTGGTCCTGCGCCAGGAAGTACACGGGCACGCCTGCGGGCGTCTCCGCCTCCTGGAGCGCGCCCTCGACCATCCGGTCGCCCAGCGGGACCGCGAGGCGCGGCACGATGGTCCGGATCTCGGAGGCGTGCGCCTCCACGCCGCGATGCCGCGGCATGAAGATGCGGACATCGTGACCCAGGCCGCGGAGGGCCCGCGGCAAAGCGCCCATCACATCGCCGAGCCCGCCGGTCTTGGCCAACGGCGCGGCCTCGGAGGCCGCCACGAGAATGCGCAGTCGCGGTGCCATGGCGCACCCCTCAGGCGTCTTCCTCGAGGATCGGGAAGACCAGCTGCGTGATGTGGGACGAGATGCGCTTGAGGTTCGTCAGCACGTCCAGGTGGATCTCGGAGGTCTCCAGCGACTCGGCCAGCCCCTGCCGGAGCCGCGCCAGGTGCGAGGCGCGCAGCTCGCGCTCGCGCTGGCGGATGGCGGGGCGCTGGTCCAGCACCTCCTGGCAGAGGCTCCGGTCATTGGCGGCGAAGCCCGCGATGGCGCGCTCGAGGTTCTTCGAGACCATGCCGTGGAACTCGAGCAGCTCCGCCTCCCCTGCCTCCGAGAAGCGCCGGCTCTGGTAGAGCTTCTTCCGCGCCAGCTCCATGAGGTTCTTGTCGACGATGTCACCGATGTTCTCCAGGTTGCCGATGAAGGAGATCAGGGCGATCTCCTTCCGGTTGAGCTCGGGCGACATGGTCTCCTGCCCGAGCCGCGAGAGGAAGAGCTTGATCTCGCGCTCGAGATAGTCGAGCTGGTCGTCCCGGCGCTCCACGTCCTCGACGAGCTCCGGGTTGTCGGTGCGCAGCGCGGTCATCGCGTCCCGCAGCATACCCTGCGCCACGTCCCCCATGCGCAGCGCTTCGCGGGTGGCCTGGCCCAGGGCCAGCGCGGGCTGGTCGAGGTAGCGATCGTCCAGGTAGCGGGTCTTGAAGGGATTGTCGCCGCTCTTGACCTCCTCGGGGACCATCGCCGTGATGGCGCGGGCGGCCAGAGAGGCGAAGGGGAGGAACACGGCGCTGATGCCCACGTTGAAGAGGGTGTGCGCGTTGGCGATCTGCCGGGCCGGCTCCTGGGCGGTGCCGGCGATGAAATCCGTGAGCGGGTGGAGGAAGGGCAGCGCCAGGGCGACACCCAGCACCTTGAACGCAATGTGCGCCACCGCCACCCGGCGCGCATCGGCCGAGGAGCGCAGGCTGGCGGCCAGCGCCGTCGCGCAGGTGCCGATGTTCGCGCCCAGCACCACGGGAATGGCGCCCTCCAGCGGGAGGAGCCCCTGGCGCGCGAGCGAGAGCATGAGGCCGATGGTGGCGACGGACGAAGCCATGCCCGCGCTGAAGACGGCGCCCACGAGCAGGCCCAAGCCGACATTGCTCGCCAGGGCGACCAGCACCTGCTGGGCGAGCCGGCTGTCGGTGACCGGCGCCAGCGACTCCGTCATCACGCGCATGCCCAGGAACACGAGACCGAAGCCCAGCACCACCTGGCCCAGGCTCTTGACGAGGCCCCGCCGCCCGAAGAACGTGAGCGCGAAACCCACCCCCACCAGGAACAGCGCCACCTCCTGCACCTTGAAGGCGAGCAGCTGCACCGTGAAGGTCGTGCCGATGTCCGCGCCCAGGATGACGCCGAGCGACTGGCGAAACGTCACGAGACCGGCCGACACGAAGCCGATCAGGAGCAGCGTGGTGGCCGAGGAGGACTGGATGAAGGTCGTGACGAGCGCCCCCGAGCACACGGCCGCGAGGCGATTGCGCGTCATGCTCGTGAGCAGCTGGCGGAGCTGGCTGCCCGCCGCGCGCTGCAGGCCCTCGCCGCACAGCTGCATCCCGTAGAGGAGCAGCGCCAGCCCGCCGAAGAGACCGAGCAGGACCATCACGCGGGCCGAAACCCCGACGGCGCCAGCGGGCCGCCGGCGGCCAGGCCGGCCAGGTGCCGCGTGCTGTTGACCGAGCGTACGACGGGCGGCGCCACCTCGGTGATCGATCCGTTCGACAGCGTGAGCCGCCAGATCGAGGACAGCGGCAGCCCCAGGCAGTGCGCGAGGTAGGCGCTGATGACGCCGCCGTGGCAGACGACGAGCGCCTCCTGCCCGTTGGGATGCGCGGCGGCGATCGCGTCCATGGCGCGGACCACCCGCGCCTGGACCTCCGCGAGGGGCTCGGCGCCCGGCGGCAGGCAGGCGACGGGATCCCGCACCCATTGCGTGTAGGGATCGCCGGGCAGCCGGCTGATCTCCTCGACCGTCAGCCCTTCCCACTCGCCCAGCGAGAGCTCGCGCAGCTCGTGCACCTCGGTGAGGGAGACGTCGAGGCCTTCCACGGCGATCTCCGCGGTCCGCCGGGCGCGCCGAAGCGGGCTCGTGTACACCGCGGCGAGCCGGCGGTGGCGCAGGGCCCGCCCGAGCGCGGCAGCCTGGCGGAGTCCCAGGTCCGACAGCTCGACGTCCTGGAGGCCCTGGAAGCGTCGCACGGCGTTCGACACCGACTGCCCGTGGCGCGCGAGGAGCAGGTGGCTCATCGTACCGTCGACGCCGCGCGCTGAGCCGACTTCAGCCGGTCGATGGTCTCGGGCTTCCCCAGGATCGCCGCCACCTGGAAGATCGGAGGGCTCGCGGCCTTGCCCGTGAGGGCGAGCCGCGTCAGCTGCGCCAGATCGACGAGCTTGAGGCTCATCTCGGCGGCCAGGCC
>Ga0335070_10010242_pt1 | contig 10958 bp, 7 predicted proteins | sample Lox_Sample_13_FD_206722 | JGI IMG/M metagenome (GOLD analysis project Ga0335070, IMG submission 206722) | Soil microbial communities from Loxahatchee National Wildlife Refuge, Florida, United States - Lox_Sample_1.3 | ecosystem: Environmental > Terrestrial > Soil > Wetlands | place: USA: Florida... | reverse complement strand
TATCGCCAATACGATGGTGAAGGTGTTTATTCAACAGAATGAGGCGATCCAAGCCAGCCGGTATTCCTCTATGGAGGAGGGCCTCCAGACCCAGCTCCAGCAGGTTGAAGGGCAAATCAATGCGCTGCGGAGCCAGTTGACACAACAGAGCAATCAAAGCCTGGATAATCAGATTCAATCGGTTTCAAAAACAATCAGCGACCTGCAGGCACAGATTCAACAGTTCCAAGAACAAATTATCTCCTCTGGATACCATGGTCAGGCTACCCGGACATATGACTTGAACGGACGGGTGGTCTTGTTAACCCCGACACCCAATGTTCAACAGCAGACCGATCTAACTGCTAAACAAACCCGTTTGCAGGAACTGCAGAGTTTATTAGCAATGTACCAGCGGATATACGTCGACCTCTCGTATCCCGGAGGAAATTCTGCCATAGGGGGAACCCGCAATGCGGATCAGGTACAGGCAGCGCTGGCGCTCTACCAGCAGATCTATACCAATTTGTTGAGCAATTACGAAAACGTGCGCCTCGCCCGCTTGAAAAGCACTCCGAACGTGATCCAGGCTGAGGAAGCCAAAACACCCTCAACGCCGATCCATCCCAGGCCTATTGTGAATGTCAGTTTAGGCGCGTTGTTGGGATTACTGCTCGCCGGGGCGATCGGCCTGACCATTGAATATCTCGACGACACATTCCGGACGCCAGAAGAGGTCAGCCGGGTGTTACAGCTTCCCGTTCTGGGTTTTATTGGGCAGCTCGATGGAGTCAACAGGGATTCGAACAAACGCTACCAGCCCTATGTCCTCGTCCAGCCAAGGTCGCCGAATACAGAAGCCTTCCGCAGCTTAAGGACCAACCTTGAATTCGCAGAGATCAACAAACCGCTGAAGACCCTGCTGGTGACGAGCCCCGGGGTGGCGGAAGGAAAAACCACTTTGGCGGTCAATCTAGGGGTCATCATGGCCCAATCGAACAGGAAAGTGGTCCTGGTGGACGCAGACCTTCGCCGACCGAGCATGCATACTTACCTGGGCATCCCCAATCAGGATGGGTTGACAGATATGCTTCGTAGACGGGCGCCTTTAACCGGCGTTGCCCAGAGCTACCAGAATGGCCACCTCTCTGTTGTTACCAGCGGTAAGCTGCCTCCAAACCCGGTGGAAATCTTAGGGTCGGAGCAAATGCGCCAGAGTCTCACCGAAATGGAGAGAGCAGCGGATATTGTTGTTGTGGATGGGCCTCCATTCTTGCTGGCGGACGCATTGGTCCTGTCGGTTGTGGTGGATGCCGTCCTCATCGTCGTCCGGTTAAACCACACCCAGGTGAAAGCTACACTGGCGATGTTAGGGCAGTTGGAGAGAACGAATGCCCGGGTGTTAGGTGTGGTACTCAACCAGGTGTCGCATAAGGAAAATAACTATTACTACAAAGGGTTGAGTAAATATACTTCCTTTTCTTATGAGGTAGAAGACGCAGTTTCAGAAGAAAAAAGGAATAGAAATCCCTGAAATCAGTTGTACATGACTCACCCCGAAAAGATTAAATTCGGGGTTTTTTATGTCTTTTGTTTGTGTATCCGATCAGATTATGAACGGATGGATTTGATTAAGGAGGAAAAGCTAAAACCACCATATGCGAAAAGGGCTGCCCCAAGAAAGGTGGGGATGGCGGAAGTCCACAAGTAGCGGAAGATTGAAACCCGATAGACGCCAGCCAACACACTGACGAACTTGGGCCCATAGCCCGGCAGCATCCTTCCCAACATGAGAAAAATTGGAGAATTGATCGGTAATTTTCCCAAGCCAAATGGGAGTTTTTCTTTCTGCTCAATAAAACTGGCTGCGTCCCCAATTTTGGCTCCCAGATAATATTCCATTAATGCGGCGACCATATTTCCCGTCCCTGCCACGAAGGTCGCTGTCAGCGGTCCATAAATTGTGCTGATGAGGACGGTCAACGGTTCAGAGGGAATTGGAGTTGCTCCGAGAAGCCCATAGACTGCAATGCTGATAAACAGGCCCAGAAACCCGCTTCCACGGATAAAATCTTTCACTTTTTCCATTTCACTGGAGAGGAAAAAGATGAGGATCAAGACGATGAAGAGTAACACTACCAGTAAAGTGATTGGCCGAGTCTTCTTATTTTCGACGATTTCTTCTACATCTTGATCCAAATCTTTATCTCCGATGCTGGGCTTGTGTGAGGGCCTAGAAGGGGCATTTTTTCCCATATTATACCCGGCATTCGCCGAAAGGCACGGAAATCAGGAGATTGAATACGAATAATAACCCCACGAAATAGTGGAGATATTACTGCTTTTTCGGCAATCAAAACCTTTTTCGTATTGCCTTATTATATTACAATGGGTGGAATTATTTCCTGGAGAACAAAGCGATGGAAAAGTCCTACCAGATCTTCGATGGAAAAGTAATCATCCATGCCAGAGACCGCCTGTGTGACACACCCGAGGAACTGATAAAAAGCCACCTTTTTTACGAGTTTGTCAGCCGGTGCGTACGAGATCTGGTCCGGCGAGAGTCGAAGCTAGTTGGAATTTTCGAGGGACCAAACCCACCAGATAGTGAGATCCACCTGCTTGTGGAAACTATGTTTTTCCTTTCCAAGCTCCCGGCTGATCTGGTGATCAAAGTGGTTGATGGATCGGAGCATTTCTTCCGGGACTTGAACCTGCTGAATGACTTTGTCGAATATATCTACAATAGCTGGCGAAGTATGCAGCGCCTGATCGTCTGCGATGCGATCGATGGCCGTTACGACAAACGGCCTTACCGCACGTTTAATCGCACAGTCGAGCAATTGATGCATATTGTTCGCAGCACCTATCGCGATATCCAGGAAAATATCACCGGAAATCATCCTCAGATCTATCGCCAGGTGCGGGCCGGGGCGGAGATCGCTACGATCGCCATGCCAAAGAAGATGGATTTCCCCGACGAAGAACTGTACCGCAAGCTCGACCCAATCTCCGTCATCCGCCAGGTTCTGATATATCCGCCGTTGATTTTCAATGCGCCAACCAACAAACGGACGGGTACTTTCGAGCGCGTCTATCAAAGCCCTCTCGAAAAACTTTCAATCCAAAAAGATGACTGGTTGTGCTACCCTGCCAAAGTTGGTCCGCTGCTGATTATGATTTATTTCTCGAAGCGGTTTTTCGAATTGGGTTTTTCGCTTGCCAACCTCTTCGAGCTGGCATCCGATCAGGATCTGGCCCGCCGGCCGGATGCGATTTATCTGTACGGCGTCCCTGTTCAAGATTTTCACTCCAACGGAAAGACGGAAACCATCTTCTACGATGATCCCGAAAACGATATCCTCGTTGCGGCCATCCCGGAAAAGAATGAATACGGCTACTTTGGTTATCTCAAGAAGATGGCATTAACACTGCACAACATCAAGATGATGAAAATCGGCCGGATGCCATTTCACGGGGCTCTGGTCAACCTGCTGCTGCGTGAAAAAGGGGATTTCACTGTTTTGTTGATGGGTGATACCGGCGCGGGAAAATCCGAAACCCTCGAGGCGCTGCGCATGATTGGTGGGGACGTCATCCGCGATATCACCACAATCGCTGATGACATGGGCTCGCTGCAGAAAGTCGATGGTCACATTCTCGGCTATGGAACCGAGACCGGCGCGTTCGTGCGTCTGGATGACCTCCAACCGGGGTATGCTTTTGGTCAGATCGACCGGACGATCATCATGAATCCCAACCAGGTGAACGCCCGGGTGGTTCTCCCGGTGACCACGTACCAGAATGTGATCTGTGGTTTCCCGGTGGATTTCGTGCTGTATGCCAACAATTATGAAGCGGTTGACGAGGCTCACCCCATCATCGAACGATTTCAAAGCGCTGAGGGGGCCATCGGTGTTTTCCGGGAGGGGATGGTGATGAGCAAGGGGACCACCTCAACCACGGGACAAGTGCAGACTTATTTTGCCAATATCTTTGGCCCAGAACAATACCAGGCGGAACATGAGGTGATTGCCAGGGACTATTTTGAGCAGTTTTTCAAAACAGACCTGTTCGTCGGCCAGATGCGAACCCAGCTAGGCATCCCGGGGAAGGAACGCAGCGGCCCGGAAGAGGCCGCCCGGATGTTGCTCGAAACGCTAAAAAACTACCGGCCCCAGGGATAAGGGCCGGTAGTTTTTTAAGGGCGGACGTGATAGTCGCCCTGGATGACCCATTTGTAGCTGGTCAGCTCGCGCAGTCCCATCGGACCGCGGGCGTGCAGGCGCTGGGTCGATACGGCAACCTCAGCCCCCAGGCCGAGCTGAGCTCCATCGGTGAAGCGGGTGCTGGCGTTGACGTAGACCGCGGCCGAATCTACCTCGGCAAGAAATCGGGCAGCGTTCTCGACTGATGCGGTCAGGATCCCATCCGAGTGGGCGGTACTGTGAGCGGCGATATGCTCGATCGCTTCGTCCAGGTTTTCAACTACTTTGATCCCCAGAACCAGGGAGAGCCATTCCGTGTCAAAATCCTCAGGACTGGCGGGAAGGCAGGAAGGGGGCAGCAGGTCGGGCAGATATGCGGCAGCGGAGGGATCGATCCGGAAGGAGACCCCATCGCGTTCAAGGCAGCTCACCAGTTCGGGGATAAAGGCGCTCGCCGCGCCGCGGTGGATGAGGGCAGTATCGAGGGCGTTGCAAACGCTTGGGCGCTGAATTTTGGCGTTGCGAATGACCTCCAGCGAGCGAGGCAGGTCGGCGTTGTCATCGACGAAAAGATGACAGATCCCGATCCCGCCGGTGATGACTGGGATGCGGCTGTTTTCACGGCAAAACTTGTGGAGTCCGACTCCGCCGCGGGGGATAATCATATCGATGTACTCCTGAAGGGCCAGCATCTCTCCCACCCGGCGCCGGTCTGGATCGGCGATGATCTGGACGCAGTCCTGAGGCAGACCGGTGCCTTCCAGGGCGCGCTGGATCACCGTGACCAGGGCCAGGTTGGAAGCCAGGGTTTCACTGCCGCCGCGCAGGATGAGAGCGTTTCCAGACTTTAAGCCCAGGCCGGTGACGTCGACGGTGACGTTCGGGCGGGCTTCGTAAATGACCCCCAATACGCCGAGCGGAACACGCTGCTTATGGATCTGAAGCCCGTTGGGGAGTGTGGCCGTATCGAAGATCTCGCCGACCGGGTCCGGCAGATCGACGACGCTGTTCAGGTCCGCACACACCGAAGCGAGACGCTTTTCATTCAGCAGGAGCCGGTCGAGCAGAGCAGGCGTCAGGCCAGCCCGAGAGCCGCTTTCGACATCCTCCTGGTTGGCGGAAAGGATCTTTTCCCGCTGGCGCCAGATCTGTTCTCCGATCCGGGTCAGTGCGTCGTTGCGGGCAGCGGTGGTCGTCAGCGCCAGCTTTCGGGACGCCGCTCGAGCTTTCTTGCCCATTTCATCTATCATAAGATCCCCTTTCAGGGACATGGATGACTCCACTGAAAAAAGGTCAGAAATCGGCTTCTCCTCAAAGAGCGGAAAGTTTAATATAATCCAGCCATCTGAGGGAAGAGGGACTGAAGCATGTTTCGGAAAAACCAACGTCATCTGCAACCGGCTCTGATCAGTAACGTCAACGATTTGCCTGACAAGCTGCGCCAACGTCTGGAGCATTCCTGGGCCGGGGTATTCCGGCGCGAATTCTTTCAACGCTTGAAAGAGGAGCCGTTTGCGGTGTTGTATGCGGATGTTCCCTCGCGGCCCAACCTTCCGGTCAACGTGCTGGTGGGGCTAGATACCCTCAAAGCGGGTTTTGGCTGGAGGGATGAAGAGGTATACGCTGCTTTCTGTTTTGAAAATATCACCGATCAACAGGTGGTAGCCTTCAAAGTGCGCACCGGGATGCAGCGCATGGACAGCACCCAGGTAGCCAGCAACACTACTGGCCCTGGAGGCGCTCCAACGTACCTATCGCATGCTCTCGAAAGCCGATCAAGCCCATTACCACGAGCGACTAGAAGCCTATCTGGACGCACCGGGAGGGCAATACCTGTATCGCATCAAGGGCAAGCCAGCCATTGAGGAGCACTTGTATACCGATGCCGGGTATGGCAGTCCCGCGGCCGATGAAGCCTGCCTGGCCGAGCAGGTGGAACAGCTACCCACCCGACTGCGCGGCAAAGCGCCGGATGCCAGCAAGTTCAACCTGGCCGATTTTCGCATCGAGCAGGATGCGGCGGGCCGTCGCCAAGCTCAAAGCGTCCCCGTGCCAGCCGGCTACTCCAGCGGGTCTGTGGCTCGCTTCGATCCACAACTGTGTGCCAACTGTCCCTTTCAGCAGATGCAACGCTGCCGCGCCAAAGCGCAGAAACGAGATCCGCGCTTCGCCCTCAGTTTCACCCAGGCCGAAGTCAACCAGGCGCGCCGGCGCAGACGCTCCTTGACCCACAAGCAGGATGGCAAGAACCTGCGAGTGGCCATTGAAGCCACCAGGCGGGTGCTCAAACATCCCTTTCCCAAGGGAAAGCTGCCGGTGCGCGGCTTGTTTCGCATGACGAGTATGCTGGCGGCTTGCGCAGCGTCCGATCTTTTGCTTCAGTTGTTAATGTGCTGTCTTTTCAGTGGAGTCACCCGTCCCATCCGTTAAATCCGCGTCCGTTTTTTCAGAGCAACAACAAGTTATTGCGGTGGATGACCTCGTCGCCAAAGGTGTAGCCGAGAAGGGTTTCGATTTCGCTGGATTGGCGGCCGAGGAGGATCTCCAGGTCTTTGGAGTTGTATCCCACCAGGCCCACAGCAATTTCTTTTCCTTTGGGTGAGAGGACTCGGACCGTATCTCCACGGTCGAACTGGCCCTGGATCTTTTTCACGCCGACGGGGAGCAGACTGCTCCCCTGGGCCAGGGCTCTGGCGGCGCCGTCGTCGACGACAATCTTTCCCTGGCTGCGCCCGCCGGTCAGCAGGTAGCGTTTTCGGCTCTCCAGATGGGTGATGAGCGCCGGAAAGCGGGTGCCCAGGGGCTCACCCGCCGCGGCGTGTACGAGGATATCCGGATCGCTTCCGCTGGCAATATAGACCAGGGTTCCCGAGCGGCGGGCCAGGTCGGCAGCTTTCAGCTTGGTAAACATGCCGCCGGTGCCCAGCCCGTTGCTGCTCCCGCCGGCTGCCTGCCAGAGGTCCTCAGGGATCTCGGGACCGGTGACCTCAGGAATCAGGTGGGCCATGGGATCCTTGCGCGGATCCCCGGTATACAATCCGGGCTGATCGGTGAGCAACACCAGCAGATCAGCCTCGACCAGGCTGGCGACCAGGGCAGAGAGGTAGTCGTTATCGCCAAAACGGATCTCCTCGGTGGCGACAGTATCGTTCTCGTTGATGATCGGGATAATCCCGTGGTCGAGGAGGGCATCCACGGTATTGCGCGAATTCAAGTAATGGCGGCGGTCGGAAAGGTCGGCGCGGGTAAGGAGCACCTGGGCAGAGGACAGTCCGTAAATCGAAAAGAACTGCTGGTAGAAGCCCATCAGACGCGGCTGTCCGACCGCTGCGAGCATCTGCTTGGCCGGGATGAAGCGGGGAAGCTCGATGTAATTCAGAGCTTCTTTTCCGGCGGCAATGGCGCCCGAAGAAACCAAGACCACCTGACAGCCCCTCGAGTTCAACGTCGAAATCTGGCGAACCAGGTCCAGCACTCGCGGGAGAGATAGCTGCTGGCCGCCCGCGGTCAGGGTAGACGTTCCAAATTTGACGACGATGCGGTTATTCTCCATACAGGATCTCTCGTTACTGACCTTTCGTGACCATATCCTCCAGCATCCGGGTGGTGAGCGATTTAGGGCGTTCGATGGGCTTGTTCAGCGCGCGAGACCAGACCGCGTGTGCGGTCAGGCCGAGGATGCGGCTGATGCCAAAGAGGAGAGTGTAAAAATCAAACTGGGTGACGCCGTAGTGATACTGCATGGTGCCGTTGATCGCATCCACGTTCGGCCACGGGTTCTTGACCTTTCCAGTCTCCTTGAGGACTTCGGGAACGACCTCATATACCAGTTTAACCAGCCGGAAAAGGTCATCCTCAGGCATAAACCGCTTACCAAATTCGAGCTGGGCGGTGAAGCGCGGGTCGGTGGTACGGAGCACCGCGTGTCCATAGCCCGGGATCACTTTCCCGGAGTTCAAGGTTTCCTGGGCGTACCGGCGCAGCTCCTCTTTTGAGGGAAAATGATCGAAGGCCGCGCGGACACTCAACAGCCATTTGATGCATTCCTGGTTAGCCAGGCCGTGCAAAGGGCCCGCCAGACCATCCATCGCTGCTGACGAAGCATAATAAACGTCGGATAAGGCCGACGCGACAAGGTGGGAGGCATGCGCGCTGACATTGCCGCCTTCGTGATCGGAATGGAGCATGAAGAACAACCGGCAGAGATCCTGGTATTCGAGGTCTTCCGTTTTGCCGATCATCCAGGCAAAATTGGCGCTCCAATCGAGGTCCGGGTTCGGCGGGATCAAATTTCCATCCCGGTACTTCAAGTTAAAGATGAAGGCAGCGATTGCGGGCAGCCTGGCAGTCAGGTTCAGGCTGTCGTCCAGGTAGGCTTCCCAATAATCTTGCTTGTGAATCCCCTCATCATATTCGCGGGAGAAGACCGAATCGCTCTGCAAGGCCAGAATAGCCTGCGAAAAGAGGGTCATCGGGTGAGTGTAAGAAGGCATGGCCCGGATCACATCGAAAACGTGGGCAGGCACCTCAATCCGTTCGTGCCAGTACCCTTCGATCATTTCGGCTTCGGCCTGGGTGGGGAGCTCATCGACCATGAGCAGGTAATACAGACCGCCCGCCAATGGAAATTCAGACCCGCGGGCCCGGGGCAGCTTTTCGAGCAGCTCGGGGATCGTGTAGCCGCGCAGGCGAATTCCTTCGTTCGGATCGACGTAAGAAATGTCGCTGACCTGAATCTGGACCCCGCGGATCCCCCCGTAAATTTGCTCGACGGTGACCTGCCCGATGATAAAATCTCCGTGGTTCTTGAGCAGCCTGGTCACCCGCTCCCGCCAGAGAGGCAACTGGGCTGCGATCTTCTCACAGAGCAGGGTAGGGCATTCCCTGTAGTTACTGCGCGCCGGCCGGGCGTCCTGCCGGGGTGGACCCACGTAACTTTCCTCGAACATGGTTTTTCCTCCGTATTGTTTTCCTTTAGCAATTATCAATCCATCCTGGTTCTTTCCGGGTTGGGGTTCTCCAATGTAAATAGGAGATGCTCCGATATGTGGGTCTTGGGGAAGTTGGCCAGATAACGGAAACTTAATTGGGTTATTATACGCGCGGTTTAACAAGATTGTCAATTCCTCAGATGAATGATAAAAAGGAGTAAAAAATTCGGAAACGGTGGTCTGGCGGGGAAATACCTAGAGATTAAGGGTAAAATATAGCTATGTACTATAGAAATGTTCGCGTTCCCGAAGTTGGCAGCCAGATCCAGATCTGCGAAGGAAATTTGAGCGTCCCAGATTGCCCGATCATTCCTTATATTGAAGGGGATGGAATCGGGCCGGAGATCTGGGTGGTCGCCCGGCGGGTGCTGGAAGTGGCCATCCAGAAGGCTTACCAGGGTCGGCGAAAAATGAGCTGGATGGAAGTCTATGCCGGCGGCAAAGCTCACCAGCTTTTCGGCAACTGGCTTCCCGAGGAGACCATCCAGGCCTTTCGGGAATTCCTGGTTGGGATTAAAGGACCGCTGACCACACCAGTCGGGGGTGGGATCCGCTCGCTGAACGTGGCGCTGCGCGGCGACCTGGACCTGTACGCCTGTCTTCGCCCGGTACGCTGGTTTCCCGGGGTGCCGACGCCCGTCAAACATCCCGAACGAGTGGACATGGTGATCTTCCGTGAAAATACGGAAGATCTTTATGTGGGGATCGAACTCGAAGCCGGCACCGAGGACAATGCGCGCTTCCGGCAGGCGCTGCGCGAACAGTTCCCTGAAGATTACAGCCACATCCGGTTTCCGGAAACCTCGGGGATCGGGATCAAGCCGGTCTCGCGGGAGGGAACCTACCGCCTGGTGCGATCCGCGATCCGCTGGGCGCTGGAAAACCACCGGAGAAGCGTCACCCTGGTGCATAAAGGCAATATCATGAAGTACACTGAGGGCGCCTTCCTGAAATGGGGATACGAAGTCGCGGAAAGTGAGTTTGGCGAGCGGGTTTATACACTCCGCCAGTGGGAAGCGACCGCCGCACGCCATGGGGATGATTTTGCCGACCTGGAAGAAGACCTCGCGATCCGCAACGGAAAACTGATCGTCAAAGATCTGGTGGCGGATAGTATGTTCGAGCAGACGGTGGTCGAGGCCGAAGATTTCGACGTGATCGCCACGCTGAACCTGACCGGTGACTATCTCTCGGACGCCCTGGTGGCCCAGGTGGGCGGGGTGGGGATTGCCCCGGGCGGGAATATCAATTTCGAGACCGGGATCGCGGTTTTCGAGGCCACGCACGGGACCGCGCCGCAGTTTGCAGGTAAAGGAGTGGTCAACCCCAGCTCGGTGATTCTCTCGGGCGAGATGCTGCTGCGCTACCTGGGCTGGAACGAGGCTGCCGACCTTGTCATCCGCGGAATTGAAGGAGCCGTGGCGGCAAAAACGGTGACGTTTGATTTCCACCGGGAGATGAAAGGCGCCAAGCTGGTGGGGACGGCTGAATTTGGGGAAGAAATTATCAGGCACATGGAATAATCTACCAACAGAAGGAGTAGAATGGCCGAAGAACTCGCAGGAGTACGATCCACACTGAAAGCTGCAGGCAAAGAATATCGGATATACCGGCTGGATGGGCTGGAAAAACAGGGCCTGGGCAGGCTGGAGCGGCTGCCCTTTTCGATCCGCGTGATCCTGGAGGCCGTCCTGCGCCACCATTACCTGGGGGAGGCTACTCGGGAAGATGTAACCCACCTGGCGAGCTGGAAAGCCATCGAAACGAATCGACCTTCCAT
>Ga0335070_10010241_pt1 | contig 10959 bp, 11 predicted proteins | sample Lox_Sample_13_FD_206722 | JGI IMG/M metagenome (GOLD analysis project Ga0335070, IMG submission 206722) | Soil microbial communities from Loxahatchee National Wildlife Refuge, Florida, United States - Lox_Sample_1.3 | ecosystem: Environmental > Terrestrial > Soil > Wetlands | place: USA... | reverse complement strand
GCGCGCCGCGCCCTGCCCACCACCGACAGGGAGTAGGTCATGAGCTATCGGCAAGACATCGCGGGCTGCCGCGCGGCGGTCCTCGGCGAGCACGGACTCGACGACAAGGCCTGGCGCGCGCAGCTCAACGCGGCGCGGCCGGCGCTAGACTGGCTGCGCGCGCACTATGCCGACCGCTCGCTGCCGCTCCTGCACCTGCCGGCCGCGCGCGCCGATCTCGATGCGCTCGCGCCACTCGCCAAGCGCTATCGCGAGTTCGACGCCGTGGTCGTGCTCGGCACGGGCGGCTCCTCGCTCGGCGGCGCGGCCGTGGCGGCCCTGCTGGGCGATCCGGCCCTGGCGCGCACGCGTTTTCTCGTCGTCTCGAAATCGGGCTCGACCGCCGAAACCATGACCCAGTTCCTGATCGCGCTCGAGGCGCTCATTGCCGCCGAGGGCAAGACGGCGCCGGGGCGCCAGATGACGGTCATTGCCGAGCCCGGCGACAACGTGCTGCGCCGGGTCGCCGGCGCGCACGGCATGACCGCGCTCGACCACGACCCCAAGGTCGGCGGCCGCTATTCCGTGCTGTCGCTGGTCGGCCTGCTGCCGGCGCTGATCGCCGGGCAGGACGCCTTCGCCCTGCGCCAGGGCGCCCTCGAGGTGCTGAACGCCACGCTCGGCGCCGCCGTTCCGGCCGACGCGCCGGCCGCGGTCGGCGCCGCGCTCTCGGTCGCCTTCGCGCGCGAGCGCGGCGCCTCGCAGATGGTGCTGCTGCACTACAGCGACATCCTGACGAAATTCGGCCTGTGGTACCGGCAGCTGTGGGCCGAGAGCCTGGGCAAGGACGGCCAGGGCACGACGCCGGTGCCGGCGGTGGGCGCGGTCGACCAGCACAGCCAGCTCCAGCTCTATCTCGCCGGGCCGCGCGACAAGCTCTACACTCTCGTGCTCATCGACCGCGCCGGCACCGGGCACCGCGTCAGCCCCGCGCTCGCCGCCGATCCGGCGCTTGCCTATCTCGCCGGCCGCACCATGGGCGATCTCATGGAGGCCGAGCAGCGCGCCACCGCCGACACGCTCGTCCGCAACGGCCGGCCGGTGCGCGTCCTGCGCCTGCAGCGCCTTGACGAGCGGGCGCTCGGTGCCATGATGATGCACTTCATGCTCGAGACCATTCTCGCCGCGCGCCTGATGGGCGTCGATCCGTTCGACCAGCCCGCGGTCGAGGAGGGCAAGGTGCTGGCCCGCAACTATCTGGGCGAGATGGCCCAGGGCAAAGTGACCAAGACATGACGCTGCGCCTGCTGCCGACCGGCCTGGTCAACCGCATCGCCGCGGGCGAGGTGGTCGAGCGGCCCGCGGCGGCGGTCAAGGAGCTGGTCGAGAACGCGATCGACGCCGGCGCGCGCCATATCGACGTCGTCGTGCGCGATGGCGGCCGCACCCTCATTTCGGTCGCCGACGACGGCCAGGGCATGACGCGCGACGAATTGGTGCTCGCGGTCGAGCGCCACGCCACCTCGAAGCTGCCCGACGACGACCTGGTCGACATCCGCCATCTCGGCTTCCGCGGCGAGGCGCTGCCGTCGATCGGCGCGGTCAGCCGCATGACCATCGCGAGCCGGGCGCGCGGGGCGTCGGACGCGTGGTCGCTGACCGTCGACGGCGGCATCAAGAGCGCCCCGGTGCCGGCCGCGCAGCCGGCCGGCACGCGCGTCGAGGTGCGCGACCTGTTCTTCGCGACGCCGGCGCGGCTGAAATTCCTCAAGGCCGAGCGCACCGAGCTGCAGCATGCGCTCGATGTCGTGCATCGCCTGGCGATGGCGCACCCCGCCATCGCGTTCACCCTCTCCGACGGCACGCGCGAGATGTTGCGTCTCGCCGCCGCGGAGGGCGATCTGCTCGATGCGCGTCTCGCGCGACTCGGCGCGGTCATGGGCCGCGACTTCGCGCAGAACGCGCTGCCGCTCGACGCCGAGCGCGAGGGCATCCGCCTCCTCGGCCATGCCGGCGTGCCGACGCTCAACCGCGGCACGGCGCAGCATCAATATCTCTTCGTCAACGGCCGGCCGGTGCGCGACCGGCTGCTGGTCGGCGCGGTGCGCGGCGCGTACCAAGACTTCCTGGCGCGCGACCGCCATCCCATGGTCGCGCTGTTTCTCGAGCTGCCGCCCGAGGCGGTCGACGTCAACGTCCACCCCGCGAAAGCCGAGGTGCGCTTCCGCGATCCCGGGCTGGTGCGCGGGCTGATTGTCGGCGCGCTCAAGCACGCGCTGGCCGAGGCCGGCCATCGCGCCTCGACGACGGTCGCCGGCGCGGCGCTCGGCGCGTTTCGGCCCGGCGCAGCGCCCATGCCCTATCGGCCGGGCACGGCCGCGCCGCGCGGGCTCTACGAAAGCGCCGCCGCCTATCAGGCGCCGTTCGCGCCGGCGCCGCTCGCCGGCCTCGCCGAGCCCTCGGCGCCGCCGCCGGCTGCCGGACCCGACGCGACCGCGCCCATGGACGCGGCGCATCCGCTCGGCGCGGCGCGCGCCCAGCTGCACGAGACCTACATCGTCGCGCAGACCGCCGACGGCATCGTCATCGTCGACCAGCACGCGGCGCACGAGCGGCTGGTCTACGAGCGCATGAAGACGGCGCTCGAGAACGGCGGCGTCGCGCGCCAGGGCCTGCTCATCCCCGAAGTCGTCGAGCTCGACCCGGGGGCGGTCGAGCGGCTCGCCGCGCGCGCGGGCGACCTTGCGGAGCTCGGCCTGGAGCTCGAGGCGTTCGGCCCGGGCGCGGTCGTGGTGCGCGCGGTGCCGGCGCTGCTCGGCGCGGCCGACATCCAGGGCCTGGTGCGCGATCTTGCCGACGAGCTCGCCGAGCTGGGGGACGCCTTCGCGCTCAAGGAGCGCCTCGAAGAGGTGTGCGGCACCATGGCGTGCCACGGCTCGGTGCGCGCCGGCCGCCGCCTCAGCCAGGCCGAGATGGACGCGCTCTTGCGCCAGATGGAGGCGACGCCCCATTCCGGCCAGTGCAACCACGGCCGTCCCACCTATGTCGAGCTGAAGCTCGCCGACATCGAGAAACTGTTCGGGCGCAGATAGAGCCGTTCACTCAGCCGTCACCTGCCGTCCGCGGCCGGACCCACGCCGCCGCAATCGCGACCGCGGTCAGCGCGACGACGATCACCGGCCCGGTCGGCAGGTCGAAGAGCGCCGAGGTGACGATGCCGGCGGCGTAACCCGCTACGCCGACGGCGTAGGCGACCGGGAGCTGGCGTGCGCGGTGACCGCGCGCGGCGAGCGCCGGCACGATCAGGCTGGCGAACACCAGATAGACGCCGACGAGCTGGACCGAGGCGGTGACCGCGACGGCGAACAAGAGATAGAAGCCGATGCGACCGAGCCGCGCGCGCAGGCTGAACCAGAGCGCCAGGATGACGGCGTAGACGACGGCAACCGGCACCAGGCTTGCCGGCGAGACCCACAGGATCTGGCCGACCAGGAGGTCCTTGAGATGCTCACCGCCATGCGGGTTGTCGGCGAGCAGCAGCAGCGCGGCGCTCGCCGCCAGCACGAACAGCACGCCGATCAGCGCCTCCTGCACCTCGGGCCAGCGCTTGTCCGTCCAGGTCAGCAGGAGCGCGCCGAGCAGGGCGGCGAGGCAGGCCGCGACCTGCACCCGCCAGCCCTGCGGCTCCCAGCCGAAGCCGTCGGCGACGATGACGCCGAGCCCGGCGACCTGGGCGATCGCCAGGTCGATGAACACGATGCCGCGCGCCAGCACCTGCAGGCCGAGCGGCACGTGGGTCGCCAGCACCAGGAGGCCCGCGAGGAACGCGGGCAACACGATACCGAGCTCGAGGCCGCCCGCCGTCATTTGCCGACCGCCTTGAGCAGGCGGGCGACCGTGTCATCGTAGAGGGCGAAGAGATCGGTCGCGCCCTCGGTGCCGCCGACCGTGAACGGCAGCTCGGCGATCGGCACCTTGTCGTGCTCGGACAGCCACTCGGCCGGCCGCGGGTCCTCGTAGGCGGCGCGGATGATGAGCTTGACCGGCGCCTTCTGCACCGTCGCCAGAACCTCGGCGAGATAGCCGCTCGACGGCGGCACGCCGGGCTTGGGCTCGAGCGCGACCACCTGGACCAGGCCGAGCCAATCATTGAGATAGGTCCAGTTGACGTGCTGGACCGCGACCGGCACGCCCCTGAGCGGCGCCGCCTCGGTCTGCCATTTGGCGAGCGCCGCCGCCCAGCGCTTGGCGAAATCGGCATGGCGCGCGCGATAGCCGGCGGCGTTGGCCGGATCGACGCCCGCGAGGCCGTCGGCAAGCGCCGCGGCGACCGCCGGGATCATCCGCGGGTCGGTCTGGATGTGCGGATTGCCGGCGGCGTGCACGTCGCCGAGCGAGCGGTCGAGCCGCGCCGGCACGTCACGCAGGCGCACATAGCGCGCCGCCTCGAGATAGGCCGGGCCGTTGGGCATGATCTTCGGATTGGCCGCCTGGCGCAGCACCTGCGGCATCCAGCCGATCTCGAGCTCGGCCCCGGTGCAGATGACGTAGTCGGCGGTGCGCGCATTGGCGATCAGGCTGGGCCGCGCCTGGATCTGGTGCGGGTCCTGCTTGCCGGTGGTGGCGGTGTAGACGGTGACGGCATCGCCGCCGATCACCTTGGCGAGGGCACCCCATTCGGGCTCGCAGGCGAAGACCTTGATGGCGGCCTCGGCCGGCGCGATGGCCGAGAGCGCCAGGACGGTTGCGGCAACGCAGGCGCGCAGGATGATTGGCATGATCGTGCCTCCTAGTACTGGTGGGCGCCGTGCGACCCGAAGGTCACGGTGTATTGGAACAGCACGGCATTGTCGGGATCGACGTCGCTCTGGTCGCGGTTGTATTGCAGGCGGAATCGGCCGAACTCGCTGGTGTCGTGTTCGAGCAAGGCGCTATAGCGGCGCGGCGTGCGGCCCTGATTGTCGAGCACGCTACCCACAAGGTCGGCGCCGACGTCGCTCGAGGTCAGCTGGTCGTAGCGCGCGCCGATGCGCCATTGCGGCATGAACTGATAGACGCCCTGGACGTACCAGCCGGTCTGGTTGCCGTCATAGCTCGCGTCGTTGAACAGGCCGTGCTGGTGACGGAAGAAGAATTCGCTCTGCAGCTTGAGATTCCGCTCGATCGGATTGCCGTCGGGCGCCCATTTCCACACCAGGCTGGCGATGCCGATGTCGCTCTGCCCGGTGAACACGTCGCCGCCCTGGCTCTCGAGATCCTTGGCGTCGGCGTGCAGATAGGACAGGCCCGCCTGCCAGCTGTTTTCGGCGCCGACGTCGCCGCCGGCCCGGACATAGCCGGTATAGGTACCCTTGCCGCCGTTGGTCGGCGTCGCCGGGAAGGCGCTGCCGCGGAACCACTCGCCGCCGAACTCGAGCAGCAGATTGTCGGTCGGCGCGAGCCAGCGCAGCTGCACGCCGTCGTCGCCGTATTGTTTATTGAGCATGACGCGATAGGGCAACGGCGCGTCGATGAAGTCCCAGGCATGGGCGTGCTGCTCGTTGAGGTAGCCGATGCGCGAGAAGAAGCGGCCGCCCTTGACGACGAAGCCGTAGGGCAGGCTGAGCGACTGGATGAACGCCTCCTCGACGCTCACCGTGTCGTCGCCCGGATAGCTGACGGTCAACTCGCCATAGAGCGCCTGGTCGATGTTGGCCGATAGGTTGATCTCCGACTCGTCGAGCGAGAATCCCTTGGTGCCTGGCGTCGCATCGTCGCCGAGCGCGAAGCCCGGCACCTTCGCGGTGTCAGGATCGCGGCCGAAATGATTGACGTTGCCGTTGAGCACCACGCCGATCGCCGGGTTGAACGCGCCCTGCGTCGCGGGGCCGGTGCCCGGCGCCGCGGTGCCGCCGCCGCCCGGCGCGGCTGTTGCGGCCGTCGCCGTCGCGGTGCCGCCGGCACCGGCCGCCGCCGTCGCCGCGTCGGCCTTGGCGGTCGCGCCCTGGGCCGCCGCCTTGGCGGCGCGCGCCTCGGCCTCGGCCGATTTGACGCGGCCTTCGAGATTGCGGATGCGCGCCTGGTCGGCGGCGCGCTCCTTCTGCAGCGCCTCGAGCGCCTTCTTCAGCGCCAGGAAATCCTCGTCGCTGACGGCATAGGCCGCCTGCGGCGCCGCCAGGGCCACGGCCAGGGCGGCGAAAGTCATGATCGGTCTCACGGAATCTCTCCCTCAAATCCGAATGGATGACGGGACGCGGCGCCCCGCGTTGGGGCGCAGGGCGCTGCGTCCGTTCGGCTAGGCGAGGGAGCGGGCGGGTGGGGCTCGGGAGTCGAAGCTGAGGGTGGGCGCCGATGCCGGGGCCGGCGCGGTGGGCCGCGTGGCATAGGCGACCCGCTGGACCTGGGCCGGCAAAAGCGCCGCGACGGGCCGCGGCGCGCCGCCCATATGGCCGGCGATGTTGCAGGCGCCGCAGTTGTCGGCGGTGTCGCCCTTGAGCTGGGCCAGCTCGTGGCGGACCAGATGGACGGTCAGCGCCGCCTGGCCGATGGCGAACAGGACGAGCAGGCAGAGGGCGTGCAGAACGGTCCGCCGCGTCCTCGCGGCGGCGCCATGGCCGGCGGTCCTGGTCAGGCTCCTATCGATCGCGGCCCCCACCCCCGGGACGGCGCGGTCGCCCCGGTCCCGCCGATAATGTTACATTATATCATCGGCGGCGCAACCGCCCTGCGCCGGCTTGCCGCGCCGGGCATGCGCCGGGCCCGTGGATCGGCTAGGATGGCACAAAGAACTGCCGCCGTCCGGGGACGGAGCGCCTAGGGATGCGAACGCTGTTCACCGTCTTCCTCGCCCTGATCGGGGCCGGGCTCGTGCTCTACCTGCTGTCGCGCTTCCGCGAGGTCCTGCGCGACCGTCGCGCGGGCAGCGGCGACCGGCCGGCGCTCGATCATCTCGACCGCCCGATCCGTTTCGGCCACGACGCCGACGCGCGCGGCGGCGCGGCCGGGCCGGCGCCCAAGACCGATTCCTAGCACCGCATCGTCTCGGCGGCCGCGGCGCGGCGGCTTCGCCGTGCTGCTGCTCACCGTGTTCATCGAGATGGCGGGCTTCGGCCTGATCGTGCCGTTCCTGCCGTTCTGGGCCGAGCGCTTCGGCGCGTCGCCCGCGCTCGTCGCGCTCCTGATGTCGACCTACGCGATCTGCCAGTTCGCCTCGGCATTCTTCTGGGGCTGGCTGTCCGACCGCGTCGGGCGCAAGGCGATCGTGCTGGCCAGCCTCATCGGATCGGTCATGGCCTATCTCTGGCTCGCCGAGGCCGGCGCGCTCTGGATGCTGTTCGCGGCGCGCGCGCTCAACGGCGCCATGGGCGGCACGCTGCCGGTGGCCCAGGCCTTCGTCGCCGACCTGACGACGCCCGACCGCCGCGCCCGCGGCATGGGCCTGCTCGGCGCGACCATGGGCTGCGGCTTCATCATGGGCCCGGCGATGGGCGCGCTGCTCGCCGGCGGCGACGCTGCGTCGCCCGATTTCGCGACGGCGTTCCGAGTCGCCGCGGGATTCAGCGCCGCCGCGTTCCTGCTCGGCCTCGTCCTGCTGCGCAACCCGCCGCGCGCCGCGGCGCCGGCGCTGCCCGGTGGCGTCGCCGCCCGCCTGCGCGCGATCGGCGCGGTGCTGGCGATGCCGGCCGTCGCGCTGCCGATCGCCGCCAATGTGCTGTTCTCCTTCGTCATGAGCGGCGTCGAATCGACGTTCGTCTTGTGGACGGAGCGCCAGTTCGGCTGGGGCCCGCGCGCCAACGGCTATCTGCTCGCCTACCTCGGCGCCGTCATGGTGCTGGCCCAGGGCGTGCTGGTCGGCCGCCTGAGCGCACGGCTCGGCGAGGCGCGCGTCGCCATGCTCGGCGCCGGCGCTTTTGCCATTGGCCTGGCGCTGTCTCCGCTCGCCGCGCTTTTTCTGCCGGGCGCGGTGCTGTCCTGCGTGATCGTCGGCTCGGCGCTGCTCGCCTTCGGCCTCGGCCTCGGCCAGCCGGCACTGCACGGCCTGACCTCGCGCAACGCGCCGCCCGAGCGCCAGGGCGCCGTGCTCGGCGCCGGGCAGTCGTGCCAGAGCCTGGCGCGCATCGCCGGCCCGGCCTTCGCCGGCGTCCTGTTCACCGATTTCGGCCGTCACGCGCCCTATCTGGTCGACGCCGCGCTGATGACGGTCGCGATTGTGCTCGCGCTGCGCTTTGCGCCGATCAGCGCGCGGCGCCATGGCGCAGGAAGATGAGCGTCGCCGCGCCGTATTTGCGCCGCTCGAGCTCGGTGAATCCGGTCGGGACGTCGAAATCCGGCTTCTTGGTCGGCCGCTCGACCACGACCAGCGCGCCCGGCGCGATCCAGCCGGCGGCGGCGAGCGCTGCAAGCGCCGGTGCCGCGAGATCGCTGTCATAGGGCGGATCGAGGAACACGATATCGTGCGCGGCGCGCGGCGGCGGCGGCTTGGTCGCGTCGGCTAGCGCGTAGCTCACCTGGCCTTCGACGCCGAGCGCGCGCGCATTGCGGCGCGCGACCGTGAGCGCCTTGCTGTCGCTGTCCATCAGCGTCGCGCGCGCCGCGCCGCGCGACAGTGCCTCGAGGCCGAGCGCGCCGGTGCCGCAGAAGGCGTCGAGAACCTGGGCGCCCTCGACCACCGAGCCGCCCCCTTCGCGATAGCCGCCATGGACCAGCACGTTGAACAGCGCCTCGCGCGCGCGGTCCGAGGTCGGGCGCACCGCCTCGCCCTCGGGCGCTTCGAGCTTCCGGCCGCGGAACTTGCCGGCGATGATCCTCATCGCGACCGACGCTCCCGCTTCGGCGCCGCGGCGCCGACCAAGGCTGCTGCGGCCTTGCCGAGCTGCTCGCGCAGCACCTTGCCGGTCACCTCTTCGACGGCGCCGCGCTCGAGATGGCCGAGCTGGAACGGCCCATAGGCGACGCGGATCAGCCGGTTGACGGTCAGGCCGAGATGCTCGAGCACCTTGCGCACCTCGCGGTTCTTGCCCTCGCCAAGCGCCACCGTGAGCCAGGCGTTGCGGCCCTGCACGCGGTCGAGCGTCGCCTCGATCGGCCCGTAGCGCACGCCGGCGATGGTGACGCCGCCCTTGAGCTTGGCGAGCGCCTCCTTGTCGACGTGACCGAAGGCGCGCACGCGATAGCGGCGGATCCAGCCGGTCGACGGCAATTCGAGATGCCGCGCGAGCGCGCCATCATTGGTCAGCAGCAACAGGCCCTCGGACGGCAGGTCGAGCCGGCCGATCGAGATCACGCGCGGCAGTCCCTTGGGCAGCTTCTCGAAGAGGGTCGGCCGCCCGCCCGGATCGCGGTGCGTGGTCACGAGCCCTGCCGGCTTGTGATAGCGCCAGAGCCGGGCCGGCTCGGCGGCCTTGAGCGGCTTGCCGTCGACGGTAATGCGGCTCGCCTCGGTCACCGTGACCGCCGGCGAGTCGAGCACATGGCCGTCGACCGCGACGCGCTTCTCGGCGATCCAGCGCTCGGCCTCGCGCCGCGAGCACAGGCCCGCGCGCGCCAATCGCTTGGCGATGCGCTCGGGCTTCGAGGGGATTGTCGTTGTCATCAACTGGGATATAGAGGCATTGAAGGTTTTTCACCACAGAGACACAGAGGCACAGGGAAAAGAACGGCGCGCTTCGCGCGCAATCCAATCCTTCTCTGTGTCTCTGTGCCTCTGTGGTTGTCTATTTCTTCACCCGCCGAGCGAGACGCCGACCAGGCGGCCGATGCCGAAGGTGACGAGCGCGGCGGCGAAGCCGATGGCGAGCTGGCGGAGCGCCGAGAAGGCGATGCCGCGCCCGGTGAACAGCGAGGTCGCGGCGCCGAGCGTCGCGAGCGCGATCGAGGTCGCGATCACGCTGCCGATCACCGCCTGCATGCCCGAGAGGAAGAAATAGGGCGCCACCGGAAAGATCGCGCCGAGCGCGAACAGGCAGAACGAGGTCGCGGCGGCGCCCCAGGCCGAGCCGCCGAGCTCCTCGGGATCGATGCCGAGCTCCTCGCGCACCAGCGTGTCGAGCGCCGTCGCCTTGTCGCCGATCAGCCGCTTGGCCAGCGCCTCGGCCTCCGCCGTGCTCAGCCCCTTGGCCTCGTAGATCAGCGCCAGCTCCTGCTGCTCCTCCTCGGGCGCGGTTGCGAGCTCGCTCGCCTCGGTGTCGATCTGCGACTGAAAGAGCTCGCGCGAGCTCTTGACCGACAGCCACTCGCCCATTGCCATCGAGCAGGCGCCGGCGACCAGGCCGGCGAGGCCGGTGATCAGGATCGTGGTGTCGGCGACCTCGGCGCCGGCCACGCCCATCACGAGACTGACATTGGAGACGAGCCCGTCATTGGCGCCGAGCACCGCCGCGCGCAGCGCATTGCCGCTGGTCATGCGGTGCCGGCCCTCGAGCCGCGCGACCGCGCTGCCCGAGAGGCCGGTCGGCGCCTGCAGCGCCATGGCGTTCAGGACGCGCGCGTGGCTGCGCTCGGCCGCGGGCAGGCCGCCCGCCACCGCCTCGGGCTGGGTGTCGTAGGTGCCGCTGTCCGAGCGTTCGAGCTGGTTGATGACCGGCAGCACGAAGGCCGGGCCGAAGCGCCGCGCCAGCCACGCCAGCGCCCGCGTGCGGAAGCCGGCGCGCAGCCGTGGCACGCGTTGGCCGAGGGCATCGAGCTTCTTCCGCCAGAACTCGGCATGGGCCTCCTCGACGGCGGCGAGGCGGCGATAGACGTCGGCAAGGCGCGGATCGGCCTCGACCTCGGCGAGCTGGCGATAGAGCGTCGCGCTGTCGACCTCGCCCTGAAGGTTGCTGCGATAGCGCTCGGCGGCGGTGGGCTCGGTCATGGCGGTCCCTGGTGTCTGTCACGGCACCGTAGCCTGAAGAAAGGCAGGAAACCACAGAGGCACAGAGGCACAGAGGCACAGCGAGAGAACAACCCCCCCTTGCGGAGCGTAGGGTGGGGGTAACTCTCTCTGTGTCTTTGTGCCTCTGT
>Ga0335070_10010239_pt1 | contig 10960 bp, 12 predicted proteins | sample Lox_Sample_13_FD_206722 | JGI IMG/M metagenome (GOLD analysis project Ga0335070, IMG submission 206722) | Soil microbial communities from Loxahatchee National Wildlife Refuge, Florida, United States - Lox_Sample_1.3 | ecosystem: Environmental > Terrestrial > Soil > Wetlands | place: USA... | reverse complement strand
ACCGGCGCGAAGCGCATCGCCTGGCTGATCGCGTGCGAGGCGGCGCCGACCGAGTCGACGTCGTCCGGCGCCATGCGCTCGAGCTCGGCGGCGATCATCCCGTCGAGGCCCGCCTCCGAGACGAACGAGCGGAACGCCGTCGCCGACACGGCGAAGCCCGGCGGCACGGGGATGCCGGCGGCGATCAGCTCCCCGAGCGTCGAGCTCTTGCCGCCGAACGCGGCGGCGTCCGCCTGTCGCAGCTCGTCGAGGGACCGCGTGACGCTCACTCGAGGATCGCCACCGTCCCCGCCGTCCCGTCGACGCGGATCCGCTGCCCCGTCCTGATCTGCGACGTGGCGCGGCCGGTCCCGACCACCGCCGGCAGCGCGTACTCCCTGCAGACGATGGCCGCATGGGACATGACCCCGCCGATGTCGGTCACCGCCGCGGTGATCTTCGAGAAGATCGGCGCCCACGCGGGCGAGGTGATGCTGCAGACGAGGATCTCGCCCTCGCGGACGTCGCCGATCTCGCCGACCGTCTTGACGACGCGGGCGACGCCCTCGACGACGCCGGGCGACGCGGCGGTGCCGGTCAGCTCGGAGCCGCCCTCCTGGTGCCGCGCCCACGCGTGGACGCGCTGCGTCGTCACGCCCCAGAGCATGATCAGCGCCGGGTCGAGCACCGCCTCGGGCACGGCGCCGACGGCCGGCGGCGGCGTCCAGTCCGCGAGCCGCTCGAGCAGCTCCTGCCGGCGCGCGACGATCGGCGGCCAGTACTTCGGCCCGCGCGGCTGCCCGCCCGTCGCCCACGTCAGCAGCAGCTCGTCGAGCGCGGAGTAGACCTCGAGCCGCGAGAGCTGGAAGATGTCGTCCCGCTCGGCGAGGAAGCCGTGCGCGACGAGCAGGTCGCCGAACTCGCGGATCTTGTTCCACCAGCTCGTGAGGAACCAGTAGTCGGCGTAGAACTTGTGCTCCTCGACGTACGGGAACACCGTGCGCGAGAGCGCGAGCAACTCCTCGAACCCCTTCCGCGCCTCGCCGTCCAGCAGCGCCGCGTACTCGACCGCGAGCCGCTCGCGCTCCTCGGCGATGTGGTCGGACGGCCGCTCGATGTCCTCGCCCGCCTTCAGCGCGCCGATGTGGCCGATCAGCGACGCGTACGGGATCCTCGGGTCGTCGAGCCAGCTCGTGTACGTGTGGTAGAGGCCGTCGCCCGTCGCCATGTGGAACCACGGCTCCTTCACCTGCTCGAGCTCGGCGAGCCAGGCACGGCCGGCGTCGCTCCCGGCCAGCTCCGCCTCGATCTCCTCGGGCGAGCGGCCCTCGACGAACGCCGAGTCGACGCCGGAGTCGATCGCGAGCCGCGCGAGCCGGCGCAGCTCCGCGTCGGGCCGGAACAGGAGGACGTCGAGGCCGGCGACCATCTGCGCGATGTGCTGGTCGGGGATGTCCGGCAGGTTCGCCTTGCACAGCTCGGCGAACGTCATGTACGCGCCGTAGCCGAGCAGCAGGAACTCGAAGTGGTGCTGCCACATCACGTCGTGGAGACGGAGGGCACGCCGGTACGCCTCGAGGACCGCGCAGTAGCTCGTCTCCTGGTCCTCGAACGCGACCGCGTCCGGCTCGTACTCCCCGAGCTCCGGGACGCGCAGCGCGTCGAGCTCCGCGATCAGCGCCTCCATCTTCGCGCGCCACTTCCCGTACAGCTCGTTCCAGTTCGCGTAGTAGTAGCCGGCGCGCTGCTGGAACCAGCCGGCGCGCTCGGCGATCTTGTCCGGGTCGAGGACGGGGTTGCCGGAGATGTAGATGTAGCCGTTGATGCACCGCCAGTCGATGCCCATCGCCGGCGGGACGGCGAAGACGCGGTTCTGCCAGGAGCCGAGCGCCTGGTAGGCCGTGTCGATGCAGATCGCGTCGAACGCGGGCATCGGCACCGGGAAGTGCATCGAGTTCCAGAACCAGAAGCGCTGCTCGTCGGCCTCGCGGCGCTCCTCGTCGAAGCGGCCGTAGTACGGGTACAGGTCCTCCCAGCCCTCGCAGCCGGGGGGCGTCTCGATCTCGTACGGGCTCGGGAACGAGCCAACCGCGGACGATGCTGCCATGTGGTCGCCCTCCTCGGAACGGTTCTACAGGCCGGTGACCGGGGATTCTTATCCCTCAGCGAACGCTTGGCGAGCACGGACCGGCGCGGAGGGGAGGTAGAGTCGGCGCTAGTGCCCCTTCAGGTAATGCCGTCTAGCTTCTGGGTCGTGAGCACCAAGCGATGCAAGGACGCAGGGAGCGCTCGTAGCCGAAGCTACGGGCGCGACCGAGGACGCGGCAGCGCGCCGCGTGATCGCGGGCCAGAAGCGGGCATGTATTGCCTGAAGGGGCACTAGGGAGCCGTTGCGATGACCGAGATTCCGAGCACGCCGCCGGTGGAGCCGGGCGAGCCGCGCCGAGGGATCCGCGCGTCGGCGCAGCGCGTCGCCGCTCACGCGCGCGCGCTCGTTCGGCTCGAGCGGGAACTCGCGCGGTCCGAGCTCCAGCGCAAGGGCGGGATGTTGGGCGCCGGCACCGGAATCGCCGTCGCCGCGGGGCTGCTGGCGCCGTTCGCGGTCGGGTTCGGGCTCGCGGCGGTTGCCGCGGCCCTCGCGCTCGTCGTCGACTGGTGGCTGTCGCTCCTGATCGTCTTCGTGCTGCTCGTGGTCGTCGTCGTGATCCTCGTGCTCGTCGCGCGCGCGCTGTTCCAGCGGGCGACGCCGCTGAAGCCGGAGCAGGCGATCGAGGAGGCCCGGCTGACGAAGCAGCGGCTGAGGAGCAGACGTGCCGGCTGAGCGCCGCACCGACGAGACGATCCGCGGCGAGATCGCGTCCGAGCGCGAGCTGCTCGTCGAGTCGCTCGCCGACCTGCGCGCCGGCGTCGCGGCGAAGCGCAGGCTCGCCGCGGTTGCCGCCGCAGCCGTCGGAGCCGGTGTCGCCGCGGCGGCCGCCGTCGCGGTCGTCCGGCGCTTCAGGAAGTAGGCGTGTGACCCGCCCGGTGCGGGCCACACGCAGTCGTCGGGCGAGGGGGCAGACGATCGTCGTCTGGTCGTTCGCGTACTTCCGCCCCGAGTCCGAGTACTTCGTCGCCCTCCTCCGCCGGCTCGGCTACCGGGCACGGCTGCATTACATCCCGGACCTGGCTACGTACTTCAAGTCGCTGATCGAGATCCCGGGCGCGCAGGCTGGCTTTGCGGGCTGGTACGACACGCAGCTCGGCGTCGACACCGCGCGGGTGGGGAACTACGAGGCCAACAACGTCGCGGTCATGCTGGACCAGCTCTGGGTCAGGTAGCCGCCGCCTCGAGCGCGTCCCAGCGCGCGTCCACGTGACTCTGGATCGTCGCGATGCGCTCCGGCGTGAGATGCGCGAACCGGCCCTGCGTCTCGAGGAACTCGCCCACCGGGACCGGATGCTTCGGGCGGTACGTGATCCGCCACTCGCCCTCGTCGCACTCGTAGAGCGGGAAGTAGCGCGACTCGACCGCGAGCCGCGCGATCTCCGTCGACTGCGCCGTCGGGTAGCGCCAGCCGGGCGGGCAGCCGCCGAGGACGTGGAGGAAGCGGAACCCGCGCACCTCGGCGGCACGCGCGACCTTCGCGCGGAAGTCCTTCAGCATCGGCACCGAGCCTGCGGCGAGCGTCGCGAGGTACGGGATCCCGTGCGCGGCCATGATCCGCGAGATGTCCTTCTTCTGGCCGGCCCGCGGCGCGCGCGCCGGCGTCGTCGTCGTCCACGCGCCCTCCGGCGTCGCGCCCGACTTCTGCACGCCGGTGTTCATGTACGCCTCGTTGTCGTTGAGGACGTAGACGATGTCCTCGTTGCGATCGGCCGCGGCCGACACCCCGGAGAAGCCGATGTCGGAGGTCGAGCCGTCGCCGCCCCAGACGACGACGGTCGTGTCGCCGAGCCCGCGCAACCGCAGTGCCGCCTTCAGCCCCGACGCCTCCGCGGCAGCGGACGCGAACGGCGTCAGGTGGACGGACACGCCGAATGCGTTCACGGGCCAGATCCCGGCGATGATCGTCCAGCACGAGGCCGGGATGACGAGCACGATCTTCGACTCCGGCTTCGCGGCGGCGAGGCCGTCGAGCACGTGCCGCACATTGATCGCGGGCCCGCAGCCGGCGCAGGCGCTGTGGCCGGGCAGGAGGAGCTTCTCCTCGGTCACGATCTCGTCGAGCCAGGCGGGCATCGCTATGCGACCTCCTCCGGGACGTACACGGGGCCGGGCTCGCGGGCCGTCCGCGTCTGCGCGATCGCCCAGCGCAGCGTCGCCGGCGTCACGTCCGCGCCGCCGAGCCCGCAGACGACGTTCGTCGCGGCCTGCACGTGCTTCAGGTCGAGGGACATGACGTCGGCGCCGAGCGGGCCGAGCGAGCCGAACGCGGCGGCGCGGTCGGCGACCGTGACGAACGACGCGTGCGCGAGCGCCGCCGCCAGCTCCGCCGCCGGGAACGGGCGGTACGCATGGACGCGGACGACGAGGACGTCGTCGCCGTCCTCGACCAGCTCGCGCGCCGTGTCCGCGATCGTCCCGACGGCGACGAGCGCGGTCTCCGCCTCGGGGTCGCCGGCCAGCTCGAGCGCAGCGACCTTCTCGCGTCCGAACTGCGCGCTGAACTCCGCCGCGACGTCGGCGATGACGCCGCGCGCGGCGTCCATCGCGTCGGCGACGTTCCGCTGGAACGCGAAGTAGTCCTTCGCCTCCGGCAGCTCGGAGAACGCGCGCGGCCTGAACGGGTCGAGCACCCACTCGTCCGGCGGGTGCAGCTCAGGGACGAACACGTCGACGGCGTCCTGCTCCGGCACGTCGAGCGCCTCCGAGGTGTGCGAGAGCAGGAAGCCCTCGGCGCAGACCATCACCGGCAGCTCGACGGTCTCCGCGATCCGGTACGCGCAGAGCACGGTGTCGAGCACCTCCTGCGCCGAGGTGCAGTAGAGCTGGATCCACCCCGTGTCACGCTGGCTCATCGCGTCGGTCAGGTCGGGCTCGATGCTCCACGGCGCGAAGACGGCGCGGTTGACGTCGACGACGACGAGCGGGACGCGCTCGCGCGACGCGCGGTGCAGCTGCTCGTGCGCGTACAGCAGCCCCTGCGACGACGTGGCCGTGAACGTGCGGACGCCGGCCCGCGCCGCCGCGATGACGTAGCCGAACATCGAGTGCTCGCTCTCCAGGAGCGCGAACTCGACGTCGTCGCGCCCGGCGACGAGCTCCGCGAGCCGCTCGACGATGAGCGTCTGCGGCGTGATCGGGTAGCAGCCGATCGCGCGGGCGCGCGCGAGCATGACCGCGTACGCCGCCGCCTCGTTCGCGGTGAGCACCATGCGTCCGTGCGGAATCGCGACGCTCACGTACGCACCTCCTCCATCGCGATCGCGTTCCGGACGGGGCAGACGACCTCGCAGATGCCGCAGCCCTTGCAGTAGAGGTAGTCGATCACCATCGCGCCGTCCTCCCGGGTGATCGCCCCCTCCGGGCAGAACAGCGCGCACACGGCGCAGGCCGTGCACTCACCCGTGAGCAGCGGCCGGTCGAGCGACCACGTGCCCGTGTGGTTCGCGCGGGAGTCGGTCGTGCTCACCGCGAAGACCCGCGGCGTTCGCGGCGTCCGTTCCTCCTCCGCCTCGGGCTCGACCGGCGTGTCGGCCGCGAGCGCGTGCTGGTGCGTGCAGCGCTCGTAGCCCTCGCGCGCCGCGTGGACGTTCGCCTCGGCGAGCGCGCCCATCCGCGCCGCGACGGCGGCCTCGAGGTGCACGAGCCCGTCCGGCAGGAGCATCCGCACGCACGCGCCGAGCACGGCGACGTTGCCCATCGGCCGGCCCTCGGACGAGAGGATGCCGTTGTCCTGCGCGATCCGCGACGCGGGCACGCGCGCGACGTCGAACGAGCCGGAGTGCGCGAACCGCGCCTCGCGGTTCAGGACGACCAGCCCGCCGGGCCTGACCATGCCGACGGCGTGCGGGGACGGGGGCGACGGCGAGACCACGGCGAGGACGTCGCACTCGCGCAGCTTGTAGCGGCGGTGGATCGGCGCCTCGTCCCAGCGGAGGTAGGCGGCGATCGGCGCGCCGCGGCGCTCGGCCGTGAACTCGGGGAAGCTCTGCACCGAGAAGCCGGCGCGCGCAAACGTGTCCGCGAGGATCTGGGACGCGAGCACGACTCCCTCGCCGCCGCGGCCGACGAGCAGCATCTCCTTCATGACGCCTTGATCGTGCGCCTCGGCCGCCGCCCCCGGCATCCGGGAGATCGCCGTCCGCCGGTACGTAGTCCTGACCGGCGGCCCGCTAGGCTCCTCGGATGCCGTCGTTCACGGAGCTGCTCGCGGGGCCCCGCGTCCTCATCGCCGACGGGGCGACGGGGACGAACTACCAGGAGATGGGGCTTGCGGCCGGCGTCGCACCGGAGGAGTGGGTGCTCGCCGAGCCCGGGAACGTCATGGAGCTGCACCGCCGGTTCGCCGCCGCCGGCTCCGACCTCGTCCTCACCTGCACCTTCGGCGCGACGAGCCTGCGCCTCGCGGACGGCCCGCTCGCAGGACGCGTGCACGAGGTGAACGTCCGCGCCGCGGAGCTGGCGCGGGACGCGGTCGGCGACGCGCTGCTGGTCGCGGGCTCGCTCGGCCCGACCGGGCGGCTGGTCGAGCCGTACGGCGACCTGACCCGGGAGGCGGCGTTCGAGGCGTATGCGGAGCAGGCGCGGGCGCTCACCGAGGGCGGCGTCGACCTGCTCGTACTCGAGACCTTCTTCGCGCTCGAGGAGGCGCTGTGGGCGATCGAGGGCGTGCAGAGCGCGACCGGTCTCCCCCTCGTCGCCAGCTTCAGCTTCGACCAGGGCACGCGCACGATGATGGGCGTCGGCGCCGCCGACGTCGTCGCGGCGGTGGTACCGCTCGGCGTCGCGGCGGTCGGCGCCAACTGCGGGCGGTCGCTCGCGGACACGGACGCCGTCGTCGCCGAGCTGATCGAGGCGGCGCCGGGCGTCCCGCTCTGGATCAAGCCGAACGCCGGGGTACCGCACGTCGTCGGCGACACGGTCGTCTACGAGGCCGGCCCGGAGGAGCTCGCCGCGCACGTCCGCCGCTACGCGGACCTGGGCGCACGGGTCGTCGGCGGTTGCTGCGGCTCGACGCCGGAGCACGTCGCCGCCGTCGCCCGCGCGCTCGGCCGACCGTAGTTCGCACCGATGGGCGCGGTCGCGCGGAGAGCTATAGGGTCGTGGTCGGCATCGAAGGAAGGAGCCTGGCATGCGCTCGACGGCACTCACGATCGCGGCGCTCGGAGTGCTCGTCGTCGCCCTCGCGGGCTGCGGGGGTGGCGGGCACAAGTCCACGACGACAACGACGGCGACCAAGGCCGCGGCGACGACGAAGACGGCGACGAAGGCGAGCACCACCGCGTCCGCCCTCTCCGGGCTCGCCACGTCGGCGAACTGCAAGCAGCTCGCCGAGCTCTCGAGCACGTTCTCGGCCGCGCTCCAGGGCACCGACTCGAAGGACGTGAAGAAGCAGGCCGCCCTCCTGAAGGAGTTCGCGGACAAGACTCCCCCGGAGATCCGGCCCGACTTCCAGACGGTCGCCGCCGACTACGCGAAGATCGCGGAGGCGCTCCAGGGCACGAACGTCCAGCAGGGATCCGTTGCCAATGCGAAGACGCTGCTGAAGCTCGAGAAGCTCGCGTCCTCGATCGACACGACGGCGCTGGCGAAGGCGTCTGCGAACATCGGAGCGTGGGCGCAGAAGAACTGCACGCCGTAGCGGACCAGGAGCGGGCGCAGGCGCTCGACCTCGCCGCGCGGTTCGGGGTCAATCCGTTCGCGTTCTGCCTCCGCTACGAGGCGCCGTGGCGGTACCTCTTCGGCGCGAGCGTCGAGGGTGCCGTCGGGTACCTCGAGCGCGACGGTGTCGCCCTCGTCTGGGGCGATCCGCTCGCCGCGCCGGAGGACGCGGAGGCGCTGCTGGCCGAGGCGACGGCGGAGCTGCGCGGGTCCGGGATGCGCGTCTGCCTGGTCCTCGTCGGCGAGGGGACGGCGACGAGCGCGCTGGCGCGCGGGTACGCCGCACTGAAGATCGGCGAGCAGCCGTACTTCGAGCTCGCCGACTGGCGCCGGCCGCGCGGCGATCCCGGCAAGCACCTGCGCTGGTGCCTGAACCGCGCCGTCCGCGCCGGCGTGGTCGTCCGGCCGTACGAGCCGCGGGACGAGCGCGGGGCCGCCGACGTGCTCCGCTCGTGGGAGCGCGGCCTCGGCCGCACCCCGGCGCAGTCGTTCCTGCGCGCGTCGCCGCTGACGCTCGCCGCGGAGAAGCGGATCTTCATCGCGGTCGCCGACGGGCGGATCGAGGCGATCGTCGCGTGCACGCCTGCGGCCGGCGACGGCTGGTTCCTCGAGGATCTCGTGCGGCGCCCCTCCGCGCCGGCCGGCGCGACCGAGGTGCTCGTGGTCGAGACGCTCGACCGGCTGGCGGCCGACGGCGCGGCGCGCGCGTGGATGGACATCGCCCCCCTCCGCGGCTCGACGCGGCAGCTCGACGGGCGCGCGCAGCTCCTGTTCCGGGCCGCGCAGCCCGCGGTCGCGCTGTTCGACTCGCGCTACCACTTCCGCGCGCTCACGCGCTACGTCGAGAAGTTCGTCCCGAGCGGCTGGTCGCCCCGCTACGTCGCGCTCAACCCCGTGTGGCCGACGCTGCGGGTGATCCGCGCCGTCAGCTCGTTGCTGTAGACGGCGGCACCGCCCCGGCGGGGAGCGTGAACGAGACGGTCGCACCGCCCTGCGGCCGGTTCTCCGCCCAGATGCGGCCGCCGTGCGCTTCGACGAGCCCGCGCGCGATCGCGAGCCCGAGGCCGGTGCCGCCGCCGGTGCGCGCCGGGTCGGCGCGCCAGAAGCGCTCGAACATGCGCGCAGGCGCGTCGGCCGGAAGCCCTTCGCCCGTGTCCTCGACGCGGACGAGCACCTCGTCGTCGAGGCGCTGCACGTGGACCGCGACCGAGCCGTCGGAGGGCGTGTGCCGGAGCGCGTTCGTGAGCAGGTTGAAGAGGACGCGCTCGATCTTGTCCGGGGCGAGCGGCGCGGTGGTCGTCCCGTCGACGTGCGACTCGAGATCGATTCCGCGTGCGTCGGCCTCGGGGCGGACGAGGCGCAGCGCCGACTCGACGAGGCCTGCGACCTCGGTCTGCTCCAGCTCGAGCCGCAGCACGCCGGCGTCGATGCGTGCGAGCTCGAAGAGATCGTCGACGAGCGTCGAGAGCGTCCGCACCTGCTGGCGCAGGGTCGGCAGGTAGTGCTCCGGCTCGACGAGGCCGTCCTCGATCGCCTCGAGCATCGCCTGCATCGAGGCGAGCGGCGTCCGCAGGTCGTGGCTGGCCCAGACGACGAGCTCGCGCCGCGCGTCGAAGATCTGCTCGATGCTCGCGGCCATCGAGTTGAAGGAGTCCGCGAGCTGCGCGATCTCCGCGGCGCCGCCGCCGGGGGCGCGCGCGGTGAGATCGCCGGCGGCGAGCTGCTGCGCCGAGTCGCCGACGCGCCGGATCGAGCGCGTGATCGTGCGCGCGAGCAGCAGTCCCGCGACCACCGCCGCGCTCGCCGAGCCGGCGGCGACCGCGAGGATCTTCACATCGGCGCCCATGTGGAACATCACCCAGCCCGAGAGGAGCACCGCGGTGAGCGGCACGCAGACGGAGAGGAAGGCGAGCCCGGCGACCTGGAGCCAGACGGTCGGCGCCGCGCGGAGCGCGAGCGCGACGAGCAGGCCGGCCGCGAGGCTGGCCGCCGCGACGGCGAGTGCGAGCGCGATCACGGGTCGAAGCGGTAGCCGACGCCCCAGACCGTCAGCAGGTGCACCGGCCGGGCCGGATCCGTCTCGATCTTCTCGCGCAGGCGCCGGATGTGGACCGTGACGGTGCCGGTGTCGAGCGCTGCGGCGTAGCCCCAGACGCGGTCCATGAGCTGGTCGCGGGAGAAGACCTGCCGCGGGTGCGAGGCGAGGAACCGGAGCAGGTCGAACTCGCGCGCCGTCAGCACGACGGGCGCCCCGGCCTTCGTCACCTCGCGGCTCGAGCCGTCGAGGACGACGTCGCCGAATGCGAGCCGCTCGGTCGGCGGGGCGGCGCGGGCGGACCGGCGCAGCACCGTGCGCACCCGCGCGGCGAGCTCGCGCGGCGAGAACGGCTTCGTGACGTAGTCGTCGGCGCCGAGCTCGAGACCGACGATGCGGTCGGCCTCCTCGCCCCGCGCGGTCAGCATGATCACGGGGAGGTCGGAGCGGCCGCGGATCCAGCGGCACAGCTCGAGCCCGTCGGTGCCGGGCAGCATCACGTCGAGCACGACGAGCTCGGGCTCACCCGTCTCGATCAGCCGGCGCGCCGAGTCCCCGTCCCCGGCCTCGAGGGTCGTGAAGCCGTCGCGCCGCAGGTAGCGGACGACGACATCGCGGACGATCGGCTCGTCGTCGACGACGAGGACGGTGGTCATGGAGCTCATTCTGGCTCCCACTTGCGATGGTGCACGTGCGCCCACTCCTCGTCAACCGTACCGACGGTCATCCCGCGGAGCGCGTGGCGCGTCGCGGGGTGGATGAGCGCGAGGTAGAGGTGGCCCGCGAGCAGGATCACCGAGACGTACATCAGCCCGTCGTGGAGGACGACGGTGCTGGCGAAGCGGAAGCGCGTGTCGCGCTCGCCCAGCCACAGCAGCAGCCCGGAGACGAAGAAGAGGAGCGTGAACGCGGCGGTCAGGGCGGTGTTCACTTTCTGCCCCGCGTTGAAGCGCCCTTGCGGCGCCCGCCCGCCTCCGGTCAGCCAGCGCCGGTCGTCGCGGTCGAAGACGTCGAGCTCGCGGGCGGTGCGCAGCAGGCCGCGCCGGTCGCCGAGCAGGACGACGAGCGCGAGCGCGCTCACCCAGCCGATCCCGGACCAGAAGTGGACGTCCTTGACCAGCGGCCGCCGGCCGACCAGC
>Ga0335070_10010238_pt1 | contig 10961 bp, 7 predicted proteins | sample Lox_Sample_13_FD_206722 | JGI IMG/M metagenome (GOLD analysis project Ga0335070, IMG submission 206722) | Soil microbial communities from Loxahatchee National Wildlife Refuge, Florida, United States - Lox_Sample_1.3 | ecosystem: Environmental > Terrestrial > Soil > Wetlands | place: USA: Florida... | reverse complement strand
GAGTGCGTATACTGCTGGAAAATATTCCCAACGAGCTCTCAACTCCAGACAAACTTGTGGAACTGATTCACCAGGCTCACTTCGACGATGTCGGGGTATGTTTCGACTTCGGTCATGCGCATATCATGAGTTCGGTGCGGGAGGCGTTCGAGATTCTCCGGGACTACATCCGGTCGACGCACGTCCACGACAACAGCAAAGACAAGGATTCACACTTGTGGCCGGGATCGGGAAATATCGATTGGAAGGAAGCGATGGAGTTGCTGCGCTCCGCTCCGCAAACGCCACCCCTGCTGCTGGAACTGGAGAATGACGAGAAGGTAAATCCGCTGGAGAAGCTGCCCGAAGCATTCGAAAAGCTGGAGACGGCGTAAATTTCAAGGTTTCAGCATAGGCTCTTGAGAGAAATTTCACCTTGAAACTTTGAAACATCGAAACCTTGAAACTTTGCTCTTATGTCCTCACCTGTTACTAGCATTGCAGAAATCGGCAAGCACGATGGCCAGTCGGTCACGATTCGCGGCTGGCTTTACAACCTGCGCGAGAGCGGGAAGTTGCTGTTCCCCCAGTTTCGCGACGGGTCGGGAATCATCCAAGGGGTCGTTCCCAAGAACGCGGTTGCGCCCGAAGTATTTGACGCGATCAAGACGCTGACGCAGGAGTCGAGCGTGACTGTCGAGGGCAAGGTGCGAGCCGACAAGCGGGCACCGGGCGGCTACGAACTTGACGTGTCCAATGTGCATGTACTGCAGCGCGTGCCCGAGGCGGATCCTTACCCGATTACTCCCAAGGAGCACGGCACCGACTTCCTGATGGAGCACCGCCATCTCTGGGTCCGCTCGCAGCGTCAGGCCGCGATCTTGCGGGTTCGCGCTGAAATTATCAAGGCTGCGCGCGATTTCCTGGATGACCGCGGATTCACTCTGACGGACCCGCCAATCATCACGCCGGCTGCATGCGAAGGGACCACCACGCTTTTCCCGGTTGATTACTTCGACGATCAGGCTTACCTGACGCAATCCGGCCAGCTTTACATTGAGGCCACGGCCATGGCGCTCGGCAAGGTCTACTCGTTCGGGCCAACGTTCCGTGCAGAAAAATCCAAGACTCGCCGCCACCTTACCGAGTTCTGGATGGTCGAACCGGAAATCGCGTATGCCACGCTCGACGATCTGATGGAACTGGCAGAGGGCTTTATCAGTTTCATCGTAAGGCGCTGCCTCGAACGCAGACGCAGCGACCTTCAGACCATCGGGCGGGATGTCGCTAAACTCGAAAAGATCGAAGCACCATTCCCACGCCTCAGCTACGAGGATGCGGTCAAGAATCTGCAGGAGGGATTCGCGAAGGGCGCACTGGAATCGAAGTTCGAGTGGGGCGGAGATCTTGGCTCGCCCGATGAGACTTACTTGTCCTCCCAGTTTGAAAAGCCCGTAATGATTCACCGCTATCCGGCGAAGGTGAAGGCCTTCTACATGGAACCGGACCCGCAGCGGCCCGATTTGGCCTTATGCGTCGACGTTCTGGCGCCTGAAGGATATGGCGAGATCATAGGGGGATCGCAACGTACGGCTTCTCATGAGCTGCTCGTGAAGCGCATCCACGAACACGGGCTGCCGGAAGAAGCGTTCAAGTGGTATCTGGATCTCCGCAAATTCGGCAGCGTACCGCATAGCGGATTTGGCATGGGAATTGAGCGCGCGGTCGCTTGGATCTGCGGCCTCGAGCACGTGCGCGAAACAATCCCGTTCCCCCGGATGCTGTACCGGCTCTACCCATAAGTGATCGGGGTTCTTGTAATCTGGTTCCAGAAGGAAGATCCAGAGCGGTCTGCCTCGGCGGTTTCGAATTCCAAAATGTTTCGATTACCGAATTACCAAATTGCATTCTCGGTCCCTGTCGATTGAGACGATCATGACGACAAACGCCTCAGCTATAGCACCCCGCAAGATATGCGTGATTGGTGTTCCCCTTGATCTCGGGCAGTCCCGCCGCGGGGTCGATATGGGGCCCTCTGCGGTTCGCGTCGCCGGCCTTGAGGCGCGGCTCGAGGCGCTGGGGCATCAGGTAGAGGATGGCGGCAACATCCCCGTTGCCATTCCCGAACAAAAGAAAGAGGGCGACGCCCGCGCCAAGTATCTGAAGGAAATTACCGCCACCTGCACAAAAACCGCCGACTTGGTGCTCAAAACACTCGAATCCGGGAAAGTCCCGCTCGCTTTGGGTGGAGATCACTCCATGGCGGCAGGTACGGTTTCAGGGGTTGCCGAATTCTATCGGCGGCAAAACCAGCGCATCGGCCTGATCTGGATCGATGCCCACACCGACATCAATACGCCGGATTCATCTCCGAGCGGGAACGTCCACGGCATGCCACTCGCCGCTCTGATGGGCCTGTGGCACTCGGAATTGGGCAAGATCTACGATTTTTCTCCCAAAGTGCATCCGGAAAATTGCGTGCTGGTAGGAGTGCGAGACATCGATGCCGTGGAAAAGGAAAACGTACGGCGCGCCGGAATCGGCGTTTTTACCATGCGCGACATCGACGAACGCGGCATGCGCACGGTCATGGAAGAAGCGCTTAGGATCGCGGGACGAGGCACGGCCGGTTATCACATCTCGCTCGATATGGACTGGGTCGATCCCGAAGATGCCCCTGGAGTTGGTACGCCCGTTCGCGGCGGAGCAACCTACCGCGAAGCTCATCTTGCCATGGAAATCATCGCCGACCATGGGCGCATGCTCAGCTTCGAAATCGTCGAAGTGAATCCCGTTATCGACGAGCACAACCGGACCGCCGACTTGGCGGTGGAGCTGGCGCTGTCCGCCTTCGGAAAGAAAATCCTCTGAAACGATTGGCTAAAATTCGCGCTCGATCAATCGGGGAAGCTCCGCAACGCTGTCGATAATGTGAGTGTGAGGATGGCTCCGCAGGCTGTTGCGGTCGTGTTCTCCGGTGAGCACGCCCACGACGCCTCGCAACCCGGCATTGTTGCCGGCTTGCAGATCAAGCGGTGTGTCGCCGACGCAGATAACCTGGCGCACGTCCAGCACTCCAGTCAGTTCTATCGCGTGAAAGATCATGTACGGCGCCGGGCGCCCCTGCCGGACATCACTGCTCGAGATAACCGCCTGGAACAGCTGATGCCAGCGAAGCGTCCTTAAAATGAGCGTGCTGAGTTCGCGATAGAAGCCCGTCGTAGTCGCCAGCATGATGTGATGCTCCTGGCACCACGCGAATGCCGCCGCCGCACCTTCAATGGGCTTGAGATTGTTTTTATAGGCCACTTCGAGCTCTCCACGGAAGGTTTCGTATGTGGTCGCAACCGCCCCCTCCGGGTCCAAACCTGGCTCGCAGCGTTGAGCGAAGTGGCGGATGACTTCGCGTTTCGAAGCCCCCTTCCACTGCTTCAGTTCTTCCGCGGTGAATGGAATTCCGTGCTGCTTCAGTGCCGACGAGAATGCGCGAGCCACTTCCCCGTGGTCCTCAATGATGGTTCCGGCAATGTCGAAAATGACGAGCCTGATGGCGGACATGGGCTCAAGGGAATTGTAGCAGCGGGAATCTTGCCAACCCTTTTGCGCAGACGCTTACCCAACTACCGCGGAAACGCGGATGTCCCAAAATCAGGGCTCATCATCCGGTTCGCCTCGGATCTGCGCCCCCATGTTGGCTAAAACCGCGAGTGTCCGGCGAGTGCGGGAAATATCTTCCTGTCCAACACATCCCAGAAGCTCGCCATCAACTTTCTCGCGGGCGGCGCGCTGTACCTCCGCGGCAGCGCGGCCACGCTCAGTCAGCTGAATGGTCAGCTTGCGGCGATCCTCCTTGTCGATCTGGCGATTGAGATAACCACGGTTCACAAGAGTATCCACAAGCTGACCGGCAGCTTGCTTCGAGACCCGCAGCTCCTTGATGAGCTGGCTAAGAGGAATGTCGTCGCGATTAAGCGCCAGCCCACCGATCAGGTAGAGACCATTCCCCGGAATGTCGTCGTATCCTGCCTCTGCGAGCGCCTTCCGCATAGCAGCCCCATAGGCCGCGCGGGAGTGGCGGAGCAACGCCGGCAGAGGGATCTCTTCAAACCAGGGCGTCTGAGGGTTGTTGTTGAGATTTGAGTCGCTCATGAGCAGAGCTTATGGTCAACGGTCGGGCATAGTCAAGTTAATTTACAGTCAATAAATATAAACATATCGTCCCGTGGATTGCCCCAAGTCGTTACGTTCCGAACTGATGCTTGCACGATTGATGGCCGAACCATCCCTGAGATTGACGCTCAATTGGCCCTCCGTCCACACTGAAAGGTCATGAAAAAACTGCGTGTCGGGATTCTTTTTGGCGGTCGCAGTGGCGAACATGAGATCTCGCTGCTCTCGGCTGCTTCGGTGTTGAAGGCTATCAACAAGAACAAGTACGATGTCGTTCCCATTGGCATCACCAAGGAGGGCCGCTGGCTCACGGCAGAGCATGCTGAGAACCTGCTGCAAGGCAAGCCCATCCACGAAGCCCGGCAGCTGCGTGCGGGAGATCCCGAGACCACTCCCGGAGCGGCAGTGCTCGCTCACGGGGAGTCCGTAGTTGTCCCGCCCGAACCGTTCCACCGGGAGCAGGGTCTGGTCCCCTTTCAGAGCGATGCCGGCCTGATGCGCCGCGCCAGCGATCGCGCCATCAACGTGGACGTGATTTTCCCCGTTCTGCACGGCACCTTCGGCGAGGACGGCACGATTCAGGGTCTTCTCGAGCTCGCTGACCTCGCCTACGTTGGGGCAGGCGTGCTCGGATCAGCCGCCGGAATGGACAAAGATGTTATGAAGTCCCTGTTCATCGCGGCCGGAATTCCAATCGTGAAGCACGTTACCATCCTTCGCAGCGTATGGGAGAAAGATCCGAAGAAGACTCAAAAGGTAATCGAAGCAAAGCTGCGCTACCCGGTATTTGTGAAACCGGCGAATCTGGGATCATCGGTCGGCATCAGCAAGGCACACAACCGCAAGGAACTCGGTCCCGCGATCGACGAAGCGGCCAAGTTCGACCGCAAGGTTGTCATCGAGCAGGGCGTGGGCGGCAAGAAAAACAAAGCCCGAGAGATCGAATGCTCCGTACTGGGCAACGACGAACCCATTGCATCGGTACCGGGCGAGATTGTTCCCGGCAAGGAGTTTTACGACTACACCGCGAAATATCTCGACGAAGGCTCGCAACTCATCATTCCGGCGAAGCTGAGCAAAACAGAGACGAAGAAGGTGCAGGAACTGGCCGTCCGCGCATTCAAGGCTGTCGACTGCACAGGCCTGGCGCGTGTCGACTTCCTCATGGATCCAAAGACCCGCAAGATCTTTCTGAATGAGATTAATACCATGCCCGGGTTCACCTCGATCAGTATGTACCCCAAGTTATGGGCCGCGTCCGGACTGCCCTATGCGGAATTGATTGACCGCCTGATTCAACTCGGGATCGAGCGGCATGCCGACAAGAAGAGGAACCAGTACAGCCGGTGAAGAGCTGGTGGTCGATGATTTTAATTGAAGAACCACTCGTACCTTGGATCAAAGCATCCCAGCCATTGCTTTCTCCATGTGCCGGAATCCATCCGTCGCCGCGATCAGGGCCATCATCTCCGTCATGTTGTAGCCCACGTGCACCAGGAAGCTGGCTGCCACTGAACCTGTCGCGGCCCGCACCACTGTAACCACGATTCCCATCAGGAAGATGAGCAAAACCACGCCCCAGGCATAGCCGTACTGGAACATATGCATGAGCGCAAACGGCAGCGCGGTCAGGATGACTGCCCAGGACACACCCATGTGTCGCGCGAGTACGGGATAGAGAAACCCACGGAAGAATAACTCCTCCATGAAAGGCCCGAATGTTACGGCGAAGACAGCAATCAGATAGGCATCTCGCGGGCTCGCGAAGAACTGGTCGAAGGGCGTGGTCTTGGGCATGGGCAGAAAGTGCCCGATCATGTTGACGACCAGCAGCGTAAGCACGCCCAGCCCGAACATCTTCCATCCGGCTCTGGGCCAATTCCAGTGGATCGCGCGCCAGAAGCGCACGTGATATTTGCCCTCCACCAACATGATCATGAAGGTAGCGACAACAACATACGCGAGAAATTGCGCCACCACGACAATGATTGGCGCAATGCTGTTCATCCGTGCGTGAGGATCCAGCACACGCGCCGCCAGAACGATAGCGACACCGACGACGGGGATAGTCACCCCCGTCAGCGCAGCGATCAGCAGGACGTCCCAACCACTCCAAACTGGATCGCGTGGAGGCGGGGCAACAGCTGTACCGGGCACAACGAGCTCGGACGTGCCGTGAACAGAAGAATCTGCAGGGGACGGCTCTGTCCCTTGAGAGACGAGTGGAGCTCCGTCTGGATCAGAGCCAGGAAGCTCCGGTTCAAACTGAGAATTGTCAGGAGATCCCAGAAAACACGTCCTTCCCAAGCAAACTCAACCCTTTGATGTGGATCAGCCGAGCGTGGGCCACAATTTTCGATTCCCTTGCAGATCACTGAGTACTGGGTACCGGGTGCTGAGTACTGACTGCTGACTTCCCGAAAAATGCCGCAAGTGCCTGTCCCGTATACGACTTCTTTATCTTCGCCACCTGTTCCGGCGTGCCCTGCGCCACGATGCGGCCGCCTTCTTCGCCACCTTCCGGGCCTAAGTCGATAATCCAGTCGGCATTCCGGATGACATCGACGTTATGCTCAATGATGATGATGGAATTGCCCAGGTCGGTCAAACGGTGCAGCACATCCAGCAGCTTCTTGACGTCATCGAAGTGCAGTCCGGTTGTAGGCTCGTCTAAGAGGTACAACGTTTTCCCCGTCTGCCGCTTGCTCAATTCGCGAGCCAGCTTTATGCGCTGTGCCTCACCCCCGGAGAGTGTAACTGCCGACTGCCCAAGGTGGATGTATCCCAATCCAACGTCGACCAGCGTTTGCAGCTTCTGCTTGACTTGCGGGATGTTCTCGAGAATGGGCAATGCGTCGGATACGGGCATCTCCAGCAGGTCTGCAATGGAATAACCGTTATACTTCACTGCCAGAGTTTCCGAGTTATAACGTCGCCCTCCGCAGACCTCGCACAAAACATAAACGTCGGGCAGGAAATTCATCTCGATCCGGCGCTGGCCTTCTCCCTGGCAAGCCTCGCAGCGTCCGCCGGAGACGTTGAAGGAAAAGCGTCCTGCCTTGTATCCGCGTTCACGGGATTCCGGCAGCATGGCATACAAGTCGCGGATCGCGGAAAACACGCCGGTATACGTGGCCGGATTCGACCGCGGCGTACGCCCGATCGGAGACTGATCGATGCGAATCACCTTGTCGATATTTTCTGCGCCCGAGATGGCCTTGTGCTCGCCCGCTTTTTCCCGGGACCGGTAGAGTTGCCGCGCCAGCGCGCGATAGAGAATGTCATTCACCAGCGTCGACTTTCCCGAGCCTGATACTCCGGTCACCACGGTCATCACGCCAAGCGGAAATGACACGTCAAGATTCTTGAGATTGTTCTCGCGAGCTCCCAGAATCGAAAGCGCAGCCCCGTGTGTCTGCCGCCGTTCAGGACGCATCGCAATCGAAGTTCGCCCGGAGATGTATGCGCCGGTCAGCGAATGCGGCTCCCTCATGATCTCTTCCGGAGTGCCGCGTGCTACCAGGCCGCCGCCGTGCCTTCCCGCTCCCGGCCCCAGGTCAACGACGTAGTCCGCGCGCCGAATCGTTTCCTCATCGTGTTCGACGACGAGCACCGTGTTGCCCAGGTCGCGGAGGTTTTCAAGCGCATTGAGCAGCCGTCCATTATCCCGATGATGCAGCCCGATCGAAGGCTCATCGAGCACATAAAGCACCCCGCGCAGTTTTGAACCGATTTGCGTGGCCAGGCGGATTCGCTGCCCTTCGCCTCCCGAAAGCGTAGCCGCCGAGCGGTCCAGCGATATGTAACCAAGTCCCACCCCGTTCAGGAACTGCAGGCGCTCCACCACCTCGTGCATCACGCGGCCCGCAATGATTGCTTCCCGTCCAGCCAGCTTGATTGCTTGTGCCACCTCGAGCGCCCGGGAAACAGGCATCGCTGTGAAGTCCGCAATCGACATCCCGTTCACCTTCACGGCGAGGCTCTCCGGCCGCAGCCGCTTCCCATGACATACCGGACACTCCGTTGCGGACATGTGATCCATCAACCAGTCACGGTAGCCCTCAGAGCTCGACTCCTCCAGATTCTGCCGGAGATACCCAAAGATGCCGTGAAACCCCGTACGCCCGCCGCGCCCCTGTTCGCCGTTCAGCAGGAAGTCCTGGGTCTTTTCCGGCAGCTTCTCAAAGGGAGTGTTCAGATCTATTCCGTACGCGGCCGACACGATCTGCAGCTGATGAATCAGGTTCTGCGATGCCGACCCCGGCCCGAGGCCGCCATCGAGCAGCGGCTTTGACCAATCATTAATCACTTTTGCCGGATCGAAATCATACTTGCTGCCCAGGCCGTGGCATTCCGGACAGGCTCCATACATGCTGTTGAACGAGAATGACCGCGGCTCCAATTGCGGCACGTTAATGCCGCAATCAGGACAAGCCAGCTTTTCGGAGAAAAGCTGCTCTTCGCCCCCAACCACAGCAACCTGCACCAATCCCCCGGCAAGCTTCATGGCCAGTCCGACCGACATCTCCAGTCGATGCTCAATGCCAGGCTTCACCAGGAGGCGGTCGATAACGACTTCGATCGTGTGGTTCTTGCGCTTGTCGAGGTTGATCTCGTCATCCAGATTCACCAACTCGCCATCGACACGCGCCCGCGTGTAGCCGTGTTTGACGAGGGTTTCCATTTCTTTCTTGAACTCGCCCTTGCGGCCTCGGACGATGGGGGCCATAACCATGACCCGGTCTTCCGGCGTAAGCGCCATGACCCTTTGGACGATCTGGTCGGCGGACTGCCGGCTAATGGCGCGTCCGCATTTGGGGCAGTGCGGAACCCCGATCGAGGCAAATAAAAGACGAAGATAGTCGTAAATTTCTGTGATCGTTCCCACGGTGGATCGGGGGCTGCGGCTGGTGGTCTTCTGCTCGATCGAGATAGATGGGCTAAGTCCATCGATTGCATCAACATCCGGGCGTTCCATCTGGTCGAGAAACTGGCGGGCGTAAGCGGAGAGAGTTTCGACATACCGCCTCTGGCCTTCGGCGTAGATCGTGTCGAACGCGAGCGAAGACTTGCCCGACCCGCTCAATCCCGTAACCACGGTAAGGGTGTTGCGCGGGATCTCCACGTCGATGTTCTTCAGATTGTGTTGCCGGGCGCCCCGGACTGAAATCTTCGTAATGGCCATTATTCTTCCGGGGTGATGTCCCTTCCGTAATCTCGACGGGTGACCAGAATCGTCCGAAAGTAGGAATGCACAGCTCTACTCCGTATCTTAGTCGTCAACAGCGGAGACCGTCAACGCGGGTAGATTGAGCAGTTGCGCGCGATTTCGCGGTCGAGAGGCTTGTACGAATCAGGTATACGGTTTTTCGAGCCGCGCATCAGATTAACGCCAGTTCGACAGGGCAGGTTCAGCGTGATTTCGGTCCTTATGCCATTTCTCTTGTGCTTCACGGTCCTCGCTTCGGTCAGCTTTGGGGTGCTTGCAGCCTATATCGCGGTCATCGGAATTCTTTCCACATTCGGCCCCGCACGGCATCCGGAACCGGCTCGCCCGCAGCTGGTACTCGTGCCCTCGCAACATCCTGCCAGCGGCGATTGAAGCGCCAGCAGTCCCCTTGATTTGTCTTGGAAATGGCACGGCTTTCAGCCGTGCCATTTTGTTGGCCGTCGTGGCTCAGTAAATGACTTTGAGCGAAAACTGAATCTGCCGCGAGTTGCCCGCGGTCCTGCTGATGAGTCCGAAGCCGCTGCCCCGGACGATATTCGACGGCAATCCGAAATTCACGATGTTGAACAGGTTGAAGAACTCCGCCCGAAATTCTACTGTGCCAAACTCCGCGTTTCCACGATGTCCGAACGGAGTGTCCTTGATCATGGCGATATCGTAGTCGTGATAGGCAGGCCCGCGGAACGTATCGCGGCCCAGCGTCCCGAAGCGTCCGCTATTCAGGCCCGTACCTCCCGGAATTCCGATGGGAATATTGAAGAAAGTGTAGTTATCCTTGCCCAAGCCGAAATAATCGTTGCGCACAGCCCGGCTGGTCGAAAGATGCGGCATCGAGACGAGGTCCGGGCGGTCGGCCCCGCCATTGCCAGCGCCCGTCTGCTGTACTCCCGAGAAGACCGTGAACGGAGATCCTGTCGTCAACGTCGTGATGTTCAGGAACTGCCATCCTCGAGTGAGTGCGGGCCCCAGCGGACGCAAGAAGCCGATCCGCTCCAGCGGCAATAACTGGATCACGCTGGCCGAAAAGACGTGCGTGACGTCGAAGGTCGACGGACCTTTCTCCGCTCCCGGATCCCAGGGATTCTGCGGCGCCGACTGCAGAATGGTCCCGGAAGCGCCATTCAGGCCCGCCAGGACCGCACTGGTATCGTCCAGTGCCTTCGAATATGTGTAGCTGGCCTGCAGGCCCAGGCCGTAGCGGGCCGAGTTCTTCGTGATCCCGGTCTGGAGGGCGTGATAGGAAGAATGGGAACCGCTCGACATAATCGACTCCGCCCCGAATCCGCCGGTGGCGTCGCACTCGGAATCGAATTGAGTGAAGGGGGCGAATCCGCGGCAGGCGCCCCCATATCCGTTGGGCGAATACACCCGCGACAGATGAATCCCCGTCGTAGCCACATAGGACGCATTGAATTTGAAATCGCCGAAGTCGTGATCCACTCCGGCGTTCCAACTCGCGATGTAGCCGTTGCGGAAGTTTTTCGCCATGCCGAAGACGCCCAACAGTTGCACGTTTCCCGGAGTCAGGGCCTCCAGATCATTCTGAAACCGGGTCAGATCGATGACGGTGTTGGCCCGAACG
>Ga0335070_10010237_pt1 | contig 10961 bp, 10 predicted proteins | sample Lox_Sample_13_FD_206722 | JGI IMG/M metagenome (GOLD analysis project Ga0335070, IMG submission 206722) | Soil microbial communities from Loxahatchee National Wildlife Refuge, Florida, United States - Lox_Sample_1.3 | ecosystem: Environmental > Terrestrial > Soil > Wetlands | place: USA... | reverse complement strand
GAATTCAACAGAACGGTGGAACAGGGCTGGCAAGCTTGGTTGCCGGTCCTCAGGTATTCGAAATCCACCGAAGAGTCCATGGCGTTGAACCGGGTGGAGGGCGCCATCATCATCGCCGGCAGCGGCATGTGCGATGGTGGCCGCATTCGCCATCATCTCAAGTACAATCTTTGGAAACCCGAAACGCATCTGATCATCACCGGCTTCCAACCGCAGGGCACGCTGGGGCGAAGGCTCGTTGACGGCGTGCGTCGTCTGTCGATTCTTGGCAGCGAGATTGCGGTGCGGGCAGAAATTCATACGCTGGGCGGCTTTTCCGCCCATGCCGGGCAAACCCAGCTGGTGCAGTGGGCAACGGGCCTGGCCGAATCGAATCCGAGAATTTATCTCGTCCACGGCGAAATCGAGGCCATGCGAGCGCTGCAAACCAGGCTATCGGGCCTGAAAATGCGGGTGGCAATCCCGACGGATGGAGACACGATTGGGCTGGTTTCTGCTTAGGCGTCGCAAAAGCGGGATAAAGACTGATCTGCCAAACAGCGGTGTTAAATCGGCAGTCGCACGGCGAGATTCACCGAATAACTGCCGTGCGAATCATCAAAAAGCACGATGTGATCGGTTTCAGTGCCGTGATGTACCCCAATGGCGCACGGTTGCCCGTTATCGAACCATGAATAAAGGAGGTGCGCCGCTGGCACCCTTTCTTCATCGGCTTCGCTCGCAACCTGAGTAATGTCGAAGTCCTGACCATTCGGCGAACTCGAATCGTCGCCATCATCGTCTTTGCCAAACACCATGTCGGAAACGACGGCTTCGATCACTATCCGAAATCCCGAGTCTTCTATCGGACATCGACCGGGCCGAGTCTGGTCCCAGTCGTTGCCTCAACAAAGCGAGAACAGTGACGGCATCCCTATTGATAACGGCTTGACAGTCCGGTCTTGGCGCCGCAAAAACGCATCGCCTTATACCTTTCTGCTGGCCGATACTTTAGGAATCAGAATGCACTACTTCTCAAGCGAATCGAATTAGAACCGCAACTGTGTCTGGACGTAGAAGTAGTTGACGTTATCGTGGTTGGTCGGCGCGCCTGGTGCGTTGCGGGCGAAGTTACCCTTGATCAAATAGGCCCACCCACCTTCGAACGCAATGTTTTCATGGGCGTCCCAGCGCGCCGAGAGTTCGACCGTGTGTCCGAGGAAGTCGCCGGCCTTGCCCGTCGGGTCCACTAGAGAGATCCCCTGCGCCTGCTGCCACGGCGCCTTGCTATCCGCCATCCACCATGCCCGATAGGCTACAAATGCGGCGACATCGCGATGGGGCACGATAAACACCCGAGTACCCGGCGAATTGATATTGTTTCGAGCAAACGGACCGAAGATGCCGGTCGGCCCATATTCCCAACGCCGCGCGCCATAGAGCGTGTCAAAGGAATTCGTTACCGTCTTGCTCCCATTAAGTCCGCCTGTCGCGTAATCATACTGTACCAGGATGCGGGGATCCCACGGCAGGTCGAAGGTGTACCCCAGCTGGATATGTTCGTAGAACGCTTCCGTCGAGAGCTCCGTCTTGGTGCCCTTGCCTGTGGCCGGGTCATACACCGTGTCGAGCCTGTTCCCGGTTTGGGCGATGCTCTCCCCCTCGAAATCCCACTCGCCCTTCTTCGGCTGCCGGTACACCCTAAATCCCGGCGTGAAGAGCCGACGATGATTGCTGCTGCGCTGATCCTCCCCCAGGTAATACAAGTACAGCTCGCCACGGCTGTCCCAGGGTAGTTGGTTGGTTTCCGCGAAGCCTCCGGTAAAGAAGGCACCCGTTTGTTCCTCATCCCAGGCGTAGCCGTTGTTGACCAGCTGACTTTGCTGGTCAGGCAAGCGCACCACCGGCTGGTTGGCGAACGCCTGAACCTGCCAATCCCCCGCTCCGTCCCGAAGCCTTAACGAGACACCCGTGAACGAGTTGGTGGTGTTGCGGAACGCATTGCGTGCCACGAGCCGACGACTACCGAGATCCATCGTCATTCGCCCGCCTTTCGCTTCGAAACCGAGTTCCGAATCTAACAGATTTTGGGTCGACCAGGCCGCGTACATCTGTGGAAAATCAGCCACGTCGACCATGGTGTTGTTGACTATATAATCTGAATGCTGCGCGCCGTATTGCCGGGCATCCCAGAATTCGAAGCCGGCCCGGAACGATTCATAGTTCGCTTCCATCCACAATACCGTCTGCATGGGAATCTGATGCTGACCGCCGGTCTGACCCTTGACGAAGGGAACATCCACGGTCTCGTAGCGAACGCGGTACTCCAAGCTCGCATTCAGCCAACTAGGCAACCCCAGTGTTTTTTTTGCGTTGTATTCCGACGGCCAGTCGAAGCGATCCTTACCCGTCAACCAATCCTTCCGCTGACTGCCGCCAGAGGTCAGGCTCCAGCGCCGGGGCTTGTATTCGGGGGGTGTGCTCCCTTTCTTGTCAGCGGCAGTTGTCTTGCTAACACCAGGATCGGATTCACTCTTTTCTGTCGGCTTAGTCTTTTGAGCGATATCGGCGGGCGCGGCCTTCGGCGGGCTTCCGGTTGTTTTCTTTGCTTCAGTCTGAGCCGAAGTAGCGGCGCCTAGCTTGAGGGTTGGCGCCTCGTCTGCGGAAATCGAAGATGAGATGAGCGCGACGACGAGGGATGTCGTCGCGAAGCAAGCACGTGAATGGGTATGCATGATTATCTCCCGCCGAAACCGTTATGTAGATATGCATATAACCATTACATCGCGATGTTCGCAAGTCATTTTTGCGTGATCGCAAAAATTTGTGGGTTCATCGCAACACTAGTTTGCGTCAGAGAACGAAAAATCAAAGCCCGCTCAGCTGTTAGCAACGTACGCCACGGGCTGAATTTACGGACTCAACCCTGGTGGTGGTACTGTGCCTGTGCCATAGATAGTTGCCCGCCAAGTTCATGTCCTCTTAGCCTTTAAGAGGCGGGCGGACGCATGGCTTCGAGTTGGCCTAAGCGGTCTAGTGATACCTGTGCCACGTCCAACATCGGTTCCATCTGCTGTTTGTCGTGGGTCTGTTGGGTCGCACAGGCAAATGAGGCATTGCCTGCACTCGCGCGGACTATGGGCGCCGCCACCAATAGTCGTGTAAGGCGCTTTTATCGAACATCTTCGGAAATCGACCCGGGGGTATCGCACCCCCGGGGACTGTCACACGAACAGAGTCATTAGTTAGGTCCGTTTGAACTTCGCCGCTTCCTCGGAGCCCTTTGTCGCATTGCCTGCGCTGTAAGAATGCGCACCTACGCCGGCCAACTTGCCGCCCGCCACCACGAGGTATTCATCGCGGATCGGTCGGTTGTCGAACCAGCATTCGAGGATTTCGCGGGTGCCCGCCGCATAGCGGGTCTGAGCTGAAAGTGAACTGCCTGAGATATGGGGGGTCATGCCATGGTGCGGCATCGTACGCCATGGATGATCCTTCGGCGCAGGCTGCGGGAACCAGACGTCGCCCGCATAACCGGCCAATTGGCCACTCTCCAGCGCGCTTGCGATGGCATCGCGATCGCAAATCTTGCCGCGAGCCGTATTGACGATATAGGCACCGCGTCTCATCTTGGCGATCATCGACGCGTTGAAGAGATGCTCTGTTTCCGGATGTAGCGGGCAGTTGATCGTGACCACGTCGCAGACCTTAACCATCGATTCCACATTTGCGTGATAGGTCAGATTCAATTCCCTCTCCACGCTTTCCGGCAGACGATGGCGGTCAGTGTAATGCAGCCTGACGTCGAACGGTTTGAGCCGGCGCAGCACGGCTAGCCCGATACGGCCTGCTGCAACCGTGCCGACTTCCATGCCTTCCAGATCGTAAGAGCGCTCGACGCAATCGGCAATATTCCAGCCGCCTTTTACCACCCATTGATAAGACGGGATGTAGTTTCGCACCAAGCCCAAAATCATCATGACCACATGTTCGGCCACGCTGATACTGTTGCAGAAGGTGACTTCCGCCACCGTTATATTGCGGTCGATCGCAGCTTGCAAATCCACATGGTCCGAGCCAATGCCGGCCGTCACCGCTAGCTTGAGCTTGGATGCCTTGGCGATGCGATCTGCCGTCAGATAGGCAGGCCAAAAAGGCTGCGAGATGACAATATCCGCATCCGCCAGTTCCTTCTCGAATGCCGAATCAGGACCGTCTTTGTCGGATGTGACGACAAGGGTATGGCCGCGTGATTCGAGGAACTTGCGTAATCCCAATTCACCCGACACGCTGCCCAGCAATGCGCCCGGCCTGAAATCAATCGCCTGGGGGGTCGGCGTAGTTTGCCCATCGGCGTAGCGCTCGATCTTGGGGATCGTGTCGCGCGCATACGTCTTGGGGTAACCGCTCACGGGATCGTCGTAAAGCACACACAAAACTTTTGCCATATTGGTTCTCCAATTCTAATGAACAAGGTTGGGTCAAGAAGGGCTGGACACGCATCAATTGAGCGCATCGCCCCGTGGTACGGGCTCGGCACCTAGCCGAGCTTCGCGGCATGGATCTTGACCCTCAGGGGATGGAGGGGCTATTCGTTTGTGTGAATGGGCTGATAGGCGCCGCTTATCGCGGCATCAAAACGTGCTTCAAGATCAAGCGACTGTGCGGTCTCCCAGGCTGCTGAGACCAATGGGGAAAGCGGATCGTGGTCAAGCGCAACCAGACCGATCGAGCGATTGAGCTCGGGGGTGAGCGGGACGGCAGCCAACTCCTCGCGTATCTCGAACAAGCACAGCAGGCTGTGTGGCACAATGCTGAACAGCCCAGCGCAACGTACGTGGGAATAGAGCGCAAAGACCGAATCGGTCTCCACGACCACAGCGGGCTGGACGTCCGCCCGACGAAAGGCCGCGTTGATGATGCGCCGGTTTTGCATATTCGCCGTGAGTAGACACAGGGGCAGTGCGGCAGCGTCCTGCCAAGACATCTCCTCGCAATCACCAATCGATGCCGTATCGCGGGCCAGGACCACGTAACGTTCGCGGTACAGGGGTAAAACACGAAATCCTTCCAAGTGCTGATCTTCCAAATAGGTGAGCCCCAGGTCCAGTTCGAAGTCATCCAGCCGGCGAATGATTTCCTCGTTGCTCAGCGATTGCACCAGTTGGTGCATTCCGGAATGGGCCGTACGAAAAGGTCCGGTCAACAAGGACACGATGGGCAAGGTCGTCGGGATGGCCCCGAGCCGAAGCGTACCGGTCAGGCAGGTGCGTGCAATCGACGCTTCTTGACGCAGCCCCTCCCAGGCGGCGAGCGTTTGCCTGGCCCAGCACAGAATGCGCTCACCTTCCGGTGTCAGCCCTTGAAATCGCTGCCCGCGCTGGATAATCGACACGCCCAACTCCTCTTCCAGATGCCGGATCGCCGCAGACAGGGCCGGTTGCGATACGCAGCACGCCTGGGCAGCACGAGCAAAGTGCTTCTCCCGGGCTAGAGTCACCAAATAGTTGAGTTGACGGATAAACATCGCTTTTAACCCTGAACAGCGAATTGGCGCGATTTGCGACGATTCTAACGATTCGGCAAACGTCGCCAATGTGTCGCTGTTTCTATTCGATCGTACAGAAGGAACTATGGTTTCCCAACACTTGCTTAGGCATGTCCGCAACCGGAGCTTCGCCTGGACATTCTCAAGGATGCTGAGCTCCCGCGGGCAATCGCCTTCGCGGTTATTACGCTACATCCCCCATGATGGTTAGGGCGGCAAGCCACTGTCGAGAGATATGGCTTGTTTGTTGTCACAGATGTTATGTAGACTACTACATAACAAAATGCGTCGCCCAGCAAAGAAGCGCTGAAAAGCGAGGGATTCGGCCCGCAAGGCAGGCAAGCAATGGCGGATAACAGCATGAGTCACCCCGAAACCTCCGTTACAGAAGACGACATCACCCTGCTCGTGCAACGCTTCTACGAAAGGGCACTGAAAGATAAGGGTCTTCGCGAAATATTCGAGGCCGCAATATCCGACTGGGAGTCGCATCACCGAATCGTCGAGGACTTTTGGTCGCGGACGCTTCTTGGTACGACTCGTTACCAAGGGCGCCCGTACTCGGTCCACGCGCAATTGCCACTGCGCCCGGAACATTTTGACCGCTGGCTGCACCTATTTCGTCAGACCGCCAATGAGATATTGCCGCACGCTGCGGCGCAGCGCGCGATCGCGCGCGCAGAACATATGGCCGAAGGTTTTCGCGCCGGGATGTTCACGTTCGAGCACCCGCTTCGCCCTAAACACGGTAAGCCTGCGTGACAGAGTCGCAGCCTCTCCGCGGACGAGACCCTTTCAGGAGTTCGCGGATTGGGGGTTTCCACATGAACCGAGAACCCATGAGCAGGCACAGACGCTGGACGCAGGATCGTTGCGCCAGCCTTTGCCAGGAGTCTACTCGTTCAGCGCAAGTTCGCGGTCCGCCCGGCCTCGCGTCGCATCATGCGGCCATCGCTCCCTTGTCTCCCCCGTTGCTATCTATCTATTGAGGAACCTACCCATGTCATTGAACCACAATCCCCTCACCATCGCGCTCCTCGCCCTGGGACTAGTCAGTTCGGCCATCCCGGTGATGGCGGCCCCGGAGCCAACGACGGCGTCAACCCTTACCGCTCAGTCGGGCTGTGTTCCGGCAGCCGAGCCCTACGCGAAACACTTCAGGCTGGGTGGCGCCGTCAATTCGCCGAAAACCTTCGACTACACCGACTTGAAACAGTACGCGCCATCAAAAGCCAGTGTCGCCTATTACTCCGGGAGCGCCGGACTGGTGACCAAGAGTTATGTCGGTGTCTTACTCTATGACCTGCTCAGCAAAGCCGGTGTCATTAGTGATCCTGACATCAAGAACGACTTGAACCGGAAGTACATAGTGATTACTGCTACCAGACCATCGTCTCATTCGCTGAAATCGATCCAGGCTTCGGCGGACAGCCCGTATTGGTAGCTCATGAAAATGCCGACGGCACGCCCCTCGGTTCTTCCGAAGGCATGGCGAGGCTGGTCGTGCCCGGTGACAAGAAAGGCGGGCGTTATGTGTCCAATGTGAAGAGCATCACCGTCCGCTCAGCGCCGTAATGAATTCGGCGCAGGGCTGCTCGGGCCCATCTCGGCGGTTAGCGACCTAATCACCGACTGGAGAACGATCCGCATTCGAGCTAGGAGCCGTTCCATTCGTCCTGCAGCGCCTCAGTATATAGACCGCATGCTTGGCATATGCTACCGTGGTTGCGGGCTTGTATACATAACGACTGTCCCGGATTTCTGTTCGATCTTCAACAGGCGAGCTCTCCGGTTAGTCGCTTCACGGCCACTGCTGGGCGGCAAAGCTTTCGGGAACCGTCGTTACGAGCTGGTATCTGTTACCACTTCCGGTGTTTCGCCCGATAGTTTTATTTCGCCTCCTCAACCCTAAAAAAGGAGCTTCACGATGATTCGGTGTGTCCTTCTGATTTTCGCGGTTTTTTCCTTTAATGCGAGTGCAATCGCCGAGACGGTGCAGGTTGCCGTCGCTGCGAACTTCGCGGGCCCCATGGAGGCCATCGCTTCGGCCTTCGAGAAGAACACTGGCCATAAGGCGGCGGTATCGACAGGGGCGACTGGAATGTTTTACGCACAGATTCGAAACGCCGCACCGTTTGAAGTTCTGCTCTCGGCGGACGATACCACGCCCGCCAAGCTCGAGACCGAAGGACTGGCCGTGCCCGGCACGGGTTTTACCTATGCGATCGGGAAACTGGTGCTGTGGAGTGCCAAGCCCGGATTCGTGGACAAGGAGGGCAAAGTCCTGAAGACAGGCAAGTTCGCCCATCTGGCACTGGCCAATCCGAAGACGGCGCCGTATGGCGCCGCAGCCGTCGAGGTGCTGAACCATCTTGGTCTTTTCAAGACCTTGGAACCCAAGTTCGTGCAGGGCGAGAACATCGCCCAGACTCAGCAATTCGTGGCGACAGGGAATGCGGAGCTCGGTTTCGTCGCGCTGTCGCAGGTTCAAAAGGATGGCAAGTTAACGAGTGGGTCCGCCTGGCAAATACCGGGCAGCCTTTATTCTCCGATTCGCCAGGACGCAGTGATCCTGACCAAAGGCAAGGACAACCCCGCGGCTTCGGCGCTATTGGCATTTCTGAAGAGCCATAAAGCCAAGGCGATCATCAAGTCCTACGGCTACAGCCTCTGAAACCCCTCCGGCGATCGCGTCCGTGGACCTGGGTGACCTGTCCGCGATCGAGCTGACGCTCGAACTCGCCACGCTCGTGACGGGGCTGCTGCTCGTTATTGGTACCCCGATCGCCTGGTGGCTGGCGCGGACCCCGTCGAAGCTTAAAGGTATCGTGGGCACTGTGGTGGCTTTGCCGCTGGTTCTCCCGCCCACCGTGCTCGGTTTCTACATGCTGGTGGCGATGGGTCCCCACGGCCCCATCGGTCACCTGACGCAGTCTCTGGGGCTGGGTCTCCTGCCCTTCACGTTTTCCGGCTTGGTCGTGACCTCGGTCATCTACTCGATGCCGTTCGTGGTGCAGCCCCTGCAAAACACCTTCACGGCAATCGGCGAACGGCCGCTCGAAGCGGCCGCGACGCTTCGGGCAGGGCACTGGGACACGTTCTTCTCAGTGGTCGTGCCGTTGGCACGTCCGGGCTTCATCACTGCGTCCATTCTGGGTTTCGCGCATACCGTTGGAGAATTTGGTGTTGTGCTAATGATCGGCGGAAATATCCCCGGCAAGACTCGCGTCATTTCCGTACAAATTTACGATCATGTGGAAGCCATGGAGTACGCCCAGGCCCATTGGCTGGCCGGCGGTATGGTGTTGTTTGCATTCATCGTGCTGTTCGCGCTTTACAGCCTGCAACACAACACTCAGGGAACCTGAGTCCATGAACGCAAATGGGCCGGACGGTATTCGCGCTAGTTTTCGCCGGGACTATCCCGGCTTCTGTATGAAGGTCGACCTGAGCCTACCCGGCAGGGGTGTGACCGCGCTGTTTGGTCATTCGGGTTCCGGGAAGACCACCGTGCTGCGCTGTGTCGCGGGTTTGGAGCGCGCTCCGGGCGGCTTCCTGGCCATCAACGGAGAGGTCTGGCAGGACGATGCGAACGGTGTTTTCGTGCCTACCCACCGGCGGCCGCTGGGTTATGTGTTTCAGGAAGCGAGCCTGTTCCCGCACCTCAACGTGCGCAGGAATCTCGAGTACGGCCAGAAACGGGTCCCGGCAGATTCGAGGAAGGTCTCTTTCGATCACGCGATCGGCTTGCTGGGCATTGAGCACTTGCTCGACCGCAGCACAACCAGCCTCTCGGGCGGCGAGCGGCAACGGGTGGCGATCGCACGAGCGCTGCTGACCAGTCCTGACCTGTTGCTGCTGGATGAGCCTCTGGCTGCCCTGGATCTGAAGCGAAAAAAAGAAATTTTGCCCTATCTCGAACGACTCCACGACGAACTGGATATTCCCATCTTGTATGTCAGCCATTCTCCCGATGAGGTAGCGCGGCTTGCGGATTATCTGGTGTTGATGGCCAACGGCTCGGTCGTCGCCGACGGTCCGTTGCAGGAGACCGTGGCCCGCTTGGATCTTCCCGCGGTATTCGCCGACGATGCCGGCGTCGTGTTGGACACCGTGATCGGCGCACACGAAGACAACGATTGCCTGACCCGTCTGGATTTCGAAGGCGGCAGCATTTTCGTGGCACGCCGACCGGAGGCACTGGGAAGGCGCCTACGGTGCCGAGTGCATGCCCGTGATGTCAGTTTGACGCTCGAACGCGCCGAACACACCAGCATCCTGAACATCCTTGCCGCAAAAGTCGTCGGAGCGGTTGCGACGGAAAGCCTCGCCCACGTGCTGGTGCGGGTACAGGCAAAAGGAACGCCGCTGCTGGCACGCATCACCCGCCGTTCAAGCAACAATCTGGGGATTGCCCCGGGGCTTGCGGTCTGGGCTCAAATCAAAGCGGTAGCGTTATTGGATTAGGTAATGGACGATCGAGGCAGACTGAGACTAACATGTCCAGAGCATTTATGAAGACGGTCCGAGCAGCACGATGCGCAAGCAAGCCAAGCCATCCCTTCCCGTTGCACTGATCGATGGCGATCTGCGCATCGGCGGTTACCTGAACGCCAGGTTCTTCGAACTGCTGGGGGCGATCGATCGAATCGGCTCAATCAACCGCGCAGCCCGTGATGTGGGGCTCAGTTACAAGGGAGCCTGGGAAATCATAGAGCGGGCCAACAACCTCTCGCCCAGACTATTGATCGAAACTGCAACGGGCGGCCGCGACGGGGGCGGAACCAAGCTCACCGAAACCGGCCGCAGGCTGCTTTCTCTATTTTCCAGACTTCAGGAAGAACACCGCCTATTCCTGGAAGGTCTAAATCGTAACTTGGCGGATGATTCGGAATTGTTGTTGTGGTTGAGGAGACTATTCATGAAAGCAAGTGCTCGTAATCAATGGTTTGGCACGGTCACGGACGTCGAGGCCGGCGCCGTCTACTCGGAAATTTTCATTGCCCTCAAGGGAGGCGCCACATTGGTAGCGGCCGTGACGAAGGAATCGGTGGCATCCCTTGGGCTTGCCAAGGGAAAAGAGGTGTTGGCGTTGGTCAAGGCGCCCATGGTCATGGTTGTCACCGATCTGGAAGGCTTTCGTTTGTCCGCACGGAATCAGCTTGCCGGCACAATAACCCATCTGCAGAAAGGTGCGGTGAATGCCGAAGTGGTCATTGGACTACCGGGCGGTGATTCCGTGGCCGCCACGATCACCAATGAAAGCGTCGACTCACTCGGGCTTGCGACCGGCAAGGCGGCAATGGCGGTATTCAAAGCCGGCGCAGTGATTCTTGGCGTTGCCGATTAACAAAGCGCAGCGGAAGGCGTTGGGTCGTCGCAATCGGGAGAGTTGGACTGAGGGCCGGTGCGAAAGCGCTGGACGACGCACCAA
>Ga0335070_10010236_pt1 | contig 10962 bp, 10 predicted proteins | sample Lox_Sample_13_FD_206722 | JGI IMG/M metagenome (GOLD analysis project Ga0335070, IMG submission 206722) | Soil microbial communities from Loxahatchee National Wildlife Refuge, Florida, United States - Lox_Sample_1.3 | ecosystem: Environmental > Terrestrial > Soil > Wetlands | place: USA... | reverse complement strand
GCACTTCTGCTTAATCCGAAAATCATGCTATTAGACGAACCCACTGCAAACCTAGACCCAAACAGCGGGCGAATTATAGAGAAAACAGTCAGCAGTCGCAGAAGCAATGAAACGATAATCATTGCGGCAACTCACAATCTTGGTCAAGCTAAACGACTCGCAGATATTGTGGTTCATATGCAGGAAGGCAAAATCATCGAAGTCGCCAAGACTAAAGATCTCTTTGACAATCCACAGCAAGAGGTTACACGCAAATTCATACATGGTGAACTCGGAATCAACGAATTATGATTGAGAAGGATAGAGAGATATTTCTGAAGCCAGCCGTAAGGCGCTCAGACTACATTTATTAATCCAACTAACCCATTGCATAATGGAATGCCCACCAACAAAAAACACAAACCCTCATGCAAAGTCTGGATAGAATGTAATGAAAAACCAGTGCTTGGCAAGGGCGGAGCAGAAATTCTCGAAGACATAAACGCTGAAAAATCTCTAACAAGAGCTGCAGAAAAAGCCGGAATGTCTTACCGCTACGTTTGGAACTACGTCCAAAAAATCGAAAAAGCGCTGGGCGAAACAATCGTTGAAACTTACAAAGGAGGCAAAACTGGTGGAGGCGGGGCCCGGCTCACAAAGATGGGCGAAAACCTACTCTCGGAATATAAACAGTTGGAGGGCTATCTAACCCAAGTTTTAGCCGAAGCAAAAGGGCTGGAGGTGAAAGGTTTGAAGCTAAGCGCAAGAAACAACTTCAAGGGCAAAGTTGTCGAGATCGAAAAAGGAGTCATTACAGCCAAAGTGAAAATCGAAGTGAAGACTCCACTTACCATAACAGCAGTCATTACAAAAGAAGCCGTCGAAGACCTAAACCTCAAAGTAGGCGATGATGTAACGGCAATAGTAAAATCTACAGAAGTTATCGTGGGAAAGTAAAATAGGAAGATTTTTTGTCTTACTCCACGACGTAGCGGTAAGCCAGGTGCTCACCCGCAGTGGAGCTTTTTCTAATGATACGCAGCACATCACCAGGCTTTGCCCCTATTGCTTTCACTGCAGGATCCGTTGAAGTTATCTGAGGCATCTGGTAAGGATGCACCTTGTACTTTGCCAAGAGATCCTCGCGTTCTTTGGTTGTGAGAATCTCATGACGCGGCACCAAAGCGTGCTCGAAAATGTCAAAGACTGGGAATGATTTGAGAAGCAACTCAACCTTCCGTTTCTTCGCACCCTGTTTCACAGCGTGTGTGTAGCGGCCTTCCGTGATGACTATTGCGCGTTCGATCTCCTTTTCCTTCATGACCTTGTAAAGCTGATTCATGGCAACTATGCCAACGGTAGCCTGTTCCAAGATACACCAAATGATGGCTTTTTCCTTCTCCTCAGGAATCTCAACCACGTAGCCGAAAGCACCCTCATACTTTTCTTTCTTGACAAACTTGTATTTCCTGAGCTTAATGAGAACTTCAGCCTTGCGTTCCTCGACAGTTTCTCCTTTAATGCTCAAATTGCAAACCTCAACCGTTAGAATATCCGAATGCTAAACAAACCCTTAACCCTTAAACTTTATGGTATAAAAAGGTAAGAAACATTGCGTCTGCAAAAAATGTACAACCTTGAATCAAACCCGGACGAATACGTTTTGGGTATACTTGCGTAAGGTATCTGCGAAGTCATTTATGACTTCGGGTGAGTATGGCCGGAGAACTTGAAAAGTCTTGTCCAGAGTATCATCAGGCACGAATTGCTGGAGCGCCATTGCTTGAGCCCCCTTTGCCAGTTCGGCTATGCACGAGACGTCTTTCGGTGTCACTAGGTCGGGGACGAGTGTGGTTCGGAATTCATATGGCACTTTTCCGGTTTTTAGAATTTCCATGGAACGCATTAAGCCTGTGGTGTCAGCGGCACCCAGACGGCCGTACTTTTCGGGCGAAGTTTTCAGGTCCATGGCAACATAGTCAACGTAACCGAGGCATTGTTCTAAGATGTCGGGGAAGCAGCCATTGGTATCTAATTTCACTGAGAAACCGCGTTCTTTAAGCTTAGCCAAGAACCTGGGGAGTTCTTTGTGCATGCACGGCTCTCCTCCAGTGATGACAACAGCATCGACGTATCTTTTCCGAGCTTCCAACAGTTCCAAGGCAGCGGCTTCCTGCAGAAAAGGCGGTTGTGGATCAACGGCTATGCGCCAGTTGTGGCAGAAACCGCAGCGGAGGTTGCATCCGGGCGTGAAGAGTACTGACGCTATCTTGTTGGGATAGTCGATCATGCTGATTTTCTGTAAGCCGCTAAACTTCATCGCCCGTTCACTCGCGTCTTTATGTTGCTACCGTCGCCAGAGGGGCAGTTGCCATTATGAGGGATTTGTCAAAGGTTTTGCGTATGGCGAATTCGGCTTGTTTGCCGTCGTTCCATTGGTCTACGGGTCGAAGGTAACCTACTACACGGCTGTAGATTTCGCAGGTCGCGCCACAGATTGGACATTGTTTGTGTTCGCCGCTGGTGTAGCCGTGGCTGGGGCAGATGCTGAACGTCGGTGTCAAGGTGAAGTAGGGAAGTCGCGAGTTCCATGAGACTTTCTTTATGAGTTCTGCTGCGGATTTCCATGAGTGGAGGCGTTCACCTAAGAATATGTGGAAGACTGTCCCGCCTGTGTAGAGCGTTTGCAAGTTCTCTTGGTGCTCTAATGCGTCGAAGAGGTCACCGTCGAAGTCCACGGGGAGTTGACTGCTGTTGGTGTAGAAAGGCTCGGCATGGTTGTTTGCGACTTGACGTTGGTTTGCAAATATGATGTTGGGGTATTTGCGTCTGTCCAGACGTGCTAGCCTGTAGGAGGTGCCTTCGGCAGGGGTGGCTTCAAGATTGTAAATGTCTCCGCTTTCTTCTTGATATTTCATGAGTTTTGCGCGCATGAAGGACAAGATTTTGACAGCGAAGTCTAAGCCTTCTTTGGTGGCGATGTTTTGTCCCAGAAGGTTTACGACAGACTCGTTAATCCCTACCAAGCCAATGGTTGAGAAGTGATTCTTCCAGAATTTGTTGTGACCGGTCTTGATGTTGCGCAGATATCTTCGGCTGTAAGGATACAGACCGTTTTCGGTGAAAGCTTCCAGAGCTTTGCGCTTAATTTCGAGGCTTGATCTGGCGACTTCCATCGCGCGTTCAAGACGCTCGAAGTACTCGTCTTCGTCTTTGGACAAGTACCCGATGCGAGGCATGTTTAGAGTGACGACGCCGATACTGCCTGTTAGTGGGTTAGCTCCGAAAAAGCCTCCGCCGCGTTTGCGCAGTTCCCTGTTGTCGATCCTCAATCTGCAACACATACTTCGCACGTCTTCGGGGTGCATGTCGCTGTTCACGAAGTTGGAGAAGTACGGTACACCATACTTTGAGGTGACTTCGAAGATTCTCTGCGAAACGTCAGAATCCCAATTGAAGTCCTTCGTAATGTTGTATGTTGGGATGGGGAAGGTGAAAACTCTGCCTTTGGAGTCACCTTGATCCATCACGTCGGCGAAGGCGATGTTGAACATCTCAATTTCCTTCGCGAAGTCGCCGTACGTGTCCTCGGTAACTTTACCATTGAAGAGTACTCCTTCGTTCTTCATGAATTCGGGCACCGTCAAGTCGAGTGTGAGGTTGGTGAAAGGAGTTTGGAAGCCAACCCGTGTGGGCACGTTCATGTTGAAGAAGAACTCTTGCAAAGCCTGTTCGACGTCTTTGGGTGTTAAGTGATCGTAGCGTATGAAGGGTGCAAGGTAGGTGTCGAAGTTGCTAAACGCTTGTGCGCCTGCTGCTTCGCCTTGAAGCGTGTAAAAGAAGTTCACGACTTGACCTAAGGCGGTGCGGAAGTGTTTTGCAGGTTTGCTTTCAATCTTGCCGCTAACGCCGCCAAAACCCGACATTAGCAAGTCGCTGACGTCCCAGCCTACGCAGTAAGGACCCAGCACGCCCAGGTCGTGGATGTGTATGTCACCCGAAAAGTGTGCGTCGGCGATGCGTTCGGGGTAAATGCGGCTTATCCAGTATTTCGCTATGACCGTGGATGAAAGGTAATTGTTTAGTCCTTGAAGCGAGTAGCTCATGTTGCTGTTTTCTTTCACTCGCCAATCCTCAACCTCTAAATACTGATCCACCAAGTCGGCCGAGCTTAGGAGAGCAGCGAGTTCTCGCATGTCGGCGTGCTGCTTACGGTAAAGTATGTAAGCCTTAGCCGTTTGCGCGTGACCGTTCTCGATGAGCATCTTCTCGACGAGGTCTTGGATTTCCTCGACAGTGGGGCAGCCGTCCTCGCCAAAGCGGTTGTTTAGCTCGGCAACAACTTGGTTGCTCAGATTCTTTGCTTGTTCACGGTCTTTTCCGCCTACTGCTTTTGCGGCTTTCCATATGGCTATCGTTATTCGTTCTTGATCAAATTGTTCAAGTTTTCCATCACGTTTTCTAACAAACTTCATTATTTCTTCACCTCAAGGAGTAACTGCCTGAAATCCTCAGGCTCCTCAAACTTCTTGTAAACGGAAGCAAATCGGATGTACGCTATGCGATCCTGATTTTTGAGATACTGCATCACTAGGTCGCCGATTTCCTGCGATGACACTTCTTCTTTCCCACGCGACATCAGATCCTGACGGACTTTGCTTGCCAACGTGTTAATCTGCTCCATCGTCACCGGACGCTTCTCACATGCTTTCTGGAGGCCACGAATTATCTTGTTTACATCGAACCGTTCCAATTTGCCATCTCTCTTGCGAACCATTAACTCCACCGTTTCCACGTATTCGTAGGTTGTAAATCGCTTGCCGCATGCCACGCATTCTTTTCTGCGACGCGTTGTGTTCTCTGGCGAATCGCGAGTTTCCAACGTTTTGAATTCTTGGGAGCCACAATATGGGCATTTCATGTTTTTTCACGCATACTCAGGATTCTCACGCATAGTGTTAGGGAGATATTCAACACGCTACGCTTAGCGCATATTTAAGCCATATTTACAATAATCATGATATAGAATACCCTACCCACTAAGACGAGCACGATAAAAGTAAACAGAATCAAAGTAAACGAATTGTGCTCAAAACCCTGCTTTCAAGGAAAGCGCTTCAAAAACAGAACAGAAAAAACGACCAAAGATTCTATCCAAAAACATAAACAAACCAACAACTCAACAGCACCACAATACAGCTAGAATTGCGCCTTTCAAGGCACAGCGCTCCTGCCATAACGGGCTCTAAAACCAGTATATTAGATTTTGGCGAAAACGTATCATCGCAGCACACATCAGCAGCCAATTGTCCAGAAAAATAATGCGAAAAAGAATTATGTTGTTTTCTGTTTGAAATCTAAACTGTCGAAAGTAAAATCTGTAGCTCCTCGCTGGCAAACCGAGGCCTGGCGCGCCGATTTCCCCATTGGTCGCATCTCTAAAGGATCAAAATCTCGCCATGCACATGTTTTAACACCTTTTGACTAACGCGCAATGCACAACGAACGCTCGATGCAGCCCGGCACCGCCATTGGCCATTGCAGTATGTTGTCCCGGCACCCCAAAGATACACACACAATTACACATACCATGCAAAAAGGCCCAAAACCATGCGCCAACACGCACAAAGCAAAAAGCAAAGACGGAACAAAAAACATTTGCGAGCAAGCAACACCTTGCCAATGAACAAAAAAAGTCTGGATTAAACCGGGAAAACATAGATTCTGTGCTTGAAAATTCTAGTGGCCGGCACCAGCGCCAAACAATAGTCGGGGCTTCGAATTCTTCCCCAGTAAACCCTAACGTAACAGTCATGACTATGGTTGGCGAAAACCAATGCAGGTTCCATTTATCAAAAACCAATAATCATGACCAAATCAGACGGAAAAGTCAAGACCCAAGATTTTTGCGAGCAAATCCCAAAAGGTTCTAATAAATCGAATCAGCTTTCGAAGAACTCCCTCAAAAATAGTCGCAATTATAAAATCTAGTCCTTTTCTGCCGCCAATGCAAAAGATAAATAGAAGGGTTTCTGAGGCTTTAGGGCGTTAAGCTGGTTAGATCTTCTGTATCCAGCTCTTTCACTCGAGTCTCAATGAACTCAGCGATTTTCTCTTCGCTATACTCTTTCTCTTCCGCCTGCTTCTGCAGTTGCTCCTTAATCGTAACCAGCATCTTCTCGACATCAAAGGGTTTCAACACGTACGCGTCTGCCCCCTCATTAACTGCCGAGATTGCATTCTGAAGCGTCGGATAACCAGTTACAATGATTTTGCGCATCTTAGGTTTCGTGTCATGTAACTTGGTCAGTAGTTCAATCCCTTCCATGTCGGGCAAACGCACGTCAATTAGTGCGAGGTTGAAGATAGACACTTCAGTCTTCTCGATACCTTTCATCGCGGTTTCAGCTGTTTCAACGTGGTAACCTTCGTCTTCGAGAATTGTCTGAATTACTTTTCGTATGTTTTCGTCATCATCAATTATTAGAATTCGGGCGGGTTTTTGCAACGTTCTCACCTAACAGATTCTTCAATTTAAATGTGTTATCCGATGCTCTAATCTCACGGATACGCACATTTACAAATCAAAACGGTTTACCGATAATAAAGCCCTTATGAACCCAAAATCCATATCAAAAATAAATCCGCGGAAGACTAGCAATCTTTTTCATTACCACATTTTTCCACAAAAACTTGTTTTGCGGCTTCCACATACGTGATAAACTCCAGCTGATCGTTCTTTCCCAAATTCAAGGGACTATCCACCATGCAGTAAAGATTCCTCATGATGAGAATTTCCAGGTACCGGGCACCGACGCCGAAGATTTTTTCCAAAGCCATCTGAAAATGCTCAAGCTCGAAAGGAATTTCATCACGGGGAACAAGAAAGTTCTTTTCAATATGAAAATATATGGACCGCCTAGCAGCCTCTCCCAAAGAAAGCAAAGCCTCATCTATGGAATCTAAAAGGAGCATGTTGAAATCGTTGGGGTTCGAATGCATTTTAGACACACATGCTTCTGCGTGCGCACCAGCTTTAACGCTTTGTCGATGATGGAGTTCCCACATCAATATGCTCTGTTCAGATTTAAGCATAGTGAATTTAGAACCTAAATTTCAGAGACCTTAGAGATAACTATATCAAATCGTAATACTCATTAAAACGCAAGTCGTGGTTAGCTTGCTGTCTCTGACAGATATTGCACCTGCGGGAAAAACGAACAGTTGATAAACGGAGAACAAACATGAAAAATAAACAAGCAAGGTTTCAAACATTGATGATAACCACCCTTGCTCTCCTCTTGTTATGCGCACTCTCATCCAGCGCTAATACAGTCTTTGCAGCAACTTACAGCGTCACCATAAACACAAGCTATGCAAGCATTAGCAACAGCAACTCTGTTGCCATAATGAAGGACGGCATATCAACAGGTTTTTTTACGCCTCACACCTTCTCGGGCCTCTCTGGTTCCCACAACTTTACTGTACCTTATGAAGACTCAAACGGTCACCCATTCTTCGAATGGAACAAACTTGCACCCACTGACCCCGCATTTACAACCATCACTACAACTTCCACCGGATCATACTGGGCGTTTTATGATCCATGCGTCCCCCGCAACAGCGGAGGATCGGTTGGCGCTGTATCACCCGCAGAACAGCGATACTACGTGACACCTTCTGACCCCGCCGTCATTGCTGCAGCCGCTAACAAGACGTGGAGCGACATACTAAACTGGGTGGCATCAAAGATATCTTACAACTTCACTGAAACAATATGGCAGTTCCCCAACCAAACACTTTCCTCCAGTTTTGGTCAATGCAGAGACTATTCAACGCTATGCGTAAGCATGCTCATATCCCGAGGATACACTGCCTATGTTGTAGCAGGAAACGTAACCGCAGCAAGCGGCATAGACACGACATCCAACAATGGACACGCTTGGGTTGTCATCATGCTCAATGGAAACCTCTATCATTTCGAGCCTCAAAGAACATGGGCAAACCAACCGACACCACAAAACTTCAGCCAAGGATATTTCGCGCAGTACTTTAGCGATGATAACGCACTGTATCCAGCGTCGATTTCACTCGATCCACCGTCGGCACAAACATACGATGTAACAATTGCCGCAAGATACAGCACATCCTTCGACGAAGCAAACGTGGCAATATCTGAAAACGGAATGGCCACAGGCTTCACAACTCCTCACACCTTCGCTGGCCTAAACGGAATACACAACTTCAACGTACCATACGTCGATATTTCAGGGCATCCGTTCGCAGCCTGGAGCACAAACACACCCGGAGAACAAATCTTTCCCACAATAACCGTATCCTCGGGCGGCGCGTTTACCGCATTCTACGATTCTCAATTTAGCACAGCCACGCTAACTCCATCCGAATACAGGGATCTAATAACACCCACTGACCCAATCGTGGTTTCAGCAGCAACTAACAAGAACATAGTCGAAATAGTTGATTTTGTTTCAGAAATGCCCTATGCAGTGTGCTCCGCACCGCAATTTCCAAACCAAACCTTATCGCACGGAACCTGCTTCCTCCTCGACTTCACCACAGTCTGTGTCAGCATGCTTCGGTCAGCTGGCTACGCCGCCTACTTAGTCGGAGGCAACATTTCAACATCAGCAAACAGCCATTGGGTAGTCTTTGAATACAATGGCGTGACTTATCATGTTGACCCACATTATTCATGGATGAATCAGCAAACGGTCAATTTCAACAGCTATCAAGCCGGATATTACGTCGACGAAAAAGGAATTTACCCGTCGGGCACGTCGCAAGACCCCCCAACAACCTTAGACAGTCCTTTGGAAACAAACAACCCAACTCCAACTCCATCCCCTATAATCAACTCCTCTGCTTCATTGACGAGTGCTCCAATTCCAGCGCAAACAAGTTTGTCTACATCAACGACGACACCGTTGAACCCATCGAATTCGACACAAAGGCAAACAACTAATGAAACCGCTACACCTGATCAGATGGTGACATCAACACCGCAAGTCGCAGGGCTTTCAGCAGGAGTCATCCTCCTCGCCGGATTCGCAATTGGTTTAGGAATAATGGTTGCCCTCAACAAGAAACCCAAAACAGAAAAGAAAGCGTAGCCATTTAGTCAGGAAGCCGAGAATTAGCCCCTTCGGCTTGATTGTTTCTGCCTCGTCATGAGTTCGACAGCTTTTACGTGACTGCACCTCTGTTTCTGCAGGTACCCCAAGCAGTCACAGCTAAGTTTGCCCGTAAAATTCTCGGCGACGGTGTAAGTTCCGTGGTCTCCTATAACATTGTAAGCACCGTTGCCAAGAAATTCAACCCGATGACTTTGAACCAGTTTAACTGCTTTTTCGTACATTAGGTCTCTGCGACGCATTACGACCACCAAGCTCAAGAATAGTTTTTTTCAAGCTTCAAGAGATAGTATCGCGCTAACAACTAATAAACTGTTAGAACCCTCACATCTTGACAAGAATCACAAATTCTGAACAAGAGAAAGTGTCAAGAGCCTATGGCGGCAGTGTTTCTTGCGGAGTTGGGATTGTTTGATTTTCAAGATTGTACGTTTGGTTGAGGATAGAAGTCTCTAAATTTCTCAGATGCTGTAACTGCGGATTGTCATCAGTTTGAACTGTTGTCTGGACAACACCCACCGCGTAGTCGATCACTATGCAGCACAGTATAACTGACGCTGTAATAAGTAACAATGCAGACAACGTGTTTTGCATAAGGGGCCTTCTCCAATCTTCCTCATCTTTGTTAGCTAAATTTTGCTTTTAACAATTGTTTCAAGCTCCAGAATATGTCAGACAAAGAAGCGGACTTCGGCAAATCGCCTCACTTGCCAGGCCAAACCTGAAAAGTGCATCATGAATGGTCTGTCCAGGTTGAGACGTGCCAAATCTTTTTATACGCGAAAACAGAAGCATGGTACATCACACTAACTCATGTAACACGAAGCTCTTCAAACAGAAGCTTTTGATAAGATGCATGAACGTTCGTGATAGGAGAATTAAAAATACGTTAGAAGTACAATCATTCCAAGACCTACCATTGAGTATGGAGGTTTTGAAGAGCATAAAAGAACTTGGATATGAAACTCTTTTTCCCATCCAAGCTCAAGCAATAAAACCCTTACTTGATGGCAAAGACGTCATTGGACAAGCACAAACTGGAACCGGCAAAACCGCCGCATTCGGCCTTCCAATGGTAGAAAGACTAAACCCTCAAATAAGGAAAATCCAAGGACTAATCCTAGTACCAACACGCGAATTAGCCTTACAAGTCGCCCAAAACATGATCCAATTCGCCAAGTACCGCAGACTCAGAATCCTGCCAGTCTACGGAGGCGCCTCCATTGAGAGGCAAGTTCGCGAAATTCAATCAGGAGCTCAGATCATCGTTGGAACACCTGGACGAGTAATCGACCTCATGGAAAGACAAGTCCTGAGTTTAGCCAACGTCAAAATCGTAGTGCTCGACGAAGCAGATCGCATGCTAGACATGGGCTTCATCGACGACATCAGCTTCATCCTTTCGAAAGCACCAACATCTAGGCAAACAAGCCTATTTTCAGCAACAATTGACAAAACCGTAATGAACGTCTGCAACCGATACATGAAGAACCCAGTCAAAATCTTGGTAAGCAAAGACGAAATTGGCTTAACCCAGATGAAGCAATTCTACACCCTAGTTAACCAAAGCGCCAAATTCGACGCCCTCTGCACCATCCTAGAAGAAGAACATGTCGACCGTGCCATAGTCTTCTGTCGTACTCGCCACGAGACAAGCAAGATCGCAGACAAGCTATCTAGGAAAGGCTACAATACACAGGCCTTACACGCGGGCTTTACTCAACCACAAAGGGAACGCGCAATCGGCTCTTTCAGAGCAGGGAAGTTGAATTTGCTCGTCGCCACAGATGTTGCCGCCAGAGGCTTAGACATTGAAGGCATAACCCACATA
>Ga0335070_10010235_pt1 | contig 10963 bp, 13 predicted proteins | sample Lox_Sample_13_FD_206722 | JGI IMG/M metagenome (GOLD analysis project Ga0335070, IMG submission 206722) | Soil microbial communities from Loxahatchee National Wildlife Refuge, Florida, United States - Lox_Sample_1.3 | ecosystem: Environmental > Terrestrial > Soil > Wetlands | place: USA... | reverse complement strand
GGGCTGCCGTCACCGCTCGGCCTTCTCCTTGCGCGCCAGGCGCGGGGGCGGCGGCGGGGCGGCGCTGCCGGCGCCGCTGTAGAGCGGGCTCGCCAGATAGCGCTGGAGCGCGAAGCGGCCGAGCACACCGATCATCGCCGCGACCGGCACGGCGAGCAGCACGCCGAGGAAGCCGAGCAGCGCCGCGCCGGCGAACAGCGCGAAGATGATCCAGACCGGATGAAGGCCGACGCGGTCGCCGACCAGCTTGGGCGACAGGAAGTTGCCCTCGACCACCTGGCCGACGACGAAGATGCCGACGATCAGCAGGTGATACTGCCAGTTGTCGGATTGCGCCAGCGCCAGGCCGACCGACGAGACGAAGCCGACGATCGTTCCGACATAGGGAATGAACGACAGCACGCCCGCGACCAGCCCGACGACCAGGCCGAACTTCAGGCCGGCGAGGCTGAGCGCGATGGCGTAGAAGGCGCCGAGGCTCAAGCACACCAGCGACTGGCCGCGCACGAAGCCGGCGAGGCGCTGGTCGACCAGGCGCATCTGCTCGCGGATCACCTCGGCGTTGTCGCGCGGCAGCCAGCCGTCGATGCGCGCCACCATGCGGTCCCAATCCTTGAGCAGATAGAAGGTGACGACCGGCGTGACGAAGATCAGCGACAGGGTCTCGGCCAGCGCCACCCCGCCGCTCCAGATGCTGCCGGCCAGTCCGCCCAGCCATTTGAGGGCGTCGCCGATGTGCTGGGTGATCGTGTCCTGCAGATTGGCCGCCTGGTCCGGCGACAGCCGCTCCTGCAGGACGCCGATGAGGCGCGACAGCGCGCCCTTCAGCGCGTCGGCATAGGCCGGCAGATTCTTGACCAGATCGCTCACCTGGTCCGCCAGCACGGGCACGATGAGCACGAGCAGCGCGATGACGACGAGCGCGAAGGCGAGCGTGATGATGGTCGTCGCGAGGGTGCGCGAGCAGCCCCATTTCTCGAGCCGGTCGGCCGCCGGATCGAGGAAATAGGCGATCGCCATGCCGGCGACGAACGGCAGGAGCGCGCCGCGCAGCAGATAGAGCAGCACGCAGACCACGACCAGGGTGATCAGCCAGAAACGCAGGTGCAGCCCCGGGCTCATTGTGCGTCTTCCATCCCCGCCGTCTGCCGGTACCATATGACAAGATACCACGCCCAGGAGCCGAGCGTCGTGGCGGCGACGACGTAGGTCAAGACGGTGATCGCGCCCATGTCGTCGACGCCGAGGCCGAGCCGCCCCAAGACGGCCGCGGCCAGCAGGATCTGCGCGGCGGTGTTGGTCTTGCTGATCAGCGACGGCGTCACCTTGTAGGTCCGCATGATCGTGAGCAGCGTGACGATGACGCCGCCGACGATCATGATGTCGCGCGACACCACTAGGATGACCAGCCAGCTGTCCATCTGGCCCATGCGGCCGAGCGCGACATAGACGCTGACCAGGAGCGCCTTGTCGGCCAGCGGGTCGAGGAACTTGCCGAGCGCCGACTGGGCGTTGAGGTACTTCGCGAGCATGCCGTCGACCGCGTCCGACAGGCCGGCCGCGACGAACAGCCAGAACGCCGAGGTGTAACGGCCGTCGAGGATCAGCCAGACGGCCAGCGGCACCGACAAGAGCCGGGCGAGCGATATCAGGTTCGGGAGGTTCACTTCCCCGGGCCCGACGGCGCGGTGCCCTCGGCCGGCTTCTCCGGCGTCGCCGCGTCGGTGCCGGCGGGTGCCGGCTTGGCGCCGCCCGCCAGCGACAGGGTGTAGTCGCCGGCCGCGGGGTCGGCGCCGCCCGCGCCCGGCGCCAGGGTCAGGTCGCTCTGGGCGAGTGCCACGCGCAGCTGGTCGACGTCGCCGGTGTAGTCGAGCGACAGGCGCGCATGGTCGCGCGTCAGCTCGAGCACCTGGATGCCGCGCACCAACGCCACGGTGCGCAACCGCCGGCGCAGCTCGATCCAGTCGCCGTAGGAGGCGATCGGCACGACCACGCTCAGCGCCGCGCCGGCGCCGCCCGGAACGACGACATTGTCGCGCTTCCACCGCTCCTCATAGCCGTCGACGATGGCCTTGGCGACGTTGGAGAGCGCCGCGGCGCGATCGGTGCCGGGCGGCACGGGATAGTTCTGGTTGAGCGGGCTGCCGCCGCTCACCGTGTTGTAGCCGTTGACGACGATGTTGACCGCGCCACCCGAGGCCTCGTTGGCGACCGCGACCAGCACGACATTGGCGCCGTGGCGCTGGGCGATCGCCTTGAGCGCCACGGGATCGGCCGACGCCGCGTGCTGGGCGTCGACCGCCTGCAGGTCTTGGACGTCGCCCGTCGGCACGACGAACGGCACGAGGCCGCTCCGCAAATCGATGCCGTCCCAGGCGTGACGCCACGGATTGGGCTCGTCCCACAGCACCGGACCCGCCGCCGTGCGGTAGACCGGCAGCACCACGACCGGCTTGCTCGGCGTCTCGACGAAGGTCAGGCCCGCCTGGGTCAGGAGCGCGCGGATGCCGTCGCGCTTGAAGCGATAGGCGAGCGTGGCGATATAGCGCACGGCCGAGGACTTCTCGGAGCGGACGCGGAAATCCTCGACCAGATTGGCGCGCTGCTGATCGGTGACCTGGGGCAGCCGCGCCTGATCGGCTTCGAGCGTGAGGCGCCTGAGCAGGCGGTCGAGCGCCGTCTTCTCGCCCTGGACGAGCGCCTGCTCGCGCGCCTTGGCGGCATTGGCCGCCTCGACGTCGACCTGGACGTTCTCGACCAGATAGGGATCGAGGGTCTCCGCGGGCGCCGGCCGCGGGGCGACCGCCATAGCGAGCGCGAGGCCGAGTGCGGGCAGCCAGGCGCCGAGCGGGCGCCTACGAACAGTCATTGCAAACCTGCCTGGATCGATAAACTATGGGCGCCATATCGCATCCGGATTCCGGCGGAATTCGGGCTTCCGGTTATAACCCAAGAGCCGAGGGGATACTATCAGCACGGGCCGTTACCAGGAGGCGGGCGTCGACATCGACGCCGGCGACGCGCTGGTCGAGGCGATCAAGCCGGCGGCGCGCGCGACCGACCGGCCGGGCGTGGTCGGCGGCCTCGGCGGCTTCGGCGGCCTGTTCGATCTCAAGGCGGCAGGCTTCCGCGATCCCGTGCTGGTCGCCTCGACCGACGGCGTCGGCACCAAGCTCAAGATCGCCCAGGCGGTCGGCCGCCACGACACGATCGGCATCGACCTCGTCGCCATGTGCGTCAACGACATCGTCGTGCAGGGCGCCGAGCCCCTCTTCTTCCTCGACTATTTCGCGACCGGCAAGCTCGACGTCGCGGCCGCGGCCGAGATCGTCCGGGGCATTGCGCGCGGCTGCAGCGAGGCCGGCTGCGCCTTGATCGGCGGCGAGACGGCGGAGATGCCCGGGCTCTACGCCGGCAGCGACTACGATCTCGCCGGCTTCGCCGTCGGCGCCGCCGAGCGCGGCCAGCTGCTCACCGGCGAAACCGTCGCGGCCGGCGACGTCGTGCTCGGCCTCGCCTCCTCCGGCGTGCATTCCAACGGCTATTCGCTGGTGCGCCATGTCGTGACGCGCGCGGGCCTCGACTTCGCCGCGCCCGCGCCGTTTGCGCCGGGCGAGACCTTGGGCGACGCGCTGCTGACGCCGACGCGCATCTACGTCAAGTCGTGCCTGGCCGCGGTGCGCGCGGGCGGCGTGCGCGCGCTCGCGCACGTCACCGGCGGCGGGCTGGTCGACAACATCCCGCGCGTCGTGCCCGAGGGGCTCGGCGTGCGGCTCGAGGCGGGCACGTGGGCGGTGCCGGCGGTGTTCCGCTGGCTCGCCAAGGCCGGCGACATCGGCGCGGCCGAGATGGCGCGCACCTTCAACTGCGGCATCGGCATGGTCGCGGTCGTGGCGCCCGAGCGCGCCGAGGCGCTGTCGGCGCTGCTCGCCCAGGCGGGCGAGCGCGTGGCGCGGATCGGCACGGTCGTGACGCGCCGGGGCCAGGCGCCCGAGGTCGAGATCGCCGGCTGGGACGCGCAATGGCGCGGCTGAAGGTCGGCGTCCTGATCTCGGGGCGCGGCAGCAATTTGCAGGCGCTGATCGACGCCTGCGCCGCGCCCGATTTCCCGGCCGAGATCGTTCTCGTCGTCTCGAACAACGTCAACGCCCAGGGTCTCGAGCGCGCGCACAAGGCCGGGATCGCGACCAAGGTCATCGATCACCGCAGCTTCGGCGGGCGCGAGGCGTTCGACGTCGCGATCGACGCGGCGCTGCGCCGGGCCGAGGTCGAGCTCGTCTGCCTGGCCGGCTTCATGCGGCTGCTTACGCCCGGCTTCGTCGCCTGGTGGCGCGACCGCATCATCAACATCCACCCCTCGCTCCTGCCGTCGTTCAAGGGCCTGCACAGCCACGAGCGCGCGCTCGAAGCCGGCGTGCGCCTCACCGGCTGCACCGTGCACTTCGTGCGCGCCGAGATGGACGACGGCCCGATCATCGTGCAGGCGGCGGTGCCCGTGCATGCCGGCGACGACGCCGAGCGTCTGGCCGCGCGCGTGCTCGCGGTCGAGCACCGCATCTATCCGCTGGCCCTGCGCCTGATCGCCGAGGGCCGCGTCCGGGTCGAGGGCGACGTCGCCGCGGTCGACGGCCCCGCCCCCGACACCGTGCTGATCAACCCGCCCGACGCCGGGACCTGACCGGTTCCCAATCCCGCCGATCGGACCGGCCTGCCTACCCCATCCCGGCCCCGTCTACCCCATCCCGGCCCCGTCTACCCCATCCCGGCCCCGTTGCCGCTGCCCCGAGCCCCAGATATAAAGTGCTTGCGATTGTACCAACTAGTATGTACATTTTGCTGATGAATGCTCGCGACCGCCTGATCGAAAGCGCCCAGGAGCTGCTGTGGGAGCGCGGCTACGTCGGCACCAGCCCCCGCGCCATCCAGGAGCGGGCCGGCGCCGGCCAGGGCAGCATGTACCACCACTTCTCCGGCAAGCCGGACCTGGCGCTGGCGGCGGTGCGGCGCAGCGCCGAGGCGCTATGTGCCCTCGCCGAGGCCGAGCTCGCCGGCCCGGGCGGCGCGGTCCAGCGGATCTCAGCCTATCTCCGGCGCGAGCGCGACGTCTTGCGCGGCTGCCGCATCGGCCGCCTGACCCAGGACCCCGACATCGTCGCCGATCCGGCCCTGCGCCAGCCGCTTCGGGAAACCTTCGATCGGCTGCGGCGTCGTCTCGCCGAGGTGATCGCCGAGGGCCAGGCGCGGGGCGAGATCGCCGCCGATCTCGCGGCCGCCGATCTCGCCGCGACGATCCTCGCCGCGCTCCAGGGCGGCTATGTGCTGGCGCGCGCCGCCGGCACGGCCGAGCCGTTCGACCGGGCGGTCGACGGCGCGCTCGCCCTGCTCCGCCGCGCCGCGCCGTCATCGTCCTAGCACGCGAGGCACCGCCATGTACGCCATGCAGTACGAGATCGCATTGCCGGCCGATTACGACATGGCCGTGATCCGGCAGCGCATCGCCGCCAAGGGCCCGCTGCTGGACGACTTCCCCGGCCTCGCGCTCAAGGCCTATCTGGTGCGCGAGCGCGGCGCCGACGGCTCGCCGGTCAACGAATACGCGCCGTTCTACCTCTGGGCGTCGACCGACGCGATGGGCCGGTTCCTGTGGGGCGGCGGCGGCTTCCAGGCGATCTGCGGCTCGTTCGGCCGGCCGCGCGTGCGCCACTGGACCGGCGTCGCCTGCGCGCGCGGGCCCGCCCGCGCGGTGACGCCGTGCACGGCGACGCGCGAGACATCGCCGCTGCCGCCCGCCGTCGATCCCGCGGCCGCCGTCGACCGCGCGCGCCGCGCGCTGAGCCAGCGCGCGCGCCGGCCCGATGTCTACGCCACGGCCGTGGCGATCGATCCGAGCGACTGGGAGCTGGTGCATTTCACCGTCTGGGCGGGTGCCGCGCCCAAGGCGGCGGGCACGCGCTACCGCGTGCTGCACCTGTCGAGCCCGGAGCTCGACCTGATCGCCGAGCCGGCCTTCGACCGCGCCCGTCGATCGGGTTGCACGGGTGCGGCGGCCTGATCTATAGGTTTTCGCACCCCCGGTGGGGGATCGGGCAAAAATCAGGGGAAAGATCGATCATGGCCGCCAATTTCGACATCAAGCCGCACGCCGACATGTGGCACAGCTTCGTCGGGCTGTTCTTCCGCGGCGCGATCGCCGTCGCGGTGCTGCTTATCCTGATGGCGATTTTCCTGCTGTAGGGCGCGCAACAGCAAGACGGCCGCCCGGAGGCGGCCGTCCGTTGGTTGCCGTCGGCGCGTTTCAGCCGACGATCTCGATATCGCTGAAGAAGTACTTGATCTCGATCGCCGCGTTCTCGGGCGAGTCGGAGCCGTGCACCGAATTGGCCTCGATCGATTCGGCGAAGTCCTTGCGGATGGTGCCGGCCGCGGCCTTGGCCGGGTCGGTCGCGCCCATCACCTCGCGGTTCTTGGTCACGGCGTTCTGACCCTCCAGCACCTGGACCACGACCGGCCCTGACGTCATGAAGGTGCAGAGGTCATTGAAGAACGGCCGCGCCTTGTGGACGGCGTAGAAGCCCTCGGCCTGCTGGCGGGTCAGCCGCACGCGCTTCTGCGCGACGATGCGCAGCCCGGCGGCCTCCAGGCGGGCATTGACCTGCCCGGTCAGATTGCGCCGCGTCGCGTCCGGCTTGATGATCGAGAAGGTGCGTTCGGTGGCCATGTCGAGTTTATCCCGCAAGTGATGGATCGGCCGGCCTTATAGCGGGTTTGTTGCGGTGCGACAACCGGGGCCGCTCAGCCGGCCTCGGCCTTCTGCTGCCAGCCGCCTTGGTCGGTCTGCTGATGATAGGTCAGCTTGTGGCCGGCGGCCTTGTAGGCCTGCCAGCGCCGGCGCGCCGCCGCGAGCGCCGTCTCGTCGGTGCCGTCGAACATGAGCACGCAGCGCTCGAAGCGCTCGAGCTGGCGCGAGTCGGTGCCGTCGGTCAGCACCAGCACCGTGGCGCCGTTCGGGTTCTCGTCCTCGACCGTGAGCCAGATCGGCTGCGCCTCGGCATTGCCGTCGCGCGCGCTGCCGTGCGGCAGGAAGGCCTCCTGGTCGTAGGTCCAGAGCGCGGTGTTGAGCGCCTCGACGCGCTCCTCCGAGCCGGCGACCACCACCGCGCGATAGCCGCGCTCGAGCACCTTCTCGAGCAGCCGCGGCAATGCCTGTTCGAGCGGCGTGCGCTGCAGATGGTAGAAGCCGATGTCGGTCATGGCCGGCCGGCTACTTGCCCTCGTAGTGCTCCTGCACGAAGCGGTCGAGCAGACGCAGGCCGAAGGCGGTGGCGCCCTTCGGCACGGTCGCCGTGTCCTTCTTCGACCAGGTCGTGCCGGCGATATCGAGATGCGCCCACGGCACCTTGTTGACGAAGCGCTGCAGGAACTGCGCCGCGGTGATGCTGCCGGCGCCGCGACCGGAGCCGACGTTCTTCATGTCGGCCGCGTCGGAGTTGATGTCCTTGTCGTAGGCCTCGGCGAGTGGCAGGCGCCACAAGAGCTCGCCCGTCTCCTTGCCCGCTGCGGACAGGCGCTCGGCCAGCTTGTCGTCGTTCGAGAACAGGCCGGCGTGCTCGCTGCCGAGCGAGATGATTATCGCGCCGGTCAGGGTCGCCAGATCGACCATGAACTGCGGCTTGAAGCGGTCCTGCGTGTACCAGAGCGCGTCGGCCAGCACGAGCCGGCCCTCGGCGTCGGTGTTGATGACCTCGATGGTCTGGCCCGACATCGAGGTGACGATGTCGCCCGGGCGCTGTGCCGTGCCCGACGGCATGTTCTCGGCGAGCGCGACGACGCCGATGGCGTTGACCTTGGCCTTGCGGCCGGCCAGCGCGCGCATCAGGCCGATGACCACGCCCGAGCCGCCCATGTCCCACTTCATGTCTTCCATGTTGGCGGCCGGCTTGATCGAGATGCCGCCGGTGTCGAAGGTGATGCCCTTGCCGATGAAGGCGACCGGCTTCTTGCTCTTGGCCGCGCCGTGCCATTGCATGATCACGAGTCGCGGCGGCCGGGCGCTGCCCTGGCCGACGCCGATGAGCGCGCCCATGCCGAGCTTGGCCATCTGCTTCTCGTCGAGCACCTCGACGTCGACGCCGAGTTTCTCGAGCTTCTTGGCCGCCTTGGCCAGCGTCTCGGGATAGATGATATTCGCCGGCTCGGACACCAGATCGCGGGTGAAGAACACGCCCTCGGCGACCTTCTCGAGCGGCCGGTAGGCGCGCTCGGCGCCCGCCTGGTCGGCCACCGCGACGTGCAAGTTCGTGAGCGTCGGCTTCTTGTCCTTCTCTTCCTTGGTCTTGTACTTGTCGAAGCGGTAGGCGCGCAGCGTGGCGCCGAGCGCGACGCGCGCCGCGATCGCGGCCGCCGCCAGCTTCGAGCCGGTCAGCTTGTCGATCGCGATCGTCGCCGTTTTCTCGCCGACCCGGTTGAGATGGGCGACCGCGACGCCGCCGGCGGCCTCGGCCTTGCCCTCGTCGAGCTCGGCGGCCTTGCCGAGGCCGAGCAGGACGATGCGGCCGATCGCCAGCCCCTGCGGCACCAGGACGTCGAGCGTCTGCTCGCGCTTGCCGCGGAAGCGGCTGAATTCCATGGCCCGCTTGAGCGCCCCGCCGCACTGCCGGTCGACGTCGGCGGCGGTCGGCGTCAGCTCGCGGTCTTCGAGGATGCCCACGACCAGGCTGCCCGTCTTAGGCAGGGCGGGCTCGACGAAATTGATTTTCATGAAACGGCTCTCGCTGTGACGGCGGACGGGCGGGCCGGCCCCGCGCCAGCGGCGGGGCGCTGCCCGTACCAGTGGAAATCCTTGGGCTGCCGAAGCAATAAGCCAGCGGCGCGCCTAGCGCAATACCGCCCCAGGCGGGGCCGCAGGGCGAAAAATCTGGCCGGGGCGGCGGCGAGGCGCTAAGGAGAGGCGGGATCCCGCCGCCCGGTCGGCGGCGGCGGGCAGCAGCGAGGACCGAGCGCCGGGAATGACGGCCACGGGGCTGGGGGTATCGTTCGTCGTTCCGGTCTACAACAAGGCGCCCTATCTCCCGGGCGTCCTGGCGGCGATCCGCGCCCAGCGCGGCGATTTCGCGCGGCAATATGTGTTCATCGACGACGGCTCGACCGACGACTCGCTGGCCCTCGTCAGGCGGCTGACCGCCGGCTGGCCCGAGACCGTCATCGAGAGCCAGGCCAACAGCGGCTCGGCCCACGCGACCAATCGCGGCATCGCCCTCGCCACCCAGCCGTTCATCAAGTTCGTCGACGCCGACGACCTGATCGCCCATGACGCGACGCGCGTGCTGCTCGCCGCGCTGGCGCCGACCGACGCCTGCCTCGCCTATGGCCTCTGCGTCCGCTACCCCGAGGAGGCGCCGCCCGATCTCGCGGCGCCGCTGCCGGCCGCGCCCGCGGTTGCGCGCCTGGCCGCGCCGCTCAAGCTCGCGCTCAGGAACTCGCTGTTCAACCCGACCCAGTGCCTGGTCCGCACCGAGGCGGTGCGCGCCGTCGGCGGGTGCGACGAGCGCATCGTCTGGTCGCAGGAATATTCGCTGACCCTGCGCCTGGCGCAGCGCTGGGATTTCCTCAAGGTCGATGCCGCCGTCGCCTATCTGCCGCGCGAGGTGCCGGGCCGCCTGTCCAACAACCCCGGCCGCCAGCTTCAGCGCGTGACGCTCGCCTGCGCCAGCTTCCTGCGCGACCATCCGGAGACGCCGGCGGCGCTCAAGCGCTTCGCCTGCCGCCGCGCCGCCGGGCGCGCCTGGAAGTTCGCCCGCCGCTATCTCGGCGCCGGGCACCTCTCGCCCTGGTTCCGGCGCGATCTCGCCTGCCGCCTGGGCCTGATCGGCGATCCGCCCGCCTTCATCGAGGACTGCGCCGCGGTCTACGAGCAGGCGCCGCCGGTGCGCGGCTGAGCGGGACTGCGGGACAGCGCGGTGAGCGAGCGATACACCCGAGAGTTCTACGATGACCTGAGCCGGACCGGCCTGCCCTCGGCGCGGCGCATCGTGCCGCTGCTCGCCGCGATGATGGAGTTAAGCTCGGTGATCGACGTCGGCTGCGGCAACGGCGCCTGGCTGTCGGTGTTCGCCGAGCACGGCGCCCGGCGCATCGTCGGCCTGGACAACGACTGGATCGGCGCCGACCAGCTGCTGATCGACGCAGCGGCGTTCCAGCGCTGCGATCTGAGCCGGCCGCTGCCCGCCGAGGGCCCGTTCGATCTCGCGCTGTCGCTCGAGGTCGCCGAGCACCTGCCGCCCGAGCGCGCCGCCTCGTTCGTCGCCGAGCTCGCGCGCCTGGCGCCAGTCGTGCTGTTCTCCGCCGCCATTCCCGGCCAGGGCGGCGTCAACCACCGCAACGAGCAATGGCCGGGCTACTGGGCGGCCCTGTTCGCGAGCCACGGCTATCGAGCCATCGACACCCTGCGCCCGCGCATCTGGGCGATGCCGGAGGTGACGTGGTGGTACAAGCAGAACCTCGTGCTGTTCGCCTCGGCCGCCGCCATCGCCGCCAACCCGGCGCTTGCCGCCGCCCTCGAGGCGTCGCCGCCCGGCGCGCCGCTGGCCCTGGTGCATCCGGAAAAATTCCTGGCGACGGAACGGCTTACGCGCCCCGGCCTGGGTCGCTGGCTGAAGATGGGCCGGGCCGCGTTGCGCCGCTCGCTGGCGCCCGGGCGCCGGTCGGGCTAGGGCCATGTGCGGCATCGCCGGGCTCCTTGCCGTTGGCGACGCCCCGCCCGAGGCGGCGCTGGCGCGCGACGTCGCGGCCATGGCGGCGGCGCTCAAGCACCGCGGCCCCGACGATGCCGGGGATTTCGTCGATGCGGCGGCCGGCCTCGCCCTCGGCTTCCGGCGTCTCTCCATCATCGATCTGACCGCGACCGGCCATCAGCCGATGGCCTCGCCCGACGGGCGCCACGTTATCGTGTTCAACGGCGAGCTCT
>Ga0335070_10010234_pt1 | contig 10964 bp, 7 predicted proteins | sample Lox_Sample_13_FD_206722 | JGI IMG/M metagenome (GOLD analysis project Ga0335070, IMG submission 206722) | Soil microbial communities from Loxahatchee National Wildlife Refuge, Florida, United States - Lox_Sample_1.3 | ecosystem: Environmental > Terrestrial > Soil > Wetlands | place: USA: Florida... | reverse complement strand
GCAATCGTCCTCTGCAATCCCAACAGTCCGACCGGTCAGGCCTGTGAGGCCGGTGCGATGATGCAAGTAGCTCGTGCTGCAGAGCGGCATCGTCTGTGGTTGATCGTAGACGAGACGTTCGGGGAATACTACGAGAATGGATCGATCCTTTCACAGGCAAGTGGGCTCACCCGCGTGATTGTCCTCCGGAGCCTGACGAAATTCTACGGACTCCCAGGTCTGCGAATCGGCTACGCCATAGGCCAGGCCAATGTCTGCCGGCAACTACGTGGACAGCAGCCACCTTGGTCGGTCAATGCGATCGCCCAGGCTGCAGCCACGGCGGCCTTGCAAGACGATGGCCACGCGCGACGAAGCCGCTCGTTCATGGTACGGGAACGGGCTCGATTGACAGAATGGTTGGCAGGGTTGCCCGGCTGTGTCGTGTTCCCCTCTCATGCGAACTTCATTCTCATGGAATTGCCTGCTGGATGGCATGCGAGGAATGTGACCGCCATGCTCCGCCGGGATGGTCTGTTAGTTCGTGATTGTTCCGTCGTACCGGGGTTGAATTCGGGCTCCGTCAGAGTCGCGGTGAGAACGAGGCGAGAAAACGATCGCTTGGTGAAGGCGCTTTCCGATCTGCTCACCACGGGTATGAAATGAAAACGCGGAATCCGCTGAAGCTTCGCACGCGCTACCGAATAAACGCGGGCACTCTCGTGATCGACCTTGGTCGTCTGGGAAAAGTGCTTTCATCTGCTCCGCAGGGAGGAGGACTGCAGTCGGCACGCTACATTCTGAATCATCAAGTCAAGGCACAGACTGGGTCCGATCGCCACATAACCACGGTCGAGAAACCCACACATTCGGATTGGGGTGATCCTGCACGTTACCTCCGTCGAGTCGCGACTGTCCTGGGTGTCGACGATAAGTGTGTCGGCCTCATGACCGCCGTTCCCATGAATCAACTGGTGGTTGGTCATGAGGAATCTGACGGGATCTGGGTGGAATGTTTCGCGACCGTTGGTATTACCAACGCGGTTCGAGCTGGAGAATGGCCGAGAGTTGTGTCTGACCCAAGCAAGGTCACGGACCACGGGACGATCAATCTTATTCTGATCACGAACGCTGCCCTTTCCAGCGCAGCCATGGTGGGGGCGGCGCAGGTGGCGACGGAAAGCAAAACGGGAATTTTGCGCGACCATGCAGTTCCAAGTTGGACCGGTGTGCCAGGCGCAACTGGCACTGGAACGGACGTGGTGGTCGTTGCTTGCCGGTTTCGAGAAAATGGCGGGAGGTTGTCCTATAGCGGAAGCCACACCGTCATCGGCGCCATGATCGGCCGGGTTGTGGCGTCGTGCGTTACCACAGGATTAGCTCGTGCAGAGCGCTGGACTGCGCGGGCCGCGAGCCGATCGCGGTCGGTTTCACGGTAACGGGATATGACGCGTTCTCATAAAGCGAAGGCTCTAGCGGTCCTCGGCACAGGGTCTGACGTTGGGAAGAGCGTGATTGTGGCGGGTCTGTGCCGCTTGCTCCATCACGCGGGCGTTCGCGTGGCGCCGTTTAAGGCTCAAAACATGTCGCTGAATTCATACGTGACTCCGGATGGTGGAGAGATTGGTCGTGCCCAAGCTCTTCAGGCTGAAGCCTGTGGCCTTCTTCCTCATGTGGATATGAACCCCATCCTGCTCAAACCCGAATCCGACCACTGCGCTCAGGTGATGGTTCATGGAAAAGTCTTCGCCCGACTCGATGCCTCTTCCTACTTTGACGGCCGGCGACAGCTCGCTCCTGCCATTCAGGAGAGTTACGAACGGTTGGCAGGGGAGTATGACGTCGTGGTCATCGAAGGAGCGGGAAGCGCTGCCGAAGTGAACTTGCGCGATCGAGATCTCGTCAACTGGCCGATTGTCGAGCAGGCCGACGCGCAGGTGATGCTCGTGGCCGACATTGACCGTGGGGGAGTGTTTGCTCAAGTCATCGGGACACTGGATTTGCTCTCGCGGGAAGAACACGCTCGCGTTCGTGGCGTGATCATCAACCGGTTTCGTGGCGATGCGTCGTTGTTCGCCGATGGAGTCGCGTTTCTCGAACGACGGACGGGAATTCCGGTGCTGGGCGTCCTTCCATTCTTGCGAGATCTCGCACTGGACCAAGAGGATGGTCTGGACTTTCACGCGCATCAGTTCATCGAATTTACTGGTGATCATGTGAACATTGCGGTGGTGTTGCTGCCTCACATGAGCAATGTCACAGACTTCAAGCCGTTGATCCATGAGCCGGATGTGAAGCTTCGCTATGTGTCCTCTCCGCAGCAGCTCGTTGGAGCCGACGTCGTCATGATTCCCGGAAGCAAGAACACTCAGGCTGATCTCAGCTATGTGCGAGAGAAACGGTTCGTGCCGATGTTCGATGCGCATATGCAAGGGGCTGGTGAACTCATCGGAATCTGCGGAGGCTATCAGATGTTGGGCCGGCGCATCGATGACCCTTATGGTGTTGAGGGAGGAGGAACGACAGCGGGGCTCGGGTATTTGAAGGTGGACACGCACCTTTTGCCGCACAAGCTCACCACACGAGTGGAAGCGCATCCGATGGGGTGGTCGGACGGTGATTGCGTTATGATTCGTGGGTATCAGATCCACATGGGATCCACGTCCCGTCTGGATGAGCGGCCCTGCTTCAGACTCCTGCCTCAACCCGGTCGAGGCATCGAAATTCTGCAGAACGACAGGAAGGCTGATGACGACTATGATGGTGCGGTACGCCATGACGGTCTCGTGTGGGGGACGTATATTCATGGGCTCTTTGATCAGCCCGGCTTTCGGAGAATTTGGTTGAACCGTGTTCGTATGAGGAAGGGATTATCGCCCCTCCCAATCCAAGCATCGAACGATGTCACGAGCCAGTTGGCTGGTGAGCTTGATCGCTGGGCCGGCCACATCAAGGCTCATCTGGATTTAACTCTGCTTCTCAACAGTCTTCAGTGACCGACCCTCCCGCGTCGTAGCCACACGTCGCTTGCGTACCGACTCAATTCCGAGATCCCATACGCCTCTCGTTCATGCGGCGGTCTCCTGCAAAAATATTCCGCTGCCTCTTTTCACGGCTCAAAGTCCAAAAATCGGCTGGAATGCACAACCGTGCACAAATGGGACGGTGATGGCCAGGATTACGACAACTAGCAGCGTTTACGACAGTTCTTGTTGATTTGACAGCATTTGTGCATGTCGGTCACGCGCACGAGAAATCCTTTATGTGGTCGGTACGTAGAGTCGGCACGTAAGTTGCTGGACTTGTGCGAAGATCATCCGTCTCCGTGTGCGTTCGTGCGTCGACCGTATGCGCGATGTGGCAGCGGCCGGGCAGCCGGTAAGGAAAGGGATGCAGATTCTGTTGAATCACTTGCCAACGGAGAATGAAACGCTACACTCAGGTTTACGTAAAGATGTTGTGACCTGATCGCTGCTGTTGACCCGACGAAGGAGGAAGGCTATGCGCAGAATCGTGATGGGGCTGATCAGTATAGGAATGGTCGCGCTTTCGTTCGTGTGGGCTCCGTCGGCAACAGCTGGAGACGAAGCGGAAACCGCCGAACTCTTGATTACACTGCTGAAATCCGGACGTGCAATCGTGTCGGAGAGTCAGGGCCTCATCAATGACGCCTCAAAAGGCCACAAGGGGTTTACCGACGACTTCTTCGCACAGCAAGCCGTCGAGAAATTTAAGGCAAAAACCAAAATTGATCTGTATAGGGCGGGCAATCTGCCGCAGGGTCCGATGCTGATGGCGCTGCTCGAGTCGGAGAAAGAGGTCGTGGCAGAAGCTCAATTGGTGATCAACAAGCAGGGCATCGGGTTTAAGGGCTTCCTCCCAGCCGTGTTCGCAAGAAAAAGCGGGGAACGGTTCTACAAGAAGACGGGGATTAGACTGAAGCTCACCGGACTGGATTATCGGAACCCCGGTAACAAGCCAGATGACTTTGAACAGGAAGTGCTGCGCATGTTCGCCGATCCTCGACATCCCAAGGGCCAACAATATGTGAAGACCACGATGGTGGCAGGTAAGCCGGTGCTGCGTGTGATGGATCCGGAGTATGCCGGGGCGACCTGCCTCTCATGTCACGGGTCTCCGAAGGGCGAACGCGATATCACGGGCATGAAAAAGGAAGGATGGAAAGAAGGGGATCTGGCTGGGGCGATCAGCCTCACGCTTCCCATTAAGTAGACAGAACACAGCGTTATTGAGCTTCATCACAACACCAATCATCAGGAGGGTACTGCACATGAGCAAGATTCTTATCGTGGACGATTCGTACGCAGAATTGCAAATGATTGAAGGCTATCTAAAGGGAGCGAGTCACACGGTCGTGTCGTTTCCAAACACGGAGAAACTCGAGGACAAGGTGATTGCCGAAAAACCGGATCTCATCGTGATGGACGTTGTGATGCCGGGACGCAACGGTTTCCAGGCCTGCCGCGACTTGAAGAATGACGATCGGACTAAGAACGTGCCGATCGTGTTGTGTACATCCAAGGGGAATGAGAGCGACAAGTTCTGGGGACAACAGCAAGGGGCAAACGGTTATGTCACAAAGCCCTTTAAGGCAGAAGATTTGCTCGCCGCTGTCAAGCGAGCTTTGGGCTAAGAGAGTACTGCTCCTTTTCTTGGAGAGCGATGGAATTTCAACAGGGACACGCCACACAGGGTTCGGTAGAAGGCGATCACCAATCAACGGGGACGAATGTCTCCCGCATGTGTCTGATCACCTTGGGTGGTGAATTGTTCGCGATGGACCTTGGTCATGTGAGCGAGGTCTTCGAAGTCGATTCGATCACGCCGGTTCCCGGCGCGCCATCAACGTTGATCGGCGTCGCCAATCTTCGCGGAGCAGTCATCCCGTTGGCCGATCTGCGTCCTTCGTTGGGATTGTCGGCAACAGACTCATCGCTAAAATTCGCCGTGGTCGTGCGTCATGGAAGCCACCAGATCGGCATTCTGGTGGATACGGTGCCCGAGATCCGCACAGTCCGACAGGACGAATTTCTTGCTGCACCGGCGCAGGGTACCGCAAACGCACAGCCGCTGGTCTCCGCCCTCTTGCCCGTGGAAGAGCGGATGAGCGGGGTCATGGAAGTCCCACGCTTATTGACCACAGTGGGGTTGGGGTAGGAGTGGTGACACAGGTTGTTGAACTTGGCAATCCTATGATCAGGAAACAGTGATCCAGACGCTCGCTGTGTCGGCGAGACTTACTTCGGGAGAAGGAGGAGCGCGATGGCTAAGGCAGATTCTAAGGTCGATACTAAAGGGTCTACTGTCAAGGGGAGATTCTACAATCTCAATACCAGAACGAAGCTGATTTCGAGCTTCGGCATCGTCAGTCTCATCATCCTCATCATGTCGAGCGTCGGTGTGCTGACACTTCGACAATTGAGCCGTCAGTCGCAAACCGTGTACACGGACTATACGGTCCCGTTGGCTGCTTTTGCCGACATGGGGACCGCGCTGACAACCCACCATCAGATTTTGACCACTATGGCCACCATCACGCGACAATCGGACTTCGCCGCAGAGGTAGCCAGATTGCCGCAGTATCGGACGAAAGTCAAAAAAGTTCTCGCTGATTATGAAGCGACTCCATTCCGAACGTCCCGCTCAGGTCGAGACGAAGTGAAGGACTATTCGTTGCTCAAGCCGGCCATTCAGCAATACTTTCAGGAGGCCGATGGCGCCTTAAGCGCCATGTCCGACAGTTTTGACAAGTCATTGACGGCGGACCAGGCTGAGAACATGCGAAGTCTCGGTGTTTTGGCATTGACGGTGAACCTGCAGCCGACATTCGACAAAGTCATCACCCGTCACCGCGAACAGGTGACGGACATGCAAGAGATCGCCAAAGACCTGAACGACGACGCCCAGGCGATCTCTGAAAATGGAACGCTGATCCTCATCGGTGGAGGGTTCGTTGCGGTCGTGCTAGGACTCGGGATCGGCTATTGGATTGCCGGATTCTTCTCAAAAGGACTGACCCACATCGCTCAGGTTGCTTCGCAGGCAGCCGCGGGCAATTATCAAGCCCGCGCCAAAGTTGCCACGAAGGACGAGCTCGGTCAGATGGCTACTTCGTTTAACGCCATGTTGGATCGTATTACTGCGCTCGTGACGTCGGAAGAAGAGCGTGATCTCATGCAGAAGCGCCTGATGAATTTCCTTGTGTTGGTGTCGGATGTCGGGAAGGGCGACTTGACGAAACGAGGTGAGGTCACGGCTGACATGTTCGGGAACTTGGCAGACGGATTCAACCTCATGATTCAGCGGTTCGGCCAACTGTTGAAACAAGTTCGCGAAGCTGCGGAACGCGTCAATAAGTCCGCCGGAACGTTGCGTGACAGCGCGGGACAGATGGCGGGGACCGCAAAGCATCAAGCCGACGAATCGGTCAAGACGCTCGGCGCGGTCGAGCAACTCGCGATTTCGATGCGTCAAGTGGCGGAAACTGCCGGAGCCTCATCAGAATCCGCCAAGCAGGTGCTGCAGGCTACCGAGCGGGGCCGCGTGGCCGTGCAAGAAACCGTGCAAGACATGCAGAGCATTCGGGCCGCCGTGCAGCGGATGTCCAAGCAGGTCAAAGCACTCGGCGATCGTTCATTGGAAATTTCACAAATCGTGTCGACGATTCGCGATATTGCGAATCAGACGAACTTGCTCGCGCTGAACGCCGCCATCGAGGCGGCCGGGGCAGGGGAAGCTGGAGCACGATTCGCGGTCGTCGCCGACCAGGTCAGAAAGCTGGCCGAAAGCTCGACGCAGGCGACCCGTGAAATCGCCGATCTCGTGAAAGTCATTCAGACTGAAACACAGGATGCGGTGGTCGCGATGGAGCATGAAACTCAGGCTGTAGAAGCGGGTTCGGCGTCTGCGCTCCGTACCGGTGACGTGTTTAACGAAATTTCCACCATCGCCCAACGATCATCCGAACTCGCCCAAATCATCGCGAGTTCAGCTGCGAACCAGACGGCGTCGACAGACCAAGTGGGCCGTTCAATTAAGGATTTTACCGGCGGTGCGGTGGCCACCCAGAAAGCAACGGATGCTGCCCGGGTGACCGTCGAAGACATGGCCAAGCTCGCCGAAGGTCTGACGTCCTCGGTCTCGCAGTTCAAACTGGCCTAGGTCGGTGACCCGGGCCGCTGATTCGGCGACCCGGGCGGGAAGGGATAGGCATGAGTTCCGAGCTGGACCGACAGGGCCTCATCGACATCTTTGTCACCGAAGCCTCGGAAGCGATGGCGGCCCTCACATCTGCACTGAATCCGAGCGACGGCTCAATTCCACAACCCCAGCAGCTCCAAGAACAATATGTGTGGGCCCACAAAATTCGTGGGGCTGCGGCGCTGTACGGTTTCAACGGACTCACCATGTTAGGCGCGTTGCTCGAGACTACCCTTGAACAGGCCGCCTCTATTGAAGAAGGAGCATGGCCCAAAGCAGTAGGAGTTCTGCGGGGCATGGTGGATGCGTTTCAGGTTCAGTTGGCGGCGATCAGACAAGGAGGCGCCGAAGACACGGCTACCTGCGAACACTGGAAGGCCGAGGTAGACGAATTCCTCCCGCAACCCTCCGAGGCTGTGTCGACCGAATCCGACTCGATCCAGCTTTCGCAGGACTATCTGGTTCCCATGATCGACGCGGACGTCCTCTCGTATTTCTCTCCAGAAGCCGATGAATATCTGCATGCCATGGAGTCGTTTCTTCAACGGCTTCAGGAGAATTCCAGCGATCCTGACAACATCCAAACACTCGTACGAACGGCTCATACCCTGAAAGGGTCGGCCAAAACCATCGGATTTCACGCCATTGGCGATATCGCCCATCCGATTGAAGACTGTATGGTCGCGGTTCGCGAAGGCCGTCTCGCAGTGACGCCTAACCTGGTGGGAGCGATTGCTCAAGCGGTGGCGGTGATCCGCGTTCTGATGAAACGAGATCCGGCAAGAGTGTCGCAACTTCAACAGGACGTGCCACATGTCACCCAGACATTGGAGCGACTGTGTGATGGCGAGCCGGTCGATATGATTCAACCGGTCGTGACCGAGATGGTTCAAGCCGCTCAAACGGCGACAGCCGTGATGGATCTCCCTTCCGTGCCCGAGCAGGGCGACAATGAGACTAGTGCGGATGCCATGACGCTGACCGACGCCTACTTGCTTCCCCATCTCGATCCGGAAGTGCTGTCCTATTTTTCGCCGGAAGCTCATGAGTATTTGGAGTCATTAGAGGCGCAACTGCTTCGCCTCGAAAAGGAACCTCAGAACCCTGAACTGGTCAACCAGCTCTTTCGAACCGCGCATACCCTCAAGGGGTCTGCCTATACGGTCGGTTTCCAATCGATCGGCGACCTGACGCACTATGTCGAGGACTTTATGGGGTCGGTGCGCGACGGCCGCGTAAAGATCCTTCCGGGGCACGCGGATGTGCTGTTGCGTGCGGTCGATGTGGTGCGTCTCCTAATGCGGCGCGATCCCCTGTTGCTTGGCACCGTTCGGCAACGGTTCAGTGCGTCCATGGCGGAATTGAAGCGTCTGGAAAATCCAACGGCCGTGGAGCTTTCACCCGCCGCGGCGGCGCCACAGCCGGAGATGGCATCGGCTGAGACGGAGAGCCGCAACCAGCAGGACGCCGAAGGCGCTAAATCCAATGAGGCCAAAGCGACCGATGCGAAGACGGGAGAAGACCGTGAGGTGATTCGCGTTAGTCGTGATCGGTTGGAACGACTACTGAACCTCGTGGGTGAATTGGTGATCGGTCGAGGCCGGCTCGAGCAGCGCCTCCACGTCCTGGAGCAGTTATCCCAACAAGTCCTGGGCTGCAAAAACCGACTCGTGGATTCGGTCCGGTCGTTCGAGGACAAGCATACGTTTACCTTCCAGGCGGCTCCCTCCGGACCCAACAATGCGCCGTCAACTGCGGCGTTTACCGGACTGAGCGATTTCGGAAGTTTGGAATTCGACAAATACGACGATTTCAATATCTTGGCGCGCCGCATCAGCGAGGTGACCGCGGACATCACCGAATCGATGACACAGTTGAGCGGGTCGATTCGCCGGTCACACGAAGATATGAGCCAGTTGCAACAGTTGACGTTGAGCATGCGGGACGAAATCGCCCGTGCCCGGATGGTGCCGGTTGGGACCCCGTTCACACGGTTCCGTCGTGCGACCAGAGAAATGGCGAGAGCGACCGGCAAGGAAGTTTCCCTGGTCACCTCCGGTGAACACACTGAAGTCGATACAGGTGTCGTCGAACGTCTTGTCGACCCCCTGATTCACTTGGTACGGAACGCAGTTTATCACGGGATCGAGCCGGCGGCGGTTCGTATGTCGAAGGGGAAACCTGCCGCGGGGACGATCTATTTACACGCAGCCCATCGCGGAAGCTCAGTCCTCATTGAAGTGGAGGATGACGGTGCCGGCCTCGACATCGTGAAAATTCGCGCCAAAGCAGCGGAGCGAGGGCTGGTCCGCGCAGACGTTGCCAAAACCTTGCCGGAATCGGAAGTCATCAAGTACATCTTCATGCCGGGCTTCTCCACTGCCGAGCATATCGGTGATCAGGCGGGCCGAGGCGTGGGCATGGATGTGGTGAAGCGCGTCATTGAGAGCATGAATGGGCACATCGACGTCGAATCAATTCGCGGTGTCGGGACAAAATTCACCCTTCATCTCCCGCTCACGCTCTTGATCGCCACGGCGCTCATGGTTCGTGAAGGTGGTGAGCGGTATGCGATTCCGCTGCCAAATGTCCGTGAGGTAACCATGGCGACGTCGGGATCGTTGCAGCGGATGGTGGATCGAACCGTCCTGCATCTCGGCGACGAAGCCATTGAGGTCCATCCGCTCCAGGAGCTGTTGCATGGGAGCGGCGGGGGCATTGAGATTGGAAAACCCATTGTCATCGTTCGAACAGCTGTGGGCCCGTTTGGGCTGGCCGTGGATGAATTGCTCGGTCGACAAGAAATCGTCATCAAGCCGATTGGATCACTGAAGACGTTAAAACGCTCCTATTTCAGCGGTGCAACGATCGATCCGGAAGGCCGCGTCATTCTTGTGCTGGACCCCGCACGTGTTGTCGAACGGGACAATCAACCGGTGGAGAGCCTGGCCGAATCATCGCAGACTGCGCTCATTCCCGAATCGTCGGTTCCTCAAGATGAGTCTCAGGATCAGCAGAGCGGGGATCAGCCGATCCTCCTGATCGACGATTCTTTGAGCATCAGGAAATTTGTCGGGCGAATGCTGGAGTCTGCCGGGTACCAAGTCGACACAGCAGTCGACGGAGAAGAAGGGTTGCGCAAGGCATCAGCACGGTCGTATCGACTGATTCTTACCGACCTGGAGATGCCCAAGCTCAACGGGTATGAGGTCATCCAGGCCTTGCGGAGCCGTCCTCAGACTCAAAAGACGCCGATTATCGTCATGACGACTCGAGCAGGCGACAAACATAGACAGATGGCCATCAGCATCGGTGCAAGTTCCTATATTGCCAAGCCGGTCGAGGAGCGAGCCTTAATTCAGGAGATCGAACGATGGATTGGCCGGGAATCCGCTGTCCGCAGCATCTAACGTGCCGCACCAGAATTTCGATCGATTTGATCGTGGGCTCGAGGTAGGCGAGGTATAGACCCCATGGGCTTGCGCGGCCATCACAGGTCAGAGTCGAAGCACGAAGAAGGGATCAGCTTTCTGGTCGTCCGGCTCGGAGAAACCCGTTTGGCGTTGCCGGCCGATGGGGTGAGAGGCGTCTTGACGACTGCTGAGGCGGGGTTCAGTGACTCGATTAGGGCTGTGGGGATTACCTATCGTCACAGGAATCTCGCCGCCCTTCTTGAGTTATCGGCGGAGTTCAACTCGACCGAGACACGCGTCGTCTTGTATTCGAATGGGCGATCTCACGCAGCGGTGAGAGTCGAGCAGGTC
>Ga0335070_10010233_pt1 | contig 10964 bp, 9 predicted proteins | sample Lox_Sample_13_FD_206722 | JGI IMG/M metagenome (GOLD analysis project Ga0335070, IMG submission 206722) | Soil microbial communities from Loxahatchee National Wildlife Refuge, Florida, United States - Lox_Sample_1.3 | ecosystem: Environmental > Terrestrial > Soil > Wetlands | place: USA: Florida... | reverse complement strand
CTTGCTGTTGCTGCGCCTTCTGCTCGGTGTGGGTGAAAGCGTTGCATTCCCGGCAGCGACCAAGGTCATAGTCGCGACAGTGCCGCGCGACCGGCTCGGCATGGCCAACGGCTTCATGAGCTTCGGCTACCTGATTGGACCCGCCGTCGGCACCGCAGTTGGTGGCTATCTCATGGGCTACATCGGCTGGCGTGCTGTCTTCCTGTTGTTCGGTCTCGCCTCGCTTCTGTGGCTATGGCCGTGGCAGCGTTTGTCCTTGCCTGCGCCACAGGCGAATGTGGATGCCGGCGCTCCAACCACCCCGAGCTTCGTGGCGATCCTGTCCCAGCGTGCCCTGTGGGGTGCAGCGCTGGGACATTTCGCGGCCAATTACACCTACTACTTCATCGTTACCTGGCTGCCGTTCTATCTGGTCAAAGCACGGGCATTCTCGATCACCGAGATGGCGACGACCGCCTCATGGGCTTACCTGCTGAATGCCGCCGCCGCCCTCACCATGGGTGCACTGACGGATCGCTGGCTTCGCGCGGGCCGCGACCCGACGAGCATCTACAAGCCCGTTATGGGGCTTGCGCAGCTCGGCAGTTTCGGCTGCATGGCTGCGATGGTGCTGCTGCCGCCCGCCGGTTCGGTTGCTGCGCTGCTGGCATTCGAAGTCATCGCCGGCTGTTCTTATCCAGGCCTCTTCGCGATCCCGCAGACCTTCGCCGGCGCCGACGCGACCGGCCGCTGGGTAGGAGTTCAAAACGCCTGTGGAAACGTCGCCGGCATGATCGCACCGGCGGTTACCGGTCTCTTGGTCGACCGCACGGGGGGGTTCGACGCAGCTTTTGTCGTGGCCGCTGTCGTGAGCGCATTTGGCTTCGCTGGCTGGGTTTGGGTGCTACCTCGCATCGCACCCATCGACTGGACCAGAATAAACCAAGTCGAAACGACTGATCGCGGAGCGCGAGCATGAGCAATCCGAACCTGTCATTCAATCTGATCGGGCGCCGCGCGTTGGTTACGGGAAGTGCATCCGGAATCGGCCGGGCCGCAGCGGAACTGCTCGCTCGCAGCGGCGCTCATGTCGCCATGAACGATCGGGCCGCCGATACGCTGAGTGCCGTCGTGAAGCAGATGACGGCCTCCGGGCTTCGTGTCGAGGCGGTTCCCGGCGATCTCGGCCAGTCGGCGACCGCGGCTGAAGTCGCGCACCGGGCAGTCGAGCACCTCGGCGGTGTCGACTACCTGATCAACAACGCAGGAGCACCCTTCACGCGCACGCCGATTCCTCCGGCAGACCTCGCGGCCCTCACCGATGATCTGTGGGACCGGATACTGCGCGTTAACCTCATGAGTGCATTCTGGATGACCAAAGCTCTCGCCCCCACTCTGCGCGAATCTCATGGCGCCGTGGTAAACACTGTCTCCATTTCGGCCTTCGGCGGCGGTGGGAGCAGCACGGCCTACGCGACGGCGAAGGCAGCTCTCGCGGGGCTCACCCGCGAGCTGGCTCGTGGGCTGGCTCCGGAGGTGCGCGTCAACGGCATCGCGCCAGGGTATGTAAATTCCGGTTGGGAATGCTCGTTCGGCGACATGGAATCGGCCGCAAAGGCCACAGTGCCTCTTGCGCGGGTCGGCCAACCGGAAGACTACGCTGAGCTTATCGTCTTCCTATGCGCGGGAGCCGCGTACATGACCGGGGAAATCATCCTCATCGCGGGCGGTCAGCGGATCTAGCGAGTCGTCCGCTGAGTCGCTTCGGACAAGCCGCTTACAAACGATCAAAAAAGTCCATAACCAGCTTCCAGGACCAGTTCAGCTGATAGTCGTGACCCATCGGTGCGCGGCAATCTAGCACCCGAGGCCAAGCGCTATCCGACGCAGCGCAGTATGCCCGGCAGTCCACTGGTGAGTAGCCTGTGTTGAAGGGTTGTTCACGTTGTTCGACCGAGCACCCAGCAGCAGCCGACCAGCGCTTGATGATCGCACTCGCTCCTGTGTAATAAAACCGATCATTGTCGTTTGAGGTCGTGGTGTAACTCAGCTCGTCCCATTTGCCGGGTGGAACGACGTTATCGGATATCCCGGTGATGAGAATGACCGGGAGACCGCCACGCACACCCGGCGGGCGCACGTCACCCCGATGTGGAAGACCGATGATGGGCGCAATCGCTCGAAACAACGTCGAGGTCCTGGGGTTCGCACCGAGTTCCCATGTAAACATGCCGCCGTTCGAGCCACCGACAGCGAAAACGTGGTGTGTATCGATGCACAGGGTTGCCTCCAGGTGCTCAATCAGCGTCCGCACAAACTCAATATCGTCGTCCTGACATTGAGTCCAGGAGCAGCTGTTGATCGCTCGCTTTTTTCTGCATGACGGATATGTGTAATTCGGGGTGATAGATGCGTCGCAGATCGGTGCGCGGGCAGTTCCGTCGTCAATCACACCGGTCGCCGAACCGCGGAACGTCCATGAGTTATTCTTCTGATCGGGCGAACCGGATCCAATGCCGCGGGGGGCCACAACGAGATAGCCCCGACGGCTTGATTCGTTCAATACTGTCGGGTCGCGCAGAAACTCGGACTCGTCCCCACCCCAGCCGTGAAACACCAGAACCAATCGCGTCGGGCGCGCGGCATCGTAGCTCGTAGGCACACTGAGCCTATAGGTTCTACTCATCCGACCATCTGACATCGTGTACGAGCCGCTCGCCGGCGCGGTCACACCACACCCGAGTGACCTGGGAACCTCCGCTCGCGCGCATGGAGCACCCAGCGCGATAACGATCGATAGCAAGGCTGCCCCACTCTTCCGATCTCGTTGGGCGTTCATCTGTCAGGGTGATGATTTAGCTTCGACCTGCCGAAGGGCGATGAACGCTGGTCACCGATTCACGTCAACGACTACACGCCCTCGGATCCGTCCTTTCAAAATGTCACGGGCGATACGCGGCACATCCGCAAGAACAGCATCCTGCGTAAAACTCTCGAGTCGCTCGAGTGGCAGGTCGGCACTTAGAGGAGCCCAGGCTTGCGTGCGGCGCGGTTTCGGACACATCACGGAATCAATACCCAGCAAGTTGACGCCGCGTAGGAGGAATGGGATCACCGTATGTTCGAGCTTGCTTCCTCCCGCGAGACCCACCGCTGCCACCGAACAGCCGCGGCCGCAGGAAACATGACCTTTGAGTTCCGACCCCATGGCACACACCCACACGCCGACACACACAAACCTGCATACACACCGTGCGCTGTTTATTTACGCGAGAGATCACAGGCCGCAGGTTGGGCAGCTCCCACGGTTGAGGAAAATCGCCCCGGGCAGTCGTCTTCGAAGTGCAGCGCGATGACCCTGGTGAACTCCAATATAAGGTCGCGCGAGAGGGGGAAAACTGGGCCCGGTAGGATTCGAACCTACGACCAAGGGATTCACTTCGCCCCGGCGTTTCCGCCGGGAGTGGACTATCTCTTCACCCGCGAGGGCGGCGCGCGCCTGGCCTTCGTGAGGGTGCGGGATGCTCGAGCCTGTGATCAAGGGCGCTGCAGCCCCCAGGTAGTCTCTGCACCTTCCGCCGGTGTACCGGCGGCTTGGCTCAGGATTGCCATGGACGCGCGGTGCGCGTCCGAAGGTTTCCCTGAATTCATCCCGTCCACTTCGCGCGTTTCCACGCGAAGGCACCTTTTTAACAGATGAGTCCCCTGCACTAACCGCTGTGCTACAGGCCCAACCGGCGCGGATTGTAGCAAGGAGTGGCTGCGCCGCGCTGGAGCCGCGGCGGACTCCTCCGGATGCGTCGGACTCCTCCCGGGGTCTCCTGAAGGGTTGGGTGCAGTCAGGTCCGTGCGTTCGACAGGCAGGGAGGCCCGGAGGACGGCCCCCCGCCGGTCCGGGGCCGCTCGCGCACGACCGAGAACGCCTCATCCAGGCTTCCCTGGAACCAGACGATCCCGGCAGGGTGATGATGGGTCTTCACCTGCGCCCGCGGTCCCGGAATGGGTTCGTGCGGGCGTTTCCTGCACCCCGGAACGGCCATCACGGCGGCGCAGGCGGCGGTCACCAGCCAGGGCCATCTCATCGGGCGCACCTCTTGCCATTCGACCCGGCAACGTTAGCATGGCGGTCCGTAAATAAGGAGGACGGACATGAAGCTCTATCTGGTTCCCGGCGCCTGTTCGCTGGCGTCCGACATCGCACTGCGCGAAGCCGGCATCGCCTTCGACAGCGCCCGGGTGGATATGCGCACCAAGAAGGTCGACGGCGCCGATTTCACCCAGATCAACCCCAAGGGCTACGTGCCGGCACTGCAGCTGGACGATGGCCAGGTGTTGACCGAGAACGTGGCTGTCCTGCAGTACATAGCCGACCGCAATCCTTCCGCGAAGCTCGCGCCGGCGGCCGGCACGCTCGAGCGCTACCGCCTGCAGGAGTGGCTGAGCTTCATCAACTCCGAAGTGCACAAGTCCTTCTCTCCGTTGTTCTCCGCGGAGGCCACCGAGCCCACCAGGGAGTACGCACGCCACTACCTGACTCGCCGGCTCAACTACCTGCAAGGCGCGCTCGGCGACCGGAAGTACCTGATGGGCGATCAGTTCACGATCGCGGACGCGTACCTGTTCACGGTCCTGGGATGGGGTCATCACGTGGGCATCGATCTGGCCAAGTGGCCTGGGCTCAAGGCCTACCACGAACGTGTTGGAGCGCGACCGAAGGTCATCGAAGCGCTCACGGCCGAAGGCCTGATCAAGAAATAATCAAACAGAGATTCCGGCCGCGACGGCGAGCGACGGTCAGTGCCGCCGCCGCGAGCCGCGGCTGGGCACGGCCGTCAGCGGATCCTCCGGCCAGTCGTGTCTGGGATAGCGACCGCGCATGTCCTTGCGCACTTCCGCGTAGGAGCCGCGCCAGAATCCGGCGAGATCGCGCGTCACCTGCACGGGACGGTGAGCGGGTGACAGCAGTTTGAATGTCAACGGAACGCGGCCGCCGCCCAGATGCGGCGTAGCCTGCAGTCCAAACACCTCCTGCAATCTGACCGAGACGGCCGGCGAGCCAGGGTCCTGATAGTCGATGGAGATGCGCGAGCCGCTGGGCACCTGCAGATGCGTGGGCGCGAGCTCGTCCAGCTGTCGTAGCAGCTCCCAGGTCAAGCGCGAACGCAGGATCTCGACCATCGACAGCCGTGCCAGATGATCCCGGCGCGTGACCCCCTCGAGCCATGCGGGCAGCCACGTCTCGAGCGAATCGAGCAGATCCTGATCCGCGACAGCCGGCCAGGGACCGCCTGGATCGGCGCCGCGAGCGAACTCGATTCGCGCCTGCAGGTCACGCGCCTCCCGCGTCCACGGCAGCGCACCCAGACCCATCTCGCGGATGCCCGCGAGCATCGCGGCCTGAGCCGATTCCGCAGGCACCTCCGTCAAAGGCTTTTCTTCCAGCACGACCGCGCCCAATCTGAGGAAGCGCTGGGCGACGACCGCCTGCTCCCTCGAACTCCACTCGACGCGGATACCCCGCTCCAGGCGATCACCGAGCCAGTCCTCGATGTCGGCCCGGGTGATCGGTGCGGCCAGCAGGATGCGGGCATCCCGGTCCCGGTCATCCAGGTCCACCGCGACCACGAATTCCTGTTTGGACAGACTCTGCACTTCGGCAAAGTGCGCACCCCGCCCGTTCGCCAGCGTGTAGCGCCCGTCGCCGCCGGGTCGCAGCCGCCCCACCCGATCGGGGAAGGCTAAAGCCAACAGGGCCCCGACAGAGCGCGAGCCACTGCCCTGGGACTCGTCGCGATGCTCACCCTGGGATCGATCCCGGGACTCGCCGCGCTGCTCACCCTCGGACCGACCCCGGGGTTCGCCTCGACGAGACTCAGCGATCTGACGCGCCAACTCCTTGGACACGCGCCGAGCTCTTTGCAGCGTCCCGCGATCGGTTCCCTGCGCAGGGGCGTCGCCACTCATGACCTCGACCCGACTGCGGATGTCGGCGTCTCTGACCGCCGAACCCCGCAACAGGTCCCGCTCCGATAACAGCGCAGCGAGATCGGCCGCGGTCTGCAGGACCTGCGGATCGGCCGCGCGCAGGAGCATGTGCGCGAGCCGGGGATGCACGCTCAGTCGCGCCATCTCGCGACCGTGACGCGTGATCCGATTCTCGCCATCCATGGCACCGAGCTGTCTGAGCAGGTCGCGCGCACTGGCGAGCATCGCCGCAGGGGGAGGCTCCAACCAGCGCAGCTCCGCCGCATCGCGCGCACCCCAGTTGGCCAGGTCCAGGGCCAACGGGGCCAGGTCCGCCTCGGCAATCTCGGGTGCTGTGAAGGGTGCCAGACTGCGATGTGCCCCCTCGCTCCAGAGCCGGTAGCAAACACCCGGCTCGGTGCGGCCTGCGCGCCCCTGGCGCTGGTCGGCCGAGGCACGCGAGATCCGCTGCGTCTCCAGTCGGCTCATGCCGGTGGCCGGATCGAACAGCGAGCGGCGCACCAGGCCCGAATCGATGACGACGCGCACCCCGGGTATGGTCAGACTGGTCTCGGCAATGTTGGTCGCGAGCACCACCTTACGTGTTCCCGCGGCGGGGGGACTCAGCGCCTCATCCTGGTCCTCGGCCGACAATTCACCGTACAGCGGCAGGATGCGCACCTTGACGCCCGATTCATCGAGCCCGCCGGAGAGCAAACCGTGCACACGCCTGATCTCACGCGCGCCGGGCAGGAAGACCAGAATGTCTCCTTCTTCCTCCCGCAGTGCGCGGCCCACGGCTTGCTGCACGGCTTTCTCCGGCGATTCCTGCACCCCGCGATGGGTCGGATCGGGCAGCAGCGGAGCGCCATTGCCGAGGAAGCGGGATTCCACCGGAAAAGAGCGCGCCTCCGCCGTCACCACCGGCGCATCACCGAGGAGTTGCGCCACTGTCGCGCCGTCGAGCGTCGCCGACATCACGATGATCTTGAGGTCGGGGGTCAGGTTGTCGCGGGCATCCAGCGCGAGGGCGAGGCCGAGATCGGCCTGCAGACTGCGCTCATGGAACTCGTCGAACACCAGCGCTGCAACACCCTCGAGCGAGGGATCGGACTGCAGCAAGCGCGTGAGCACGCCTTCCGTGACGACCTCGATGCGGGTGTCGCGCGATACCCGGGTATCCATCCGCATCCGGTAGCCAACGGTGCGGCCCACAGACTCATCCAATGACTGCGCCATGCGCTGCGCCACGGCTCGCGCGGCGAGTCGGCGCGGCTCGAGCAAGATGAGTCGTTTGCCGCTCATCCACGGCTGCGCCAGCAGTTCCAGCGGGACCACCGTACTCTTGCCGGCGCCCGGCGGTGCCTGCAACACCAGGGACCGGGACGATGCCAGCGCTGCGGTGATGGCCGGCAGCGCTGCATCGATCGGCAGAGTCGGTCTCACCAGATCTGCACCCGATCCTCCGGCGCCAGATACAGCTTGTCGCCGGGTTTGACGTCAAAAGCCGCATACCAGGCGTCGATGTTGCGAATCGGCCCGATGACCCGGAAGTTCGACGGGCTGTGCGGATTGCTCAGGGTCAACGTACGCAGCTGCTCGTCGCGATAGAGCGCGCGCCAGACCTGCCCCCAGGCGAGGAAGAAGCGCTGATCGCCGGTCACTCCATCGAGCACCGGTGCCGCCTTGCCGTGCAGCGAGATGTGATAGGCCTCGTATGCGACGCTCAGTCCGCCGAGGTCACCGATGTTTTCGCCCAATGTCAGCCTGCCGTTGACGTTGAGTCCCGGCAGAGCGGTGAACCCATCATATTGAGCGGCCAGCCTGTCGACGCGTTTGCGGAAAGCCTCTTCATCGGCCGGCTGCCACCAGGTCCGCAGCACTCCGTGCGCGTCTGACTTCGAGCCCTGGTCATCGAAGCCATGACCCATCTCGTGGCCGATCACCGCGCCCACACCACCGTAGTTGACCGCCGGGTCCGCATTGGGATCGAAGAACGGCGGTTGCAGGATGGCCGCGGGAAACACGACCTCGTTGAACTGCGCGTTGTAGTACGCGTTGATGGTTTGCGGTGTCAGGCCCCACTCGCCTCGGTCTGTGGGCTGACCCATCCGGGCGAGCTGCCGCTGCCAGTCGAAGACCTGGGCCCGCACCGAGTTGCCGAAGGCATCGCCCGGCCGTATGTCCAGCGCCGCATAGTCGCGCCACACATCGGGATAGCCGATCTTCGGATGGAAGGCGGCGAGCTTCTCGAGCGCCACCTGCTTCGTGGGATCCGACATCCAGCCGAGATTCCTGATGCGTACGCCGTAAGCCGCCCTCATGTTCTCCACGAGATCGAGGACCTGCTGCTTGGCGCTCGGCGGAAAGTAACGCTGCACATACAGGCGGCCGATGGCCTCGCCGATATCTGCATCCAGCGCATTGATCCCCCGCTTCCAGCGCTCCTGCTGCTGCGGCTGGCCATTGAGCGTGTGTCCGTAGAAATCGAAGCGCTCCGCATCGAAAGCGTGGGGCAGGACATCCGCCACCGAAGCCAGATAGTGATAGCGGCAATAGGCACGCCACTGGTCTACGGGGATCTGCGTGAACAGCTTGCTCAGTCCCTGGATGGCATCCAGTTCCCGCAGCACGAACTCGGACTGCGTATCCAGGCCTTGAGCGGCCAGCAAGGCTTGCCACGGGAGGCCCGGGTTCTGCTGGTCGAGCTCCGCGCGCGAGCGCAGGTTGTAAGTCAGATTGCGTTCGCGCCGCCTGGCGGCGGGCCAGTGCACCTGGGCGATGCGCGTCTCGATATCCAGGATGTAGCCGGCCTTCTTCACCGCCTGCGCATCATCCTTTTCACCGGCAAGCCTCAGCATGCGGGCGATGTGCGCTGCATATTTCGCACGCAGATCCACGTAGACCGGCTCGGACTTCAGGTAGTAATCCCGGTCCGGCAATCCGAGACCGGACTGGGCGATGGTCACGACGTAACGATCGGGATTCTTCTGGTCCGCCGTGATCCCCAGGCGCACTGGACTTCTGACGCCCAGATCGCGCCGTCCCATGAGACGTGCAATGTCGGCATGCGTGCGTGCTGCCGCAATCGCCTTCAGCCCCGGCTCGGCCGGCGCCAGGCCAAGCTTCTCGATGGTGTCGGTGTCCAGATAGGCGCGATAGAAATCACCGACCTTCTGCTCCGTGCTGCCTGCCGGGGCTTGCGCGGGCAACGACTCGACGATCGTGCGCAGATCGCGCTGCGCCTTCTCCGCCAGTACCGTGAACTCGGTCCAGCTGGTGCGATCCGCGGGAATTTGCGTCGTGTCCAGCCAGTGCCCGTTGGCGTATCGGTTGAAATCGTCGCCGGGCTTCACCGTGAGATCCGCGCCGCCGAGATCCACTCCCCATGCACCGATCTGCGCGCGCGCGGTCGGTGCGGCAGTTCCTGTCACTGCCGCCGCTGAGGATGCTGCCCCTGAGGCCGTCGCCACCGAGGACGCTGCTGAGGCTGCCGCCGATGCAGGCGCCGCACGCGAATCAGCCTTGTGGTCCGAAGCCCCGGGGGCCGTGCAGCCTGCGGCTACCGCCAACAGGGTCATCCCTGCAAACCAACTCCCACGCATGGTCTCTCCCCGTGACTATTCAGTGCCGCAGGATCGCAACGACGAATCCCAGCCATCCGGCGATCAGGGCCAGCCCGCCAAGCGGCGTGATGACGCCCAGAGCGCGCGGCGCCCCGAATGTCAGCAGGTACAGACTGCCGCTGAACAGGATGATGCCGATGACAATCGCGAGCGCCGATCCGCGCAGCACGGCCGAATCCACCGAGCGCATCAGCACACCGACGGCAAGCAATCCGAGCGCGTGGAAGAACTGATAGCGGACGGCGGTCTCGAAGATCTGCAGCCGGTCCGGCGGCAGTTGCGCGCGCAGCGCATGCGCACCGAAGGCTCCAAGCACGGTGGCGAGCGCGATCAGCGTCCCGGCCGCAGCCAGGGTTCGGCGGGAATCCATCGCCGCTGCGCGCCCGCTATTCCCCGCGCGAGCCCAGCAGCGGCTTGATCAGATCCAGCGGCAGCGGGAAAACGATGATCTGCGTTTTCTCGTGCGAGATGTCCGCGAGAGTCTGCAGATACCGAAGCTGCATCGCACTCGGCTGGCGGGCCAGCGATTCCGCGGCCTGCACCAGGGTCTGTGCCGCCTGACTCTCGCCTTCGGCGTGGATGATCTTCGCGCGCCGCGTGCGCTCGGCCTCGGCCTGCTTGGCCATGGCGCGGATCATGCTTTCATCCAGATCCACGTCCTTGATCTCGACGTTGGAGACCTTGATGCCCCAGGCCTCGGTGTTCTGGTCGAGAATCCGCTGCACGTCGGCGTTGAGTTTGTCACGCTGCGACAGCAGGTCGTCCATCTCGTGCTGGCCGAGCACGGAGCGCAGCGTGGTCTGCGCCACCTGACTGGTGGCCTCGAAGGGATTCGCGACCTGGATGATGGCCTTGCCCGGATCGACCACACGGAAGTACACGACGGCGTTGACCTTCACCGACACATTGTCGCGTGTGATGACGTCCTGCTTGGGCACGTTGAGCACGATGACTCGCAGATCCACCTTGCGCATCTGCTGCAGCACGGGAAACACCAGCACCAGTCCCGGGCCCTTCACGCCCGTGAAGCGGCCGATGGTGAGCATGACACCGCGCTCGTATTCGTTCAGCACACGCAGGGTGCTGAACACGAGCAGGAGGATCAGGATGAGTACGATGATTCCAAACGGCATGTCACTCTCCGCCGGGCGGCCATGGCCGCCGGATCAAACAGGCTCGACCCACACGGTCAGTCCTTCCACCTTCAGGATGCGCACCACCTGCCCGGCACGCACCGGGACGTCGCTGCGGGCATTCCAGAACTCGCCGCCGAGACGTACCCGACCCTTGTCGCTGAAATCCTCGAACACCTCGGCCGTCCCGCCCACCATGGTCTGCACTCCGGTCACCACCGGCCGGCGCAGGGAGCGGTTCGCCAGCCACGCCATGAGGACG